>JGI12048J13642_10035418_pt1 | contig 51124 bp, 35 predicted proteins | sample ElkSlonscriptome_16_FD_13642 | JGI IMG/M metagenome (IMG submission 13642)
GGTCCTCCGACCACCTCCTCGGTCCTCGTCGGACGCACCATCGCGTCGGGGCGTCGTCGACTCATCCGCGCCATGCTCCTCCCCGACGCCGCCGCGCCATTATGATGCACTGGGGGTCCCCCTTCCGAGGGGGTCCCTTCCGAGGGGGTCCGTTCTGATTCCGATCCATCGCGGAGGCCATTCCGGGAATGTCGATCCGAGGCTCGAAGTGTGCGTGGTGCGGAGAATGGCTCACGGAGCCCTCCGACGAAGGGGGCGACGATCAGGAGGGGGTCTCGCACGGGGTCTGCTCGAACTGCGTCGGAGATCTCCTGGACCTTCCGGTGACGGATATCTACGAGCTCGAGTGCCGGGATGTGGACCGACTCGCCTTCGGCCTGATCGAGCTCGACGAGGCCGGGATCGTCCAGCAGTACAACGCGGCCGAATCGCGACTGAGCGGGCTCGACCCGGACGACGTGATCGGGAAGAGCTTCTTCACCGAGGTGGCTCCCTGCACGAAGGAGACCGAGTTCGAGAGGCGCTGGCTCGCCCTCCGCGACCGTGGGGCAGGACGGGATGAATTCACCTTCGTCTTCCGCTTTCGGACCGGTCACCGGATCGTCCAGATCCGGACGGTGATGAAGCCGGGCGGGAACACGCTGGTCCTGGTCCAGCCCGAGTAATCGGGACCCTCGCCCCCGCACGCGACCGACGCCCGGCTAACCGGACGTGGCCGCCCCGGCGCGGATTACCTCCGCGAGGCGCGTGCCCGACACGGGGCTTCGGATCAGCCTCACCTCCGAGTCCACCTCGAGGTCTGGTGGCAACTCGACATCCACGGCCGCTCCCAGCAGCACGACGAGCGTACCCGCGCCCTCGGAACGAATGCGCCGGGCGACACGAAACATGGCCCGGGATGCAGGACCGACGAGCGCATCCGGGGCGGTCGCAAGCTCCTCGACATCATCCGGCGCGGCCACGCCACTCGCCCCCAGGCCCTCCGCCCCCAGGAGACGCTCGACCGCGGTGTCCCCGACGACGACGACTCCGACCTCCGTCCCAGCGGCGTCCGCTGGGTCGGTCGGGCCGGGCGAGCCCGTGCGAGGCAGTCCGAGACGGGCTGCTGCTCCCGTGTCACCATCGATCCGCAGCGTGCCCCCGAAGCCCTCGACGAGCTCTCGGATGCCGGCGATCACCGGATCCTCCGAGTCGAGGACGACCCCTCCCGCCCCGGCGTCCGGAGACTCACCGCCGACCTCCCCACGAATCTCGATGATCGCGTGGTCCGGGTCCGCTCCAAGGTCGATGTGGACGACCCCACCCGACTCCGCGAGCGCCTCTCCGATCGCCCACACGAGCCCGAAGATCACCTGCTGGAGTCGCACTCGGTCGATCTGCACCTCGACGTCCTCGGCGAGTCCGTCCATCTCGAGTCCCACCCCGTCGGGAAGGAGTCGCCCGATGATCTTCTGGACGTGTCCCAGCTGAGGGGTGACCGGGGCCGGCTCCAGGCTCACCCCACGCGAGTCCTTGATGACCGCCAGGAAGGCGGTGAGCGCCGCGCCCCTCCGGGCGGCGGCGAGGATCTCCTGAACGTCCTCGGCCGTCGCCCCCTCGACCGCGGGGTCGTGGAGCAGAAGTTCCGAATACATGGACGCCGTCGCCAGCACGTTGTTGAAGTCGTGCGACACGGCGGAGACGATCCGGTGGAGCAGGTCCATTCGTGCAGCCCGATCGAGTTTCGGGGCCTCGTCGTTTCCCTCTTCGAGATCCGTCATGTGTCGTGGTGGTTCGGGTCCAGTTCGGCCTTCAGGATCGGGGCGATCTCGCCCTCCTCCCAGGCACGCAGGGCCACGGCCGCCAGCTCCGGGTCGAACTGGGTTCCCGCGCACCGGTCGATCTCCGCCATCGCCTCCTCCACCGTCCCGGCCTCCCGGTACGGACGCGAGTGCGTCATGCAGTCGAGAACGTCCGCGAGCGAAGTCATCCGTCCCTCGATCGGGATGGCCTCTCCCGCGAGTCCGTTCGGGTAGCCCCCGCCGTCCCAGCGCTCATGATGAGTCAGGGCGATGCTGTGTGCGGCTCGGAGCAGAGGGAAGTCCCCGCCACTCAGCATATCCGCACCTACGGTGGTGTGGGTCTTCATCTCCTCCCACTCCTCCGCGTCGAGCTTGCCCGGTTTCCTCAGGATGGAGTCGGGAATCGCCACCTTGCCGATGTCGTGGAGCGGTGCGGCCATGCGCAGGAGTCGTACGTCGCGCGGCGGGTGACCGACTCGCCGCGCGATGAGCGCGGCCACCTCACCGACTCGCCGCTGATGCGCTCCGGTGAGGTCGTCCCGGTACTCCGCGACCATCGCGAGCCGATCGACCACCTCGAAGTGCGCCATCTCGACCTCGCGCGCGCGATGGTGGACGCGCACCTCGAGGTTGTCTCTCTCCGCCCGGAGTCGGCGCTGGAGAAATCGGTTCATCAGGAGATTGCGCATTCGTGCCAGCGTCTCGTCCATGTTCGGCGGCTTGGTCACGAAGTCCATCGCCCCCGCCTCGAACGCCTGCCGTCTGGCGTTCGGATCGAAGTCGCCCGTCACCACGAGGACCGGGATCCCCAGCGGTCCCTCGGTGGCCTCGCGCAGGTATTCGAGGACGCCGAATCCGTCCCTGCCGGGCATATGGAGATCGAGGATCACAAGATCCGGATTCCACTCCGCAGTCTCACGGACGGCGTCCGTCCCGGTAGCCACCGCCCGCACCTCGCTGTAGCCGGCGCGCTCCAGCATTCTCGTGAGCGCCCTGCGTACCGGTTCTTCGTCGTCCGCGACGAGCACCCGCGCACCCCGTACCCGGATCTCCAGCGACGTCTCGGCGCGGAGCTCACCTCCCGCATCCTCGGACCGGAAGGCGGCGCTCGATGCGAGAACCCGATCCACCGCGCGGCGTACCTCCTCGGCCCGGAACGGCTTTTCGATCGTGGCCGCCGCACCAAGATGGACCGCATGACCCAGGGGAGAGTCCTCGCCTTCTGCACCGGCGCCGGAGATCACCACGACCGGGATCTCGGGGGCGATCCGATCGAGCTCGACGAGGAGGGCCTCGCCGTCGATTTCCGGCATGAAGAGGTCCGTCACGATGAGGTCGGGCCGGACGGTCTCGAGTGCCTCGAGCGCCTCTCGTCCATTGGAGAGCGGGTCCACTTCGTGTCCATCGACCTCGAGGATCCGGGCGATGGCACCACGAACGCTGGGCTCGTCGTCCACGACGAAGATGCGCGCCATCAGACCTCCGACACTCGATGAATCCTCGACTCTCCGCACCGCAGTGCTCGCGCGGACTTCCTGTTTCAAGATACGAGGTACGGATCGTCGGGGCGATCCGGCGGACCCAGCGAGTCGAGCCCGGCCGAGCATTGCGGATCGATCGGCACCCGCACCACGTTGAAGCCTGCGGAGTCATCGCACGCACGAACCCCCCGAGTGACGCACGTCCTCGTTCGCGCGCCACGAAGCGTTCGAATCGAATTTCGGCCGGAAGCCCCTGATGATGTCAGCAAGTCTCACCCCTTCGGATCGTCCCGACATCTCCCTTCCCAGCCGTCCCGAGACCGTCCTGGTGGTCGACGACGAGCCGGAAATCGCGAAGGGGATGCGGATGCTCCTCGAGCGCGCCGGCTACGACGCGCACCACTTCACCGAGCCGGATGCTGCGCTGAAGGAGGTGGAGGAGAGGGCACCGAAGGTTCTCGTCACCGACTACTTCATGCCCTCGATGAACGGCCTCGAACTCGCGGAGAGGGTTCTCGAGGAGGATCCCACGGTCAAGATCGTGCTCGTCACCGGAGCGGGGGACGAGGGTGTGGCGCAGTCGGCCCTGCGCGCCGGCGTGACCAACTACGTCACGAAGCCGTTCGAGTCGGAGGAGTTCGTCCACATCGTTCTCGAAGCCTTCATGGAGCATGCGCGGGACGAGTACGCGCACGCGAGCGAGTCCTGGCTGAGGGACGAGGTAGCCCGGCAGACGGGCCTGATCCGGACGATGACCGTGGGGACCCTCAAGGCCCTGCTGAATGCTCAGGAGGCTCGGACGCCCTACTTCCGCGGCCACAGTCAGGCGGTCGCGAAGGGTTCGGCCAGGATCGCCCGCACACTCGGATTACCCAGGGAGGAGGTCTCGTCGATCCAGACGGCCGGGCTGCTTCACGATCTCGGCATGATCGCGGTCCCGGACTCGGTCGTGAACAAGCCGGGGAAGCTCACCCGTGAAGAATTCGACGCGATCAAGACGCATCCCACGCAGGCGGCAGAGATCCTCGCGCCGATGAAGCATCTGGGTCCGGCCGTCCGGTACATCCTCGAGCATCACGAGCGCCTCGACGGCTCGGGCTATCCCGCGGGGAAGAGCGGAGACGAGATCTCTCTGGGCGGCCAGATCGTGGGACTCGCGGAGGTATGGACGGCCCTCACCGAGGATCGCTCCTTCCGGAGTGGCAAGTCCGAGGCGGAGGCGGTGGAGACGCTGTCCGGCACCGAGGGCTCCTGGTTTTCCGCCGAGGTGCTCCGGGCGCTCCGTCAATCCGTTCACAGCGGCGGCTGAGGGAGACTCGCCCCCCTACAGCACGTTGCTCAGGTACCGCCCCGTCCAGCTCGCCTCCACCTCCGCGACCTCCTCCGGGCGCCCCTCGGCCACGAGCCGACCGCCTCCGATCCCCGCCTCGGGACCCAGGTCGATCAGCCAGTCGCTCACCTTGATGAGGTCGAGATTGTGCTCGATCACGAGCACGGTGTGTCCCTGGTCCACCAGCTTGTTCAGGACGGTGAGCAGCTTTGCGACATCCTCACCCGACAGCCCCGTGGTGGGCTCGTCGAGCAGATAGAGTCGCTTGCCCTTCCCCCCGGAGACCCCGGCGAGTTCTCGCGCGATCTTGAGGCGCTGCGCCTCGCCCCCGGAGAGTGTGGGCGCCGGCTGGCCGAGCCGAAGGTAGCCCAGCCCGACCTGCTGAAGGTGCCAGAGTGTCTGACCGAGCTTCCGCTCGCGCATGAAGAACCGGAGCGCCTCGTCCACGGTCATTTCCAGCACGTCGGCGATCGTCCTGCCCTCGAACTCCACTTCCAGCACCTCCGGCTTGTAGCGCGTCCCGTGACACATTTCGCAGGACACGTACACATCCGCCATGAAGACCATCTCGATCTCGACGTGGCCGGCTCCCTTGCACTCCTCGCAACGCCCACCCTTGGTGTTGAAGGAGAAGGTGCCCGGCTTGTAGCGACGCTTCCTCGCGAGCGCCTGCGAGGCGAACAGCTTCCGGATGTCGCCCCACGCCTTGAGGTAGGTCACCGGGTTGGATCGCGGGGTACGTCCGATCGGTGACTGGTCGACCAGAACGACCTCGTCGATACGGGCGAGCCCGTCGAGCGACGCGTAGCGCCCCACCGCCTCGCCGAGGTGCTCCTTGGCGCTGGTGTCGCCGTCCCCGAGCTCCTTCTCGAGCGCCCGGTAGAGGACGTCGTGCACGAGGGTCGACTTCCCCGAGCCCGAGACCCCCGTCACCGTGGTCAGCGTCCCGAGCGGGATGCGAAGATCGACCTCCTCGACGTTGTGGAGGGTGGCGCCCTTCAGTTCGAGCCAGCCGGACTCGGTCGATCGCCGCGAGGTGGGCACCTCGATCGCGCTGGTCCCGGCGAGGTACCTTCCCGTTGCCGTGTCCCGCGTGTGCAGCTCGGCGGGATCGCCCTCGAACACGACCTCCCCCCCCTTCTCACCCGACGCCGGTCCCAGCTCCACGATGTGGTCGGCCCGCTCGATCGCCTCGGTATCGTGCTCGACGACCACCACGGTGTTGCCCGCCGTCCGCAGCTGTTCGAGCAGGTCGAGGAGGCGGGAGGTGTCCCTCGGGTGCAGACCGACCGTCGGCTCGTCGAGGACGTACAGGGTGTCGACCAGCGACGACCCCAGCGAGTTGGCGAGGTTGATCCGCTGTGCCTCACCCCCCGACAGGGTCCGCATCTGACGGTCCAGCGACAGGTAGCCCAGTCCGACGTCGATGAGGAACCCGACCCGGGCCGTCAGTTCCCGAAGGATGGTCTCCGCGACATGGGCCTCGAACTCCGAAAGCTCGAGGTCCTCGAGCCAGGGCCCGAGATCGTCGAGGGGAAGTGCGGCGACCCTCCCGATCGTCCACCCGGACACCTGGACCCAGGTGGCTTCCCCCCGCACGCGCGCCCCGTCGCACTCGTCGCAGTTCACGGGGGACTGGTACTGCCGGAGGAAGACGCGGATGTACTGCTTGTACCGCTTCTTCTCACGACTCTTCAGAAAGGGGATGAGCCCCTTGAACGCCGGGATTTCCCCATCCTTCTTCGCACCGTGGAGCACCTTGTCCCGGAAGGCCTCCGGGAGGTCCTTCCACGCCTTGTAGAGCGAGATCTCGTGGTCGAGCGCGAAGGCCCGGAGCTTGTCCCGCTCCTTGTTGTAACGCGGCTTGGTCCACGGATCGACCGCACCGTCGTCGATCGACCGGTCGGGGCTCGGGACGATCAGGTCGAGGTCGTACTCGAGCGTGGCACCGAAGCCGGTACAGGTCGGGCAGGAGCCGTACGGATTGTTGAAGCTGAAGAGCTGGGGCGTGGGCTCGAGAAAGCGGATCTCCCGATGCTCCGGGCAGCGGAAGTGCTCCGTGAACTCGAGGGTCTCGGGCACGTCTTCCCCGGGGCGCCGCACGAGGATCCGGCACTCCCCCTCACCCTCCTCGAAGCAGGTCCCGATCGAGTCGGCGAGGCGCTCCTCGAGCCCATCCTGCCCGATCGCGAGCCGGTCCACGATGACCAAGACGACGCCGGCCCCCGAGAGGTCGATGTCCGCCGTCTCCGGGTCCAGCGCGGACTCCACGGAGACGTCGAACGGCTCGCCGTCGACCAGGAGACGCTGGAAGCCGAGGGCGCGCAGCGCCTCCACGAGGGGCCCGTGCTCTGCCTCCTCAGAGCGTGGCAGCGGAAAGGTGACGGAGAATTTCGTCCCCTCGGGCAGGGTCTCCAGCGTGGCGTCGACCGCGCCGCTGACGGTGTCGGGGCGCACCCACCGTCCGCACTCCGGGCAGATCGTCCGCCCGGCACGGGCGAAGAGCAACCGCAGGTAATCGTAGACCTCCGTCGCCGTACCCACCGTCGAACGCGAGCTCTTGGTGGGATTCTTCTGCTCGATCGCGACGGCGGGCGCGATCCCCTCGATCGCGTCCACGTCCGGCTTCTCCATCCGATCGAGGAACTGCTTGGCGTAGGTGGACAGGGACTCCACGTACCGCCGCTGTCCCTCGGCGAAGAGCGTGTCGAGCGCGAGGGACGACTTGCCCGAGCCGGAGGGGCCCGTGACGACGGTGAAGGCCCCTCGTGGGAGGTCCACGTCGAGGTTCTTCAGGTTGTGCTGGCGGGCGCCGCGAATCCGGATGTGTGAGTCCATAGTCGTGGACGAACCCAGTCCCCGGACCGGTGTTCCGCGGGTGACCGCTAGTGTTCCTCGAACCGATCGGTGAGGGTCCGGATGGCCTGGGTGGAGCCGACGATCGTGAGGCGATCCCCCTCACGGAGCTCGGTTCGCCCTCCCGGCACCAGCACGTCACCCTGCCGATGGACCATCGCGATGAGGGCATCCTCCACGAGAACGACGTTCCGGACTTCGCGGTCCACGAGGTCGGCCGTCGGACCCGACGGATCGAGTCGCAACGACAGGAAGCGCTCATCGTGGAGGAGCGCCTCCTTGAGGTCCTGCTCGGTCTCCGCCTCGAGCCAGTCGCGCATGAACGCCTCGTCCTCCGCGCGGCCCGCGAGTCGCGCCAGCGCATTCAGGTGGGCCCGCACGTCGTTCTTGGGACTCACGAGAATGAGAATCGCGCGCACGTCCTTCACCTCTCCACCGTCGAGCGCTTCGGCGCCCGGGATCTCCAGCGGGAGTCGCGTGCGGACCATGTGCAGGATCGGTGTACGGATCCCCTCGAGCCGGAGGTGGGGGAGGGCGACGCCCCGCGCGACCGGCGTGAGCCCCGCCTCCAGCTCGGCCAGGAACTTGTTGGCGAGCTGGGAGGTCGAGAGGGGTGTATCGAGTGAGATCCCCGCACACACCCTCCAGATCAGCGCCTCGAAATCGGTGGGCTCGGTGAGGTCCACCACCTGCGCTTCCGTCACCAGGTCCGCGAAGGGATCCTGCTCGCCGGCGGACTCCTTGAGGATCCCACGAAGCTCACGATCCAGACCCGGGTCGCGCCGTCGACCGAGCCGTTCGAACAGGTGCAGCACCGCTCCCTCGCGCGCCATGTGCCGTCTGGCGTAGAAGCGATACCAGAGCAGCGAGACACCGATCATGGCGAGCGTGAAGAGTACCGGGAGCGCACCCATCTCCGTGATGAGCCAGAGAGACGCGAGGGCGCCGAAGATCTGCATCCACGGATAGAGGGGGGAGCGGAATCCGGGTTCGTACCCCTCGATGCGGCTCTCTCGCAGGACGACGACCGCCACGTTGACCAGCGAGAAGATCAGCAGCTGGAACGCGCTCGCGAGCTTGGCGACCGACATGACGTCGAGCGTCAGCAGACAGAGGATCATGACCAGGGCGGTGAGCCCCAGCGCCAGCGTGGGAGTCCCGAACCGACCGACCTCCGCGAAGCGGGGCCAGATCACATGGTCCCGCGCCATCGCGAACAGGTACCGGGAGGCGGACATGATCCCGGCGTTCCCCGTCGAGGCGAAGGCGGCGATCGCGGCCGCGACCACGAGGATCAGCCCCGTGATTCCGGGTAGCCAGTCGAAGAAGGCCTGCGCCGCCGTGGCGACCGGCGTCAGATCCTCGCGCAGCATGCTCGCGTCGAGTACGGCGACGATCACGTATACGCCCAGCACGTAGGCCGCGGTCGCCACGACCAGCGAGAGCGTCATTCCGAGCGGGATGTTGCGGTCGGCGTCCTTAACCTCCTCCGCCACGCTGGCCACCTTGGTCAGCCCCGCGTACGAGACGAACACCAGCCCGACGGTCGCGGCGAGCCCCTCGAACCCGAAGGGCAGGAAGGGCGTGAACTGGGTCCGCGTCACCTCGCCGAACCCGATCTCGACGACCTCGAAGACACCCTGGACCAGGAAGAACAGGAGAACGCCCAGGAGAACCACGACCAGCATCCCCTGCAGTCGGCTCGACTCCTTCGCGCCCACCAGGTTCACGAGGGTGAAGAAGACGGTGAGCACGACCGCGAGAGTCTGGATCTGCACGTCGAAGAAGAGGGCGAGGTAGGCGCCCATCCCGATCAGCGCGAACGCACTCTTGAGAATGAGCGCGACCCAGGTGCCGATCCCCCCGATGGTACCCACCACCGGCCCGAGACTCCGGTCCAGGAAGTAGTACGCACCGCCGGCGCGAGGCATCGCGGTCGAGAGCTCGGCCATGGACAGCATCGCCGGCAGAATGAGAACTGCCGCGATGAGGTACGCGAGGACCACGGACGGCCCCGCCTCGGCGGCCGCGAGCCCGGGCAGCAGGAAGAAGCCGGAGCTGAACATCGCACCGGTGCTGATGGCGAACACGTCGAACAGACCGAGCTCCTTGCTCAGCCTCCCGCCGCTCTGCTTCGAAGTATCCGTAGCCACGATGAACGCCCCCTGTTCAGCACCGAGAGTCCTCGCCTGCGCTCCCACGCCCCGTGCGCTTCCTCGCCCGCGATCCTGAACCGGGGAAGGTGTTGGAGAATCCGCGCGCTGGCCAGTCCCCGGGTTGACGCACCCCCTGCGGGAATCCAGCTTTCCGGCATGCGCACTCGCCTTCTCCATCCGCATACGCACCATCATCACGGCCTCCGAGCGGGCGTCGTGGATGCGGGGGTGTGCGCGTAGAAGTCCCGCGCTGCCGACGCTCCGCGCCGTGGCCCGCTTCCCGGGTCCGGCGCTTTTCGTTTTCAGGGGGGTAGCGCCGATCCGAGGAGGAGGAGGCACGAATGGTCGCTCACGGCGGAGACCGGATGCGACCCGGAGCCCCGAAACCCGAATTCAGAGGATCACATTCCGATGCTTCGCATCGCGCTACCCAACAAGGGCCGTCTCTCCGAGGAGGCGCTCGAACTGTTCGAAACCGCCGGACTGCGGGCCGATTTCACATCGTCCCGTGCGCTCATGGCGAAGATGGGGCCCGACTACCAGGCCATCTTCGTCCGCGCATCCGACATCCCCGAATTCGTCGCGGACGGCGCGGCGGACGTGGGCGTGACGGGCCACGACCTCGTGGTCGAGTCCGATCGGGACGTGACCGAGCTGTTCGACCTCGGGTTCGGTCGCTGTCGGCTCTCCGTGGCGATCCCGGAGTCTCGGGGCATCGACTCGGTGGAGGATCTCCCGCCCGGAACGCGCGTCGCCACCTCCTTCCCCGGAATCACGACCCGCTTCTTCGCGGAGCGCGGGATCGACATCGAGATCGCCAAGGTCTCGGGGGCGGCCGAGATCGCGCCCCACCTCGGCGTGGCCGACGTCATCGTCGACCTCGTCTCCACCGGATCGACGCTCCGGGTGAACCGACTTGCCGAAATCGAGACGATCGTCCAGTCGACGGCCCGGATGGTCGCGAACAAGGGCGCTCTCGAAGACCCGGCGTCGCGCAGGAAGATCGATCGGCTGGTCACGGCTCTCGAGTCGGTGCTGCGGGCCCGCGCCAAGCGCTATCTCATGGCCAACGTGCCGCGCGAGAAACTCGACGAGGTACGAGAGATCGTCCCCGGAATGAACGGCCCTACCGTGGTCGACGTGATGGACGCCGACGCCTGGGTCGCCGTGCACGTGGTGGTCGACGAGAGCCGTGTGTTCGACACGATCTCCGAGCTCAAGGAGATGGGGGCGGCCGGCATCCTCGTTTCGCGAATCGAGCGGCTGACACCATGACCGGCGGGATGGGCCCGTCCGGGGTCGACGTCGCGGTGCGCGGACGCGTGGGCGATCTCACCGACGCGGAGCGGGAGCTGCTCCTCGGCCGGGCTCCCGACGACCTCTCCGGCGTGCGGACGGCGGTATCCGACATGATCGCCGACGTGCGGGCTCGTGGGGACGAGGCGCTGATCGAGATGGGCGAACGCTTCGACGGCGTGCGTCTCGAGGCGGTCGAGGTGCCGCGGGACGCCTGGCGTGACGCCGTCGAGCGGCTCGATCCGCAGGTCCGGGCGGCCCTCGAGCGGGCAGCGACCAACATCCGGGCCTTCCACGAGGCGCAGATACCGGCGGACGTCGAGCTCGAGGTGGAGCCGGGCATCAGGCTGGGCCGACGTTTCGTGCCCCTCGCCGCCGTGGGTGTGTACGCGCCCGGGGGCCGCGCCGCGTACCCGAGCAGCGTGCTGATGGGCGTGGTCCCGGCGGTCGCGGCGGGTGTGACCGAGATCGTGGTCTGCTCGCCCCCCGGCCCGGACGGACGCCCCTCACGCGAGGTCATGGCGGCAGCGGAGATCGCCGGTGCGACACGCCTCTTCGCCGTCGGTGGAGCCGGAGCGGTCGCAGCCATGGCGTACGGCGCCGGCTCGATTCCGCGCTGCGCCGCCGTGGTCGGACCCGGGAACAAGTGGGTCCTCGAGGCCAAGCGCCAGGTCGCGGGCGAAGTCGTCATCGACTCCCCCGCCGGCCCCTCCGAAGTCCTGGTCCTGGCCGACGATACCGCGGATCCCACCCGCGTGGCGGCGGAATTGATCGCCCAGGCGGAGCACGATCCCGAGGCCGCCGTGGCGCTCGTCTCGACCTCCACGAGGCTGCTGAGCGACGCCGAAGGCGAGGTCGCCCGGCAGCTGCCCGACGCACCTCGCCGGGACGTCGTGGAGGAGGCGCTCCGGACCCGTGGAGGAATCCTTCTCGCCGAGTCGCGGGAGGAGGCCATCGCATTCACGGACGCCTATGCGGCCGAGCATCTCGCCATCTACACCGAGGACCCCCACGCCGACCTCGCCGGCGTCCGTACGGCGGGAACCGCCTTCCTGGGGGATGCCTCCGCCGTGGCCTTCGGGGACTACATCACCGGTGCCAACCACGTCCTCCCGACCGCCGGGACCTCCCGGTCGTTCTCGGGACTCTCGACTCTGCACTACCTCCGCTCGTACACGTGGCAGGAACTCAGCACCGAGGGGGCGGCATCCCTCGCCGACGACACCCGTCGGCTGGCCGAGGCCGAGGGACTTCCGGGCCACGGCGCCGCCGCGGCTCTGCGTTCGGCGGACCACGGCGGACTCGCGGGTGGCCCGAATGGGGGAGGTGACGCGTGAGCCGTAGCCCGAGTTCCGGATTTCCCAGACCGGACTATCGCGCGATCGACCTCTACGCACCCGATCGCCGCCCCGTCCCGGTGGACCTCTGCGACAACACGAACCGGTGGGGCGCTCACCCCGCGGCACTCGCCGCCATCCGGGAGGCCGACGTCGAGCGACTGACGCGCTATCCCGTGCTGTACGCCGACCCGCTCCGCGAAGCGGCGGCCGAGGTCTTCGGGGTCGAGCCGCACCAGGTGACGACCGGGGCGGGATCGGACGACGTGCTCGACTCGCTCTGGCGCGCGATCGCGGAATTCGGCGGCGGCGTCCGCTACCCGGCACCGACCTTCTCGATGATCGAGCCCTTCTGCCGCATGAACGGGCGCGACGCACTCCCGGTCGCCTGGGCCGACGCGATCGCCGACCCGGCGCTGCTGCTCGAGGACGATCCCTGTCTCGTGTACGTCTGTCGTCCCAACAATCCGACCGGTCACATGGTCGATCGGGACTGGTGCGACGAACTTCTGGCCCTCGCGGATGCGCGGTCGACCTCCCGTCAGGCCGAGGGGGGCTCGGACGGCGGCCCGGTGATCGTATTCGACGAGGCGTACGCCGACTATTCCGGAGAGACACTGATTCCGCTGGCGGTCGAGCGCCCCCGGACGCTGGTGGTTCGGACGCTCAGCAAGGCCTATGGGCTCGCCGGTCTCCGGGTCGGCCTCGGGTTCGGTACGGCGGACATGGTGCTGGAGGTGGAGAAGAGCCGCGGACCGTACAAGGTGAATCAGCTCGCCGAGATCGCTGCCGTCGCGGCACTCCGCGACGAGGATGGATGGGCTGCACGGACGGTCGACCGGGCGGTCGAGAATCGGGAGCGCTTCGTGGAGGAACTCGAGAGGCGGGGCCTCTCGCCCCTCCCCTCCAGCGCGAACTTCGTCTTTCTGCCGGTGGCGAGCGGGACGTCGCGCGAGCTCTCGGACGCCTTCCGCGAGCACGGCGTGGCGATCCGGCCCTTCGGGGCCGACGCAGGCTTCGTCGACGGGATCCGCGTGTCCATCGGACCGTGGGAGGAGCTGACCCGCGTCCTCGAGGTGATCGACCTTCTCGGAGAGCGGGTTCGAGTCGCCGACGCCGACGCCGGGACCGACGCACTCCTGACCGCACTCGGAGTCGGGTCGTGACGGTCGCCGCGCAGCCGCTGCGGGTCGCCCTCTTCGACTATGGCGTCGGCAACCTGCACTCGCTCGGGAAGGCGCTGGAGCATGCCGGGGCGGATGTCCGGGTCACGAGTGACTGGGGGGAGGCTCTGGATCGCGACGCCCTGGTTCTGCCGGGTGTGGGGGCCTTCTCGGCCGCGCTGGAGGCACTCCCCGACGACCGCTCGCACATCGTCGAACAGCTGGAGGGGGGCATGCCCACGCTGGGCATCTGCCTCGGCATGCAGCTGCTGTTCGACAGCTCCGAAGAGGGCGAAGGCCGTGGTCTCGGCGTGGTCCCGGGCCATGTCCGGCGCGTCCGGGCGACGATCGTGCCGCAGATGGGCTGGAACGAGATCGAGACGCACGCCGACCCGCTGTTCGAGGGCACTCCGAATCTCGTGGCCTACTACGCCAACTCCTACGTGTGCGAACCGGCGGATCGGAGCGATGCGATCGGGTGGACGGAGTACGAGGACGACCGCTTCGCGGCGGCCGTGCGCCGCGGCTCCATCATCGGCCTCCAGTGTCACCCCGAGAAGAGTTCGACGGCGGGGCGCCGGGTGATCACGAACTTCATCCACGAAGCCCGGACCCTCGTCGCCACCGGCGAAACGGGGGGATCGTGATCGCCACGCCCGCGGTCGACCTCAAGGGCGGACGCTGCGTACAGCTCGTCGGGGGGCGGCCGGACGACGAAGCGGTCACCCTTCCCGATCCGGTCTCCGTCGCGATCGACTGGGTCGAACAGGGATACGGTGCGCTGCATCTCGTCGACCTGGATGCCGCACTCGGCTCGGGTGACAACCGCGCGGTGTTCGGCAGGATTCTCGACGCGATCCCGGAAGACGTCGACGTGCAGATCGGTGGCGGGATCCGTGACGAGCGCATCTTCGACGAGGTGCTCGCCCTCGGACCCGACCGTCTGGTCGTGGGGACGCGCGCCGTGGAAGATGCGGAGTGGCGCCGCACGATCGCCGAGGCGCACCCGGGCCGACTCGTGGTCGCGGCCGACATTCGGGACGGCGATGTCGTCACGAAGGGCTGGACCGAGAGCAGCGGAATGCCCGTCCTGGCCTTCCTCAGCGAGCTGGAGGAGATTCCACTCGGCGGGATTCTCTGCACCGACGTCGGCCGCGAGGGGCTCATGCAGGGCATCGACCGCGCCGAGGTACGCGCGGTCGTGGGGGGCACACGTCACCCGGTATGGATCTCCGGCGGTGTCACCACACTGGACGAACTCGCCTTCCTCGAGGACATCGGCGCGCACGGCGCCGTCCTCGGCATGGCACTCTACACCGATACGCTGGATTCGCGCGTCGTGGCCGAACGCCACGGCCGACGTCCGCCGGACGGGCAGTCGCCCGGGACGGCACCGACCGATCAGGAGTCGTTCGAATGACGGGACTGACGAGGGAGACGAAGGAGACGCAGATCACCATCGAGATCAACCTCGAGGGGGGCGATATCGACGTGGAGACGGACGAGGTCTTTCTGACCCACATGGTCGAGACCTTCGCACGGTACGCGGGGCTCGGGCTGACGCTGCGTGCGACGGGCGACATGAAGCACCACCTGATGGAGGATGTCGCGATCACGCTCGGGCTCGCTCTCCGCAAGGCGATCCCGGCCGAAGCCGAGCGCTACGGTTCGGCCACCGTCCCGATGGACGATGCGCTCGTCCGCGCCGCGATCGACGTCGGGGGTCGCGCCTGGTACGAAGGGACCCTCCCCTCCGACCTATGGGAGCACTTCCTGCAGAGCTTCGCCGACAATCTCGGCGCGACCCTTCACGTCCTGGTCGAGCGAGGGCGCGACCGCCACCACGTCGTCGAGGCCGCGATCAAGGCGACCGGCCTCGCCGTACGGCAGGCTGTACGGAAGGGCGACACCGTGTTCAGCACCAAGGGGTCGGTGAACCTCCAGTGGACCGAGGAGGAGCTTTGACCAGCACCCGCACGCCAGGGGGGCGCTGATGCTTCGGCCGCGCGTGATCGTCTGTCTCGACGTGAAGGACGGGCGGGTCGTGAAGGGGGTCAACTTCGAGGGGCTCCGCGACATGGGGGATCCGGTCGAACTCGCTTCCCGCTACGAGTCCGAGGGTGCGGACGAAGTCTGCTTTCTCGACATCTCCGCGTCCCACGAGGGTCGTGGCACACTGCTCGACACCGTACGGCGGACCGCGGAGGTGCTCTTCGTCCCGCTCACCGTCGGCGGAGGGATCCGAAGCGCGGACGACATCGGCCCCCTCCTGCGCGCCGGGGCCGACAAGATCAGCGTGAACAGCGCCGTCGTGCGTGATCCGACGATCCTCACCGAGGGTGCGCGGCGATACGGTGCCCAGTGCATCGTAGCCAGCATCGATGCGGCGCGTCAGGACGACGGATCGTGGCGGCACTACACCCACGGGGGTCGCACGAAGACCGACCTCGACGCCGTGGAATGGGCGGCCGAGTGCGCGGACCGGGGAGCCGGTGAGATCCTCCTCACCAGCATCGATCGGGACGGCGTCCGGACCGGGTACGATCTGGCGCTCACCCGTGCGGTGTCGGACCGCGTCGACGTGCCCGTCGTCGCCTCCGGTGGTGCCGGGGAGGCGTCCCACCTCCGTGACGCCTTCACGGAGGGGCACGCCTCCGCCGCTCTCCTCGCGGGCATTCTCCACGAGGGGCTCACCACGGTCGGGGCGTTGAAATCGGAGCTGGAGCGGTGGGACGTCCCCGTACGTCCCGCGCGGTCGGGCGCGACCGGGTGACGTCGCCTCGCACTCCCCCTCCGCCCGGTTCCCGACTTCCGCCCCTCACCGGCTCCGCCTTGCAGTCGGGCGCCTCCTCGTGGCATCGTGGGCTCCCGCCGGTCGGCCTGCCCGGCACCCGTGAAGCAACCACCCCGAATCAACCCCTCGGACCCTTCGTCCGGAGATCCCGATGAAGAAGCTCTTTCTCCTCTGCCTGCTCGCTCTCACGACACCGCTCGTCTTCGCCTCCGCACCCGTCTCCGCCCAGGAGTCGGATACGCCCATGCGCGGCGGGAAGAAGGTGCTCACGATCGATGACTACGTCCTCTGGCGGTCGATCGGCGACGCCTCGATGTCGCCCGACGGCGAGTGGCTCACCTACTCGTACAACCACCGCGAGGTGGACGAGGACGATCCCATCGACCCCGACCGTCCGCTCGTGATCAAGCGGACGTCGGGTGCCGACTCGATCCTGGTGGCGAGGGGCGCCGACCCCGAGTTCTCCGACGACGCGCGCTGGATCGCCTACTACATCCAGCCCGAGCACGACGCCGACGACGACGAGGAGCCGGTGCTCGAGCTCAGGAGTCTGGAGACGGGCGATACACGCCGCTGGGACGAGGTCGACGCCTTCGGCTTCACCGAGGCGGGAGTGCTCTGGGCGAAGAAGAACGAGGTCGACGAGGACGCCGAGTACGACGGCACGGACATGGTGATCCGGTATCTCGAGCTCGGCCACGAGGAGCTGATCTCGTACGTGGACGAGTTCGCACCCGACGAGCCGGGCCTGCGGCTGGCCTACACGGTGGACGGCCCCGGCGGCGAGGCGAACGGCGTCACCCTCCTCGACTTTCGGACCCGACTCCGCACCGTGCTCGACAACGAGCGCGAGGCCACGTACGCCCAGCTCACGTGGGGCGGCGACGCGGACGCGGAGGAGGAGCCGGCGCTCGACGCACTCGCCGTGCTCAAGGGTGAGGACGACGACGATCTGGTGGAGCGCGAGAACGCCCTGCTCCTGTGGCCCTCCGTGTCGACGGTGACGGAGCCGCTCGTCCTGGATCCTCGTCCCGCCGACGACGACGAGGCGGACGAGGACACGGAGGAGGAAGAGGAGGCGGGAGCCCCGGAAGACGACGAGACGGCCGCCGAGTCCGACGAGCCGGACGACCCCTTCCAGGAGGCGTGGGCGACCGACGCCGAGCCGGCCGGTTTTCCGGCCCTGCGTGTGCTGAGCGAAGGGGGAGGACTCCGCTGGGCACCCGACGCGAGTCGGGTATTCGTGGAGACGCGCCCCCAGATGCCCGAGGCTTCGGAGCTCTGCGAGGAGCCCGAAGACGACGACGGCCCCCGTGTCGTGAACCTGTCCCGGCGCTACGCCGAGGACGGCAGGCCGCTCGGCCCCGAGGAGATGGTGGGCCGGACCTGCCCCGAGTTCATTGCCGATGTGAACATCTGGCACGTGAACGACGACCGCATCCAGTCGATCCAGGAGCGGGGTCTCGCCGGGGACCGGAACCGTACCTACACCGGCGTGGTCCACATCGACGGCCCGGAACTCCAGTATGTGCAGCTCGCCGACTCGACCATGGCGTCGGTGCAGATCTCGGACGACGGCTACACGGCGATCGGCTCCGATCCGCGGCCCTACGTCTCCGACTGGAAGCCGGGCTACCGCGATTTCTACCTGCTCGACCTCGAGACGGGAGAGCGCAGGATGATCCTCGAGGGCCATCTGCGAACCCTCGGGTTCGATCCGGCCGGCGACTACTTCCTGTACTGGAAGGATGCGGATGTCTGGGTCTACGACGTGGCGTTCGACGAACACCGCAACGTCAGCGAGAACACCCCGGTGTCGTACGTGAACGAGCAATTCGATCGGCTGGGTGAGAAGCCCCCCCACGGCATCGCCGCCTGGACCACGGACGGCGAGCCGATCATGGAGACGCGGTTCGACCTCTGGCTCCAGCCGCTCGACGGCGGCGAAGCCGTGAACCTGACCGGCGGAATGGGTGCCGAACAGGAGATCGAATTCCGGATACTCGACCTCGATCCGGACGAGGACCACGTCGATCTGGACGAGCCGATGTGGCTCACCGGGTACGGCGTCTGGACGAAGCAGGACGGATTCTTCCGCGTTCGGGCCGGCGAGGTCGAGACACTGGTGTGGGCCGACGCGCGATTCGGCGGACCGCTGAAGGCCGACGACGCGGACGTACTCATGTTCTCGCGACAGACCTTCGAGACCTTCCCCGACTGGCATCTCACGAATACGGACTTCGCGGATCCGGTACAGGTCACCGACGCCAACCCCCAGCACGACGAGTACAACTGGGGGCGTCGCATCCTCTTCGATTACTACAACGACGAAGGGGTCCGGAAGCAGGGGACGCTCGCCATCCCGTACGACCACGAGGAGGGGGAGCAGCGCCCGATGCTGATCAACTACTACGAGCAGAACTCGCAGAACCTCCACAGCTATCCTACGCCCAGGAACTCCGGCTCGCCGAACTTCGCGGGCTATGTCAGCGACGGGTACCTGGTGATGCAGCCCGACATCCACTTCCGCATCGGTGCGTCGCACTCCGACATGCTGGAGTCCATCAACCTCGCCATCGACGCGGTGGAGGAGATGGGGTACGTGGACTCGGACGCGATCGGACTGCACGGCCACTCGTACAGCGGACAGGGGAACGCCTACATCTCGACGCGGTCCGACCGGTTCGCGGCGATCGTCGCGGGCGCGGCGGCCACCAACATGGTGAGCGACTTCAACGCGCTGTGGGGCGGCTCGAACAACGCCCACAACTACGACACCTACGGGCAGGGACGCTTCGGCGTGGGGCTCTACGAGGACATGGACCTCTACATCGATCAGTCGGCCGTTCAGAACGCGGAGACGATGAACACGCCGCTTCTCCTCCTCCATGGTGAAGACGACAGCACCGTCCGCTTCATGCACGCCGTCGAGTTCTACAACGGGCTGCGCTGGCTCGAGAAGAACGCCGTTCTGCTCGCGTATCCGGGGGAGGGACACGGACTTCGGCAGTACGAGAACCAGAAGGACTTCCAGATTCGTACGCGTCAGTTCTTCGACCACTACCTGCGCGGCGCCCCCCGCCCCAAGTGGATGGATGACGGCCGCAGCTACCTCCAGAAGGAACGCGCGCTCGACATGATGGGCGACGACGATGACCGCGGGGGACGATGAGCGAGCCCGAATCCACACCGGGCGGCACGATGTCGACCGACCGTACTCTCCGCGGCGCCGCCGACCTGGACGGCGTCGTGATGGACCGGGAGGGGCTGGTCCCGGTGGTGGCACAGGACGCCTCCGACGGGCGGGTTCTGATGGTCGCGTGGGCCGACCGGGAAGCTCTGGAGCAGACGCTCGAGACGGGGTTCGTGCACTTCTGGTCGCGGTCGCGCGGCGAGCTCTGGAAGAAGGGTGCAACCAGCGGCAACACGCTGGAGCTCGTGTCCCTCCACGCGGACTGCGACGGAGACACCCTCCTCGCTCGGGTCCGGCCAGCCGGACCGGCGTGCCACACGGGAGACGACACCTGCTTCGGCGAAGGCTCGCACCCCGACGCGGAGGCGACACTTCCCGCCGTGTGGCGCACCCTCGTGTCCCGTGCGAGGGAGCGACCCGAGGGGAGCTACACGGTTCGGCTGCTGGAGGACGAGAACCTCCGGATCAAGAAGCTCGGCGAGGAGACGGCCGAGCTGATCCAGGCCCTCCTGCGGGACGACGGCCGGGCCCCCGAAGAGGCGGCGGACCTGCTGTACCACACGATCGTCGCGCTGCTGTCGAACGACCACTCGCTCGACGACCTCCTTCGGGAACTCGAGTCCCGGCGGTGACGGAGATGACGGGCGTGGACCGTTGAGCCGCCCCCCGGGGGTGGAGGAGGAGGTCCTCCAGAAGGGATACGACGGAACGCTCATGCGGCGCCTGCTGACGTATGTGCGCCCGTACAAGCTGCAGGTCGCCGTCGCCGTGCTCCTGCTGGTCGCCGCCAGCGGTCTCGCGGCGGTGGGGCCCTGGCTCACCCAGCGCGCGATCGACGAAGCCATCCCCAACGGCGATCGGAGCCTGCTGGGACTCCTCACCCTCGCCTACCTCGGTGCCGCGATCGGCGCCTTTCTCCTTCAGTACGCACAGGGGCTGCTCACCACCTGGCTCGGCCAGTCCGTGATGTACGATCTCCGGCGCGAGATCTTCGAGAAGCTCCAGCAGCTCGAGCTCGAGTTCTACGACCGAACGCCGGTCGGGCGACTCATGACGCGGATCACCTCCGACGTCGAGACCCTCAACGAGCTCCTCTCCTCGGGCCTCGTGACGGTCTTCGGGGACGTGTTCACGCTGTTTTTCATCTTCGGGTTCATGGTCGCGATGGACTGGCAGCTGTCCCTCGTGACCTTCTCGGTGCTGCCCTTCGTCGCGTGGGCCGTGTTCGTCTTCAGGTCACGCATTCGGGATGCCTACCGAGACATCCGGAAACGCGTGTCGGCGCTGAACTCCTTCCTGCACGAGCGGTTCACGGGGATGCGTATCGTCCAGCTCTTCAACCGCGAGCCGGCGGAGCAGGCGCGCCATGCCGATCTCGACGACAGCTACCTCGAGGCGCACCTCAGGTCGATCACCTATTACGCCCTCTTCTTCCCGGTCATCGAGGTGTTCACCGCGATCGCGCTCGCCCTCGTCATCTGGTCCGGCGGCGCGCGGGTGCTCGAGGGAACGCTCACCGTAGGGGTCATCGCAGCCTTCCTCCAGTATGCCCGTCGGTTCTTCCGCCCCATTCAGGACCTGAGCGAGAAGTACAACCTGCTCCAGGGGGCCATGGCGTCGTCCGAGCGGATCTTCGGACTTCTGGACGAGAAGGCCGAGATCGTGGACCCGGAGCGTCCGGTCGAACTGCCGCCCGAGACCCGTGGCGAGATCGAATTCCGCGATGTGTCCTTCGCATACGGTCGCCGCGGCGAGGAGTGGGACTGGGTACTCGAGGAGGTGAGCTTCCACGTCCGGGCGGGTGAGAAGGTCGCCATCGTCGGCCACACCGGGGCCGGGAAGACCACGATCATCAACCTTCTCATGCGCTTCTACGACGTGCAGAGGGGGGAGATCCTCCTGGACGGCGTGCCCATCCGTGATCTTCGTGTGCACGATCTTCGAGACCGTGTCGGGCTCGTCCTCCAAGACGTCTTCCTGTTCAGCGAGAGCGTCGAGTACAACCTCCGGCTGGGCTCCTCCGACGTCTCGCCCGAGACGGTGCGGGAAGCGGCCGAACGGGTGGGAGCCGCACCCTTCATCGAGCGGCTCGAGAGTGGGTACGACCAGAAACTGGGCGAGCGTGGCGTCTCGCTCAGCGTCGGCGAGCGGCAGCTGATCAGCTTCGCCCGCGCACTCGTGTTCGACCCCCCGATCCTGGTCCTGGACGAGGCCACCAGCTCGGTGGACTCGGAGATCGAGGAGAAGATCGAACGGGCCACCGACGAACTGATGCGGGGACGCACCTCGATCATCATCGCGCACCGCCTCTCCACGGTGGTCGGAGCCGATCGGATTCTCGTCATGCACCGGGGTCGGCTGCGGGAGCAGGGGACCCACGCCGAGCTTCTCGAAGCCGGCGGACTCTACGCGCGTCTTCACGAGCTCCAGTTCGCGCCGACCGCCTGATCGATCTCCGCGATCGCCCGACCACCGAGCCCGCGTGGACCGGAACCCAAGTCGTTGCATCGCATACCCTTACATAAGCGACTCAGTTACTGTCGCGACGTCCAGGAAACGATTCGATCCACGAAGGCAAGAGGAATACCATCGATATCATGACCGATACACCGGAGCGCGCCGAGTTCACCTCGCAGATGGAGCAGCGACTCGAAGAGCTGGGTCGCCGGTTCCAGGAAATGGAAATCGAGCAGATGAAGAAGGGCGAGGTAGAGGCCCGTCAGAAGCTCGAGGCGGCCAAGAAGTCGGTCACCGAAAAGCGCAACGAATTCGAGAATGAACTCAGGCGTGCCAGGAAGGTCAGCGACGACGCGTGGGACGACGTGAGCGACACGCTCAGGACCGCGTGGATCGAGATGAAGGAGGCGATCGATCGCGCACGGACGGAGTTCGACGGAGAGAACCTCGAGCAGGACGACGCCTCCTGACGGCGATTCCGCAGCCGACGGATCGTGCGACCGCGACGGCCGCGTCAGCGCTGACGGCCCGCGGGCCACGCCTCGGCTTGCGAGCGTCCGCCGGTGGAGTCGGGGACGACCGATGACTCGGTCGGGGCGGAGTCGGGGGCGGCCTCGAGCACCTCGAAGCGGTCGCTGACCGGCACCACCCGACCTCCGACTCGGACCAGCGGCTCTTCCGCCCACCCTTCCGCGGGGCGGAGAGCCGCTTCGGTGTATCTGCTGCCGGGGTTCCAGAGAATCCAGTCCGAAGCCCCGGCATCGTAGGTGGCCTGAATCTGCGCCCGCACCTCCGGGCCTTCGTATCTCGGAGATCCGAGTGTGAAGTCCTGTAGCCAGGGAATCACCTGGCCGGCCGAGTCGATGTCGGCCGAACGACGGATGGCATACTCGATCGCGCCATGCACGATTTCGTACGGGTGTGCATTCGGCGCGTCGAACCCGAAACTCCCCGCCCAGTAGTGGCTGGGATAGACCATGGGGAGCGCCGCGTCCACGCGGTCGATGAAGGACTCCCACACCTGTCCGATCCCGACGTCGCGATGAACGTTGGTGGTGATTCCGAAGACATCGGCCGTACTCCGAGTGCCGAGTCCCCCCTCGGCCAGTCTGAAGCGTGCATGCTCCAGAAACCCTCGGACGGCATCCCGCTTCGGACCGATGGAGTCGCCCGGAAAGCGGGCGCGTCCGAGGTCCGATGCGGAGGCGTCCGGAAAGCGGACATAGTCCCACTGGATCTCGGGGAATCCCATCTCCGCGACCTCCCGCGCGAGCTCGACGTGGTAGTCCCAGACGCGCTCGTCGTAGAGGTTCAGCCAGACGATCTCCTTGGAGTCGATCCAGATCCCCCCGGCGGTGTCCTGCACCGCCAACTCGGGCCACCGCTCGGACAGCAGCGGATCCTTCACGATCACGATGCGTGCGATCGGATAGATTCCCTCCGCCTCGAGCCGTCGAAGCAGGCCCGGGAGATCGCCGATACGGAGCTCCTGATCGGCACCGACATCCCGGACGCCCGGAAGCAGAGAGCGGTGGCTCACGTACCCGGTCGCGTCCTTCACGTCGATCACGAAGGCGTTGACCTCCGTACGGGCCGCCAGATCGATCAACTGGTCCATGCGCCTGGCGGACCCCGCACTCCAGGCGTTCACGTACAGGCCGCGCAGCGAATCGGGGCGCTGGAAGCAGGGGCGCTCGGAGGGGTCACAGGGGACGGCGTCCGATCCCGCCGTACGGGCATCACCGCCCGCATCCGCCGAGGCGGACGCATCGCTCCGTACCGAACTCGCCGTCGACGCCTCGACGGTGTCGGTCGTGGGCGAGACGGCCCCACGCCGGTCGTCCTCGCCCGCATCCACCCGCGGGACGTCGGCCGCGTCCGTCGCGACGCCGGAGTCACTCCCGTCGGACGGCGAAGGGGCAGGCGCATCGCCGCAGGCTGCGACGAGGATACAGACGAGCCAGACCCGGGGGAGCAGCGTGGTCATGTGCTTCAGTACTCGTCCAGTGTGGGGTCCACGTCGGCGCGCCATCCGAGAACCCCCCCGGTGAGATTGGAGACGTTGTCCCACCCCTGGCTGCGGAGAAATTCGGTTGCCCAGCCGGAGCGACTCCCCGACCGGCAGTACACGACCACGTGCCCATCCTTCGGGACCTCCGAGTAACGCATCGGAAACTCCGCCACCGGGATGTGGAGCTGGCCGTGATCGGGTAGATCGGCGATGTCCCGCTCGTAGGCCTCGCGGACGTCCACGAGGGTCGGAACGTCACCCTGCTCGAGGCGTTCCGCGAGTTCGGCGGGTGCGATTTCGGGGAGATCCGAACCGTTGCTCATGGACCCTGCGGCGTCTGGGAATTCTGGATGAGATCGGGTGGTCGACCCGTGGAGAGGGTCGCCCCGCAAAACGTAATACAAGGGCCGAACCCCGACACCGCCCGATGGGCCGGTCGACCGTCTTGAACACGCGGGGCTCCCGCCGGTACCATCGAGCATGATGAACCGTCGATTCGCGCTCTGGTCCGCCGGAGCGATCGGGCTTCTGGTGGTCGCGACCTCCTTCACCGCATGCTCGCCGGTGTACGTCATCCGAGCGGGCATAGCCGAGGCGAAGATTCTCGCCGCGCGCAGACCGATCCCGGAGGTGATCCTGGATCCGAAGACAGACCAGCGGACTCGCGACATGCTGACGTTCGCCCGGGAAGCGCGCGGGTTCGCCATCGAGGAGTTGCAGCTGGATGTCGGGGACGCCTACACCAGCTATACGCAACTCGAGTCCGACACCCTGGCGCTCGTGCTCTCCGCTGCCTACCCGGACCGTCTTCAGAGCCTCACCTGGTGGTTCCCGATCGTCGGCCACGTCCCGTATCGCGGGTACTTCGATCACGCGGCGGCGCGACGAGAACAGGCGAAACTCGATGCGGACGAGTTCGACACGCTTCTGCGGCCGACCGCCGCGTTCAGCACCCTCGGCTGGTTCGCCGACCCGCTGTTGAGCAGCCTCCTTCGCAGCGACGAGATCGAGCTGGTGGAGACCCTTCTCCACGAACTGAGCCACAATCACCTGTTCGTCGGGGGACAGGTCCGCTTCAACGAGAGCTTCGCGACCTTCGTCGGCCGTGCCGGCGCCGTGGAGTTCTTCTGCGGCCGAGACGGCGGGGGACCGGATACGGTGCGATGCCAGCGGGCCGAAGCCCGTTGGCGGGACGTGCAGAGGTGGAGCGTCTTCGTGGACGGGCTCATCGCGGACCTTCAGGAGGTCTACGGCGACACGTCGCTCGTCCGGGACGCCAAGCTGGAGCGCAGGGAGGAGGTGTGGGCCTCGAAGCGCCGGGAGTTCACCGATCGTGTTCAGCCGGGCTTCGAGTCGTTGCGATTCGGTTCATTCCTTTCGGAGCCCCTCAACAACGCCGTGCTCCTGGGTCAGATGCGCTACTACCACCGGCTTCCGGACTTCGCGGATCTGCTCGAGCAGGAGGGCTCGCTCAGGGAGTCCGTCCAGCGGATCGTGGCGGCGGTCGACGAGGGCGGGGACCCATGGGCGGCGGTGTTCGGTGGCTCGTGAGCTGGTGTCGGGGCGTTTCCACGAGGAGGGCCGGAGGTGGACATGCGGCACCACCCGCTCACACGAGCCATTCGGAGGACACACCTGTCCTGCGGAGTAGACGCCGGCTGCCCGCGGGCGACATGCCGCTACACCCCTCGTTCGCGGCGGGCAGCCATTCCCGTACGACGGGAGCCTCGCGGCACCTCTCTTGCCAGTGATGTGTCTTCAGTACAGTGAGAATCACCCGCTCGGCCTCCGAGGTGACAGGATGAGTGCACATTCCCGTAGACGGTTTTCGCCCGCGATCCGCATGATCGCCGGCTGCGCTGCCGTAACGGCGCTCGTTGGAGTCGGATCGTCGCCGGTTGCCGCGCAGGATTTCTTCCTGTTCACACCGCGCGTGACGCTCGGCGTTCACGGTGGGTTCAACGTGGCCCGTGCAGGTAGCGAGGTCTTCGACTTCACGTCGGACAACCTGACGGTGGAGTCGAGCGACTTCAGTTCGCCGGCCATCCGCGCCGAGCTCGCAGTGCGACTCACCGAGCGCGTCGACGTCTCGGTCGACGTCGCGTGGATGGCGACCGACGTGAGGTCGGAGTCGCGGGACTTCATCGGGACGGACGATCTTCCGATTCTTCAGACGACGGAGTTCTCGCAGACCCCGATCACCTTCAATCTGAAGTACTACCTGAAGGATCGGGGTCAGCAGATCGGGAGCTTCGCCTGGGTGCCGGCGAAGATCGTGCCGTACCTCGGCAGCGGCGTCGGGATCGTCAGGTACTCCTTCGTTCAATCGGGGGAGTTCGTCGTCGAGGAGACCCTCGAGATCGTGAACGCGCGATTCGACTCTGCAACTCAGGGACGACTCTTCCATATAATGGGAGGTGCCGAGTATGCGCTGACCAAGAACGCGCTCGTCGTCCTCGATGGCCGGTACCGTTGGGCGTCCGCGCAGATGCGGAACGACTGGGTCGACTTCGACGACATCGACCTTTCAGGGCTTTCCTTCTCCCTCGGACTCGCTGTGAGATTCTGATGAACGACATCGATCACCTTCGGCATCTGGCTCGTTCGGTGCTCGCCGGCGCCGCGCTTCTCCTCGTGACGAGTGGCCTCTCTGCTCAGGACACACAGGACAATCGCTGGCTTCCCTGGACCGGGTGCTGGCTCGCGGGAGAGGAGGATGGCGGACTCCTGTGCGTGCAGCAGGCGGATGGAGGAGTCGAGTTCCTCTCCGTCGGTGAATCGGGCGTCGTCAGCGAGGAGTCGATCATCGCCGATGGTCAGCCTCGAGCCGTGGACGACCAGACGTGTGAGGGCACGACGACCGCGGAGTTCTCGGCCGATGGAGAGCGGATCTACCTTCGTGAGGAGGTCGACTGCACCGGCACCCTCCAGGCGTCGACCGGCCTGATCGCCATGGTCGCGCCCGGCACGTGGGTGGATATCCGTGGCCTGGAGGACGGCGCGGCCGTCTGGAGCCGAACGTTCCGGCGCGTCACCGACGAGTTCGCCACGTCCCGAGGATTCCCCGACGCGAACAACGAGGGGGACTTCCGTTCCCGACTTCTGCGCTGGCAGGCGTCCGAGCCGTCCGACCTCGATGACATCATGGATGTATACGATCGGACCGGGCCCGGCGTGACGCAGGCGTGGATCTCGGAACAGCTCGATCCCTTTCCCGTCGATTCGGACGCGCTCGTGTCCTTGCACGAGGCCGGCCTGCCGGACGACGTGATCGACGTGGTCGTCGCGCACGCCTTTCCGGAGAAGTTCGTCCTGGCCGACAACGCAGGGCGGCAGCCGCAGCGGGTCGCCAGCCGTCGGACCACGTCGGTCGGAGTTCCGAACGGGTATGGCGGCGTGGCGTACGTCGGCGTCGACCCCTTCTACATGAACGGGTTCTGGAGCCCCTGGGGCTTTCGGGGTTTCCAGCCCTTCTTCAACAACTTCGGCTGGAATCGCGGAGGGTTCGGATTCGGCGGGTTCGGCGGATTCGGGTTCCCCTACCGCGAGCGCGTCATCGTCGTGCGGCCGAACTCCAACGGGCCCGACATGGGCGGCGAAAACCGTCGTGTCCGGCCGCGTCCGGGCGGCGGATACTCGTACGGTGGAACGCGTGCCGGTTCGGGTGGCCAGGCAAGGACGTCGGGCGCGCCCGCGGCCGCCACCTCCGGCGGCGGCTCGAGGGTCGGATCCGGTGGAGTCTCCGGTGGGCGCTCGACCGGCCGGACCGCGAAGCCTCGGAGGACAGGCGGCGGCGGTCTATTTCAGTGATGTAGGAATCCGGTGGCATTCGAGCCCCTCGGCCGACCCGATCGGCCGAGGGGCTTTTTCGTGGAACGTGGCGCCGCGACAACCGCCCGCCCCTTTGGATGAGACCGCCTCGGCTGTAGGTTCTCAGGCTCCCGGACCCCTCGACCGCAGGCGACCTGCGAGGGATTAGATGGACGAAGAAAAGCGCAGCTGGACGCCCTCCGAGATCGAGCGGAAGTGGCAGTCCTACTGGGAGGATCACCGCACGAACTCCTTCACCGACGAGGAGCTCCGGACGGCCGAAGATCCCTTCTACAATCTGATGATGTTCCCCTACCCCTCCGCAGAGGGGCTCCACGTGGGCAACATCTACGCCTTCACGGGTGCCGATGTGCACGGCCGCTACCAGCGCCTTCTCGGCCATGACGTCTTCGAGCCCATAGGCTTCGACGCCTTCGGGATCCACTCGGAGAACTTCGCGCTGAAGGTCGGCAAGCACCCGATGGACCTGATTCCGGCGAACATCGAGAACTTCACCCGTCAGCTTCGTCGCATCGGTGGCATGTTCGACTGGGACCACGCCGTCGACACGACCCACCCGTCCTACTACAAGTGGACGCAGTGGGTATTCCTGAAGCTGTTCGACGCGGGACTCGCCGAGCGGAAGGAGGCGCCGGTCAACTGGTGTCCTTCCTGCATGACCGTGCTCGCGAACGAACAGGTCGTCGGTGGGCTGTGCGAGCGCTGCGACACACCTGTCGAGCAGCGTCGGATCGCCCAGTGGTTCTTCCGGATCACCGACTACTCGCAGCGCCTCCTGGACAATCTCGACCAGATCGACTGGTCGGAGACTACGACCAAGGCTCAGAAAAACTGGATCGGGCGGAGCGAGGGTGCGGAGATCGCCTTCCCCCTCGTCCCCACGGACGCTCTTCCGTTGCATGGGGGTGCGGCCTCCCGGACCGACGACGCCGTCCCCGGAGCCGTGGATACGGCGTCGGTGACCGCGATCGACGAGTCCCGGATGATCCGGGTGTTCACAACTCGCCCGGACACGCTGTTCGGAGCCACCTTCATGGTTCTGGCACCCGAACACCCGCTTGTCGATGAACTGACCACCGACGAGCAGCGGGAAACCGTCCGGGCGTACCGGGCCGCCGCCGCCGCGAGCGACCTCGTCTCACGCCAGAAGACGGACAAGACCAAGACGGGTGTCCCGACCGGCGGATACTGCCGAAACCCGGCCACCGGCGAGGCGATCCCCGTCTGGATCGCGGATTACGTACTGATGGACTACGGGACCGGCGCCATCATGGCCGTCCCGGGGCACGACGAGCGCGACTTCGAGTTCGCGACCGAATTCGGGCTTCCCATCCGTCGCGTCGTCGCGTCCGGGGGTGAGGACGCGGATGCGCCACTCGAGGAGGCCGCGTCGGGCGATGGCACCCTGGTCAACTCCGGACGGTTCGACGGACTGCCGAAGGACGAGGCGATCCGGACGATCACGGAATGGGTCGCCGAACGCGGTCTGGGTGAACTCCGGGTGAACTACCGCCTCCATGACTGGTGTATCTCGCGGCAGCGGTACTGGGGCCCGCCGATCCCGATCGTGCACTGCGATGCCTGCGGACCCGTTGGCGTGCCGGAGGACCAGCTCCCGGTCGAGCTGCCCCGCGTGGAGGACTTCAAGCCCCTGGACGACGGCATCAGTCCGCTGGCTCGCGACGAGTCCTGGTACAGGACGTCCTGCCCGGCGTGCGGGGCGGACGCGAGGCGTGAGACCGACGTGTCGGATACCTTCCTCGATTCCGGCTGGTACTTCCTGCGCTACCCGAGCGCCCGATTCGACGACCGCGCCCTGGATCAGGGAATCACGAAGAAATGGCTGCCCGTGGATGCGTATATCGGCGGGAATGAACACGCGGTGCTGCACCTGCTGTACGCGCGTTTTCTCACGATGGTGCTCGGGGATCTGGGACACATCGACTTCGAGGAACCCTTCACGCGGTTCCGCGCACACGGCCTGATCATCCGCAACGGCTCCAAGATGTCCAAGAGTCGAGGGAACGTGATCGTACCCGACCCGATCATCGAGGAGTTCGGCGCGGACACCTTCCGCCTCTACCTCATGTTCCTCGGGCCCTTCGACGAGGGGGGTGACTACCGCGACGAGGGCATCGAGGGCCCGCGCGGGTTCCTGAGTCGCGTATGGGACTCGGCCACCAACGCCGAGGACCGCGACCCCGATCCGGGCGTCGAGCGGAAGCTCCACCAGACGATCCGGCAGGTCACGGAGCAGTTGGCGGACCTTCAGTACAACACCTCGATCGCGGCGATGATGGAGTACCTGAACGTCGCACGGGCGGAGGGCCGCAGCCCGGCCCGCTCCGAGATCGAACCGCTGGTCGTCATGCTCGCACCCTTCGCGCCGCACATCGCCGAGGAGTTGTGGCAGGACCTCGGTCACGACGGATCGATCTTCGACGCCGCACCATGGCCGGAGTTCGATCCGGACACGGCGAGAGAAGACACCATCGACCTGGCCGTACAGGTGAACGGCAAGCTCCGAGGCACCGTTCAGGTACCTTCCGGTGCGGATCGGGACACGGCCGAGGCCGCCGCCCGTGCCGAGGAAAACGTCGCCCGCTATCTCGAAGAGGGGGAGATTCGCCGCGTGATCCACGTGCCGGACCGCCTCCTGAACTACGTCGTCGCCTGATCGCGACCCCCGACCCGTACCCGACCCCGGCATGACCGATCTCGACCGGCTCTGCATCGACGCGATTCGCGTCCTCTCCATGGACGCGGTCGAGAAGGCCTCCTCCGGCCACCCCGGCACCCCGATGGCCCTCGCGCCGGTCGGGTACGCGCTGTGGACCCGGCACCTCGCGCACGACCCGAGTGCGCCGGGATGGGTCGACCGTGACCGCTTCGTGCTGTCGGTGGGTCACGCCTCGATGCTCCTCTACAGTCTGCTTCACCTTTCGGGCTACGACGTCTCGCTCGAGGACATCCGCGACTTTCGGCAGTGGGGCTCGAAGACGCCGGGGCACCCCGAGGTGGGCCATACCGCCGGCGTCGAGACCACGACCGGACCGCTGGGGCAGGGCATCGCCACCTCGGTGGGCATGGCGCTCGCGGAGCGTTGGCTCGCCGCCCGCTTCAACCGCCCCGGCCACGAGATCGTCGACCACCGCACGACGGTGCTCTGCTCGGACGGGGACCTCATGGAGGGGATCAGCCACGAGGCTGCGGAGTTCGCGGGTCACCAGGCCCTCGGCAAGCTGACGTGGATCTGGGACGACAACCGGATCACGATCGAGGGCTCCACGGACCTCTCGATGTCGACCGATCAGCGCCTCAGGTTCGAGGGCTACGGCTGGCATGTCGTGCGGGTGGACGACGGGGAGGATCTGGCTGCGATCGACGCCGCACTCGACGCGGCCGAGGCCGAGACCCAGCGGCCGACTCTCGTGATGCTGCGGACGACCATCGCTCCCGGAGCTCCGACCAAGGAGGGAACCGCCGGCTCGCACGGCGCACCCCTCGGCGCAGACGAGATCGCCGGTGCCAAGAAGGCCTACGGGTACCCGAGCGACGAGCCCTTCTTCGTCGCGCCGGAGGCGTACGCGAAATGGGCCGATGTGAAGACCCGCGGCGCCGAGGCTCACGCGGAGTGGCACGAGCGCTTCGATGCCTACCGAGAGGCGTTCCCGGAACTTGCCGTAGAGTATCGTCGCGTGATGCGTGGAAACCTTCCCGACGGATGGGCGGACGACCTGCCGACGCTGGATCAGGCGGAGGCCACCAGGGCGAGCTCGGGCAAGGTCCTCAACGCGATCGCGGACCGTGTCCCCGAGCTGATCGGGGGGTCTGCGGACCTGGGTGGTTCGAACAAGACGGATATCTCGAACGGCGGCGACCTGCTGCCCGGGAACCCGTCGGGGCGCCTGATCCACTTCGGAGTCCGCGAGCACGCGATGGGGGCCATCCTCAACGGGATGTCCCTGCACGGCGGGATCCGTCCCTTCGGCGGCACCTTCCTGATCTTCTCGGACTACATGAGGCCCGCGATTCGACTCGCGGCGCTCATGGGCAGCACCGCCACCTACGTCTTCACCCACGACTCGATCGGCCTGGGCGAGGACGGTCCGACCCACCAGCCCATCGAGCAGCTCATGGCGCTACGGGCCATCCCGAACGTGATGGATCTTCGGCCCGGTGATCCCGCCGAGACGGCCGTAGCGTGGCAGGTGGCTCTGGAGCGCGAGGACGGTCCCGCCTTCCTGTCGCTCACGCGTCAGAAGATTCCGGCCGTGGACCGCAGCAGGTTCGCGGCCGCGGAGGGCCTTCGCCGAGGCGCCTATGTCCTCGCCGATGCCACGGGCGACGTGGCCGACGTGGTACTCATGGCGAGCGGATCGGAACTCCACGTCGCGCTCGACGCGCGAACGAAGCTCGAGGCCGACGGCATCCCGACCCGGGTCGTGTCGTTCCCGAGCTGGTTCCTGTTCCAGCGGCAGGATGCCGAGTACCGTGCTTCGGTTCTCGGCGAGGGACAGGTGGTCCGGATTTCGATCGAGGCGGGAACGACGTTCGGATGGGAACGCTGGACGGGGGGCCCGGATCGATCCATCGGGATCGACCGCTTCGGCGCGTCCGCACCGGCTGAGATCCTGTTCGACGAGTTCGGCTTCACCGCCGAGGCGATCGTCGCTCGCGCCAGGAGGCTGCTCGGCCCCTGACGGGCGTCACTCGCCGGATTCGAAGCGGACCCGGGCAGCGAGCGGAAGAGGGGGGACGCGGGAGACGGCGGTGCCCGGACACCTCCGTCGGATCCGTCCGGTGGTGCACGCCCGGGATTCGCACCCGGCATAGTCGGCCCACCAGCGCCACGTGGGTCCGTGCCCGACCTCGCCGTCGAACAGCCAGTCGGCCGCGTGCGCCATTTCATGGACCAGGGTATCGTGCCTGATCCCGTCGTTCTCGGCGAGCATCAGGTCCACGTTGAGGGCAATCTCCAGCACCCGCCGCCGACCCTCCAGCTCTCCCGGTTTCATGTGACCGAGCCGGCTCTTCATCCGCGCGGAGAGGCGAAGCGGGACGCCGGCCGGAAGTCGGCCTCCGAATCGTGCCCTGTTGAGGTATCGATACATGCAGCGGAGGTACCGGACCTGGTCCGCCGTGGCACAACACGGGCCGACCGGCCGACCGCTCCGCCGGGCTCTTCCCCGGATTCGCTCCAACTCCCGGTGCAGCGGCGTCCATGCGGACACCCGGCGTGACGCCGATCTCGCCCGGTCGTCCGCGAGTCCGCCCGAGGTCGCGATCACGGCGAGGTCCCGAAGCACCTCCTCGGGCGCGGCCGCGAACGCCCGGTGCAGGTTGAGGCATTCACCCCGCTGCGTGATCGACCAGATCGTCGACCGGTTGGATCGGAGCCGCACCGTACGAAGGCCCCCCGCGCCCCAGCCGCGAAGCAGCTCCAGGATCTGCCCGCCGGTCCGATCTGGTTCCTCCATGAGCTTCTGCATCCTCGAAGTGATCTGCCATCGGTGCGCGCCGCAGGAAAGCTCACAGATCGTTCACCTGCGGCAAACCCGGGATCGGGAGACCGCTCGACGCCCACGCACGTCGCCAACCCGACGAACCGGCGGCCGAATCCGGGCTCACCCTGGCGAATCCCGATACCTCCGGTTCGCACGTCGCGCAGGGACGGCGATCGAGGGTATACTTCGCCTCCGCCACGCCCGCCGCTCACACCTCGATGCCGTGAAGACCCTCATCCTCCTCCGCCACGCGAAGTCCAGCTGGGACGATTCGTCCCTGGACGACCACGACCGTCCTCTGGCGGCCCGTGGACGCCGGGCCGCACCCGCCATCGCCGAACATCTCTCAGAGCTGGAGCTGATCCCGGACCTCGTGGCCTGTTCGACCGCGACCCGGACGCGGGAGACGATGGAGCTATTGGCCGACCACCTCGGCGAGCCCCCCGTCGAGCACGACGCCTCCCTCTATCTCGCCGGTCCGGGTCGTCTGCTTCGAGCCGTCCGCGCCACCGACGACGGCGTCGACACGCTCATGCTCATCGGACACAATCCCGGCATCCACACCTTCGCGCTCGGCCTGTGCGACCGCACCGCCGATATCGACCTCCGCCCGCTCGAGCGGAAGTTTCCCACCGCCGCCGTCGCCGTGCTGGAGTTCGACGCCGACACCTGGGAGGCGATCGACCAGAGCGACGGTCGCCTCGTTCACTTCATCCGCCCCAAGTCCCTCCCCAACGCCAAGCGCGACCGGCTCTGACCCCGATCGGACCCAAACGGGAACACCCGGCCGACATCACGGACCGGCCCCGCGAATCTTGCAGTTCACGGAGCCGCGATCGGGTCATCGGACACGTACGGAGGGGGAGGGATTCGATCACGGCGGCGCTTGCCGCCGGGACACCGAGGAGCGAAGCCCACAGGTAAACCCTCGTGCGGACCGAGTGCGCAGCACCCGGGACGCCCACGAGGGTGAGAAGCCCTCCCGACCAAACACAAACGGCCCCGCGAACCTTGCAGTTCACGGAGCCGCGATCGGGTCATCGGAAAGATACGGAGGGGGAGGGATTCGATCACGGCGGCGCTTGCCGCCGGGACACCGAGGAGCGAAGCCCGCAGGTGAACCCTCGTGCGGACCGAGTGCGCAGCACCCGGGACGCCCACGAGGGTGAGAAGCCCTCCCGACCAAACACAAACGGCCCCGCGAACCTTGCAGTTCACGGAGCCGCGATCGGGTCATCGGAAAGATACGGAGGGGGAGGGATTCGAACCCTCGTGTGCTTTCGCACGCACCGCTTTCGAGGCGGGCCCGTTAGGCCATCTCCGGCACCCCTCCTCAACGTGTCTCGAAAGCAATAAACCGGGGTGCCCGGATTGAACTCCGGCGGCCTGTGGCCGTCCTCGATCATCCGGGCGTACACATCCTGCACCAAAGGTAAATCGGGGTGCCCGGATTCGAACCGGGGACCTCTCCGACCCGAACGGAGCGCTCTACCGGACTGAGCCACACCCCGAGGTCCTGAGCCCGCCGCTTCCGGTGGCGGCGAGATACTGAAACAAGCAAAGCGGACGGGGTGGGATTCGAACCCACGAGGAATTGCTTCCACACGATTTCCAATCGTGCGCCTTAAGCCACTCGGCCACCCGTCCAGGCACAGTCAACGGAGGGAGTGGGATTCGAACCCACGCGAACCTTTCGGTTCAACGCCTTAGCAGGGCGCCGCTTTAAGCCACTCAGCCATCCCTCCAAGGGTGCGGCCCTTGGCCGGCCGCACGAAAAGTTGCCCCACTAGGGATCGAACCTAGACTCTCCTGAACCAGAATCAGGCGTGTTGCCAATTACACCATGGGGCAAGTGATACGTCGATCGGACCCGACGCGACATCGTTGGCGAGAGCCACCAGTCGGATTTGAACCGACGACCCCGTCATTACGAATGACGTGCTCTACCACTGAGCTATGGTGGCGTCACATGGAGCCGAGGGGAGTCGAACCCCTGACCTCTGCAGTGCGATTGCAGCGCTCTCCCAACTGAGCTACGGCCCCTGAGCAGGCTGTCGGCAGCCGGCCTACCATGGGCGCAAGAGGATTCGAACCTCTGACCTCTACGATGTCAACGTAGCGCTCTAACCAACTGAGCTATGCGCCCCTGTCCATCGATCGGCGATGCCGACCAGTGCGCCCGGGAAGATTCGAACTCCCGACCTCCTGATCCGTAGTCAGGCGCTCTATCCAGCTGAGCTACGGGCGCATACCACTCGGAATACGAAGCACTGGAAACAGTGCTCGAGGAGGGACTCGAACCCTCACGGGATCTCTCCCACAGGATCCTTAATCCTGCGCGTCTACCAGTTCCGCCACCCGAGCATGACCCGGCTCGAAAGCCAGGGCCGGGATCGGTTCGTCTGCGTCTTGGCACGTGGCCTCGCACATCCCTGCTGGAGGGAGCGGTGCGATGCTCGAGGAGGGACTCGAACCCTCACGGGGTTGCCCCCACAGGAACCTGAATCCTGCGCGTCTACCAATTCCGCCACCCGAGCCCAGACGAAGAGCTTCCCGAGGGAAGCCTTCCGAACCGAAATGGAGCCGAGGGGAATCGAACCCCTGACCTCTTCAATGCCATTGAAGCGCTCTCCCAACTGAGCTACGGCCCCGAACCGTTCCGATGACCCAGAGGAGGCCCCGCACGTGCGGCGACCTCCGATGTCAAACATCCTCGTCCGAGCGGGGCTGACGGGACTCGAACCCGCGGCCTCCGGTGTGACAGACCGGCACTCTAACCAACTGAGCTACAGCCCCAAACTACCTCTTCTCATCCTCGAGCCGCATCCTGTCGCGGCATGCCCTCACGGGGAATCGAACCCCGGTCTCCACCTTGAAAGAGTGGCGTCCTAGCCGTTAGACGATGAGGGCTCGTGTTCCTCGCACAGGCCCGGAGGGACTTGAACCCCCAACCCCCGGTTTTGGAGACCGGTGCTCTACCAGTTGAGCTACGGACCTAACGTCTCGGCGGCGCCTTCCGACGCCTCGTCTTTTACATGTCGTGTGGCATGGCCAGGGGCGGAATCGAACCGCCGACACCACGATTTTCAGTCGTGTGCTCTACCAACTGAGCTACCTGGCCGAAAACAAAAACGCCCAGCCATCGAGGCCTGGGCGGGAGACTTCGAGCGCGTCAGGGCTGATCTCAGCCGATCGTCGCCGCTCCCGCCAGGCACCGAGCCGACCAGGTGTCGGTCGTCGAGAGCACCCAGAATCGTCGCACATCCGCCCGCGGGCGAGAACTACCGACTCCGGTCACGCTCTTGAACCTCACGATCGGTCCGCACCTCACTTCCAATCGAACGAAGTCCATCCTGGACTCCTCTTTACGCTGGAAACGCCGCCCGAAGGCGGCGCTTCGAAATAGCGGGGGCAGGATTTGAACCTGCGACCTTCGGGTTATGAGCCCGACGAGCTACCAGACTGCTCCACCCCGCAACAGGGCCCCTAGGATACCCATGACTCGGGGAGGTGTCAACGGACCCCCCTTCCCTCGCGCACAGGTCGGGGAATCGTTAGTGATCCTCGCCGAACCACCGATTCACTCAAATCGACCCATGGGGGTCGCATGTCCGTAACAATGGTCGCGATCGACGTCGGAGCTTCTCGCACCCGCATCCGCGTCGGAGAAGATCCGAGCGACTTCGACGCGCCGGACGGTCCGATGATTCGTGATATCGGGTCCGCCACCGCGCTGATGGATCTCCTTCGGGAGGTCCGCGCGGATATCGCTCCACATGCATCGGTTTACCTGAGCGGCGGAATCGCGGCTCCACCCCTCGGAGGCGACGAGCGGGTCATGACGAACTGGCGCGAGGACGGGCGGATCTCCATATCGGCGATCCGCGAGCTGGGGTACGACCGGGTCGAGCTCATGAACGACCTCGAGGCCGCGGCCCACGGACTCGTGGCCCTGCTACAGCAGGAATCCCGATCCGGCGAGATCGTGGCCTTCGACGGCGCTTCGATTCCAGAGACGGGCAATCGCGCGCTGGTCATTCCCGGATCGGGCCTTGGCTCCGCGGGCATCGTGGACCTCGGTGAGCGGCACGACCCGGTGTGGAAGGTCGTGCCGACCGAGGTCGGGCACGCGACAGCAGGATGGCAGGAGCACGACGAACTGCTCGAACGTGTGGGCGGGTATCTGGGGCATCCCCCGACCTGGGAGGACTGCGTCTCCGGACCCGGATTGGAGAATCTCTGGGCGGCCGGCGGCGACCCCGCGGGAGACGCAGGCGAGGGCCCTCTCGGCGCCCCCGAGATCGCGATGCTCGCGGCGAGTGGTGACGCGCGCGCCCGGAACGCTCTCGAACACTACTACCTCCTGGCCGCTCGCTTCGCCCAGGTGCTTGCCCTCTCCTTCCTGAGCACGGGCGGGCTCTATCTGGCCGGAGGAAGCACGCGGTCGAACGCTCCCCTGATTCCCGAAGCCGGATTCCTCCGCGCCTTCCGTGAAAACCCCCGCATGGCCGACGTCCTCGAGGAGATTCCCGTCTTCCTCGTGCTCGCGGAGATCAACCTGCTTGGCCCCTGGCAGCTCGGGTGGCGCAGGCTCGCCCGTCCGATGCCGCCCCGCCGGGGCTGATCGGCAGCCGTCACGACACCGTCCGACGACCCGGAAAGCTTGCACGAAACCGGCTCGCGCCCCACTTTGTTCGGCATCCGAACAAAGTTCAGTTCCACGACCGGTCCGAATCGATTCCACCGGCTCGAACGTCCTGTTGGAGGCCTCATGTTCCCCACTCGCGCCCGTTCCGCTCTACGCAGCGGATGGATCGGCCTGACTCTCCTCGCGCTCGCGCCTTCGCTCGGGGCCGCCCAGGACGTCCAGATCGTCGACAACGCTGACGGAGTCCGGCTCCAGGTGGACGGCGAGGACTTCATGGTCCTCGGCCAGAACTGGGACTATTTCCCGCGTGGAACCACGAACCCGGCCTACAACTTCTGGGGCCAGTCGGACGACTTCATTCGGACCGCGCTGGACCGTGAGATGTCGCTCATGCGGTCGATGGGTGTGAACACGATCCGGGTGTATCAGGGGATTCCGCCCCGCTGGGTCGAGTACATCTACGACAACTACGGCATCTACTCCGTCGTGAACCACACGGTCGGCCGGTACGGACTCGACTACCAGGGCCGATACATCCCGAACACGGACTACTCCAATCCGCAGTTCAGGGAGCAGATCACGAACGACGTTCTGGCCATGGTCCGTGAGTTCGAGGGAACCCGCGGCCTCCTGATGTGGCTTCTCGGGAACGAGAACAACTACGGTCTCGTGTGGAGCTCGGCCGAGACCGAGGCTCTTCCCCAGGGTGAGGCGGACGCGGTCCGCGCCCGATACATGTACTCGCTGTTCGGGGAGGTCGTCGATGCGATCAAGCAGATCGACTCCGATCGGCCGATCGCGATGGCGAACGGTGACGTCCAGTACATCGACATCATCGCCGAGGAGGTCCCGAATCTGGATGTCTTCGGGTCGAACGTGTACCGCGGGTACTCCTTCCGCGATCTGTTCGAGGTCGTCGACCAGACGCTCGGTCTTCCGGTGATGTTCACCGAGTTCGGATCGGACCGGTTCAACGCGCGGACGCTCGAGGAGGCGCAGGAGGAGCAGGCCGACTACCTGCTTTCGCAGTGGAAGGAGATCTACGAACAATCCGCCGGAAAGGGGCTCGTCGGCAACTCGATCGGTGGCATGACGTTCCAGTGGACGGACGGCTGGTGGAAGTTCGGCCAGACGGATCGGCTGGATATCCAGGATACGAACGCATCGTGGCCGAACGACGCCTACCAGTTCGACTGGGTCGAGGGCGAGAACAACATGAACGAGGAGTGGTTCGGGATCGTCGCCAAGGGCCCGACCAACGCCTACGGCCAGTATGATCTGTACCCGCGCGCCGCATTCTACGCGCTGAAGGACGTGTACGAGCTCGATCCCTACGGCCCGGGCGTGGACCTCGAGGCGATCGAGGAGCACTTCGCAGGAATCTCCCCGGCCGAAGCCGCGATCGAGGCCGTGGGAAGCACTGCGGCGCTGCAATCGAGCAGCGGGATCGGTGGCATCGTCAAGGGCCTCCGCATGGAGTTCGAGACCTTCAACACCGGCGGTGAGCGGATCACCACCCCCGAGGGCCGCGCGTCCGACCCCGGTGATTACCCCTCCTTCCAGGGCTTCGACCAGCTGCAGTCGATCTACGTCGACATCGGGGGAAAACCGGCCTCCAACGTCGAGGCGGATGTCGCCATCAACGTGCTCGGAAACGTCCCCGAGAATCCGATCAACGAGATCTTCTACGAAAACCGCGGTCGGGCGCAGCGCGTGGAGACGCCGAGCGGCGAGCGCATCGAACTCGACGACATCAATCGTGTCGCCATCTACTCGGCCAGCGTGTCGTGGGATGCGCCGGACTTCCGACTCGACGGCTTCTACCGCACCGGGCATTATCACTGGGGGTACGAGGGCGACATGTTCGGCCTCTACCGTGAGGCCAACTACGGTGAGAACCTCGACATCTACAATGGTCTCGCTCCGGTAGGTGTCGAAGTCACCGGAAAGCGGGCGTTCGACGGCCTCAAGGTCGCGTTCGGCCCCGAACTCTGGTGGGGTGCGAACCCGACGGCGCTCGTGAAGTACGAGCGGAACCTTCTGGGTCTCAACGCCACCGCGATCGTGCAGGAGGACATCGCACAGGCCGGCAACTCCGGCACCTCGTTCGCGGTGCCGGTCCAGAAGGAGCGTCGAGCGACCCTGGTGGTCGAGAAGGAGAACTTCTTCGGGCTCGGCCTGGAACTCGGCGGCATCTGGTCCGGTGACCGGCAGGTCGGCGAGACCTTCCAGATCGTGGATGGTGAGCCGGGCGACTACCGCGTGCTCCAGGATCAGGTGAACAGCGACGATACGTTCGGTGGACGGGCGCGTCTCACATGGAGCGGCGGTCCGATCAACTGGTATGCTCAGGGTTCCGCGATGGGCATCGTCGCGAGCGGCGGTCCCACCCAGATCCAGACGTACACCGGCTGGCGCCTCGCGGACTCCGGAAGTTCGAACCAGTACAACCTGCTGACGGGGTTCACGTACCAGACGGGGAACTGGCAGATCGCCCCGAACTTCATGTGGCAGAAGCCGATCATCGAAGCGATTCCGGAGGACGCGCCGGCTCCGGCACGAATCCGGAACGTGCTGGACGACCCCTTCGCGGTACTGGGCAACCAGGAGACGGTGGCGGGTGAGTTGCTCTTCACGTACGACCCGACGCCGGCGACCTGGATGTACAACTGGGATGCCGACGCCCGGGAAGACGCCTCGTTCGCCGCCAGCTTCGGAATCGTCTACCGGAGCCAGCGCGGCCCGCGCGACGCCAGCATCGGAATCCTGGCGGACGGACGAACCCTGTTCCCCTTCCCCGGTGCCCCCGATCCGGAGGACCTCTGGGAGGTGCACACGCGCATGATCTCGAAGCAGGGGAACGGTGCCGGCATCATCTTCAACGCATTCGCCGGGAAGGGGCAGGCGAACGGTGACAGCGACCGTACGATCGATCGCTATGGTTTCGACGCCCGCGTCGCGAAGGGTCCGGTCCGCCTCGAAGCGGGCGCCAGCTTCAACGACTGGGGCCCCTATGACTACCACAGGGACTTCAACCTCACCTTCCCGACGCAGCTGATGGGTGACGTGTCGTACTCCTTCGGCCTGCCGGACTGGCTCAACGTCCCGCAGACGAAGTTCGGTGTGCGCGGGATGTGGCGTACACTTGACGAATTCTCGCCGCGCTTCTGCCCCGATCGGACGCCGAACCAGTTCGGATCACTCGTGTGCGATCCGGCGGCTCCGGGAGACAACGGACGCGAGTGGGAGGTTCGGACCTACCTGCACTTCGTGCTCTAGCGACAACACGATACCGAGGTCACCGACCTCGGACACGTCGTGACCGGCGGGGGTGGGCTTCGAGCTCATCCCCGCCGGTGCCGCAACAGGGTCGGTCGAACCAACGCACGGGGAAAGAGGCACATGAGCACCACCACACCAAGGACGCCGGAAACCATCGAGGATCGGATCGAGGAGCTTCTCTCCCGGATGACCCTGGCGGAGAAGATCGGGCAGCTGAGTCAGGTCAACGCACCCGGTCCGCACATCCCCGACGACTTCGCGAACGCGCTACGCATCGGTCGGATCGGATCGGTCCTCAACGAAGTTGATCCGGACGTGGTGAGCAGGCTCCAGCAGATCGCCGTCGAGGAAAGTCGCCTCGGCATCCCCCTGCTGATCGGACGCGACGTCATCCACGGATTCAGGACGATCTTCCCGATTCCGATCGGGCAGGCCTCCAGCTGGAATCCGGAGCTGGTGCGCCGCGGCGCGCGTGTCTCGGCGGTCGAAGCGGCGGCGAGTGGTGTGAACTGGACGTTTGCGCCGATGGTCGATATCGGGCGTGACCCGCGCTGGGGGCGCGTCGCGGAGTGTCTCGGCGAAGACCCCTGGCTCGCCTCACGCCTCGCGGAGGCCATGGTCGAGGGGTTTCAGGGAGACGACCTCGCGGCTCACGACACCATCGCGGCGTGCGCGAAGCATTTCGCCGGATACGGTGCCAGCGAGGCAGGACGGGACTACAACTCCACCGATATTCCGGAGCGACAGCTTCGCGACGTCCACCTTCCGCCCTTCCAGGCTGCGGTCGAGGCGGGCGTCGCCACGCTGATGGCGTCCTTCAGCGACATCGACGGCGTACCGGCCAGCGCGAATCGCAAGCTCATGACGTCGATCCTCCGGGACGAGTGGGACTTCGACGGGTTCGTGGTGTCCGACTGGGACTCGATCGCGCAGCTCGCCGTCCACGGCCTCACCTCCGGCGATCGGGAATCGGCGATGGAGGCCGCCAACGCGGGCGTCGACATGGAGATGGCGAGCTGGTCCTACGTCGAGCACCTCGAGAGCCTGGTGAACGACGGACTGGTCGCCGAAGACCGCGTCGACACGATGTGCGCGAACGTCCTCCGGGTGAAGTTCAGGCTCGGACTGTTCGAGACGTCCCGGGTCGCCCCGGAGCCGCATTCGGTCGATATCGTCGGCCACCTGCGCGAAGCGCACGAGGCGGCTGTGGAGAGTGCGGTGCTCCTGACAAACCGGGCGGTGAGCGACCGGGGACCAGCGCTCCCGCTTCCGTTGCACCGGATGTCCTCGATCGCGGTGGTGGGCCCGCTCGCGGACGAGCCGCGAGAGCAGCTCGGCACCTGGATCTTCGACGGTGACCCGACGCTGAGCCGGACGCCGCTCCACGAGCTTCGCACCCGAATCGACGAGCGGATCGACATCACCTGGCACCCGACCCTCGATAGCCCTCGGAGTCGCGACGACAGCGAGTTCGACGCCACCGCCGACGCGGTCGAGGCGGCTGATGTGGCACTCCTGTTCCTCGGGGAGGACGCGATCCTGTCCGGAGAGGCCCACTGCCGTGCGGACATCCGCCTCCCGGGGGTGCAGGAGGCGCTGATTCACCGCCTCGCGAAGACCGGCACGCCATTGGTGATGGTGCTGATGACCGGTCGACCGCTCGCGCTCGAGGGCGTGTTCGAGGCCCTCGACTCGATCCTCTGCGTCTGGCATCCGGGCAGCATGGCGGGACCGGCGATCGTCGACCTGCTGTTGGGTGAGCGGGCCCCCTCGGGAAAGCTTCCGGTCACCTTCCCCCGCCGTACGGGCCAGGTGCCCATCTACTACGCGCAGAAGCGCACGGGAAAGCCGCCGACACCGGAGAGCTTCGTCTACATCGACGACATCCCGGCGGGTGCCGAGCAGCTCTCGGCCGGCAACACCTCGTTCCACCTCGATGTGTGGTACCGGCCCATGTTTTCCTTCGGCCACGGGCTCTCCTACACGACGTTCGCGTACGAACATCTCTCGACCAGCGCGGCAGAGATGGCGCTAGACGGTGAGATCAGCGTGGATGTCGATGTCGTGAACATAGGCTCACGCGCTGGGCAGGAGGTCGTTCAGCTCTACATCTGCGATCCGGTCGCCTCCGCTACGCGTCCGGTACGGGAGCTGAAAGGATTCCGGAAGGTGTATCTCGAGCCGGGCCAGCGGACCCGCGTACGGTTCCGTCTCACCGCCGACAACCTGGCGTTCTGTCGTCGAGACTACACGACCGGACCCGAACGGGGCCGTATCGATGTGTGGGTCGGCGGCAACTCCAATGCGGAGCTGAGTACATTCTTCACTATCGTGTGACGCTCCGTCACACCTCCCACCATCGACGCGAACCCGACCGTGAAGCCCATCGACACGCCGCGCATCGACGCACTCCTCTCCCGGATGACACTCGCCCAGAAAGTCGGGCAGATGACCCAGCCGGAGAGGCAGTTCATCGAGCCCCACGACGTACGGGCCTGGCACATCGGATCGGTCCTCAGCGGTGGGGGCTCGTGGCCCGGTGGCAATCGGCCGGGAGACTGGGTGGCCATGAACGACGCCTTCTGGGAGGCATCGACGCATGCGGACGACGACCATCTCGGAATTCCGCTTCTGTATGGCGTCGACGCCATACACGGCAACAACAACGTGCTGGGTGCGACGATCTTCCCGCACAATATCGGGCTCGGCGCAGCCAACGACCGGGACCTGATCCGTCGAGTCGCCGAGGTGACGGCCCGCGAGATCCTCGCCTGCGGGGTCGAGTGGACGTTCGCTCCAACGCTGGCCGTGGCCCGAGACATCCGGTGGGGCCGGACCTACGAGTCGTACGCACAGACACCCGAACATGTGGCGGCCTACGCCAGGCCGTTCGTGGAGGGCCTGCAGGACAGGGCCACCGAGGACGGAGGCGTCGTCGCCTGCGCCAAACACTGGGTGGGCGACGGCGGAACGGACCGGGGAATCGATCAGGGCGAGACCACGGTGCCGGAGGATGCACTCCGCCGTACCCATATCGCCCCGTACATCCCCGCCATCGAGGCCGGCGTGCTCACGGTGATGGCGTCGTACAACAGCTGGAACGGAGTCCGATGCCACGGAAACCGGAAGCTCCTCACCGACATTCTCAAGGGGGACCTCGGCTTCGAGGGCTTCGTGGTCTCCGACTGGAACGGTATCGATCAACTCGACGTCGACTACGCCCGCGCCATCGAAATCTCGGTGAATGCCGGCGTCGACATGTTCATGGTGCCGGAGGAATGGCGCCACTTCATCGAGAGCACGATCGACCTGGTCGAACGTGGCAGAATTCCGGAGTCACGGATCGACGACGCAGTCCGTCGCATTCTACGGGTGAAGGAGGCGTATGGCCTGTTCGAGCGGCCCCGCCCTGCCGAGCGGCCCGGATCGGCCGCCCGGAGCTTCGGATCGGCCCGACATCGCGAGGTGGCCCGGGAGGCCGTCCGGAAGTCGCTGGTCCTGCTGAAGAACCAGGGCGCGCTCCCGCTGAAGGCGGACGCGAAACTCCTCGTCGCCGGCCACGCCGCCGACAGCCGTGGGCACCTCTGCGGCGGATTCACGGTGAACTGGCAGGGGAGCCACGGGAACGAAGTGGTCGAGGGGGGCACTTCAATCTGGGAAGCCGTCGCGGACCGGGCACCGGATGCGGTGCTCGACGCGGATGGAACGGCGGAGGGAGACTTCGACGTCGCCGTGGTCGTGGTCGGCGAAGACCCGTACGCCGAGGGCCTCGGGGACATACGGCCGCACGGACGCGTCGAACTCGGGTCGTCTCTGCCGAACCCGGGGTCGCAGGTGAATCTCACCCCATACGCGAACACCATCGAGCATCGCATCAATCGCCCCGAGGACCTCGCCACGATCGAACGCATCCGGGCCCGCGGGATCCCCGTGGTGACCGTGTTCGTGTCCGGTCGGCCGCTGGTGACGGAGGCCGAGATCGGCGCATCCGACGCCTTCGTGGCCGCGTGGCTCCCCGGCTCGGAGGGGGCCGGAGTCACCGACGTACTGTTCGGCGACGTGAACTTCCAGGGCACTCTCACCTTCGAGTGGCCACAGTCGGCGGACCCCGACGCATCGCCCGCCTTCGAGCTCGGGTACGGCCTGCGCTACTGACCGACGGCCGTCTGGCCTCCGGGGCTGCCTAGAGCTCGGCGACTGGAGCTTCGCCGCGCCGAGCTTCCAGCTTCTGACGAGTCTCGTGTGCGGTCTGCTCGGTGATCGGGTAGGACCACACCGCCCAGATCGCGATCAGCGAGGTCACCGCCGGGATGAATGCGTCGAACGCCCGCATCATCACGAGGGTCTCCGCGGTCTGAGCCCCCTCCAGTGCCACGTCGAAGCCGGTGACGTTCAGCAGCACGCCGCCAACCGCCAGCGCGGCGGCCATTCCGAGTTTCACGACCCACCAGAAGATCGACCCGAACATCCCCTCACGGCGCTCGTGGGTGATGAGCTCGTCCTCGTCGACGACGTCGGCGATCATCGACCCCATCAGCGTGAACAGCCCGCCCAGTCCGAACGCGATGAGCGGAGCCGGGATCAGCACACCCCAGGGGAAGTCGGGGTGATACGTGAACCACTTGAGCACGTAGCCGACGATCGAGACGCCGGTCGCGAAGAAAAAGGCCTTCCGCTTCCCGATCTTCGTCCCGAGCCACGTGATGAAGATGATGACGGCGAAGGTCGCGATCGCACCGACGGTGCCGGCGTACCCGGCATACTCCGCCCCCAGAGCCTGATCGCCCCCGAACACCCAGTAGATGATGACGTAGAACTGGAAGGAAGAGACCAGCATGAAGCCGTTGAAGACCAGGAAGGTGGCCAGACAGAGCTTCAGGAACGGGGACGAGGAGAGGGTGATCTTCATCCCCCGTGCGAATTCACGAAGCTCTCCGCCCAGGCTCCGGTCTCCCTCCTTGCGTGCCTCGACGAAGCGTTCGCGGAGGAAGATCGCAGGCAGGATGCCGAGGCCCGCCGCCACGATTCCGATCACGATCGCGAGTCCCGCGGCACCGCTGATCTGGTCCTGGAACCACGCCTCGTTGGTCATGATCCAGAGGAACCACGGGGCGATCAGGTAGGGAATCTGTCCGATGAAGTTCTGGACGCCCATCAGGCGCGTGCGCTCGTGGAAGTCGGGCGTCAGCTCGTAGCCCAGCGCCACCCACGGCGTCGCGAACATCGTGTACGCGAGGTAGAAGAAGAAGGAGCCGGTGAGGAAGTACCAGAAGTAGAAGGACTCGCTCTTTCCGCCCGGCAGTTGCCAGAGGACGATGTAGATCGCGCCGGCGAGGAGCGCGCCGACGAAGATGTACGGCCTGCGTCGACCCCACTTCGAACGCGTGTTGTCCGAGATGTAGCCCATCAGGGGGTCGGTGATCGCGTCCGTCAGGCGGGGGAGCGCTCCGAGCAGTCCGACCAGCGCCGGATTCATCCCCAGGCCGAGGTTCAGCACGATCGCCATGCCCCCGATCGCCGCCGCGAGCAGATTGTTAACGAAGGCGCCCAGCCCGTAGACGATCTTCTGCAGGAAGGGAATCCGATCCTCCGGTGCCGTCTCCCAGTGCTCGGGTGCCAGCTTCTCGTCCCCGAGCCGGTTGTGCCACGATGCCGCCGCATCCTCGATGAGTTCGGGGACATCGACGGCCTTGTCACGCTTCCTCGGAGGTTCGCTCATCGCGCTCTCTCGTAGACGCGGACCCAGTCGACGAGCATCGTCCGCGGGAAGGTGACACCGGGACCGACGGGACCGACGAAGGTCCCTCCGACCGCGACGTTCAGGATCAGGAAGAACTCGTCGTCGTACACCCACTCCCCGGGAACCCGACCACGACGAGCCCGGTGAAAGAGCTCACCATCGAGGTACCATCGAATCTCGTCCGGCTCCCACTCGATCCCGTAGACGCGGAAGTCCGTGTCGAGCCGCCCCTCGTCGAGAACGTACCGGCGAGTGAAGGCGTTTCCCCCGGAGTGCCCCGGACCGTGAATGGAGCCGTGGAGGACGTTCACTTCCTGGCCCCGAAACTCCATGATGTCGATCTCGCCCGACCGGGGCCATCCGACCTCGTCGATGTCGCTTCCGAGCATCCAGAAGGCGGGCCAGAGACCCTGGCCGGCGGGGACCTTGATCCGTGCCTCGAACCTGCCGTAGCGCTGCGCGAAAAGGTCCTGCGTCTTGATCCGCGCGGAGGTGTATGTTCGCCCCTGAAAGCTCTCCTCGCGCGCCGTGATCGCCAGCTGGCCCTCGCCGTTCATCGACACGTTCTCGGGCCGGTCGGTCGTCCACTCGAGTTGCTGGTTCCCCCAGTCCGTCCCGATGTCGTACGTCCAGTTCGCCGGGTCGGGTGATTCATGTGCCGCCCCATTGAACTCGTCCGACCAGACCAGCGTCCACTCCTGCTCGGCTGGACCCGTCCCGTCGGATGAACCGCTGCTGCACGCGCCGAGAAGTGGCAGCGTCACCGCGATCGCGACCAGCAGCGAGGTCGACGCTCTCGGGTTCACAGTGCAGCCACCTCCCTGAAGTAGCGATCGGGACGCTCGAGAGCGGCCGCGATCACCAGGGTGGCCGCGCCCAGCGCAACATCCCGTTCTCCAAGCGTACTCGCTCGAATCTGCGTCGACAGCACCGAGGCCACGAGCGTTCGGCTGGCCACCACGCGCCGAACGGCGTCGAGGAGTCGATCCCCCGCCCGGCTCAACCCGCCGCCCAGCACGACCTCCCCGGGGTTCATCAGGTTGACGAGGCTCGCAATCGCGTCGCCCAGGTACGTACCCGCCTCCTCGACGATCTCCAGCGCGAGGGGGTCGCCCTGATCCGCAGCGTCGACGAGTCGTTCGACCGACAGCTCACCGGTCGCCAGCACACTGTCGGGATTGCACATGCGCCCCCGCTCGGCCCTCTGCAGGAGGGCCTGCGTCCCAACCAGCGTGGTGAGACAGCCTCGATTCCCGCACACGCACATCTCCCCCTCGGGGTCGATGGTGACGTGGCCGATCTCGCCGGCCACGCCGGACGCCCCGCCGAAAATCTCGCCCCGAACGATGTGTCCGGCACCGACCCCGGTGGCGACCTTCAGAAAGGTGAAATCCCGGATTCCGTCGGTACTGCCCCACCACAGCTCGGCCAGCGCGCCGAGATTCGCGTCGTTCTCCAGTTCGAGCGGGACGTGCAGCCGAGCCGCGAGGTCACGAAGGCCGGAGTGGCCGTCCCACGCCGGCAGCACCGAAGCGGCTGGCGCCCGGGGTGTCGAGTGATCGATCGGAGCCGGAAGCCCCACCCCGATTCCCAGCAGCGGCGTGTCGCCTGCAACTTCGGAAAGCCCCCGGGTGACGACGCGCCCGACCAGGCGCATCGTGCCGTCCGGGTCACCCTGGGCTCCGAACGGTTCATCGTGCCAGAACAGCTCGTTGCCCGCCATGTCAGTCAGGACGACGGAGACGTGTGCGGCCCCGATGTCCAGACCCAGGACGACTCTGGCCGCCGCCGCGAATCGGAGCATCACGGCACGTCGACCTCCCCCGCTCGGGGCCTCCTCGGCCTCGACGACGAGATCGGTCTCGAGGAGATCACCGACGATTTCGGACACCGTGGAGCGTGCGAGCCCGGTCGACCGGGCGATCCCGGCTCGTGTGATTCCGTCGCTGTGCCAGATCAATTCCAGCACGGCGTGAGCCATCGGGCGCCCACGCGCTTCGCGCACCAGGCGCCCCCCGAGACCCCTGGAGGCCCTCACGCCGGCGCCCAGCTCACCGGTAGCGTTGCTCGGGGGCTCGGCGCGTGAATCAGCGGTAGAACAGGATGTTGTCCACGTAGACGGTCGAGATGCCGCGGTTCAGATCCTCGAGAACAAGCTGTGCGATGTTCGAGGTCGTCGTGAGCCCGGCGAAGGCGGAAAGCGGAACGTCGATCGTCACCCACTCCCCCGTTCGCAGCGCCGGCGTGGTCGTCTCGTCGATTTCGAAGTTGTCGGCCGTGTCATCCCCGCCGCCAGGCACGCCATCGGGACCGAAGTCCACGATGCGGACGCGGAACCGCGCCGGAAGATCCGTAGGATCGGGCGTCCAGAGGTCCATGCGGAAGGAGGTCATGGAGGATGCGTCGATCTCGGAGCCCTCGAGGTTGATCCCAGCGAAGACGAGGCCCGTGTACATCTTGGCCGCGTTCCCTGCGATCTGCACGTCTTCCACATTCGCGTTGTCCCAGAAGGCCGAGAATTCGGGCACGAACACGTCCGTGTAGGGCTCCGAAAAGAGCGAGATCACGTCGCCCGGTGCATACGTCGGCGTCGGCGCCGCCACCTCGGGCGCTGCCGGCGGAGCGACCTCGACTTCGCCGTAGAAGTACACGTTGTCGATGTAGTAGGTCGAGTTGGCCCCGGACAAGATCATCTGCCCCAGGTTCGAGCGATTCGCGAGACCGCCCGGGAAGGCCGAGAAGGGAATATCGAGGCTGTTCCACTGTCCGAACTGGAGCGGCGGATTCGACGTTTCCGAAAGAAGGACCTCAGACTCGGACTCGTTCCCGCCACCGAACACTCCGTCGTCTCCGAGATCGACGAGCTTCAGGCGGAAGTCCGTCGGATCGTTGACCCAGAGATCGATGTGGATCCCCTCCCTGGTCGTGGCCTGAACGGGCTCACTGAGGAACTCGACTCCCGCGAAGACGGCATTCGTGTACCTCTTCACGTTGTCTCCGTCGATCTGGATGTCCTCGACATCGGCCTGGTCGAAGCCGGCCGACCAGGTATCGACCACCTGATCGTCGTAGGCGTCCGAGTACAGCGAAGTCACTTCGGCGCCGGGACGGGTGGGGGTCGGAGCGGGTCCGTTCGGCGGGCCTGCGACACGAAGCGTGATCGCGCCCTCGGCGGGGATGCCGTTCACGCTGCCGGTCAGCGTCGCGACTCCTGCACCCACGAGTTCGATACCCCCGTTCGGCCCGACGGCGGCGACCGACTCGTCGGACGAGGCGAAGTCGAAGTAGTTCGACGAAGCCTCGACCGTCACGTCGGAGCCGTTGATATCGTACGTCACCGTTGCGCCCGCGATCTCGAAGTCGCCACCGATCTCGCCGGTGAACTGCTGCGACGGGAGTTCGGGTCGGACGTTCCCGATCGTGCCGAGGTCGACGAACTCCACCTCGTCGATCCAGATGGTGTAGCCCTGTCCATCCTCCGCACCCTCGGCGAACCACACCATCCCTCTCTCCCGACTCAGCTTCGACGCATCGGGAATGGGGAGGATAAAGCGGGTCCAGGAAGACGAGAGCTGCACCTGATTCGCGACCGTCGTCTGAAACTGGGAGGTCCCGGTGTTGTCGTTCCCGACACCGACCACATCGATGGTCCCCGGCAGAGATCCACGCGCCCAGAACGAGAGTGCGTTGTAGCTCGAAAGATCTCGAGGAACAGTGGCCACGAACGCACCCCCGGCATACGAACCGGACGGGTCACTGGGAATGGGTACGTCGATGCGGATCGAGTTGTCGCCGCGGAACGCCACGTCGGGATCCACCGAGAAGGCGTCGAACTTCGAGCCGTCGAACGCCTGGAATTCGATGCCGCCCGTCAGGAACTCCGCGAATACGACCGGCTCGGACGGGAAGTCCGCCGGTTCGAGAAGGTCCAGATCGCGGTCGCACGCGGTGGAACCGAGAAGCAGCGTCGAGGCGATCGCGATGCGACCCAGAGAGGATGACGAAAACATGGGGACACTCACCGTCAATGTGGTCCCGCGTCCGACCAGTGGTCCGGTACGGCGGGCGCTGGCTTGATCCAACTTTGTTCGGCTACCGAACAAAGATTGGCGACGGGGGGCCCTTCGTGTCAAGCAATGTGACAGCCTTCGTCCTCCACATCCGACTGCCTCCACGGACGAAACAACTCTACCGGGGCATCGTACGTCATAGTAAGGTAGTGGGCGTCGGATCGGCCGGCGCCGAACCAGGGACCACCAAG
>JGI12048J13642_10180635_pt1 | contig 51117 bp, 35 predicted proteins | sample ElkSlonscriptome_16_FD_13642 | JGI IMG/M metagenome (IMG submission 13642)
GCTTGTGCTCCACAAGTTTCTTATCGTCGCGTCTATGTTCCCAACCCAGTTTGCGTTCAAGTTCCAACAACAACTTACCAACGTCAAACTCAACAGGTTCCTTACACCTACACGACGACCAGCTACACTTGCCAAACGCAAACTCGCATGGTTCCCGTTACCAAGATGCGAGCCGAAACTCGCACGCGTATGGTCAATGTCACTAAGATGCGTACCGAACAACGTACCCGTACGGTTCAAGTCCGAAAGTGCCGTCAAGAAACGCGTACCCGAGAGTACCAGGTTCAATTGTGCCGTCAAGAAACTCGCACCCGCGAAGTTCCTGTCACTCGCACCCGCATGGAAACTCGCACTCGCGAAGTTCCTGTGACCACGATGACCACCGAAACCCGTACTCGTATGGTTCCTGTTCAACGTCAACGCATGGAAACTCGCACTCGAACCGTTCCCTACTGCGAAATGACGACTGAAACACGTACCCGAATGGTGACCGTGAACAAGTGCCGTCAAGAAGAGCGTACTCGCGAATACCAAGTCACGAAGTGTCGCACCGAAACAAGAACCCGTAGCGTTCCGGTGACTCGTACTCGTATGGAAACTCGCACTCGCATGGTTCCTCAGACAACCATGACGACCGAGACTCGTACTCGTACGGTTAACAAGACTCGTATGGAATCGGAAGAGCGAACTCGCGAAGTAAGTTACACGGTCAATACTCCCGAAACGCGTACCCGTACTTACAACGTTACGGTTTACGATACCGTTGAAGAGCAAGTCCCAGAAACTTACACCGTTTGCGTTCCTGTGCAAACGATGAAAGAGGTTCAAGTTCAAACTTGCAAGCAAGTTCCAACGACGATCCAAGTCCCTGTCTACAACACTCAACCAGCCGTTTCGTCTGGTTGCAGTAGCTGTGGTGGCGGCGAAGTCATGCAATCGGCTCCGGTTTATCAATCGGCTCCCGTCATGCAGTCCGCTCCAATGGCAACCGGTGCTGGTTGCACCAATTGTGGTGGCTAATGCGATCGCTCTTGCGAGAAATGATTTACCCTTCGAGCGTCCCGTTGACGTGAGAAACTGAAGTAGCCCCGGAGAACAACTTGTTTTCCGGGGCTTTTTCGTGTCGTCATTTGCGTTTCCTGATGAAATGTTACCAATTCAAACGTTTAAAACTCATTGCACATTCGTCGTTCATGTGACACCGAGGGCGAAGCAGACTTCGATCGGTGGTCATGTTGATGGAGCTCTTAAAGTCTCGGTCACTGCGCCTGCTGATAAGGGCAAGGCAAATCAAGCCGTCATCAAGCTGCTTGCCAAAACGTTGAAAGTTGCAAAGGGTCGAGTCGAAGTGTTGCATGGTGCAAAGTCTCGACGAAAAACGATCGCATTGCATGAGGCAACTGGCAGCGATTTAGATGTTTTGCAAAAACTATTTTCTTAGCGATTCAAGTTTCTTTCGAGCCGCACCGCTATCAATCGTTTCCGCAGCCAATTTGACTGCAGCGGAGAGCGAGTCGCATCGTTCGACCAGCATCAATGCTGCGGCGGTGCCTGCGATGACGGTGTCCCGGCAAGGTCCCGATTGACCGTCAAAAATGTCGCAAATCAATGCAGCACTCTCCGTCGGATCGCCAACACACAGTGATTGATTGTCGACGACGTTCAAGCCGAAATCAGCAGGCTCCCAATCATACTGTGCGACTTGGTTGGGCTTCACATCGATCACATTTGTTTTACTGCTTAGCGATACCTCATCTTGTCCATCTTCAGCATGAACGACGAAGGAACGCGTGGTGCCAAGTTGGCGGATCGCATCAGCGACCATCGATTGAGATTTAGGCGTCGATGTCCCCAGCAGTTGATGCGTCGCTTTCGCCGGATTACAGAGTGGGCCAAGCAGATTAAACAAGGTTTTCACACCGAGTTTTCGTCGCACGCCGACAACGTGCTTCATTGCCGGATGCAGCTTGGCAGCGAAACAGAAACAGATCCCTTCTTCGTCAAGCCGCTCGGCGACTGCCGACGCATCGCATTCGATCGGGACACCTAGCACCTCCAGCACGTCGGCGGATCCCGTCTTGCTTGATGCTTTGCGGTTTCCGTGTTTTGCAACCGCAACCCCGGCGGCGGCGGCAACGATGGCAACGGCGGTACTGATGTTGAATGTCCCGCTGCCGCTGCCGCCGGTCCCACATGTATCGAGCAACACGCTGTGGCGATGGTCAATCGGTGTCATGTGTCGACGCATCGCTCGAGCGGCGCCTACCAATTCCTCGACGGATTCCCCTTTATGTTTCAGGGCCAACAGCAGCTCGGCTATTTGCTCCTCTTTCGCGTTGCCATTGAGCATGGCATCGATTAGATCACTGGTTTGCTGCTCCGACAAATCGATTCCTTGATTAGCTTGAGCAATCGCGGTAGAAAACAGACAGATCATTGGTGGTACTTTGAGGTGTTATATTTTACTTAAGGGTTAAAATGGGCAATTCGGTTGATGGAATCATCCCACGGAGGCACGGATGCGGTCTCGCCATTGCACTCGAATCAAATTAGACTAAATGCATGACACGAAAAATAATTATCGACTGTGATCCTGGGATTGACGACGCTGTTGCGCTTTGTATGGCGTTGTTTGACCCTCGGCTTGACGTCTTGGCGATCACGGCTACCGCGGGGACGGTCGATTCGGATCAAGCGACCTGTAATGTCACCTCTATTTTGCAGCACCTCGACCCTCAGCGATACCCACGAATTGGAAAAGCGGCGATCCCCGAGGATGCGCCGGTCGTCGACGATCGATATTTGAACGGCAGCGATGGATTGGGAGGATGCAACTTTCATGATTCCGGCCGTCAGCATTTGCCGGCTAGCGAGAAGGTGATTGCAGAGCTGCTACGAAAGTATCCCAACGAGGTGACGGTATTGTGCCTTGGGCCGCTGACCAATTTAGCAAGGATTAGCCGCCGGGACCCCTCGGTTTTAGAGCTTCTCGATAAGGTCGTGATTAGCGGTGGAGCAATTTCTCACGCAGGCAATGCGACCGCGGCAGCTGAGTTTAACATGTTCTTCGATGCGATCGGTGCAAGTGAAGTTTTTGCATCGGCCACGACCAAGAGTATGGTTCCTCTCGATATTACCGACTCGGTCCGTTTCGGTGTCGATCTACTTGAAAAATTGCCATCGAAAGAGTCGCGGGCGGGTCAGTTCTTGCACAAGTTGTTCGCTCACGCGTTTTTGGCAGCCCACGAGCAACTTGGACGTGAGCTGATCCCTCTTTACGACGCAACGACCTTGCTAGCCCTCCTTGAACCTGAGTTGTTCCAATGGACCAATATGGCTTCGAAAGTTGAAACGACTGGCCAATTGACTCGCGGCATGACCGTTTTTGACCGCCGTCTCCGCCGACAATGGCCGTTAAATATGGAGGTCGCTACAAAGGTCGATGGTGAAGCCGCCGCCGAAATGATTGTCCGCGGATTAAGGTATGCAGGACAATTAACTTGAGATATTCTCTCAGGCCGACTTCGCCTCAACAGCCGTACCCTGGTTTAGGTTATCTTCACGTCTAACCCGTTTGAACGATAGCTTACGTCTGTCTTCTCCTAAACTCCTCCGTAGATTGAACACGACTATGGCCAGCGGATTACTTGTACTTCTCGACGACATTGCGACGATCTTAGACGATGTTGCAGCGATGAGCAAAATTGCGGCGAAGAAAACCGCTGGCATTCTGGGCGACGACTTGGCGCTCAACGCGGAACAAGTGACGGGTGTGAACTCGAATCGCGAGTTGCCGGTGGTGTGGGCGGTCGCCAAGGGCTCGCTGATGAACAAGGTGATCTTGGTTCCCTCGGCATTGCTGCTCAGCACAGTCGCTCCGTGGACGATCGAACCGCTGATGATCGCCGGCGGTACGTTCTTATGCTTTGAAGGGTGCGAGAAGATCGCTCACAAGTGGTTCCATCCCAAAGAGGTTGAACAGCACCGAAAGAAGCACGAGGCGTTGGTCGCGGCCGAGGAGGTCGACTTGGCGGCGATGGAAAAGACGAAAGTTCGCGGCGCGATCCGTACCGATTTTATCTTGTCCGCCGAGATCATCGTGATCACGCTCGGCGCAGTCGGTTCGTCCCCGTTCGCCACCAAATTGGGCACGCTTGTCGTTATCGCCCTCTTAATGACCGCCGGCGTTTACGGTTTAGTCGCTGCCATTGTCAAATTGGACGATCTCGGCATGTGGTTGGTTCGTACGCCGACGGAAAAGTCGTTGGCCAAGATGCGAAAGATGGTCGGGTACGGCATCATCACTTCGGCTCCCTACCTCATGCGGTTATTGTCAATCGCTGGGACTGCGGCGATGTTCTTGGTCGGCGGTGGCATTCTTGTCCACGGCATCGGCCCGATCCATCATTGGATTGAAGCGGTGCAACACAACTTGGCTTCGGTCGCCTCCGTAGGCTCACTCTTGTCTTGGTTCGCCGGGATGTTGTTGCCAGCGCTGGTCGGCATCATCGTCGGTGTGGCAGTCTTGGCGATCGTCAAGCTGATCAAAGCGTTGGTTACAAAGCCTGAGCCGACAACGGTGTAGGCGTAGCCAGCCACTGATTCCGGGACGTTTACGGAGTTGCCAAGGTTTCAATCCGAACATCGGAGAAGTAAGCCAGCGGGGGTTCGTAGTCTTTGGCATTCGTCCCATCGATAACCAAACGTAGCGAGCCGGAATTGCCGATGCGTTGAAAAGAAATTGTTCCAACCGGTTTCTCTTCTAAAAAGACGTACCAATCATCGACCTGTCGTTCAATGTCAACCACCATGTAGCGGTCATTTTGATAAAGTGGTTCTGACAATAGAGAGACGGATTTTAGTTCGCCAAAATCAGAAGTTTTGCTTCCAAGTGTGACCCCCGATTCGCTGAATCGCAAACAACCGCGAACATCCGTGCGATCCGACGCGTCCACGGCAAAGTCGATATCGACGATACCCGCATGGACGTCGGGCCATACGAACAAACTGATGCGGGGATGATCGACCGAAGGCAAATCTCTCGTTATTGCACTGCGGCGAGATGTCGATGCAATTGCCTGCGAATGGTCGGGAGCCTCGACCGTCTTCCACGCTCCGATCATCGAACCGCCGATCGCCCACCCGCTCAGTGTTTCACCATCATAGAGAGGAGTCGATGCAACGATACGTGTGTAGAGTCTCGGTCCGCGTACCGTTTTCCCAAGCATCCAAAATCCACCGAGCAATAACACCAAAACAAGTACCACTGCGATTGCGCCAATGGATCCTCGTGACAACTTCCTTAAAGTTTTGGATGATGGCGAAGCTCGGTCTATTACATCCGTTTGAATGTCCGTCGGTAGTTCAATCGTTTGAGTTACCTCTGGCAGCGTTGCATTCGATTCCTTCGCTGCTTGGCGACTCATCGAATGAAAATTAGAGAATCGGTCGACACGGTCAATCAAGGCTTCATAGGAATCGGGCCGATGATGCGGATTGGGGGCAATCATTTCGACCAATAACGATAATTGCTCATGGGGAATCCCGACGGGCAAATCCGACGGAGCGAAAGCAAGCGGTTTTGTTTTTTCGACACTCAACTGTGCGATACTGCGACCTCGAAAAGGGGTCGCACCAAATATCAGATGCCAAGCGGTTGCTCCGAGAGCGTACATGTCGGTTTTGAAGTCAACGGATTCGCCACCAAATTGTTCGGGAGACATGTACGCAGGACTGCCAACCAACTTATCGGAAGTTGTCAGTTTCATGTCTTGAGTGTGAGGATCCGAAATAATCGCCAAGCCAAAGTCGGTGATCTTCACCATCTCGGCCCCTTTCGGCATGAAGGAGCCTTCAGGTGGCGACAACAAAATCAAATTGGCCGGTTTGATGTCCCGATGAATCAAATCGTGATGGAGCGCATGAAGTAATCCCGATGCAACTTGTCGGACGATGCTCCAAACCATTTCGAGCGGTAATCGTCCCTCCTCTCGGATGGCTTGTTCGCAAGTTCGGCCCTCGATGTATTCCATCGCAAAGTGGTAGCGTCCTTCATGGCGGCCGAAGTTTAACGCTTGAACGATATTGGGATGTTGAAGCCGAGCCAACGACTTGGCTTCGCGTTCGAAGCGCGCGGCAGTCACCGTGTTGCTAATCTGACTGGCAAGAATCGTTTTTAGGGCGACGGTCCGTTCCAAATCGATCTGCCGCGCACGATACACGACTCCCATCCCGCCGCGTCCAATCAACGACAAAATTTCATAGCTCGGAACGACTCGCGTCGGATACTGAAGCGATTGAGCGATGTCCAGATCGGTTGCCGACAAAAGTCCTTTTCGCAGCGCCGTTTCCCCAATCCATCCACCTTCGCTGGTTAGCGTTTGGCGAAGCAACTCCGCGTCACCATGGCTCAGCAATTCTTGCGTTAAGCAAATCTTGATGAAGTGCTCATACTCGTCAACAGGACTGGGAACGGGCATATTATTGAGTGGACGCGATTTGGCTGAGCTGACTGAGAATGGAATCGACCGTGGGTCGATCGGCGATCGATTCACCAACATATGCAAAGCGAACTCGTCCCTTTCGGTCGATAATATAGGTCGACGGCTTGGCCAATTGGGAACGAATTCCGAGTTGGTCGACGCCCGTCAGATTGATGTCCAGCAAAATCGGGAAAGGGATGCGATCATTGTCGATCGGACCTTTTCGAATTCGCGCACCCAAATCGCTCGAATGAGTCGCATCGGCTTCCGTTTCCACAGGGAACACGACCGCCAACTGAGCATTGTACGCTTCAAGTTCTTCATAGCGACGAGCCCATCTCGACGTTTGCGAGACACAGTAAATACAGACGCCGTTGTTCCAGCCTCGCGTAATCACCAAAACGAGGTAGTCCTTTGACATGACGTCTGCCAATTTGACTGCCACACCCGCTTCATTGGTAAATGTCAGGTCTGAAAAATCTTTAATCGTGATCGGTTGCGACTGCTCTACTTCCGTAAAGCGAATGCCATCATTGGGTATCGAATCACAGCCGCCCAAAGCGGCCAGTAAACACAAGATCACGAGCCCAAAAGACGGAAAAACTGGCACTCTCAAAAACGTTTGTTTAGTATCTGGTTGATTCATTCTGGTTATTGGGTTCGCGTGGCGGTCGTGCACTCCTTGATTGTAGCGGCTTAGGGAGTGTTGCCGAGTCCATAATTTGTTGATAGCTACGAGTTATCTAAATCCGACCTCAAACGAACCACAAGTGCCTTGTTAATCCTCAATACAAAACAAATGTCGCTCTCCACGTAGAAATAGCTGCTCATCGACCAACGCAGGTGTCGCATCCAACGTTTCGTCGATCGAATTGGTTGCAACGATCTCAAACTTGTCCGAATCCCTAATCACCACGGTCGTTCCTTCGCGATCGCTCAAGTAGACGAATCCGTTGGCAGCAACCGGTGATGCATAAATCGAACGGAGTCCATCGACACGCGTCGGTCCATAGAATTTTTCTCCGGTGGCTGCGTCATGACAAGACAGTACGCCTACCTTGGCTTTATAAAAATAGAGACGTCCATCGGATAGTAGTAGAGAGGCGATATCAGGCGTGTCACGACCGACGGACCACAGCACATGCTTTGATCCGCTTACATCGCCACGACCGGTCGGATCAAATGCCGCGAGAAAGGAGCCTCGATGACCGCTGCCGATGAAAACGCGTCCGTCACCGGCGACCGGCGAGGCGACCGGACGCTCGGTTTGGCCACCACAACTCCATATTTCCCGACCCGTTTCCAAATCATAGGCCCGCGCTTTGTTTTGCCCGTTCATGATGATTTGCTTCTGGTTCCCAACCTCAATGACAAGTGGGGTCGCCCAACAAGACGGTTCATCACGAGGCGTCTTCCAAATGGTTTTCCCATTCAATTTATCGAGAGCGAAGAGAAATGAATCACCTTCGTGATCCCAAGGAACGATGATCTTATTTCCTGCCAACACGGGAGAGCTGCCTTCCCCAAACGAATTACGAGTTTCCATTTGGCCGAAATCGTTTCGCGACCAGACTAAGTTTCCGTCAAAATCGTAACAGTACAAACCTCGCGATCCGAATGGTGCATAAACATACTTGCCATCGGTACAAGGGGACGCCGAAGCGAAACCGTTGGTTGAATGGGTCTCTTCGTGCGGCGTTTCTCTCGTTGCGGTCTTCTGCCAGCGAAGTGAACCGTTGGCCCGATCAAAACAAAGCAAATCGAAGCGAAGCTTCGTCTTGGTTGACTGAGTCATACCACCCGATTCCCCGACCGCTGTGACAACGAACACACGATCGTTCCAAACCACAGGTGAACCCGATCCACGGCCAGGAATGGCAGCCTTCCACTTCACGTTTTCAGTCGGACTCCACCGCGTGGGTGGTGTTGCAGTCATCGAGATTCCATTGCCCCGGTCACCTCGCCAATGCGGCCAATTCTCGGCGATCGCCGAAGGCGAGACTATTGCCACAATCAACAATGCATGGATCAAAGTTCGAATCATCATAGGGCCCTTGGAGGTGGTTGCGGTATCGATAGGATGTAGCGAAACGATCGCCAAATGTTTTATAGTGGCTATTCGATTAGGGAAACCGTTCGCTTTTCCTTGGCACTCAAGACCGCGGAATCAACGATTTGCTGGCCAATGCGACTAATCTCGGTACTCAGAATTCCGTCAACATCGCCGTCTTGTTTTAATAAATGAACCATGTATTGGACCGGATCTTGCCTAGGTGCTTGTAAGTTGTCCGACGGGATCGGTTTTCCTTGTGGGCAATCATGCGTTTGGAGATTGACCGTTTTACCGTAGTCCAAGGACGCGATGGTGCCGTCGGTTCCAACGATCTCAAAACCGCACTTCGGTTGAGGCTGATGCGTCCACGGATCGGTAAACGTGCCCCATCGAGTTTCCATTTTGGACAGTCCCGGCTCATAGCGACAAACGATGATACTATGCTCGTCAACCTCCAGACCGACGGGCTGGTCGACGACGCAAGTGACTTCGATCGGTTTGCGACCGTTCATGTACCAGGTAGCGAGCGTCGTTCCATAGCCAGCATAATCGAGAAGTGAACCGCCGCCTGCGTCCGCTTTGTAGAACCAGCTATTTGGCTTTTCCTTGTCGACCTGTTCCCTCGTTCGCTCGATTTTGTCGGCGACATGCCAAAGAGGACCGCGATTACCACCGTAGTGATGGACTTCGATCACATCGCCGATCTGGCCTTCGTCAATTAAACGCTTTGCGGTGCAATGGGATGGCATCCATGCCAAGGGCCAATTGATCGCCAACCGTCGACCCGACGCCGCTACCGCGGCAATCATTCGATCGGCTTCGCGCAGCGTTGCAGCGAACGGTTTTTCCACCATGATATCACACCCAAAGGGAGCTACTTTTTCGACCCATTCTCCATGTTCGGCTGCAGCGGGACAAAGGATCGCCAAGTCGGGCCGGGTCGATTCGAGGCATTCTCTATAGTCTGTAAACACGGCGTCATCCGAAAGCGAGAATGCTTTTACTGCATCGACCATCCGCTCAGGCTGCAAATCACAGACACCGGCCAGTTCCACTTCGGGGTGATCGGCCACGTGGCGCAGTAAATCGCCCATGTGAAAATGATCAAAATTGATTCCAACGACTTTGAACTTGGCCATCGCGGTTTTGCTCTGTTGTTTAACGGTTGTTTGTTCGGTCAAATTATACGGCTTTGCGAGTCAAGTCGAAACAGCCTATCGGCCCTCTAAAGATACCGATTGGGTAACGTTGTGAAGCATTTTGTTCTCGATAAACCCTTCAAAAAATCGATGGTGACAGCCCGAGCCACTTTCTGGTAAACACCTGTCTGCTCAATAAACAACCTTCCCTTTTTACCAGGTATTTCTTCGTGACAATCGCTCGCCCAAAGAATCGAGCAACTTGTTTTGCTGGTCTTTTCGGGACCATTTCGTTGGCGGTTATCGTCGTTGGGGGCTCCGTTTCCAGTGCAGACGAACCTCAAAATGAGGTCGGAATCGGTAAGTTCGCAGCGAAAATACCTCTTTGGCAGCAAGGTGTCTCGACGTGGGATGGCAGCCATTATGCCGAACCGATGCCCAAGTCCTCTGACTCGGTTGCACAGGTTTCAGCCAACTTACCCGCTTCAACCACTCCCTATACCGTTCCTTTTGACCCTTCGATGCAAGCGATCGGAATTGCGCCAGCCAACGATCGCATACGGATTGCCAAGACAGGGACGCCCCCTGCACTGGTGGGGCCCTCCGTGAACGAATTTGAGATGATCGGGGAACCGAACGCTACCTACTGGGATGATTCGGCACCGGTCGGCCAAGGTTTGGCACCGCCCGTGATGGAGAATGCGAACCAGAACGCGTCGCCAATTGACGACATCGACACTCAATCGACATTCACCTCTCCGCGCGAATCCGATTTCGAATCGGAAGCGATCACGATCGAAGCACCTCCGCTGCAAGAAGATGTCTTGCGCTGGTACCAATACCCTATCCGATGGATGAAAGGCTGGAACAGCAATGCGGAATTCGGGCTCGATGGCAGTAGCGGAAACGCGGAAACGTTAGCAATGCAAACCGGATTGGAACTAAAACGCAAGACCGACCTCTACACCTTGTCCATCGATACCGATTACCGTATCGCAACAAGCCGAAGTGTCACTACCGAAGACAACGGACGACTCAACATTGACTACGATCGAATGTTAAACAATTCTCCATGGTCACTGTTCGGAAAGTATGGGATGGAATGGGATGCGTTCAAAGCATTCGACTTAAGATTGAACCTAAACGGTGGTCTTGGATACCATTGGTTCCGTACCGATGATACGACCCTGGTAACCCGCTTCGGTGCCGGTGCATCGCGTGAAATTGGCGCACCGATTGACGAGTGGACCCCCGAAGCCGTGTTCGGAATCGAAGGGGAACGTCAACTGACCAATCGCCAAAAGATAAAAGCAAAGATCGATTATTTCCCCGCTTGGGAAGACTTTACCGACTACCGTTTGGTCAGTGATGTCTCGTGGGAAATTCTACTCGATGGCAGTGAGAACCTGAGCCTCAAACTAGCTGCGACCGACCGCTATGACAGCACCCCGCAAGGTGCGGAGCGAAACGACGTCTACTATTCGCTACTATTGCTGTATAAGTTTTAGCTGTTTGTCAAGTTAACGTTTACCGATAGCGGAACTTGTCGATCGGTTCGCCCGTCAGCACTTCGCGGGCGAAATGCTTGACGAACGCCGCTACAAGGCCTTTCTATTTAGTAAGACTATTTTTCGCCTTTGCTATACTGATCCAATCGCCGGTACAACGTGCGTGGTGCGATGCCGAGTTGTTTGGCGGTCTCTTCTCGATTGCCGCCAGTCATTTTGAGCTTTTCTTCGATGACCCAACGTTCGATCTCGGCAAGCGTCTTGTCCATCAAATCGGACGGACCTCCCATGCCGGTTACTTGTTCTGCCGCCTGCTCGGCTGACTCTTCGAGTAACTCCGGCGGCAAATCGTCGATGTCGAGCGATTTGTCATTGTCCAATACGATCATAGTTTCAACGAAGTTGCGGAGCTGTCGAATGTTGCCAGGCCAATTGTAGGCATAAAACCGCTTCGTCACGGCGGGCGTAAAATGGGCCGTCGGTTTATCATGCCGCCGAAGAAACATCTTTCGAAAGTGATCCATTAACGTAATCACATCGTCTCGGCGCTCCCGAAGCGGGGGCAATTCGATCGTGACCACTTTAAGACGAAAGTACAAATCATTGCGAAAAACGCCAGAGTCGACCATTTCTTCGAGCGGTCGATTGGTCGCGGAAATCAATCGTACGTTCACCTTGATGGTCTTATTGTCACCAACACGTGATATTTGGTTTTCTTCTAAAACGCGAAGCAACTTAATTTGCGTGTTCATCGGCATATCGCCGACTTCGTCAAGGAACAACGTGCCGCCATTGGCATACTCAAACGCTCCGACCCGATCGGCAACCGCGTCGGTAAACGACCCTTTGACATGCCCGAACAGTTCACTTTCGACCAAGTTCTCCGATATGGCTCGCGTATTGAGCGAACGCATTCGTTTGTTTCGTCTCGGACTGTTTTGGTGAATTGCCTGAGCAATCATCTCTTTGCCCGTTCCACTTTCACCGGTAATCAAGACCGTTGCATCGGTTGCCGCAATACGTCGCACGCGGTCAATCACGTCCTGCATCTTGTCGCTGGTGTAGATAATACCTTCGAACCCGAATCGCTCATCGAGTCGCTGCATCAGTTCCGTATTCTGCCGCTTCAGTGCAACCGCGTCGGCTGCTTTTTCGATCACCGCCCGCAGTCTGTTGGGGGTAATCGGTTTTTCAAGAAAGTTAAACGCGCCGAGCTGCATCGCTTCCACAGCGATCGGAACGGTTGCGTGCCCGGTTACCATAACGACTTCGCAGTCCGGTAACTGCTTGTTCGCCAAGGCCAAGATTTTCATGCCATCGACATCGTTCATTACCATGTCGGTGATGACAATGTCGAATGTTTCACGTTCGATAATTTTGGCGGCTTCTGGGCCACTGGTGGCGACGTCACAATGGTAGCCGACCTTTTCCAGACTCTCGGTCATCGCCCGAGCGTGCGCCGCTTCGTTGTCGACAACCAGCAAACGCAAATCAGCGGGCGAGTAATTCTTACCAGACCCCGAGGAAGCGGTTGACTCTGGTGGGGTATTGTCCGATTTCAATTCGTCTTTCATGAGTCTTGGTTCTTATGCGCTTGTCGCTAAGCTGCTTTAGAATTTGGCGTAGCGGTTTTGAAGGGATTCGACTTCGAGCGGCCCTTCTTTTACCGCCACCATCGCACGGATTGCTGCATCGGCTGCATCGACGGTCGTGATACAGGGGACGCCAGCTTGTACCGCCGCTGCCCGAATCTTTCCTTCGTCGGTTCTAGCTCCTTTACCACTTGGTGTATTCACAACCAATTGGACATCACCATTCTTCAGGTAGTCGATCAAGTTGGGATGCCCTTCGGCAATCTTCTTGACTTGCGTGACCGATACGCCCGCCTCTTTCAACTTGGCCGCGGTGCCACTGGTTGCCAACAACTCGAAGCCGAGATCACATAGCGCTTTGCCAAGCGAGCCAACCACCTCTTTATGCCGTGGCGCCAAACTGATGAACACCTTGCCGCTATCCGGCAGAACGGACCCTGCCGCAATCTGGCTCTTCGCAAACGCTAACGAGAACTTTTCGCTGATTCCCATCACTTCGCCCGTGCTCCGCATCTCAGGACCGAGCACGATGTCGACGCCGGCGAATTTCCGGAACGGGAAGACGCTTTCTTTGATCGACACATGTCGTGGAATCGGCTCCGTTGTAATCCCTAGCTCTTTGAGCTTCATACCGGTCATGACCTTGGTCGCAATGTTGGCCACCGGCACGCCGGTTGCCTTGGCGACAAAGGGCACCGTACGACTTGCCCGTGGATTGACTTCCAAAATGTACAACGTCGGTGTGCCGTCTTCCATCTTGATTGCATACTGAATGTTCATCAATCCAATCACGTTAAGCTTCATGGCCAACTTGTTGGTCGCTTCGCGAATTTCAGCCAAAATCGGCTGAGTTAAGCTATAGGGAGGAATCGCACAAGCGGAATCACCGGAGTGGACTCCCGCTTCTTCGATATGCTCCATGATTCCCATGATCACACAATCGGTTCCATCGGAGATCGCATCGACGTCGACTTCGGTGGCATCTTCCAAAAAGTGATCGATAAGCACCGGTTGACCGTCCGCGACGATGAACGCTTCGGCAACGTATCGCTCGAATTGGATCGCATCGTAGCAGATCTCCATCGCCCGCCCGCCCAACACAAAACTGGGACGGACCAGTGCGGGGAAGCCTATCTTTTTCACTTCTCGACGCGCTTCGTCCATATTGCGGGCGATCCCGCTCGGCGGTTGCCGTAATCCCAAATCCTCGATCAATCGTTGGAACAATTCCCGGTCTTCGGCGGCTTCAATCGTCTCGACGCTCGTGCCAATGATCGGGACGCCTGCATCCTTCAACCCGCGAGCCAAATTGAGAGGTGTTTGACCCCCAAATTGGACAATCACTCCGTCGGGTTGAACCGCATCACAGATGTTCAACACGTCTTCGATCGTCAACGGTTCAAAGAACAAAATATCGGATGTATCGTAATCGGTACTTACGGTTTCGGGATTGCTATTGACCATGATGCTCTCGATCCCAATTTCACGAAGTGCGAAACTGGCGTGACAGCAACAATAATCGAACTCAATCCCCTGGCCAATTCGGTTCGGCCCCCCACCTAAAATGATGATTCGCTTCTTGTCCGCCTTGGGTGGCAACTCGTCTTCTGTTTCATACGCGCTGTAGTAATACGGCGTGTAAGCTTCAAATTCAGCAGCACAGGTATCGACGCTCTTGTAGACAGGTTTGACCCCCAGGCTCAATCGTTTGTTACGAACTTTCAACTCGGTGCTGGATAACAATTTTGCCAGTTGACGGTCAGAGAAACCGTGTCGTTTCGCTTGCCACATATCGTCATAGCTCATGTCCGATAACGAACCGATGGCCGCCAAACGATCTTCCTCTTCAACGATTTGGAACAAGTGATCCAGGAACCAACGATCGATGTTCGTCAATTCAAAGATCTCGTCCATCGACATGCCAGCCTTCATCGCGTAGCGGATGTAGAAGATCCGTTCGGCCCCGGGCGTGCTAAGTTTGGCTCGGATGGTGTCGCCATCGGGTCTGGCATCGGTGTCCCACAAATCCTTGTTGTCCGAGCCAAATCCAAAGGCACCGACTTCTAAGCCTCGCAGTGCCTTTTGCATGGACTCTTTGAACGTACGTCCGATCGCCATCGTTTCGCCGACACTTTTCATTTGAGTCGTCAAGGTTGCATCGGCTTCGGGGAATTTCTCGAAAGCAAAACGCGGCATCTTGGTAACGACGTAATCAATCGTCGGTTCGAAGCACGCTTTGGTTTTTTTGGTAATATCGTTGGGCAATTCCCAAAGTTTGTAACCAACGGCCAACTTGGCAGCGACCTTCGCGATCGGGTATCCGGTTGCCTTACTTGCCAAGGCACTTGACCGGCTAACGCGAGGATTCATCTCGATCACGATCATACGGCCCGTGTTCGGCTCGATCGCGAATTGAATATTACTGCCGCCCGTCTCGACGCCGATTTCACGAATCACCGCCAACGACGCATCACGCATCCGTTGATACTCTTTGTCGGTTAACGTTTGGGCCGGTGCGACCGTGATCGAATCGCCGGTATGGACTCCCATGGCATCAAAGTTTTCGATGCTACAGATAATCACCACATTGTCGTCCCGATCTCGAACGACTTCCATTTCATACTCTTTCCAGCCGATAATCGATTCTTCGATCAAGACCTCGGTAACCGGCGATTGATCGAGCCCCGATTGAACCAGCGAATCAAACTCGTCGCGGTTGTAGGCGATGGCGGACCCTGATCCGCCCATCGTAAAACTGGGACGGACGACGGCGGGCAAACCGACTTCCGCAAGCACTTCGCGGGCTTCGGCAAGCGTTCCGATGATTCGTCCCGTACAAACGTCGAGCCCAATTTTTTCCATCGCCTCTTTGAACTGGTCCCGCTCTTCCGCCTTGGCGATGACTTTGGCATCGGCGGCAATCATTTCGACGCCGTATTTTTCCAAGATTCCGTTGGCTTCCAGATCCATCGCCAAATTTAGGCCCGTTTGACCACCTAACGTAGGCAGGAGGGCGTCAGGACGCTCTTTGGCAATGATCTTCTCGACTATTTGCCAAGTCAGTGGCTCGATGTACGTCGCATCGGCGGTTCCCGGGTCGGTCATAATCGTCGCAGGGTTACTGTTAACCAATACGACTTCGTAGCCTTCTTCGCGAAGCGCTTTACAGGCTTGGGTTCCTGAGTAATCGAATTCACAGGCTTGACCAATAACGATGGGGCCGCTGCCAATAAGCAGTATTTTCTTGATATCGTCTCGTCGAGGCACGGAGTCTGTTCCGGTAGAGTGAGGAAGTGAATTTCAAATTACCAAACAGAATAGCAAACAAACGAGACTTTCCGAAGTGGTCTCACTTCAATCGTTCACCAAGCTTTTTCAATTTCATCAATTCTCGTCCCTTTTCGTAAGCCGGATCTTGCCAAAAAACCAGGCATCCGTTGCAGCCTTTGCCACAGCAGCCCTTGTCGCCCATGCGTATAAACCGTGGTTCACGGCGAACTGCCTCGTTTTTCCGAGCTTCTTTCAGCTCAATTTGGTGCAGTTTGTAAAGCTCTTGGTCGCGGCTCGGTTCGCTGTCCCCCGCTTCCAGCGGATCGATTTTATCGCGACGCGTTTCAAGACGGCGGGCGGCGCGGTCCATCTTGACGCGGGCGTGCTCTGATTCAGTGAGCGGTTTCTCTTTGCGAATCACCGTATGATTTGGTAGCCGAGCCCGCAGCGTCGCCGGGTCTTCTTGGTCAAATAGCGACAAGGCAATTCGCAGCCGTAAACCTTGTCCGGGATGCACCACAAGAGCGCGATTGGTTCGTCCAACGATTTCGAACTCGTAAAGACGAATCCGAATGACGTCGCAGTCCGACGGCGGAACAAACTCCAGCACGTCCCCAGCATCGAGTCGATTGCGAACGTCGACAATGATCGCATCGCCTTCCTCGCTGCTCTCATGATCGATGATGTAGCCCGCAAATGCCACGTCGGCGACTTGGCCGGTGTGTTGGTAGCCGTGAGCCAAGTTGGTCAACCGGCCATCATGAAATGCCAATGTGTATCCTCGACTCGGTATGCGGTCAACCTCCGCAATAAACGGGTCGGGCGTCCAATTGTCCGGATCACGCGACCAAGCGTCGATCGCCATTCGGTAGGCTCGTGTGACGACCGCAACATAGTACATGCTCTTGCCACGACCTTCAACTTTAAGCGAATCGATCCCCAAACGCAAATACTCGTCGAGCTTCGGCAGCAGACACAAATCCTTGCTGTTGAGGATGTAAGAGCCACGTTCGTCTTCGACGATTGGCATCAATTCGCCTGGCCTTACTTCTTCTTCCAACAAGTACTCGAACAACTCGCGGTTGGAATCGTCAACGATTAGTTCTTCGATCATTCCATCTTTGAGTCTCAAGTGCAACTTGTAGTTCCAACGACAACTGTTTGCACAACTGCCTTGATTCGCTCCTCGCTCACACATGAAGTTCGACAGCAAACATCGGCCTGAGTAGGTCATGCACATCGCCCCATGAACGAACGCTTCTAACTTGATGTCGGGGCAATCGTGACGAATTTCAGACAATTCCTCAAACGAGACTTCACGTGCCAGGACGACCAAGTCGGCTCCTTGCGATTTCCAAAATTTGACACCAAGCGACGAGCACACGTTGGCTTGCGTGGAAACGTGCAGCGGTAGCTTGGGGGCTCGGCTGCGAACATATTCAAACACACCTGGATCAGCCACGATCAAACCATCTGGTTTCACCGTTTGCACGGTGTCGATAAAGGTGTCAAGTTTCTTGACGTCTTTGTTGTGGGCAAACAAATTGAGAGTCAAATAGACTCGAACACCATGATGGTGAGCAAACTCGACGCCTTCGATGACATCGTCGAGCGTGAAATCTGATTTCGTACGCAAACTCATGTCCGGCGTGCCCAAATAGACGGCATCGGCTCCGTAAAGAACGGCGACCTTCAGTTTTTCGAGCGAACCGGCGGGAATGAGTAGTTCGGATTTGCAAGTTGGGTTTCGAGAGGACAATGGAGCACTTCGTGAGCAGGGAGGCAGATCTGGCGAACGGTCGATCGATCCGGTCATCTCCAAATAGGATACCACGGCTTCGATCGAATCGTAGCCGAGGCAATTTCCATTCTTCCGTTCCGTTCACTACCTTCGTTGAGTTGGATCAAGATCGAAGCGATCTGCGTTCATCACTTTGTTCCAAGCTGCGACAAAGTCAGCGACAAACTTTTGCTGCGAGTCTTCACTAGCGTAAACTTCTGCGATTGCACGAAGCTGTGAGTTCGACCCGAATACCAAGTCAACCGAAGTCGCCTTCCACTTGACCTTGCCTGTTTTTCGATCACGTCCTTCATAGAAGTGTTCGCACACAGCCGACTTCTTCCACTGGGTGTCCATGTCAAGCAGGTTGACGAAAAAGTCATTGGTCAGTTGCTCGGGTTGCTCGGTAAAGACACCAAGTCGCATGTCGTCCGCATTGGCATTGAGCACGCGAAGACCACCGACCAACACGGTCATCTCTGGTGCGGTCAACGTCAAAAGTTGTGCTCGATCGACCAACAACTCTTCCGCCGGCCGATCGATCACTGGCCCAACATAGTTGCGAAATCCGTCGGCGGACGGTTCGAGTACCGCGAACGCGTCGACATCGGTTTGCTGCTGCGAAGCATCGGTGCGCCCTGGCGAGAACGATACCTGTACATCGTGTCCGGCGTTGTTTGCCGCTTTTTCAATCGCCGCGTTTCCGCCCAGGACGATTAGATCCGCAAGCGACACTTTTTTGCCCGCCGTTTGCGAGGCGTTAAACTCCCGTTGGACTTCTTCGAGCGTCTGCAAGACTTTGGTGAGTTCCGCTGGTTCGTTGACGGCCCAATCCTTCTGGGGTGCCAACCGAATGCGTGCACCGTTGGCCCCACCTCGTTTGTCACTACCTCGGAACGTGGATGCGGATGCCCAAGCCGTTTTCACCAGTTGGGGAATGGATAAGCCCGACGACAGTAGCGTGCGTTTGAGTGCGGCGATATCCTGTTCTTCGATCAATTCATAGTCGACTGCAGGAACGGGATCTTGCCACAATTGGGGAGCGGCAACCTCAGGCCCGAGACAGCGGGAAACGGGCCCCATATCGCGATGTGTCAGTTTGTACCATGCCTTCGCAAAGGCAACTTCAAACGCTTTTGGGTTTTCGTGAAATCGTTTTGAAATCGGTCCGTAGATCGGATCCATTTTGAGTGCAAGGTCGGTCGTGAACATGATTGGTGCATGAGATTTCTTGGGGTCATGCGCATCGGGAACGGTACTGGCTGCTGCCGGATCGGTGGGAACCCATTGCCATGCACCGGCTGGGCTCTTGACCAATTCCCAATCGTATCCGAAGAGATGATCGAAATAGTCGTTCGACCATTGCGTTGGAGTGGTCGTCCAAGCCCCCTCGAGTCCGCTGGTGATGGTATCACCGGCGTTGCCTTCGCCGTACGTGTTTTTCCATCCGAGTCCTTGTTCTTCGAGGCTGGCTGCTTCGGGTTCTGCGCCAACGTACTTGCTCGGATCGGCTGCGCCATGAGCTTTGCCGAAGGTGTGCCCCCCGGCAATGAGGGCGACGGTTTCTTCATCATTCATTGCCATACGAGCGAACGTTTCGCGAATATCCTTAGCGGCGGCAATCGGGTCGGGCTCGCCAGCAGGACCCTCGGGATTGACGTAGATCAACCCCATCTGGACGGCTGCTAGTGGATTGTCGAGTTCACGGTCGCCACGATAACGCATCTCACCGAGCCACTCGGTTTCTGGACCCCAGTTAACATCCTGCTGAGGTTCCCAAACGTCTTCACGACCTCCGGCGAATCCAATGGTTTCTAATCCCATCGACTCGAGAGCGCAGTTGCCGGTCAATACCATCAAATCGGCCCAAGAGATTTGCTTGCCGTACTTTTGCTTGATTGGCCAAAGCAATCGCCGAGCTTTATCAAGGTTGGCGTTGTCAGGCCAACTGTTCAACGGGGCGAAGCGTTGCGTCCCGTAACCAGCACCGCCGCGTCCGTCCGAGACGCGGTAGGTCCCCGCACTGTGCCATGCCATCCGAATGAACAGCGGGCCATAGTTGCCGTAGTCGGCTGGCCACCAATCTTGTGACGTGGTCAGTAAATCGGTGATATCCTTTTTCACCGCATCGAGGTCGAGCTTACTGAATTCGGCGGCGTAATCGAAATCCTTGCCCATCGGATTACTCTTGCTTGAGTTCTGATGCAAGATCTGCAGGTTCAACTGATTCGGCCACCAATCTCCATTTGTATAAGTACCGGCTGAGGTATGCCGTCCCGTCACCTTGGGGACGACGCCCATCACTGGGCACTGACTAGCTTCGGATGCCTTTTCGCCATCGTACGAAGCCGTTTGCGAATCATTGGCGTTCGCGACTGTGGTTAACGCAACACACAGCAGCGCCAGGCTCGTCATCGAACGAGCGATGTAAAGGGTCGAATTCATGATCTTTCTTGAGGGTTGAGGGAATGAGTGGTATCGCTTTCGGCCACCGCGATGAAGACCTTCTTGGGATTCTAGTAGAACCGTCCAATGCACAAGTAGAATAACATCGATGCGTAGAACGCATGCTGGTGTTTTCCGGCCTGTCTAGGCAGAACGATCGAATGAGAATAGACTCATTGTACCAGCCCAGAGGTTCTCAGGTATGAGCATGTTGAAGCAATTGCTCTTGCATAAGCTAAAAAGGTTCCTCGGATGATGTCATTCTTGACAAGTCCGTTGTAGCAGCTCCTGCCAAAGTGAGGTAGAATTCTGGCCCTGTGAGGGCGGCCTTGAGAGCCCACGGCATTCCCACTTCCAATTGCCCAGATGACTTGGCACTCGAAAGCGATAGTCTTCACTCCTACATAGAAGCGAGCAGTTGGAATCATGAAGATCAAACGAATTACGGCCCACTGCGTAAAGCTGCCGCTCGTTGAAGGCAGTTACAAGTGGTCAGGCGGAAAATCGGTGACCGTTTTTGACAGTACGATCGTCGGTGTTGAAACCGACGAAGGGCTCATTGGCTATGGCGAAGTTTGTCCGCTCGGGCCATTCTATTTGCCAGCGTATGCCGACGGTGTTCGAGCCGGAATCAAAGAACTCGGGCCACACCTGATCGGATTGGATCCTCGTGAGTTGAATGTCTTGAACCAACGGATGGACGCCGCGCTACTGGGACATCCCTACGTGAAGACCGGGATCGACATCGCTTGCTGGGACTTGCTCGGCAAGACGACCGGATTGCCCGTTTGCACATTGATGGGGGGGCGGTTTGGCGAGAGCGTCCGTTTATATCGTGCGATTTCCCAGGTCGAACCGGACCAGATGGCTGCGAATGTTGCTATGTATCGTGAGCAAGGTTACACGCGGTTTCAGCTTAAAGTTGGCGGCGATCCCGATACCGATATCGAGCGGATCCGAGCCGCGCGTGCAGTACTCAAACCGACCGATCGCTTGGTCGCCGATGCAAATACAGGATGGACTCAGCATGAAGCGATGCGAGTCGTTCGCGCCGTTAGTGATTTGGACGTCTATATCGAACAGCCCTGCGTCAGTTACGAGGAATGCTTGGCTGTTCGGCGAAACACGACCGCTCCATTCGTGTTGGACGAGAATATCGATGGACTCGATCGACTCTTGCGAGCCAAGGCTGAGTTGGCGATGGACGTTGTGAATTTGAAAATCAGTAAGCTGGGCGGATTGACCAAAGCGAAGCAAGCCCGTGACCTTTGCGTCTCGATGGGCATTGCGATGACACTTGAGGACAGTTGGGGCGGCGACATCACAACCGCTGCGATCGCTCATTTGGCTCATAGCACCCCCGAATCGTATCGCTTCACTAGCACCGACTTCAACAGTTACGTCACGGTCAGCATTGCCGACGGCGCACCGCGTCGCGAAAACGGATTCATGAAAGCGAGTGAATCCCCAGGACTAGGCACCAAGCCAAAATTTGACGTGATCGGCCCAGCGGTGGTAGAGGTCTACTGAGACCGAGCGGCTTTCCAATAAACATTGCCCTATCGACGAGATGGTCATGCACCAAAAAATTCTTCTGTTCGTGACACTCCTACTTGTCGCAGCAATATCCGAAACGTCGATATCCGAGGCGGCGTCACCTCGACAAATCCCAGAAACGTTGCCTGTCCCCCAACGTGGTTTTGTCAGTATTGAACCCGCAGAAACTTGGGAATCGGGTTTGATCACGGGCAATGGTACGATTGGTGCCAACCTGCTTAGCCGTCCGCTTGACGAGCGGATCATTTTCACCCACGAACGTTTGTTTTTGCCGCAAGGCCCACCGATGATGCCGCCCAACACGTCGGCACGACTATTCGAAATTCGTCGCTTGATCGATCGTGGGCTGTATCGTCAAGCAACTCAATTGGCCTTCGATTTATCGGGCCAAGACGGCTTTATGTATCCAGATCCGTTCGTTCCGGCCTTTGATTTGTCGATTGCGACAGAGCAGGCCGGCGAAATTTCCCATTATGCTCGATCCGTTGATTTCCAAACGGGTGAGGCGACCGTGCATTGGCAAGACGATCGGGGCCGCTTCGAACGCCGTTTGTTTGTCTCGCGAAAGCACGGCATTGCGGTCCTTTCGATCAATGCTTCCGCTCCCGGATCGATTAGCTGTCGACTATCGCTGCAACCACGAAAACCAAGTGAAAAGCTTGAAGCGAAAACGTTGCAGCGGTCGGAGGCTACTTTCAACGAGTGTGTGAAAGACGTCGTTACGCAAGCGGAAAGGTCGAGTCTAACGTTCACAAATCGGTTTACAAAAGCGTATCCCGGCAGCATCCAATCGCTCGAAGGGGTCGCGCGGGTCGAGTCGGTTGGCGGAACCCAAACCGCTGGCGAAGATGGGACTTTGGAGATCCAGAATGCGGATCACCTATTGGTCTTTGTCGATGTGAAACTGCTCTACGATCCAGACGTATCCAAGATCGACGAGACGAAAAATGCCCTTTCGAGACTTCCGACGGACTATGAGCAACTTTTGCGTGGCCATGCAAGAATTCATGGCGATTTGTTCAACCGAATGCGATTGGATATTGGCGGGGGAGCGGATCATGGCCGAACGACCGAAGCGTTGCTCTCCGAATCCAACGACGAGAAATTAAACTGCGCATTGATTGAGAAATTGTTTGACGCCGGCCGTTACAATATCATCTCTTGCACCGGTGAACTGCCGCCCGTGCTACAGGGCGTGTGGGGTGGCACGTACGCCCCCGGATGGGCAAGTGACTTCACGCATAACGGTAACGTTCCGTCAGCGATCGCTTCTTACATGATGGGCAATATGCCTGAATTGATGTTGGCTTATACCTCGTACATCGAATCAATCGAACCTTGGCTGGAGATCAATGCGAAGCACATGTTTGGTGCTCGCGGCATCGTATTGCCATCGAGGTCAACGACTAACGGGTTTAACAACGCTTTGGCCGACACGTTTGCAGGCGGCTTTTGGATCGCCGGGGCAGCTTGGGCCTCGCATTTCTTCTATGACTACTACCTCTATACGGGTGATCGTGACTTTCTGGCCAATCGTGCCTTGCCGTTCATGCAAAAGTCGGCGCTGTTCTTCGAAGATTATTTGTACGAAGGTCCTGATGGGAAGCTAGTGTTCTCGCCCACACAATCGCCGGAGAACACGCCCGGTAATACCAACTCACAAGGTTCCTTCAATGCAACGATGGATGTTGCCGCTGCAAAGGAATTGCTGACCAATCTGATCGCTGCGTCGAAAGAGCTTGAAACGAACGCCGACAAAATTCCCGTTTGGCAGGCGATGCTTGACAAAATGCCAGCTTACATGGTCAACGATGATGGAATCATCAAAGAATGGTTGACGCCGCGTTTGGATAATAATGATAGTCATCGTCATTCGTCTCAATTGTACCCGCTATATGATGGAATCTCGCCCGAGATTGCCGAGAGCCCGGAATTGCAGGATGCCTTTAAAAAGAGTATCGAGTACAAACTCGATAAGCATTGGAAGAAGAATCAGACCGGCTTTATGTCGTTCGGGCTCGTCCAGTTGGGCCAAGCATCGACGAGTCTTGGTGAGAGTGAACTGGCGTACCATTGTTTGAAACACTTGGTGAATCGGTTCTGGCTGAGCAATCTTGCGTCGATGCACAATCACCGCTCGCTGTTCAACATGGACATCAGCGGTGGGATGCCGGCGGTGATCATTAAAATGCTGGTTTCATCTGAACCAGGTAAAATCCAACTCTTGCCAGCACTGCCAAAGCACTGGCCAACCGGACAAATCGACGGAGTCCTCTGTCGCGGTGCGATTGAAATCGAGTCTTTAAAGTGGTCAGCGGATCGGGTCGAGCTTACTTTGACATCGAAGCAAGCACAAACGATTGTCTTGAGTTTGCCTTCGGCGATCGCTGAATCGGCGGCGAGTTGCCGAGGTGGGAGCGTGACGATAAGAGCGAACCATGAAAGCCGAGATGTGAGCTTGGACCTACCCGCCGGGAAGCCTGTCGCCGTTATGCTTCGATGGAAGTCCTAGGCCTTTTTCACGCTCGAGTAGGCTGGCTACTTCTCGTCCAAATCGTGCAGTGTGTCCTGTTCGTACGCAATCGTTTCTTTTTGACCTGCATCCGTTCCCGTTGTATCGGTTGGTAATCTTAATCGGAAGCAACTTCCGATACCACTCTTGGGCTGTAGCACGGCGATCTCGCCGCCATGTTCATGCATGATCTTGGCACTGACCGGTAAACCTAAACCGGTACCTCGCGACCCTTTTCCAGATTCAAAGAGCGAGAAAATCTTTTGCCGGTCCTCCTCCGCAATCCCAGGCCCATTATCGATGACATCGATCACCCATCCATCGATTTCATCAAAACGTGTAACCACCTCGACCGTCGCCGCCATTTCGCGTTGCTTGGCATGCTCACTCGAGGCATCAATCGCATTGGTGATCAAGTTTAGGATCGCACGGTGCATTGCATCGGGATCAAACGAGGCATCGGGCATGTTGTCCGACAAGTCAGACTGTAGGGAAACCTCCAACTCAGATGCACGCGTTTGCATCAGCTCGAGAATATCGCGGACGGTTTCATTCAAATCGGCCTCCACACATTCTGGTGTTCTCTCTTTGGAGAACGTCAACATGTCGAGCACCAAATTCGAGATTCGTTCTTGATTTCGATCGACCATCCGCCAACCTCGTCGTACGGCGTCGGTATCTTCGCGGTCAAGTCCTGCTTCGATCAAATAGCCTCCCCCTCGGATCCCTTGCAATATATTCTTGATATGATGCGAAATCGTTGCGATCGTTTGGCCCATTGCGGCCAGGCGTTCACCTTGCAGCAGTGCCGAGTAGTAGAACGTGTCTTCAATCGCCAATGCGGCTTGATGTCCGATTGCCGTCATCAACCGTAGTTGATCGTCTGTAAACCGCGGTGCATAGTCACGTGCGATCATTTGTTTGGGATTGGTGTAGGTGTCGACGTAGAGTGCGCCGACAATGTCGTAGCGTCCCTGCAGCGGCACACAAATTGCTTCTCGGACACCAGCGGTAACGATCGAAGCTGCTGAATCGAAGCGGACATCATCGCTCGCATCCGTGGTTCGCACACCTTCTTTCTTTTCGAGTACAAAATCGAGAATCGTTCGACTGATCGAAATGCGCTTGTTTTGTCCCGAATCGAAGCCTCTCTGGTCGTCACGGTTGCTGTCACGGTCGCAGCGTGCGGCTGGTTGAAAATGTCCCGATTGATGGTCTCGAAGCATCACACAGCCGCGGTCCGCTTCGACCCAATCGAACACCAGTCGCAAAATTCGGTTGAGTAGTTCATCCAAATCGTCCGTTCGGCCAACCGCAATCGCGGTTCGGTACATCACTTCCAACGAGCGGTCGGCTTCGGTTTGCGATGCAATCGATCGAGCTGATCGTGATGGATTGCTTCGCTTCGACGCCGAATCGCTCGTGAGCGGGATCGATGCAGAGGACGAATCGAGGGAAGATCCCAGGGACGAAACGATCCGGCTAGCATCTTGATGATGATTTTGTAAAACAATGTCGACCCCGTGAGCCGAATCGAGTGTGTTGGGTTTTCCGGTATCGGTGAAGATCAGTAGGGTGCTTCCGATTTCGATACGGTCGCCGCTGGCCAAACGTAGCCGGACAATCGATCGACCATTGACGAGCGTCCCATTGCTACTGTCTAGATCGACAAATTCAAATCGCCCGTTTCGGTCTTGATGTATTTCGGCGTGAGCCCGCGAGGCTTCCGTATCGAGCAATTGGATCGTGTTGGATTTATCCCGTCCGATTCGAACGACACCGTCGCCGATCGAAAAGTGTTTGCCTTGGTCGCGTCCTCTGACCACAAATAGTGATGCCATTTTGCTTTCTCAGGACATGGGCGGTGGCGGTAATTTGAGTTCCGAGCTAGAGGCTGCGGTGGCTTCGGCGATCAAAGCTTGGTTGTAATGCTTGAGAAGTCCAACAAGCGATTGAAAGTCGGACCGAGACGCCAAGGCTTGATAGGCGGGGTTGGCAGCAACCGTTTCAAACCTCGCAATGACACCTTGAATTTCTCGTGGATCGGGATGCTTTGGTTCGGCAAGAATGGTTCTTGGCAACGCTAGATAGTTCTTCCACTGATCGTCCAATTGATTGTAAAGCTGCGGAGCAAGTTGAATGATCTGTGTACGAATCATATCCGCCTGCGAAGCTCGATTGGCTTGGGCCAGTTCATGATGGTAGGAAGGTGCCGCTTGGCCACCACTTGGCTCTGCCGTTGGAGGAGCAACCGTATTGTTGGCATACGTCGCGATTGCAGAGGTCAAATTTAAAGCCGAGGGTGGCACGACAACCGGTTGGCCTGGAGCTGGGCTTTGGTAGTAGGCCGCCGTTGCCAGCGGGTCGACTTGGACGACCGAACCATCGATCGACACCCCTGCAAACAGTCCGCGGCTTCGCGAATAAGTGTAGATTTCAGCCTGCAAATTTCCGTCCGTTGCGATCGCTGCTTGACGGCCAACCGGACCTGCGGCAGCGGCTGCATCACCACCGATCGTTAGCTTTCCCGAAAGCAAGCCTTGGATGCTACGAGGCGTTTTGAAGACCAAAACAACGTCGGAGGATTGAACCCCCACCTGCCAACCGATGTTGCCGCCTGTGAGCGTGATGAAAACTGGAGCGTGCCAAATGCCATCGGCCTCGCGCACAAACAATAAACCGCGCCCATGACGCGCACCGACAATAAAACTTCCTTTCACGACGTTGGGAATGATCGCCACGCCCGATGCGTTGGAAAGCATCGATTCGGGGATCCGGTTGAGCGGACGATTCATCGTTTCGCTAAGGACCAACGCCGACGCTTGGACAAGTTGCTCTTCATTGGAGGCTGCCAATACGTTAGGCTGAGCCGTGGGATTGACCTGAGCCAATACCGAACGAGAAACGATGGCAATGGAAACCACAACCGTCAGTAGAGCCAATACCGCACGAATCGTCTTTGGAAAAATCATTGTCGGAAACCTTCTGAACACCTGAGACATATCGGCCTCGATCCTTAAGTCATTTGTAGGTCTAATGAGCTATGCTAGTGTACGCGAAACAACTCATTGCTAAAACATCGAAATGTCTCGTTCATTCTGTACCGATTTAGAAACAAGGATCACTCGATGCGTGACAGCTTAACAAAAACGGCAAGCTTTTTGTGGTCAACGGCCATTGGTGGACTGTTTTTTTTACTGCCCTTAGCGGTTGTGGTCGGTTTGCTCGGTTACGTCTACAACCTTGTTATCGTTGTCGTGATTCCGTTGCACGAGGCATTACCGCAGTGGCTTCCGGTCAATCTAAATGGTCCGGTCGGCATTGCGTTTCTATTTTCACTCGCCATCGCAATTTTGGTTTTGCTTTGTTTTGCTTCTGGAATTGCCGCTCGAAGAGCGATCGGACGCAAATTCTCGAAAACAATCGAAAAGCAATTGACGATGGTTTTCCCCAAATACGCGATTTACAAAGACTTGCTAGCCGGCAATTTGAAGCATGAAAGCATCGGGCCCTCGCTCAAACCGATCATGGTCCACAGCGTCGATGGATATCGCTTGGCATTCGAAGCCGATCGACTCGACAACGGGATGGTCGTCGTCTATCTGCCCGGTGCGCCTGATACCTGGATCGGCTCGGTGATGCTGGTCCCGGCCGACCGCGTCATGGCAAGCAACATTGACTTTAACGAAACACTCGGCATTTTCGAACGACTTGGCCGCGATTCCGCTCTGTTTCTCAATACGGTTGCGTTTGCAGACTTGCAAACCAACTGATCAAATCTCTTAAGAAAGCATAATCCGATGTTTGCCCTCGACGTCATTTCACGAATCCTTCACGTGGGAACCGCCATCACGCTTGTGGGTGGCTCGGCATTCATGTTGCTGGTGCTAATGCCCGCGGCGAAGCAACTCGAAGATGCACCCCATCAACAACTTTCCAAACGGGTCATCGGTCGTTGGAAACGGTTTGTGCATGCTGGCATCTTGTTGTTTTTGCTCAGCGGCATTTACAACTATTTCCGGGCCATGCCGAAGCATGATGGCGATGCCCTGTATCATGCTCTGCTCGGTATCAAGATACTGCTAGCCTTGGGGATTTTCGTCTTGGCATCCGCCTTGGTCGGCAAGAGTGCGGCGTTTGAGGGAATCCGAAAAAACCGAGCCAAGTGGCTCGGTTTGATGGTAACCTTAGCCGCGATCGTCGTTGCGATCTCGGGCTATGTGAAGGTCCGCTCGTGACGCCCGAGAGTCTTGACGACTTGGGGGGACGCCCGAGAGTCTTGACGACTTCCGCTACGGGTTCGGACTACTTGGCCAAGGCTTTTTCAGCCTTCTTTTTGTTCTTCTTTTTCTTGCCAAATTTCGCACCGGCTTGACTGGCTGCTCCTTTGGCAAATCGTTTCGCGCCACCGTTCTTGGAAAACGACTTTCGCTTTCCTGGATGATTCGATCCATCTTCGTGTGATTTTCGGTCGTCAAAACCGCGAATCTCTAGTTGCTTCCCTACGACCCATGTACGACGTAGCGTTTGGAAAATATCGTTGGGCATCCCTTGGGGCAAATCGACGGTGCTGTAGTGCGTTTCGATATTGATCGGACCAATGCAACGTCCCTCGATGCCCGCTTCATTGGCAATCGCTCCAACCAAATTGCCTGGTTTCAGTCCATCGACATGGCCCACTTCGACGCGAAAACGTTGCATCCCTTCCCGAACGGGTGCGCCACGCGATGAGCGGCGATGCGATGGGCGATCGGATTCGTATGAATTGTCGAAATCTCGCTTCGACGATTGATCTTTTTCGCGTTTTGCTTTCGGCACGTCTTTCAACAACAAAGGGCGACCGTTTTGAGCCATGTCGGCCAATGCTGCTGCAACCATTTCGAGACTATGCCCAGAGGTTTCAGCGTACTCTTGGATCATTTTCTTGAAAAACGTTACGTCTTTTTCCGCAATGGTTTCTCGAATCCGTTCCTTGAATCCGTCGACTCGTTTTTGATTGATCTCAGCGGTCGACGGCGGATGCACAATCTCGATCGATTGGCGAGTCAAACGCTCGATCGCTTTCAAGCGTCCCGTTTGCCCTTTGGACAACAGTAGAATCGCTTCGCCACTGCGTCCTGCACGACCGGTTCGCCCAATTCGATGCACATAGGATTCGTTATCATGCGGAGCATCGTAGTTGATCACATGGCTGATGCGAGACACGTCTAGTCCACGCGCCGCCACATCCGTTGCTACCAATATATTTAAATCGCCCGACTTCAATTTTTGAACGGTTCGTTCCCGTAGACCTTGCGGCATGTCGCCGTTGAGTGCGGCGGCAGCGTAGCCGCGCCGAGTGAGTTCATCGGCAAGATTGGTCGTCGATTCTTTCGTTTTGGCAAAGACGATCACTCCATCGGTTTGTTCCGCTTCGAGCAACCGGATCAATAATTCCGGCTTTTGACGCGGTGTGACGTACAGTGCCCGCTGGCGAATACTATCGGCCGTCATCGTTTTCTGCTTGATTTGAATCGTCTCGGGATCCTTCAAATGCTTTTTAGCAATCCGCCGAATCGGCTCAGGCAAGGTTGCCGAGAACAATGCGATTTGCGTCTCCGATGGCGTTTGGTCGAGTACAAATTGGACGTCTTCCAAGAAACCCATATTGAGCATCTCGTCTGCCTCGTCGAGCACCAAACAATCGAGCGAATCGACCGACAGTGTGCCCCGCTTAATGTGGTCGATCACTCGTCCGGGAGTTCCCACGACGACCTGCACCCCACGACGCAACTGGCGAAGTTGGGGCTCGTAATCTTGACCACCATAAATCGGCAAAACCGAAAGACCTTTCATGCACGATCCATAAGTCGAGAATGACTTGGAGACCTGAAGAGCCAGTTCACGCGTTGGTGCCAGAACGAGAACTTGTACCGCTGACTTATTAGGATCGATCCTTGAAAGCGCTGGCAATGCAAACGCAGCTGTCTTTCCTGTCCCCGTTTGCGCTTGTCCGATCACATCGCGGCCATCGAGCAAAAACGGGATGACGGCGGCTTGGATCGGGGATGGAGATTCGTAACCCGATTTGGAAACAGCCTGTTGGACGGGCTCACTGAGTGCGAGATCGCGGAAGGTCAACGGTGAGTCTGCGCAAGCGTCTTGCGTTAATACTGAATTTTGGTCGATGTCGTCGTTCGAGCTAGAAGGGCTGTTCGCCGGATGAGTCATGGGAAGCTTTGCAAGAGAGAGGGGCCGAAAACAAAAAGTGCATTCGGTCAATGTACCCCTTGAATGTAGAAAAACGCCTTCTTTTCCGCAACTCAGTGGTGCGAGCGGCTGTATCGTTTATAACGCCTTGGGGTTGGCTTGCGTAGCCAGAGCGTGTCCTGTAGCATCTTTAACGTGAAGGAATGCCCCCTACGGAAAAGTAAGATAATTTTGGTTTTGCTATAAACGCGTAGCGACGACTCTCCGAGACGCCGAACCGTGCGAGCCTCCGAGAGACTCGTTTACTTACCAATTGTTTTTTGACGAGCATGAAGTGAATCGACGCCTATTCTTTTGGTCTTTGACCGCCGCACTCGCTGGTTTTCTATTCGGTTTTGATACCGTGGTCATATCGGGTGCCGAAAAGGCGATTCAATCGTTGTGGGGTCTCGGCGATGGTCTGCACGGTTTGGCAATGGGGATGGCGCTGTGGGGAACCGTTGTCGGTTCGATGCTAGGCAGTCTACCAACCGATCGCTTTGGGCGGCGGCGAACGTTGTTGTGGATCGGCATTTTCTATCTTGTCTCCGCCATTTGGTCGGGACTGGCGACGGATGTTTATTCGTTCATGATTGCTCGATTCATTGGCGGCCTCGGCGTCGGAATCTCCACCGTCGCGGCTCCGCTCTACATTTCGGAAATCGCTCCTCCGAAACATCGAGGTCTGTTGGCGGGGATGTTCCAATTTAACATCGTCTTCGGCATCCTGATTGCCTTCGTTTCTAATTCGCTGCTTGGCGGAATTGGCGACAATGCGTGGCGGTGGATGCTGGGGGTCGAGGCGATTCCGGCGCTGATTTTTAGCGTCCTTTGCTTTGGGCTTCCCGAAAGTCCGCGTTGGCTGATCGGACGGAAACAAGATTTAGAAGGCGGGTCAGCGGTGCTACGGAAGATCATGCCCGAAGCTTCACCGGATCAGATTGAATTGGAAGTCAATCAAATTAGAGAGATTGCAAATGAAGGATCAAGCTCGGGGCCATTTTGGACCACGCGTTTGGCCACGCCGATTTCACTGGCATTTCTCATCGCATTTTTCAACCAGCTGTCTGGTATCAATGCGATTCTCTATTTTGCGCCCCGTATTTTTGAACTGACCGATATGGGCGAACAATCGGCGCGATTGCAATCGATCGGCATCGGTTTGACGAATCTCGTCTTCACCTTTGTTGGGCTATGGTTGATTGATCGACTCGGTCGTCGAACCTTATTAATCATCGGTTCGTTTGGCTATATCGCATCGCTTGGATTGTGTTCGTGGGCCTTTGCGACCGAGACGTTTTGGATTGTCCCGTCGTGCATTTTTGCCTTCATCGCCGCCCATGCGGTGGGGCAAGGCACAGTGATCTGGGTCTTCATTTCCGAGATCTTTCCAAACCGGCATCGTGCTCAAGGCCAATCACTGGGCTGTTTCACCCATTGGATCTTTGCTGCTCTGTTGACAACGTTCTTTCCTGCGGTGGTGGGTCAATTTCCGGCCAGCTATGTGTTCGGATTTTTCTGCATGATGATGGTCTTGCAGTTGATTTGGGTCGTCGCCATGGTCCCTGAGACCAAAGGTCGCTCGCTCGAACAAATTGAACATGAAATGGGCTGATGGGTTGCAATGAGTTGCAACGTCTTCACCCTCCCCAAACGGCGAGGTCGTGCGGCTTTTCAGTGCAACTCAGCAATCAACTTACAGCCTCCCCCACGAATGCCTTAACGGCATCGCTCGACCTCCCGCAGCTGTGCCGGGGGAGGTAAGACAAGCGTAGACACTTGTGAAACAAGCACTTAAAAGTCGCACGACCTCTTCGCCGGCAGGGTGAAGGATGTTGATACAGAAGTTGTCGTGGCAGAGCCGCGTTAAGAAACAATGGCTTCGATGGGAATTCCTTCGTGGGCGATCGTGAACGGGCGGCCCTCGGGTGAGATGAACTCTTGCTCGATCGGTAAACCTAATGCCGCACCGATCGTCGCATTGAAATCCTCCACACTGACGGGATTGTCGTCAGCATAAAAGGCGTCTTGATCTGTCGACCCGTAGACCTGTCCGACGTTGATACCGCCACCTGCCATCAAGCAACTATAGGCAGCGGGGTGGTGATCGCGACCACCACGAGCGTTGATGCTCGGTTTTCGTCCAAATTCGGTACCGACAACGACGAGCGTTTCGTCGAGTAATCCTCGATCTTCAAGGTCGCCCAACAATGTGCTTAGAGCTTGATCGAGTGTCGTGGCGTGCTCAGGCAGACTATCGGCCAATTCATTATGATGGTCCCAGCCACCGTAATCGACTTCGACGTATTGAACACCATGTTCGATCAATCGGCGTGCTAACAGACAACCTCTACCCAATTTCGATTGTCCGTATTTCTCTCGAATCGATTGTGGTTCCGCTTGAATATCAAATGCAGCCAAGTCTTTGCTGCGGAGCAAGCCAATCGCATCACGGTACAATTCGTCGTATCCATCGACTTCACGATTTCCAATCGTTCGCTTGCGAAATTGTTTATCAAATTGAGCCGCCAAATCCATCCGATGATCGAACAGTTGATCGGTGACATAGGCGGGCGGCTGCGTATTTTCAAGTCCCTTGTCTGGATCGCCTACGGGAACGGGGGCGTAGGCTGTCCCAAGCCATCCGGGACCTTGCCCACCGCCTACTTGGACACTGGCGGGAAGTGAAGGGTGGCTCCGACCTTGTGTCCTTTGCAGCCAAGACCCCCAACCTGGATGGACGATCGATGCGATCTCGGTGTAGTTGGTCCGCATCAGATATTGGCCTGGACCATGTGCACCGGTAGTCGAATTCATCGACCGAATGATCGCCAACTTATCCGCCATAGCAGCCAACCGAGGTAGATGTTCACCAAATTGCACGCCGGGTAGTTTCGTCCGGATAACGCCCGTCGGTCCTTGGCCATTGCGGCCCGGTTTGGGATCGAACGTATCGATTTGGCTCATCGCTCCCGACATGAACAAGTAAATCATTCGTTTCTTTTTCTTGATGCCCGACGGACTTGCTGCCGCAGCGATGCTGCTTAGTCCCGGTAGCAAGCTGACTCCGAGGCAAGTTTTTGCAACTGCTTGAACAAACGAGCGGCGAGAAAAGTCTTCATTCATTTGGTTTACCTAAAGAGGCGATTATTGAACAAACAAAAATTCACGAGTGTTTAGTAGTGACCAAACAACATTCCCATAACCTTCTCGAGCCGATTGGTGTGCTTCGCTAAAAGCCAGTCGCTTTTGTTCGGGCGTTGGCCTCCGACCGAGAATACTTAGGAAGATCATGTCGATTCGCTCTTCGGTACTGTCTGCTGCTTCGAGATGCGTACTGATGACTGAACCGCTCTCGAGCATCATATGCGTGACTGGACCATTGAACAGCGACAACAATTGAGGAACGGTCCCTTCACTTGAGCCCGACGAGATGATCTCACGATCACTTTGTCCGAATTGACGTAGGAAATGGTTGGCGGGTAGGGGCTGTGGTAACTCGGACGCACGTCGTAGCGTTGCGTTCTTGTATCGCGGCTCCTTCTCATCGCGACGGATCGCGTTCATCGCGGACGGCACCGTCTCAATCAGCTCAAGCATTTCCGCCTTTGTCGTATGACGGTCCAAGTTGATCGCTTCGATGAATTGCGAATCATCAGGTCGAAGGTACGAATCGGGAGACTTAATACTGAGGGTTAGAAGGGAATCCCATACTTGCTCGGCTGTCATCCGTCGCAAAGCGGGACCCGCAAAAAGATACGGTTTGCCTGGCTCGTATCCCGTGTAACTGGCTTGCCTCTGATAAGTCTTCGTGTTGTAGACAATCCGCATGAATTCCTTCAAGTTAAAATTGAGCCGTTTCATTTCGGAAATCAGATACTGTTCCAATTCAGGGTTCATGTGCTCGCCATCTTCGACCACGTTATCGACTGGCTCGACAAAACCAACCCCCATTGCCCGTTTCCACATTCGATTTGCAATGGTCAACGCGAAACGCGGATTGTCTTTCGATGTCAGCCATTCGGCGTAGGCTTGACGCTTCGATTGACCTTGCTTGATTTCCGGCATTTCGCCGAACAGAACGTTCAACTTTGCCACTTCGCCCGGCTCTGCATTGTCATAGGCATAATCATCTGGATACTTCAGCGAACTTCGCTGCTGTTCGTAAACTTGGTGCGAGTTCGCGCGGAGATACTGGTTCAACCTCTGTGCATCTCTGGGATTCACTTCATCTTTAAGCGACCTGGCAAGTTTCAAATCTGGTACGTTTTCGGCATTGCGTGGGCTACGAGTTTCGACACCGCTTTCAAAGGCGGCCAATTCGTAAAACTCTTTCTGGGTCCAATGATCGAACGGAGAATCATGGCACTGGGCACAACCGATCCGTGTTCCCAAAAAGATCTGGACCGTGTTGCTCAGATTATCAAGTGGCATCCCACGATCACGAAGTTTGTAGCCCACCGCCGGGTTCTCCCACGGTTTGCCTTCGGCGGTAAGCATTTCGTAAACCATCTTGTCAAAGGCAGCGTTCTCTTGAAAACTCTGTTTTAACCAATCACCGAATGGCCGCAGATACAAAAGGTTCCGGCCACGATCATTCAGTCGCAACACGCCTGCCCAATAGTTAAACAAATGACTGGCGTATCCAGGCTTGTTCAAAAGAGCGTCAATCAACTGAGCTCGTTTGTCGAGATCCTTCGACGCCAAGAATGATTCTGCTTCTTGTGAGGTGGGAATGGTCCCCGAGATGTCGAGGTAAACACGGCGCACAAATTGTTCTTCGCTCGATACCTGGTTTGGATCGATGCCGTGGTTCGTCAAACCGCTCTCGACAATGGCATCGATCTTCGCTGCTGATTCGATCACTTCGTCAAAAATGCTCGGATCCACAGGAGCGATCGAAATTTCGATTTCGGGTGTCTCTCGGCGGTTTGTCCGAGCGATCGGATTGTTCATATTTCGCTGGGCTGCTTTGTTTCGCATTCGCTCCTGTTGTCCTATCCGCTTCTGTTTGGCCCACGGCGATATAGGATCGGCAGCAATGATGGTGGAGCAAGCGAAACAAAACAAAAGGCTCAGGCCGAGCCATAAAGCGAGTGATTTCAATGTTTCTTCCCAAAGGGTAGTGATCGATGCGCTATCCACCCAATTCTAACACCAGATGCACTGCAAGGTTCCTTACGACGGCCTGGGATTAATCAAAAATGTGGTTATATGGGAATGGCCATGGGCAAAGCCTAGGCAGTTTGCCTAGCCCCGCCCCGCGGGCTGGATCTCGCCAAAGCCAGAAACAGATAGGGCCACGGCCTGGCAATCTGTCCTTCGACGCTCAACACAGGTTGAACAACGGGGCCGTTGGCCCTGCGAAATTAGGGCCTTCTGGACGGGAAACGCTGCATCTAACCAGACGTCTTCCGGGGGGAAACGTGATGGTCCTAAACTGGGGTGCTCGAAACTAGGTGTTTAGGTGCAATTCGGTTCTGAGATATTTTTCTTGCTTCGTCGCAATTGCGACGACACGTGTTAGCGCCGGACGCGAGTCCGGGGACTCAGCGTTGAACACCCCAGTCACCGCCCCGAAGTCCGCTACTCAGCCGGCGATGTGATCACGGAGTCGTCGACAGGGATGAAATCCTTCGACGTCAGCCGGCTGTCACTGAGCGTAAAAATCACAAATAGACCGACAAACACAAATGCCGATAAGAAAATGGCTAAGTTGAATGGCTTGTCATACAACAAGTGCATGAAAAACAATGCCACCAAAATCGCCTTGACCGTCGCAATCCCCATCACAATTGCAATGTCAATACTGCCAAGATCGAAACTGGCCTGAGCAACCGTAACGATGGTCAAGAAGACCAAAATGGCAAAGATCGTCAAGAGCATTGGAACGGGCATCGGATGAGCGAAATCGTAACCTTCGCGATGATCGTCAGCCGAAGAGTGATCGTGATCAGACATGTTTTGCGTCTAAAAGAAGGATGCGTGATGTTGTGAAAGTTAGTTTAGGTCGGTCCGAATGGGTCTCGCGATGCCAATCGCTCAGTTAACGAATCAAGTACAGCAGGGGGAACAAGTAAATCCAGATTAAGTCGACCAAGTGCCAGTACAAACCAACATAGTCAACAGGCCCGAAGTATTGGCGATTGAATTCATTGCGAACCGAACGAACCAATAACCAGATCAAGACACCGATGCCTGCCAAAATGTGGATCGCGTGAACGCCGGTCATGCAGTAATAGATGCTGAAAAACACCCCCGCACGACTGGGGGTCAAGAAATCGCGAGGTGCGGCGTGAATCGTGGAATCAACGTCGGCGTCATCATTGAGTACCGCCGTGCCGCTGGCAATTTCGGACTGTGCCGCCAAAGCATCGAGCTCGCCCTTCAAACCGCTGTTGGTAGCATCGCCAGCCAAACGTTCGATGACACCAAACTCGGTCCGGCCCGCCGTCGCTTCATCAGGCAAGTAACTGGCGGAGGCCAAATCGTCACTGTGTTCGCCAACGCCATCCTCATCATGCACCCCCGCGTGACCTTCGTCGGATCCACTTTCCAAGACCGTTCCCAGTCCCACGCCGACGAAGAAACACAATGCGACGACCGTTAGCGGTTTAAGCACAGCGATTTTGAACTTGTCGCCTTGGAAGAACGCGACGGCTAGCCAAACCACAATTCCGATTAGGAACAATGCGAATGGCAGACAGAGCCACATCAAATAGTTCGGTCCGCCTTCGATGTGTGGATGAGCCGGATCATAACTGAAAAAACCCGCTGGCATTAATCCCATGTGGAATTTATGAGAATACTCAATCGCTTTAACACCCAGGAAGATCATCGCACATGATAATGTCGCGGCCAGCATTCCGGTAAGCTTTTTGTATTCCTCGGTTTGCGAACAGCGAACAGCCCAAGCCATCGTTAACGAACTGAACAACAAAACGCCTGTGTTAATCGCACCGAGCTTCGTGTTCAAAAATTGGCTACAACCTTCAAAAACTTCCGGACGAAGCATTCGGAAAATCGCGTAGGCACAAAACATGCCACTGAAGAACAGAACTTCCGTCACCAAAAAGATCCAAATCCCAAGTTTTCCACTGTCGTACTGCTGTTCAGGCGTATCAAAATGGTGCGCCAAAAATGACGGATGATCGTGGTCATGGTCTCCATGAGCATCGCTTTGGTGATGAGCGGACTCAGGGTCATTCCCAGCAGGTTTGGCTTCAATAGTCGACATGAGTTTAGAAACAGCTTCGTTGATTAAATGGTAAATGAAGATGAGATCGAGAGGCAGTTAGTTTTGACCGCCCGCGTGAGCAGGCGTATCGACCGGTTTCGTTTCCGGTGCTAACTTTCGCTCGGGCTCAATCGTAACATATCGTTCGTTTTCTGCATCCCATTCGATATCGTGGAAATCGTATGGATCGCCGACAACCGGAGCACGCTCGAAATTATAAAACGGTGGAGGACTTGTGCAATTCCACTCCAGTGTCGCTCCGCCCCATGGGTTTGCAACCGCACGGCGACCATTGATCAGCGACATCAACAAGACAATTAGAGCGACCAGTAATCCGACTCCGAGCAGCGTTGCACCATGCGTACTCATGGTATGCAAAAACGCAAACTCGGGATCGTAGGTTGCATAACGACGTGGCATCCCACGGCTACCAAGTACAAACTGTGGCAAGAAGGTCAAGTTGAATCCGAGAAAGACCAAGAATGCCGAAACACGTCCGCCCGCCTCGTTGTACATCCGCCCGAACATCTTGGGCCACCAATGGAACAATCCACCCAGAAACGCAACCAATGTTCCACCTACCATCACATAGTGGAAGTGAGCGACGACAAAGTAGGTATCGTGAAGGTGTTGATCGGTTGCCAACGTACCCAAGTGCAGTCCCGTCAAACCACCGATCGTGAACAAGAAGATGAACGAAATGGCGTAACACATCGGCGTCGTCAAGCTAATCGACCCCTTGTACATCGTGGCCAACCAGTTGAACACCTTGATCGCGGACGGAATCGACACGGTAAATGTCAATGCACTAAAGATGATCGTTGTCATGTCGCTCATTCCGGCGGTGAACATGTGGTGTCCCCAAACCAAGAATCCGAGCAGTGCAATCGCGATCGAAGAGTAAGCGATAAAGCGATAGCCGAAGATATGTTTGTGGCTGTGAACGCTGATGATTTCGCTGATAATCCCGAACGCGGGCAAAATCATGATGTAAACAGCCGGATGGCTGTAGAACCAGAAAAAGTGTTGGTAGGTGACCGGGTCACCATTGAACTCAGGATTAAAAATCCCAATTTGCATCGTCCGTTCTGCAATCAATAGCAGCAGCGTAATACCGAGTACCGGAGTCGCCAACACTTGAATGATGCTAGTTGCATAGGTAGCCCACAAGAACAATGGCATACGAAACCAAGTCATCCCCGGTGGACGCATGGTGTTGATCGTGACAATGAAGTTCAGACCCGTGAAAATGGAACTAAAGCCGAGAATGAACGCACCGAGGGTGGCCATGATGACCGACGTATCGGTCGTCGTACTGTAAGGGGTGTAGAACGTCCAACCGGTATCGAGCCCGCTTCCGCAAAGAGCCAAAACGAAGAAGATCGCTCCGAAAATCCACAGGTAAAAACTACTGAGGTTCAATCTCGGAAAGGCAACATCCTTTGCCCCCAACATCACCGGAACTAAAAAGTTACCGAGCGCGGCCGGGATACTGGGGATGATGAACAGAAACACCATGATCGCTCCGTGAAGCGTGAACACTTGGTTATAAATGGCGTTACTAAACAATGCACCATCGGGATCAACCAAATGCCAACGCAGGGCCAGCGCCAACAATCCACCCAGAAGGAATGAGAGCGAAACACCGACGAGGTACATCACGCCGATCCGTTTATGATCGAGCGTAAAGATCCAACTAAGCACTCCCTTGGAGTTCGTTAAATAATTCTCACTTTGAGTTGGAAAGCCGGGGTCGCGAACGACTCCTGGCGGCAACGTTGTTCCTGCTGACATATTTCAATACCTCAATTGTTAACGCAGTGGCGGCGTCAATGATTCAAAATTGTGCTGTTGTGTAATTCTTCTTGGCTTCTTCTGTTTGGCTGCAGTCCCTACTGGCCCGCTTCGGAAAGCGATTTGATGTAAGCGATCAACGAATCGATATCATCATCACTCAGTTGCCCCTTGTAGCTCGGCATGACGGGCGCATAACCAGCGGCAATCTTCGCTTTCGGATCGATAATCGATTCTCGCAGATAGTTCTCGTCGACCAGCACTTCTGAGCCATTGGCAAGTGCTCGCATCGAACCGTATGCATCCTTGTAGGAAGGGCCGACTCGCTGCGAACCATCAATACTGTGGCAACTCGAACAGCCGCGACGATTGTAAAGTTTTTCACCGTATGCTTCGAGCGAAACATCATCGCCTCGACTACTATACTTTTTGATCCACGCGTCGAGGTCCTCGCGGGTTTCGTGTACCACGACGACCGTCTGCATTTCCGAATGGTTTTCGCCGCAGTACTCGGCACAGTACAAGTCATAAAACTTGTAGCCATCGGGCGTGAATTGATACTTGTCGTAGGCCGCTTGATCCCAACTACCACCGCTCTCTTCTACTTCTTTTAGTGCGGCAGCTAACTCCTCGTCACTCACCTTGGGCGTTGCCACGGTCGGCTCGAACCACATGTAATTGTAGCGGCCGGGGACAACGTCTTTCTTCGCCCGGAATGCAGGGACATACAAACTGTGGATCACGTCGCTACTTTGCATGGTCAACTTCGTCGGCTCGTTCAACAAAAGATGCAATTCAGGGTGGTAGGTCCCCTTACCGTAGTCCATCGTCCAGCCCCATTTAAATGCTTGGACGCCGACTCCGTACGATCCGTCGGGAACGGTTCGCATGTCCAAATAGACCTTCGCCCCAAAGATGAACATGCCGACCAAGAAAATCGAAGGAATGACCGACCACGCCAATTCCAGTGGCGTGTTATGCGATACTTGGCTTTCCGCTTTTTGACCCTTTGCCTTGCGATACTTCACTGCAAAGTAAAACAGGGCAAAGATCACAATCACAAAGAAGAATAGTCCAATGCCGGTAATCCAGTTATACAACGAGTCCACTTCTTCGGAAAACGTCGATGCCGAATCGGGAAACCAAGCATAGTCCTCGGTGTAATCGGCTAAGAGCGAAAATGCGGCAGGTAACATAGTCAATGTTCAGTGGTTCGAAAGATTTTAGATTTAATTTGATTTGAATGGATTCTTGATTCGACGATGGCGCGATTGAGGCGCAGATCATGACGCCAAGTTTTCCTTTGGCGTTTGCTTCGGTGCTCGCAAGCGGCCAAACCAGTAAGGGGCCAGGCAAACCAGCATCACGACAATCGTAAGTGCTCCTCCGGCTCGCATCATTCGCCATGCCTGCGGCGTGTAACTGTTGCTGTTCGAATCGTAGCTGTAACACCACAAAATGAACTGATCGACTGGTGATCCTACCGCCCCTTCGCCAGCTTCCACCAACGCGAGTTTCAACTGGTCAGGCGGGAAATCGATGCTGAGGGAATAACGAGAGATCACTCCTTCGGGCGACACGAACGCTAGCATCGCCGGATGATTGTACTCGCCCGTCTGTTCATCGTAGCGATATCGGAAACCCAGCAAGTCTGCCAAACGAGTAATCACGCCTTGGCTTGCCGTGCAAAACTCCCATCCTTCACTCGCACCAGGTTGCCCCGTCAACTGATCCACATACCTATTCTTGGTCTTTAAACCAATCTCGGGAGTCTCCGTCGGGTCAATACTAACGGTTAAAATACGAAAGTCTTCACCAAGCTTTAGCGTCAGCTCATTAAGCGACTTTGTGAGCGCGTTAAGTTGAACGCTGCAAAGCATCGGGCAGCTACTGTAATTCAATGTCACAATCGTCGGTTTCTCGCTGTCGAAAAAATCACCAGTCGTTACCTGCCGTCCGAGAGAATCGGTCAATGGCAAGTCGAGGGGGATCCGGGTCCCCAGGTTTTGGTCGACCGTGATTCCCACCGCTTCGCGAGGCAAGGAATTGTTGAGCTGGACGTCGGCTCCGCTTCGCGTTTGAGTTTGCGCCGAAACGCTGCTTAGCCCTAAGACGCTATGCCCTAAGACCGACAAGCCCACGATGAACGCCATCGTCGTCGGAATGTGTAGCGAAAAGCGATTGGAGACGAAATTACTCTTCATCGTCGCTCTTGTCGTTCGTGTTGTCTTCGCCAGCATTTTCGTTAGCAGCATGATCTTCTGCCTTTTCGTCGGACGTACTGTTTTCGACCACTAATTCGATCGCTTTGGCGATCGGAATGGTAACATTGCCGGTCATTTCGTCGACGCCGTACGCAGTGAGCTGTGCTTCCTGCTCTGCATTGAATTGATTCTGTCGTCGGTACTGATTGTCGCTCATCGATTCAATCTGCCACTTGGCCATGGCGAAGTACAGTACTTGAACCGCAAGGGCGGTCATCACCATAACGAGAACCGAGATCGCCCCAATGGCGAAAATGCGTTTCGTATTGAGGTCGTCGTAATGAGCCATAACTAATTATTGGGAATTGTAGTCAAACAGGGAAGGAAAAAAGAACAAATCAAGACCATTTACCTGATTAGATGTTTTCAAACGCTAAGGATTCGCGGAACCGTGGGTCGCGTGACGCAGCCACTCGCGTTTGGCCCGCCACCGTCAACATCATGCCCAACATCAATGTCGCCATCCCGACAACCATCGATAGGCTGGCCAACATCCCTAAGCCTCCGCCGACAGCTGCTATTGTGCCATCCGCACCTGTGAACAATTCCGGCATCACACACCAATAGACGTCCACATAGTGCAAAATCAAAATGTAGACGGCCCATCCAAACACCAACGCAGGACGACGGCGAACGTGCCGGCTCATCGTACTGATGAACGGCAAAATCCAGTGAAAGAAGACTAAGGCTAACGATACCCAGCCCCAAACACCGATTTGACGATCAAAAAACCAAACCGTTTCTTCAGGAATGTTGGCGTACCAAATCAATAAGTATTGACTGAACCCGATGTACGCCCAGAAAAACACAAAACCGAAAATGTATTTGCCCAAGTCATGATAATGTTCAATCGTCACTTCATCCCGCAATGCGCCCATCTTTTGCAGCACAAACGTTCCGGCAGCGATTGCACAATGAGCCGCCAAAATACCGCCCGCGAACATGTAAACGCCGAACATCGTCGAAAACCACATCGGAGCCAGCGTCATCACCCAATCAAACATCGCGAACGACATCGACAATGACAACAGCATGAGCGATGGAGCACTCCACTTTTGCATCCGTTCGGTAATCTTGATCTCACCCGTTTCATCTTGACGGACACTCGATCGAAAGAAGTATACCGCTAGTCCCACCCAAATCAACAAATACGCTAGTGATCGAGCGGCGAAGAATTCGGGATTCAAGTACATTAGTTTGTTCTCCCAAATCTCAGGGCTAAGATGATGGTGTTCGGCAAACCCCGGATCATCCCACTTGTAAATCGTTCCTTCGCCGGTCCATAGCGTTGCCAAGATGGGGATGAACAAGAGGGCCAAAGGAACCAGCATGATCATCATCAATTCGGCAACGCGGCGAACGACAACGCTCCATCCGGCTCGACACAGATGCTGGATCAGGACAAAGAAGGTCGCCCCCAGCGCGATCGTGAGGCAATAGATGAATGCGGTCAAATAGGCGTTCATGCCGAATTCGCTACTAACACCAAACGTTCCCACCGCCCATCCGCCAATGAGCACCAATAAACCGCCAGCACACAGCGGAATGCTGAGCGCCGACAATTTTGCGGGCAATTGAAAGGCTGGGTCGTCAGCTGGTTTGATGGCCGGTGCGTGCTTGGACATCTCGATGAACAGTTCTATAGGGTGAAAATTTTTAGTTTGGTAACGGAAAAACGTAAAGCGTTTCGTCTCGGTTGGTAGCGGAACTCGTCGAGAGTTTCGTCGGTTTTCAGTCGCGTTAGAGCGTCAAGAGTTTCGGAGGGCATTGCCAACGAAAGTCTTGACGACTTCCGCTACTGTGCTTGCTCAGCCTGCTTGGCTCGCTCTTCTTCCTTCTTCTTCTCCGCTTCGGCTTGCTCGGCGAGCATCCTTTCTACTTCCGCTTTCCGCGTCCTGATCGTTTCTTGCTCCGACTCAGGAACCATGTTAAGCGAAGCGTTTTGGCTTTGTTGCAATGCTCGCACATAAGCGACAATCGCCCAACGGTCGCGAACTTTAATCTGTCCCGCATATCCAGGCATCTTGCGGATACCGTTGCTGATCGTACTGAACAATTTTCCATCGGGATACTGATCCGCATACAACGTTTCTTGGTGCATCGAAGCGGGCGGAATCCACGAAGACGCCATGATTTGTTGAGCTCGCTGGTGGACCAATCCGTTGCCGCGACCATCGCGGCCATGACACGTTGAACAGTAGATGTTGAACTGTGCTTGTCCCTGCTTCACAAAATCTGCGGTAATCTCCACTGGATTCGTCTCAACCCAAGGCGTCGTGTCCATCACACTTTTCTCTGGTGCATCCGCTTGCTCTGCTGCGGTATCACTCGATGCTTTTTCGTCTTGCGGATAGAGTGCGACCAACTGACGGTCTTTGTTCACTTGCTGCAACGCCAACGATTCCATCTTGATTCCGGTCAAGTAATCAAGGTCCTCTTCCATCTCACCTCTCGCGATCGTTCCCGGAACGTCAGGCCGCATCGCACGATTGTCGGCAAACAAGGTTGTCGTTTGCTGAGCATCGCGGGCTGGCGAAAAGTCCATGTCAGGGAATATATGGAAACGAGGTTGGCTGCTGGTCGTCACTCGCATCCGGGCCAAAATCAGAGCCGGAATGAATGACAATGCAATCACGGTGACCAACGTCGTGATGAGAAACTTTGGTATTTGGGTCGGCGAATCGTCTTCGACTACCGTGTTGATGTATTCGGTACCCGTATCAGCGAGCAATTTCTCGGCGCCCGCTTGGTCATAGCTGTCGTCTTTTGCATCGATATACAAAAAGAAACGATCGTCGGTTGCACGATCAAAGCGGGGATCGGTGAAAATGGGGTTACTGAATTTTGGCAATCCGTTCAAAGCCCACATGCCGAAGAATGCACCAAACGAAGCCAACAAAATCGTTAGCTCAAACGCGACTGGCATGAATGCAGGCAGCGAGATGTAAGGTTTCCCCGAGATGATGTACTGGTAATCAATCCCGTTCATCCAAATCTGCATCAGCAGTGCAATCGTCAATCCGGTTGCACCGCCTGCCAGAGCGATCCACGGCAGTTTCGTCGGTTTGATCCCGAGTGCGGTGTCGATTCCGTGCACCGGAAACGGCGTGAACGCATCGGTTTTTGTGAAGCCAGCGTCACGGATTCGGCGGCACGCTTCGAGCAGCGCGTCGACCGATTCGTACTCGGCAACCGTCCCATGGACTTTCTTCGTATTGTTATCGTCAGACATACTGTTTTCGTTACTCATGCTCATGTGCCATGTGATACTGTTTCGCTAACGTCGCTTTCGTTTCTGCCATGTTGATCACTGGCATCAACTTGCAGAACAACAAGAAGAGCGTGAAGAACAGCCCGAATGACCCGATCAACATCGCCCAGTCGACCCAGGTCGGCGTGAAGTAAGACCAAGCACTCGGTAGATAATCACGCGACAAACTGGTGACGACAATCACGAACCGTTCGAACCACATGCCAATGTTGACAAAGACACAAACGATCACAATCAGGATAGGTGTCGTACGGAATTTCTTGAACCAGAACAACTGCGGGCTCAAAACGTTACACGAAACCATTGTCAAGTAGGCCCACCAATACGGTCCAAGTGCCCGGTTCAAGAACGCGAATTGCTCTTCAGGAACTTGGCCATACCAAGCGATGAAGAATTCGGTTCCGTACGCCAAACCGACAATCGAACCAGTCGCCAAAATGATCTTGCACATGTTTTCGAGGTGGCGAATCGTGATCAGTTTCTCTAACCCCAGCATCGAACGGGCGGGAACCATCAACGTTAACACCATCGCAAAACCGCTAAAGATCGCTCCAGCAACAAAGTACGGCGGAAAGATCGTCGTGTGCCATCCGGGAACCTGCGAGACGGCAAAGTCGAACGAAACGATCGTGTGTACCGATAAAACCAGCGGAGCCGCGAACGCAGCCAACAAGGCGTACGCCTTTTCGTAACGCATCCAGTGCCGCGATGAACCACTCCATCCCAGTGCCAAAATGCCGTAAGCCATCCGTCGCCATTTGTTTTTGGACCGGTCGCGGAACGTTGCCAAATCGGGGACCATCCCCATGTACCAAAACAGTAAGGAAACCGTCCCGTACGTACTGACCGCAAACACGTCCCACAACAGCGGGCTGCGGAATTGAGGCCACATCCACAAGTTCAAACTGGGATAAGGGGCCAACCAAAACGCCAGCCATGCTCGCCCGACATGGATGCCGGGGAACGTTCCCGCACATGCGACCGCGAAAATCGTCATCGCTTCGGCAGCTCGATTGATACTCGTTCGCCATTCTTGGCGGAACAGGAACAAAATCGCACTGATCAACGTTCCCGCGTGACCAATCCCGACCCAGAAAACGAAGTTGACGATCGGCCAACCCCAGAAAACGGGTGCCGCGTTACCCCAAACTCCGACACCGGTGTAGATCAGGTAAGCGATGCAAACGCCGAGAAGGTTCAGAAGAGCGAACGCGACTAAGAATCCAGCGAACCAGCCCGCACCCGGTGGACGCTCGGCCACACGACATACCGTTTCGGTAATGTCGTGGTAAGTCGTATCGCCAAGGACCAACGGAGCCCGTTGGCCGGGCCGCTCCTCGGTATTGTCCAATCCGTTTGGGATGGCTAGGGACATATTAGAAGTTTGAAGTTTGAAGGAGGAAGTTTGGAAAATAAGTTGGTCAGGTCAGCGGTTAGCTTTCCGGATGCGGATCGGTGACGTACTCGCCCGTTTCCAGGTCTTCATTGTGTTCATCGCCCTGATCGTGGTCGTCGTGGGCATGTCCGTCATCGTGCCCATGATCATCGTGCCCATGATCATCGTGCCCATGATCATCGTGCCCATGATCATCGTGCCCATGATCATCGTGCCCATGATGCGGTTCATGGATCGTTGCCAAGTCTTCGATCTGAGCTCGCGTCATCAGCAAGGGATGCGGGTTACGGACGCGAGCCAAGTATTGAGTTCTCGGCTTGATGTTCAACTGCGACAGCAACCCGTAGTTGCGAGGATCAGCGTGAAGACGCGAAACCTTCGAATTTGGATCGGCAACATTGCCAAACACAATCGCCGTTGTCGGACAAGCGGACTGGCAAGCGGTCACAACATCCCCATCAGCGATCGGACGCCCGCCATCTTTGCGAGCTTCGATTTTCGCCTTTTCAACACGCTGGATACAGTAGGTGCATTTTTCCATGACCCCGCGACCCCGCACGGTCACCTCGGGATTCATCACCAACGCTTGCAAATGACGATTGGCCGCTTCAATCGAATCTGGATAAGCATCGATCCCGTAGCCGACTCCCACATCTTTGTTGTAGTTGAAGTAGTTAAACCGCCGCACTTTAAAAGGACAGTTGTTGGCACAATAACGAGTTCCAATACAGCGGTTGTACGTCATCGCGTTGATGCCGTCGTCGGTGTGCACCGTCGCCGCGACAGGACAAACCTGTTCACACGGAGCCGTTTCGCATTGCATACAGGCAACCGGTTGTTGGACCACGTCGACGTTCTCTTCGTCGCCTTGAAAGTAGCGATCGATACGAATCCAGTGCATTTCGCGGCTGTTGAGAACTTGCTCTTTGCCAACGATCGGGATGTTGTTTTCACTTTGGCAAGCGATCACGCACGCATTGCATCCGGTGCATTTGGTCAAGTCGATCGACATGCCCCACTGAGGCAACTTGGGATATTCTTCTTCGATCTCATTGATCGGCTCACGCCACAGCGAACCGTTTCGACCAACGTCGGGGACGTGCGGTCCTTTTACTTCGGCAAACTGTGGTACTTTTTTCAGCAGCGCCAGCGTCCCTTCACGAACGAGTGAAAAGCTACGCTTCTCGGTCTCATCACGACCCCGCTCGTCGATTGCCCAGTGATCCTGGGTCGTCGCTAGTTCATAATCGCGGAAACGTGGGCGAGCTTCTACCTTGGTCATCAAAAGCATCGAGTCAGTGCTGCGAAGCGGATTGATGTCGGTCCCTACGACCGGCACATCCTCTTCGGTATAACCGCCAACCATTCCGGCGCGTCGTCGCCCATACCCGATGGCAACCGTCACCACGCCTGGGGCACAACCGGGCAACTCGTAAACGGGCAATTCAAGCGGATCACCACCGTGACGTAGAGCAATCATCTGGCCGTGCCGAACTCCGAGCAACTTAGCCGATGACGGACTCACTAGAGCGGCGTTATCCCAAGTCAATTTTGTCAACGCTTGCGGCAACTCTTGCAGCCATCCATTGTTGGCGAATCGACCGTCATAGATCCCATCGGAGGGGACAAACAAGACTTCGAAATCATTTTTGTCGATGGCGTCGACTTCGACTGCGACGGGGGAAGCGTCGGTGAGCGGTTCCAACTCGACGTTCGGAGTCACTTCATCGCCACCAAGCACAATCCCGTCCGAGTAACCGTCGTGCAGAAGTTTGCGCCATTGCCGCTCGCTCAGCGATGCACCGCCAATCGCCTCGGCGGTTCGCCGAACGATCGCACTCCCTTCGGTTTCCTTCTCCCCGAGCATCGTCGCCAACACTTCGATCACGGGCCGGCCGCCAAGCAACGGCAAGATTTGTGGCTGGCATACGCCGTACGAACCATGATCATTGACCACGTCGCCCCACGACTCGAGCGGATGAGCTAACGGCAATGACCAATCGCAGATAAATCCGGTCTCGTCATCGTATTCGCCTAGATAAACCGAATGATCAAGTTTGCCGATTGCTGAAGCGATATCGACATCGCCCGGTGCCGTTGCAACTGGATTCCCCCCGAGCACGATCAGCGAATCAACTTCGCCGTTGCCGATCTTCTCGACAAGTTCATCCAGCGTCGCGTATTCGCCAAGGTCGCCATCAACCGTCGGTGTGAAGGTTTGCAGCTTGCCGAATGAGCCGAGCTTTTTGTTCATCGCGATACCAGCGGCAATCGCTTCGGCGCCGAGATGCTCGCCGACAACGACAACCGCATCCGAACCAGCGGCGGCGATATCTTTGGCTAACACATCGAGGTACAGTTCCATCCGCTCGGTATGCGTTTTCAGTTCGTCGAACGAAACACGTTCTCCGGCAACCGGTTCTTCGCTATTCTCATCATCAGCACTCGTCGGATCAGCGGCTAACTTGTCGATTCGCCGAGCGAGTTCGCTGAGGAATGCGGGCATTTGACTTGGACGCAGTGCCAACCGAGAATCGGCCATCGTTCCGGTCGTCGTGTAGCCGCCTTCGACGACGTACAAACGACTCATCCCCGCCTCTTCATCGAGCGGATTACGAGATTCGGCGAAGGTGCGTGAATTATTCAGCATCCCTGGATCATTGCCTAGAATATCGGACTGCAGCGTCAGAATAACTTTCGCGTTGCTGAGGTTGAGTACCTGGGTCGCCGGTTTACCGAACACTTTCTTCGTGGCCGCCCGCATCACACCACTATGCACGCCATCGAACGAAGCGATGGTTGCCGAAGGGCATTTTTCCTTCAAAGCCGCCAGCATACGTACCAACGATGGCGATGCCGTTGGTGTCATCAAAACAGCCAATTTTGAACCGTTGTCCGATTGAGCCGCAGTGCGAATCAACGCTTGACCGTAGGGGATGAAGTCTTCCCAGGTCGCTTGTTCGCGGCGTTTCTCGCCCATGCGAATCAAAAAGCCTTCGTCGCCGCGAGCGCGATCGGGATCGTACAATCCAAGCATGCAGGCTTGAGCATAAACATCCGTGCCGCTGCCAGTCGGATGATCTTTGTTGGGCTCGACCTTCACCGGACGACCATCCACACAGCTAATCAGCAAATTGTAGACGCGGCCCGCCAATTCGAAATTGGTGGCTCGGCTATACGATTCGCCTGGCACACGTCCTTCGGGGCGAATCACGAACGGAGCGATCGTCTCTTCGGGGTAGCGACAACCGGTTGCACCGGCGACCGCCAAGGAAGCACCCATCAACTGCATCCAACGCCGACGCGAAACGCCTTCGGGGAACTCCGATGCAGCAACGGGGAACTCACGATCGATGTACTGCTGGAAATCTTCGCGGTCCTGAAGCTCCGACAAACTTCGCCAATAGCGCGACTTGGTAGTCGCCGACTTTTCCGATGGCTTGACGTTAACAGACACATCGCTCGCGGAATCGGCTGGGCCAGAGACGAGGGCTTTGTTAGAGCAAGATTTCTTAGGGCCAGAATTCTTAAGGCCAGAATTCTTAAGGCCTGATATCGAATATAAATTCATGAAGAAGAATACGTGTGGAGGCGGTGACGGACTAGCTTTGTTCTCTAACGATGACAAACAGCACAATGGACTTGCGGGTTGATATTCAACTTCTCCCGCTGATCTTTCGCAAACGCTTCTTGATCCCAATCCTCGGGCGGTTGCCAATCGAGGTTGGTGACTTCATCAATAGGACGTAAATGAGGATCAGGATTGCGGTGACATTCTATGCACCAAGCCATCGACAATTGCTCGTGCTGGTAAACCACCTCCATCTGATCAATACGCCCGTGACAACTCTTGCAACTGACACCCGAGTTAACATGGGCGGCATGGTTGAAATAGACAAACTCGGGCAGGTTGTGGATTCGTTTCCAAGCAACGCTTTTGCCTGTTTCCCAACTCTTGTGAATTGGGTCGAGCTTTTCGCTATCGGCACGCACGGCGGATAAGGCGGTCACGCCCTGTTCGTCCGCAGGACTGTGACAATTGATACAAGTTGCGGTCGGCGGCACGGCCGCATGAGCCGCTTCGAAGACCGTGTTGTGACAATAGCGACAATCCATTTTCAGCTGCCCTGCATGCAGCGAATGGCTGAACGGGACCGGCTGAGTCGGCTGATACCCGATGTTCAGCGTTTCGGGATCCGTCGCCAAACCGCCCATCGCTCCCGCGAATAAGCCACCTCCGACGGCAGCAGCGAGCAGGACGAGAAGAAAGCGATTGACCCAGCGTGGGAAGAGGAACCGTTGCATCATCTATGAAAGCCGCGTTTGTAAGCACGTCGAGCAGAAACCGGACAAAAAATTCACCGAAAAACAGAGACTGGTGCAACAAGACTGGATAAAATTGTCGCAGGCAGTCACCATTTTTCGCCCAGGATATCATTGTGCGGTATGGAGCACAATTGCCAGGCCTAAAAAGTGAAGTGCGACATTCTGTCGCAAGCCTGCTGAGGAGGGGAAAGTAGCCGCGCCTCAGTAGCCGCGTCTCAGTAGCCGCGTCTCAGTAGCCGCGTCTCAGTAGCCGCGTCTCTCCG
>JGI12048J13642_10156006_pt1 | contig 51080 bp, 28 predicted proteins | sample ElkSlonscriptome_16_FD_13642 | JGI IMG/M metagenome (IMG submission 13642)
ACAACCGCCGCTGGACAAGAGGCGCGAGAGCAGGGGCTGGACCGCGACAGCCTGCTCGCCAGTGGGCAGGCGGTGCAAGAGAAAGCGCGTGAGGCCGCGAAGCAGGAGTCCGGCAGCCCCGCCTGAGGACTGAATCGGTCGGGCCCCGGGCCCGGCCTGCTCCTTGGTGAAGATTTAGACCCGTAAAGCCGGGTCAATGACCCGGATCGATCTGGCAAAACCAATGAAGCCAGATCCATGACACGGCATCAGCCGAACAACACCGATGGCCGACACCCCTTGCAGGACTGAAGACGTCCCGATGGGTTCGATCGGTTCCTATTTTCGACGAACAAACCCAATGAGAAGACTGCCATGGCCGTCACTAAGACAGACCCCTTGAAGATTATTCTGGCCATTCTGCTCCCGCCCGTCGGTGTTTTTACCGAGGTGGGCTTCAGTGGCCATTTTTGGCTCAACGTACTGCTTACGCTGTTCGGGTTCGTGCCGGGAATCATTCATGCGCTCTACGTAATCCTGAAGTATTGATTGCCGACCGCCAATCGCTGTTCAGAGCGGGACGACCGAATCGAATCGGCACAAGCGTCCGGTACGCGGCATTCCGCACATTTCCGTTATTGCCTTCCGATACGGTGGCTAGATGAACGGCGGAGCCGAGTGGGCTCTCGCCGGTCGGACCCGCTGGGCCGCTAGCAGAGTGGGGGTTACCACCCATAAAGTGGGTGATTTCGACCGATCCTAGGGAGATCACTTCAGTCCATGCCGCCAATCCCCCTGGGCGCCACCCGGCGCCAGCACTGGCGGCAGGTGCAATCCCCTACGGGCCGGGGTTCTGGCACACAAGCTGCTCCACGATGACTGATGCCGATGCGTTCAGCGGATAGGCCGATACCAGGCTATACCGCTGATGCACGCGGCAGAGAGTAGTCAATTCAGAGTTGGAGACGAAAATGAGCTCAAATAACACACCGTTGATGGCGATCATCGGCCTGTCCATGGCCATGGCGTTATTCGCTGCGACGCGAGACCGCGACCAGTATGCCGTTGACCAAGCCGCATCGACGCCGAAATCGGCCCAAGCCGGCACCGCCGCGGTGGCCACCCGTACGCAGCAACAGGAGCCAGAGGATTCGGGAGCCTTGCCGGCCGATTCCGGGCCCACCCAAGGCGAAACCAGCACCCCCTCCGCCCCGGCTGCCGCCGCGTCACCGGATCAGCAAGCAACGACCGCTAACGCCGCAGCAGACAACGAGCACGACGCCGCGGGCACTGCTGGCGAGAGCGCCCAACCTAATCAGCAAAATGCTGGGCAGGTAGGCGATACGGCATCGTCAATGGGTGGCGAAGCCCAGGCGGAGCAAGGCACCGTCGAGAAGGTATGGGAAGAGGTCAAGGAGGCTGGTCAGGAGACCGCCGAGATCTTCACCGGGCAAGACACGGCGGAGGCAGCGGCCTCAGAGCAGAGCGAACAAGGGCCGGTCGGCGAAGTGTGGGAGGAGGTCAAGGAGGCCGGGGAAGAGGTCGGAGACGTCTTCGTCGGTGAGGAGTCCCAAGACGACGCACAGACAGCCGCGGGCAATCAATAGATCGCCCCGACCAACGTCCGGATATCCGGTGGTCGTCCGATATTGAAGGGGGGAGGGCGGGTCACGTCCGCCCCCTGCTTTCGGACCGCAATGACGGACAGCCCTTAAAAGAAGAGAAGAAGCTCCCGTAGAATCCCACGACAGCGCCAAAGGCGCAATCCTTATGACGAGCGCGAAGCGGCCATGCAGCATTTGCTCCGCGGTGGCGAGTCGTCTTGGCCTGCATTTAAAGATCAGTCGCTTACGACGACGATCGACCGCTCCTCGGTAATCCTTAACCTCTATCCGAGTTCATCGAATAGCCGCTCCGGCAGGTGCTCGCGCAAAGAGCTGGCGTCGTCGCGACTGAGGTCTTTGTCGAGCTCGATGACGACGCGCCGCGCGGTTTCTTTCGACAGGCTCTTGCGCAGGTGGCCCAGAAACGCAGGCGGTGCGATCAGACCGAGATGCTGATAGCAATCGGCAAGCCGGCCCTCGTCCAACTGCGCCGCGAGGCGTTTGGCAAAGCCGACCGCCTCATGCTCGACCGGATCGGTGGACGGTTCCATGGCGTGACGACCGTGACCGCCACTGTCAAAGCTTCGTCCGGGTCGGTCGGTAACCAGGTCCTGATTCCGCGCGCGACCGCTGGCCTCGATTGCGTCCCGGAATTCCTGGAGCGGTCCGCGTGCACTGTCGGCACCAAACAGACGCGCGCGTCCCTGGTCGGCGACGAGTAGCCACATCTTTGCTTCGGCGGTTGGCCTGTTGGTCATTTCACTGGCTCCTTAGGTTGTTTAGGCTGAGGCAATTTTTTCATTGACGATGATCGGGAAAGTGTTCTTTCTCGGGCTTTCGCTGGCGGCGCGTCCTGCACCCTCGACATCAGCTGCCCTTCATCCCCTCGGCAATGCGGTCGCCGATTGCCTGATCAATGCGGCGCCAGTACTCGAATACGCGGCTCAGTACCGGCTCGGACACACCGTCTTTGAGGTGTCCGACGACGTTCGACACCAATCGATCGCGCTGATCATCGTCCATAATCTTGCGCACCAGGGTGCCGGCTTGGCCGAAATCGTCGTCGTCTTCGCGTGGGCTGTAGGCGGTGCGGATGAACTCTCCGGTGGCACGCCAGACGGCGATCTCCGGATAGCGTTCCGCGTCGGCACTTGGGCCACCTTTCGAGTTGGGTGCGTAGACCGGATCGGAGACGTTCTCGACGCGCATCGCCCCGTCTTTGCTATAGCTGTGCACCGGCACCTGGGGTCGGTTGACCGGGATCTGCTTGTAGTTGACCCCCAGCCGGGCGCGGTGGGCGTCGCCGTAGGAGAACAGGCGGGCGAGCAGCATCTTGTCCGGGCTGGGACCAATTCCCCGCACTAGGTTGTGCGGTTCGAACGCCGCCTGCTCGATCTCCGTGTGGAAATCGGTCGGGTTGCGGTCCAGCGTCAATCGTCCCACCTCATGTAGCGGGTAGTCTTGGTGCGGCCAGATCTTGGTCAGATCGAAGGGGTTGAAGCGGTAGGTCTCCGCCTCTTCGAACGGCATGAGCTGCACCTTCAGTGTCCAGCTTGGATGATCCCCGCGCGCGATCGCGTTGAACAGGTCGCGGCGGTGATAGTCGGCGTCTTCACCCGCGGTCCGATCGGCCTCTTGCTGCGAGAGAAAATCGATGCCTTGGTCGGTCTTGAAATGGTACTTCACCCAAAAGCGCTCGCCGTTGGCATTGACCCACATATAGGTGTGGCTGGAGTAGCCGTTCATGTGCCGCCAGCTCTTGGGGATGCCGCGGTCGCCCATCAGCCAAGCGACCTGGTGCGCCGACTCCGGCGATAAGGTCCAAAAGTCCCACTGCATGTCGTGGTCGCGCAGGCCATTGTCGGCCCTGCGTTTTTGCGAGCGAATGAAGTGCTGAAACTTCATCGGGTCACGGACGAAGAACACCGGGGTGTTGTTGCCGACCATGTCGTAGTTGCCCTCGCTAGTATAGAACTTCAGCGAGAAACCACGGGGGTCGCGCCAGGTATCCGGGCTGCCGCGCTCTCCGGCCACGGTCGAGAAACGGATCAGCGTGTCCGTCTTCGTGCTCGGCTGAAATACCTGCGCGCAGGTATAGGCGCTGACGTCCTCGGTGACCTCGAAGCGCCCGAATGCCCCGCCGCCCTTCGCGTGAGGCTGGCGCTCGGGAATCCGCTCGCGGTTGAAGTTTGCCATCTGCTCAAGGAGGTAGTGGTCCTGAAGCAAGATGGGGCCGTCGGTGCCGACGGTGAGAGAGTATTCATCGCTGGACACCGGAATGCCGGCATCCGTGGTTGTGGGTTTGCCGTGATGCTTGGTCATCGCGTTTTCTCCTGTCGGTTTTCGTTTCGCCCCCTACGACGTACCCAATCCTTGGTCACGGGCCTGGTGCCCTGAAGATCGATCGAGGATGGCTGCCGGTGTGCGTTCGGTCTTCGCCCTGCTCCGAAACCAAAGCAGGGTGTGTGCCAGCTCGATAGCCAGCGCATCGGGCAGTCCTGTCTGCGCGTCTGTGCTCCACCAATTAAGGTGAAAAACGGGGTTAAGGCAAGCAACGGGGCCAAGGTAAGCAACGGTGCATCTCCACCAACCCCGGGCGCATAGCCCCAACGCAATTGGTCGGCCGGAAGCAATCCTCCGTGTCTCTCACGGCGCCCGTTCTGGCGCGGTGCTTGTCGCGGCCGTAAATGCCATTGGCACGGCCGTTGCACTCTGCCTGGGGGAAGGCGTGATGAGCACAGGCTGCTCGACGCTTTCAGCGCGAATGCCATTCATGCCCACTCATGCATTGACGAGGTAAAACTCAGATGGACGTTGATCAACTCTTATTCAGTGGCGGCCAAGGGCTGGCGCGAACCTTCGTTTTCGGAGTCTTGGTTTACGCCATTCTAATCGTTTTCATGCGGATAGCCGGGAAGCGCACCCTCGCGAGGATGAACACCTTCGACTTGATCGTGAACGTGTCCATCGGTTCCGTGATCGCGTCGACCTTGCTCATCAAGTCCGTAGCGCTGACCCAGGGCGTGTTCGCGCTCGCCACACTGATCGGCCTACAGTTCCTTGTGACCTGGTCGAGTGTTCGTATCTCGGGGTTACGGCGCTTCATCACGGGTGAGCCAAGCATTCTATTGAAGCAAGGTGCATTCGTCCCTGCATCGCTGCGGCGTGCGCGGGTGACGGAAGACGAGGTGCGTGCTGCTGTAAGATCCGCGGGGATCGGCAACCTAGGGTCCGTGGAGGCGGTAGTCCTGGAGACGAATGGTTCGTTCAGCGTGATCAAAAAGATGGACGGGGCCGGCGCATCCATCCTCGAAGACGTCAAGGACTATTCAACGACCACGACCTAAGCATTGCCTTCTGGTTCAGTGCATGAATGCCGGGACTATGGTGCGAGCATGTTTGGCCCAAGTTCAGTGCAAGCGCGTTGGATGTTGGATCGATGCCCGCATGACATTACTTCGGCGAGATTACGCTCTGGACCGGCGTCGCGCTAATCGCGTTGCCCGCGCTTTCAGGCTGGCAGTATCTGACTCTAATCTCGCCGGTATTCGTCTATCTGCTGCTGACCCGCGTCAGCGGCATCCCGATGGCGTGCCGACGAGCGTTGGGGCGAGATCCAACATACCGCGACGACAAGGGCGCGGACGCCCCTGTTGTTTCCACGACCACCGGGGTAGATTTCCACCTCCAGCACCGATTCCAGGGCACGACCCGCCTCCTCGCCGCTTTTTGCAAATCCCTTTCAACCAGATCCCTTTCAGTCCGCGTCGGAAGGGGCCATGAGACAACGCCGCGGTGCGTCGATACTGACGGCGTTGGGAAATTTGCTCCACCAAGGTATCCGAAGCCCATAGCCATGAACGATCACGGGCAATGACGGACATTCCATGGTTATGCGCCGGGCGATCGACTGCAAGCGGGCGGCGTCGAACTTGAAATACGGCGGTTTGAATCCGGCGTCCTCGTTCCTAAAGATGAGTGTCTCCGTTGTGCCCGCTTCCACCGTCTCTATCCGATACTGGATGTCGCGGCCGTCGCCGGTCGCACCGGTAATCTGAACCTCCCAAGACTTGGGACCCCAAAGCAGCCAGATGAAGCCCAGTGCGAGCAGGGCGATGATCACTAAAGCGATGATAAGTTTTTTCTTCATTGGGTTGCGCTCCTGCTTGGAATGTAAGCGTGGAATGTGGGGTGATCGACTGCCGAAATTCGGACGCAACTCCGGCTACTGGGGCCACCTCGCCTGGGCTTCGAAGACTTCGCCTGGTTTGGCTCTAGATCAAAAACACAGCGGAGTGCTTGCCCGAATCGTCAGCGACGGATCCGGGCAGCCGTTGACGGCCTGCTCATTCAGGCCGGATCCTGCTCCGGCAGAGCGTCAGCGACCACGGCACCACGCTCGCCGCGCGGTCGCGCTGCGCCCTGAGTGCTGTCCCGCCCAGTCTGACGCTCCGCCTCGCCATTGATGAGGGCGCCGACGATGACAGCCGTCGCTGACAGATAGAGCCACAACAACAGAATGATGACGGCACCGAGTGACCCATAAGTGGCGTTGTAGGAGCCGAAATGCTCGACATACTGAGAGAAGAGCACGGACATTGTCAGCCACAGCAGGCCGGCCAACAGGGAGCCTACTGGCAACCAGCGCCAGGCGGCTTCGCGCCGCGAGGGCCCATATCTGTACAGTATGCCGAGGGCCGCCAGCCCAACAAGCGCCAGCAGCGGCCAGCGCAGCCACTGAGCGAGCGTCTCCGGCAGCGCCCCAAAGCTCAAGAGATTGAGCGCGATCGGGATCGCTAAGGTAACGGCCACGGCGACGCCGAGAACCAGCACCAGAAACAGCGTGAGCCCAAACGCGAGCGCATTCAGCTTAAGAAATCCACGCTTTTCCTGCTCATCGTAGGCGATGTTCAGCGCGACGATGAGCGCGCGCGTGCCGCGCGTCGCGCCCCAAAATGACAGCAGCACGGCGCCCGCAAGACCCAAGCCCAGTGCCTGCTTTGAGCCGTCGGCGGCGTTCGTCATCTGTCTAGAGATCAGCTGGTGTACTTCGTTTGGAATAAGGTGACGAATGGCGTCGAACTGGGCTTGTATCTGCACCGGGTCGAACACTAGGCTGTAGGTGGTGACCAGCGCGGCAATGGCAGGGAATAGGCCGAGCAGGCTGTAGAAACCCACGCCCGCGGCCGCCAGGCTGAGGTTCTTGTCGCCAAATCGGCGCACCGCCCTGACCAGAATCCGCCACCAGCCGGCGGCTGGGATCCGCAGCGGGCTCTCCGCCTCGCGACCGGCCTCGACGGTATCGGTAAGTGTCCTGGTGTTTGTCGACATAGGTTTGGCTCCTATCGATTTGCCAACGTCAGTCCGCATCGACGCGCGACGCTGTCGATCTTCGGCTTTGCTGGCTGCCCATCCCTGGTCAGCCATTAAAGAATACCCTTGGTATCTAGCTAAGGGGAGGGCAACCGGGTTCTCCGGCGTGGGATCGAATGGCGAGTTAGCGCAATCGAGCAGACGCTCAGTCGGTGGCCTGCTCAATCTCGTCGCCGGCCTCTTCCACGGCATCTTGCGTCTCGTCGACCGCCTCGTCTACGGCGTCCTCGGTTTCCTCCGCTGCCTCAGAAGCGGTTTCCCGCGTCTCTTCCGCTGTTTCCTCGGTGGCCTGACGCATGTCTTCGGTCATGCTGTCGTCGCTCGCCTGCGCCTGCACAGCGAGACCCCAGAGCAGGGCGATTGAGGCCGCGGCGGCCATGAAGGTCGAGACCCTTGGTGCTGTTTTCATAACGGGTGACTCCTTTGAAGCCTTTGTTAACGTGGTTGAATGACTGACGTGCCTTAATAGCACAGCAACTCTGAGGCCAAGTTCCTCCGGGAACTCTGAGGCCAAGTTCCTCCGGGAGTATCGAGTCCGCCCAATTGAGCGCAACCATGTAGCGCTGCGCAAACGACGTCAGCGCTCCCGATCTTTGTGGTAGGTGGCTTCGTCGGGCGATCCCTTTGGCCGCTATCCGCTGGCGGCGGTGGAAATCCACCGGAAGTGGGCGGGGGCGGTCCATTTAGCCCAACCTCGGCTCGTCAAAGTTGATCAGACCGCGTCCTTGCACGCCGCCGCGGTCGGTTCCATCGGATGCGGCCGCGGTTGTCGAGAGCCGCATCCAGGTGCGCGGAAGAAAAACAGTCGCATGCAAATGCGTTGACGATTAAAATCAGGCGGCTAGCCGATTAGGCCTTTGCGGATAGCCAAGTCAGGTTGTACGAAACTTCACGGCAGTCGCCTCGGTACCATCCGCATCAGAATCGGCCCATAGCCGCTGAGTGGTTCGGGACTGGTTGCGGCCGAGTCCGTGCGGGCCCCATCTTCTCGTTCAGTCTGACTGTGCACGACAACACCGATGGCAAACAACAAGACCGCGACGACCAAACAATCGGCGCCAGCAAAGAGGCGGCCCGCCGCGACCCCCGCGCGTTCGCCGGCCGCGGCCGAGGATCTACCTGACGGCGGCCGCTGCGTCGTCGCCGGGGTCGGCGCGTCGGCCGGCGGCCTGGCCGCCTACAAGCAGCTGCTGCGCACCTTGCCGGAGAGGCCGGGTATCGCGTTCGTGCTGGTGCAACACCTCGACCCGACGCATGAGAGCATGATGGTCGAGTTGCTCTCGAAGTACACGCCGATGCCGGTGACCCAGATCGAGGACGGCGTACCTGTCCGTCCCAATCAAATCTATATGATCCCGCCAAACCGGTTCGTCCGCATCGAGGGCAACAAGCTGCTGCTCGACGAACCCATCGCGTGTCACGGCGTGCGCCTGCCGATCGACCATTTCTTCGAGTCCCTGGCCAAACAGCGTCGCCAGCGGGCGATCTGCATCGTCCTGTCGGGTACCGGCAGCGACGGCACCAACGGCATGCGCGAGGTCAAGGCGCAGGGCGGGATGACGCTAGTCGAGCGCCCAGAAAACGCCGAGTACGACGGCATGCCGCGCTCCGCCGTGGCCTCGGGCGCCGCCGACTTCGTCGTACCAATCGAAGACATGGCCGACCTGATCGTGCCCTATGCGCGCCATCCCTATGTGCAGGCCAAGCCGGCCGGCAACCTGGCCGAATCGGCGCCGGGGCACTTCGACGCGGTCCTCGCGCTGCTCAGAACCCACGCGGGCCTCGACTTCTCGCGCTACAAGTCGGGCACCCTAACCCGGCGTATCGAACGGCGCATGGGCATCCGCCGGCTGCGGCAGCCGTCCGATTATCTCGGCGTGTTGCGCCAAAACAGCAGCGAACTGCATGCGCTGTTCAAGGACATGCTGATCGGCGTGACCAGTTTCGTTCGCGATCCGCTGTCGTGGGACCAGCTGCGCCTGGCACTAGAGAAGCGGCTAGAGGCAAAACGCGCCGATGACACGATGCGTGTTTGGGTGCCCGGCTGCTCGTCCGGCGAAGAGGCATACACGGTTGCGATGCTGCTGTTCGAGATCCAGGAACGCCAAAACAAGCGTTTCGACGTGCAGGTCTTCGCCACCGACGTCGACGCCGACGCGATTGAGGTCGCGCGCCAGGGGCTGTACCTCGAGAGTGTCACCAAAGACCTGCCCGACGCATGGGTGGACAGGTATTTCCACCGCGAGGGCGACAGACTGCGCGTGCGCAAGCGTTTGCGCGAGCGCTGTATCTTTGCGGTGCAAAACCTGCTCGCCGACCCGCCGTTCTCGTCGCTCGATCTTGTCTGCTGCCGCAATCTGCTGATCTACCTCGATACCAAGATCCAGCATCGGGTGTTTGAGATGCTGCATTTCGCACTCAAGCCCGGTGGACTACTGTTCCTCGGCAGCTCCGAATCGCCGACCGGCGGAAAGGACCTGTTCGCGCCGGTCTCGCAGGCCGACCGGATCTACGAGAAGCGCGGCGCCAGCAATCCCGGAAGCGGGCGCTTTCCGATCGACGACCCGAACCTGCTGCAACATCGCGATGGCGACAGCATTGGCGAGGATGCGCGGGTCGGGGCGAATGCGGTGGAGATCGCCCGCTCGGCCATGCTCCAGGCGTTCGCGCCGGCATCGGTGCTGGTCGACCGCGACGGCATGATCCAGTTCATCCACGGGCCGGTGCGCGAGTACATGGACTTCCCCAGCGGTGATCCGCAACTGGATGTCGCGGAAATGGCGTTCGACGGGCTCAAGGCCAAGCTGCGCACGGTGCTGAATCGGGTGCACGCGGGCGACCAGGAGGCATCGCTGGTCGCGCCGCAGGTCCGGCGCAATGGCGCCAACGTCGCCGTGCGCGTCGAGGCACGGGCGCTGGCGCGGGGCAAGCGCAGCGAGTCGCTGTGGCTGGTCAGCTTTCGCGACGAGCCAGCCGAGCCTCCCAGACCGCCGGTCGAGGCGGACGGCGACGATGCGGCGTCCGCGAACAGTCGTGGCCGCGAGCGCCTGCTGGCGCAGGAGCTGCAGTCGACGCGCGAGGACCTACAGAGCACGATCGAGGAGCTCGAGAGTTCCAACGAGGAACTCAAGGCATCCAATGAAGAAGTCATGTCGATGAACGAGGAGCTGCAGTCGACCAACGAGGAGCTGCAGACCTCGCGTGAAGAGCTGCAGTCGCTGAACGAAGAGCTGACCACGGTCAACAACCAGCTGCATGACAAGGTCGAGGAGCTGGAGCTGACCACCGACGATCTGACCAACCTACTCGCCAGCACCGAGATGGCGACCCTGTTTCTCGACGTCAATCTGCGCATTCGGCGCTTTACACCGGCCACGATGCGTCTGATGAGCCTGCGCGACAGCGACATCGGCCGGCCGCTCAACGATCTGTCCCGGCGGGTCAATGACCCGGACCTCGATGGGGATGCCGTCAAGGTCTTGCGTGACCTCGCGACCATCCAGAAACAGGTGAAGAACGGCGACGACGAGACCTACATGCGTCGGGTGTCGCCCTTTCGCACCGGCGACAACAAGATCGACGGCGTCGTCATCACCTACGCCGACATCAGCCAACTCAGCCGCGCGACCCAGGCGCTGGCGCTGCGCGAACGCCAGCAGGCCTCGGTGACGCGACTGGGCAGGGCGGCACTGGCGGGCGAAGAGCCGGAGACACTGCTCGAGCGCGTCGTGCACGAGGTGGTCAAGACCCTTGGCGTGGACCTGGTTGCGGTCATGCGGATCGACCCCAGCGAGCGCGAAATGACGCTGGTCGCCGGCGTCGGTTGGGAGCCGGGGCTGGTCGGCAGCGCCAAGGTGCCCACGGACGCACGCTCGCAGGGCGGTTTCACGCTGATCTCGCGGACGCCGGTCATCTGCGAGGATCTCGAGAACGAAACCCGCTTCAGTGGCTCCTCGCTGTTGGACCGGCACGGCGTGCGCAGTGGTCTCAGCGTGATCGTCGGCCCCGAGCACGCGCCCTGGGGGGTGCTGGGCGCGCATGCCCGCGCGCCGACGTTCTTCTCGACCGACGCCAGCAACTATTTGCTCGCGGTCGCGAACCTGCTGTGGGAAGCGCTGCGTCGCCATCTGTTCGAGGCCGAACTGCGCGCCAGCGAGCAACGCACGGCCTCCTTCCTGAACAACAGCGCGGTGTTTGCTTGGATGAAGGACGCCGAGGGGCGCTTCCAGTACCTCAGCGAGACCTATCGCCAGCGCTTCGCCTTCGTGCCCGACGACTGGCAAGGCAAGACCGACCGTGACATCTGGGGACCTCAGGGCGCCGATGCCTTTGCGGCTAACGATCGGCACGTGCTCGAAAGCGGCGAGCCGCTCGAGGCGATCGAGTCGGCACGCGACGAAAACGGCAAACAATGGCATTTTGCGGTATCCAAGTTCCCGTTCACCGACGCTGAGGGCCGGTCGTTCGTTGGCGGCCTCGGCGTCGACATCACCGCGCGGGTGGACGCCGAGGCCGCGCTGGCCGCAAGCCAGTCCCGCCTACAGCAACTGATCAACTCGGCCTCGGTCGGGATTGCCTTCGCCAAGCCCGACGGGACCATTGTCGAGGCCAACGACGCGATGCTGCGCATCTTCGGGATTGCTCGCGAGGACTACGAACGCCACGGCTGGGACTGGCAAGACAGCGTACTACCGCTCGACTGCGAGTTCGCCGAGATCATGCGTCGTCTCGGCGAGCGCGGCGACGAGGAATCCATCGAACTGCGCCGCGAGGATGCGGGCGGCGAGAAGGTGTGGGTGCTAGCCAGCGCGCGGCACGTCGATCAGGCGAAAGACCTCTATGTTGCCTTCATGGTCGATATCACGGCGCAGAAAAAGACCGAGATCGCGCTTGCCGAGAGCGAGGATCGGCTGCGTCTGGCCGCGCGCATGGCCGGGTTCGGTACCTTCTATGTCGATGTGCAGGCCGAACGGGTGCTCTGGTCGCCCGAGACCCGGGCCATTCTCGGTCTGCCGGTCGAGGCTCCGGTGGAGACCCGGGTCGGCGAGGTGCCAACCTTCGTACACCCAGAGGATCGTGCGCGCGTCGCGGACAAGCTCAGGGCCTGTCTGGACCCGAGCGGCGACGGCAGCTTTCACGACGAACACCGAATCTTGCGTCCGGACGGGGCGTTGCGCTGGGTGTTGATGCAGGGCCGCACCCAGTTCGGCGGCCAGGGCGACCAGCGCCGTGCGCTGCGCGTCGCCGGCGTACTGCTCGACATCACCGAGCGACACGGCTTCGAGGAGATGCTGGAGGCGGCGCGTCGCCAGGCGGAGAGCGCAAACGCGGCCAAGAGCGAGTTCCTGGCCAACATGAGCCACGAGTTGCGCACGCCGCTGACCGCGATCCTCGGGTTCGCCGAGATGTTGCGCGATCAACTCTCGAACGCCGATGATGTCGCTTGCATCGATACGATCAAGGAGAACGGCGACCATCTCTGCCAGATCCTCGACGACGTGCTCGACCTGGCCAAGATCGAGGCCGGCAAGCTGCAATCGCGGCCCGTGGAGGTCAATCTGGTCGAAATGGTCACCGGCATTCGGGACCTGTTCGTGGCGCGGGCCGGCGTCAAAGGGCTCGCGCTAACGCTCGACAGCGATGGCAAGATCCCGGTCACCATCTCTAGCGACCGCAAGATGCTACGCCAGGTGCTATTCAACCTGGTTGGCAACGCCGTCAATTTTACCGAGACTGGGCAGGTGCGGATCAGGCTCGCGTGCGACGCCAGCGCGCAGCGGCTCACGATCGCCGTCAGCGACACCGGCATCGGTATCGATGAGGCCGAAATCCAGCGACTGTTCGAGGCCTTCGAACAGGTCGACAGCGGTCATGACCGACAGGTCGTCGGCACCGGTCTCGGGTTGGCGATCACGCGTAAGCTCACCCAAATCCTGGGGGGCGAGGTGTCGGTGGAGAGTGCCCTGGGTGTCGGCTCGACATTCACCCTGAGGCTGCCGACCGGGCCGCTCGATGATACCCAGTGGGTCGAGTTAGACAACGACAGCGACACGCGTGGCTCCGGGCGCTCACGCGACACGGATGCCATGCCCCCGCGGCTCGACGGACGCATCCTGGCCGTCGACGACCGTCGCGAGATTCGCTTCCTGATCAAGGGATTTCTTGAAAGCGCCGGGGCCGAGGTCGTGACCTCAGCGGATGGACCGGACGCCATCGCGCAATGGTGCGAACACCGCGACCGCGGCGAGTCGCTCGACGCCGTGCTGATGGACATCCGGATGCCGGGCATGGATGGCCTGGAAACGACACGCCGGCTGCGCAGGGCCGATTATCGCGGGCCTATTGTCGCGCTGACCGCGAACCTGATGCCGCAAGATCGCGACAACTGTCTTGAGGCCGGATGCGACGGCCTTATGGGCAAACCGATCGACCGACCGGCATTGATCCGTGAGCTTGCCGAGTGGCTGGCGCGGACGCCGAGCAGCGCATCCCCGCCCAGCGACGGGGGGCCGCTCCTGTTGTGCGTCGACGACCACGCGGACATGGCGCAGCTGCAGAAACAGGTGCTCGAAAAACGCCACTACCGGGTCGAGGCGGCCAGCAGCGCTGCCGAGGCCCTGCAACTGCTTGAGCATTTCCATCCGGAAGCCGCGTTGATCGACTTCAACCTCGGCGACACCACCGGCGATGCCCTGGTGCAGGCCATGCGGGAACTCAAGGACACCAAAGACTGTGTATTCGTGTGCCTATCAGGTTGCGATCCTAGCGAGATCGACTGGCGGGCGATGGGCTTCGATCACTACCTGCAGAAACCGGCGGGTATGGACGACATCGACAAACTGCTGCGCAGCACCCTCGGCAGGTGCAGGGCGCGTCCATGAGCCGCGCCGACCTCGTACGCTGGCGCCGATCACGACTACTTTTGGCCCGCCCAATGCCGGCAGAAACTCAGTGTATCGCCGAGCGGAGCCGACAATGACAGCAAGAGACCTGGATGACTGCGACCCGCCGCGCCGCGACATCCGGCGTCGCGAGCAGCGGGGAAGCGAGCGAGCCTGTTGTTGGCCGACGCGCTGATCGGCCTTCAGCCGGCCTCGTTACGCTGCGCTTCCAAGGCGCGTGCCAGTGCCTCGCGCGGGCGGGTGCGACGGGCCAACAGCAGATAGAGCACCGGCACCAGAAACAGGGTCAGCAGGGTCGCGGCGACGACGCCGCCAAGGATCGCCAGCCCGATGATGCGGCGGGTCTCGGCGCCCGGCCCGAAGGCAAAGGCCAGTGGCAAGGCCCCGAATAGGGTTGCGATCGAGGTCATCAAGATCGGGCGAAAGCGTACCCGGGCGGCCTGCTCGATGGCGGCGTGAAAGTCCTCGCCGCGGTCACGCAACTGGTTGATGAACTCGACCAGCAGAATGGCATTCTTAGACATGATGCCGATGGCGAGAATGAAGCCGATCTGGCTGTAGATGTTGATGCTGCCGCCGCCGAGCCATAGCGCCACCAGTGCGCCCAGCAGCGCTAACGGCACCCCGGCCAGCAGCACCAAGGGCTGCACGAAACTCTCGAACTGCGCCGCGAGCACCAGAAAGACAATGATCAGCGCCAGCGCGAAGGCCGCCATGAACGCGGCTCCGGAGCGCTGATAGTCCTGGCTCACTGAGAGCCAGCGGATCTGCATGTCCGCTGGCAGCATTGGCCGGGCCGCCGTCTCAAGCGCCTTGAGCACGTCGCCGAGGGCGGCGCCGGGGGCGGGGGACGCCTTGAGGGTGACCGCCGGCAGTCGGTCGACGCGTTTGCGTTCGGCCGCTCGACCGACCAGCTCGGTTTCGATCAGCCCCGACAAGGACACCAGCGCGCCGTCGTCGGTGCGCACTTGCACCCGCTCGAGATCGGCCGGCGTTTGCCGATCCTCGGCACGGGCGCGCACCATGACCTCATAGGTCTCGGCATCGAGTGAGAAATCGGTGATGTCTTCGCCACCCATCAGAATCTGCAGCGTACGGCCGATGTCGGCCACATCGACGCCGAGCGCCGCCGCGCGGTCGCGCAGCACCCGGATGCGCAACTGCGGGTTGCTCGGCTGATAGTCGAGCCGGGCGCGGGAGATGCCGGGCAGTGTGCGCGCCTCGGCCAGCACCCGTTGCGCCACGGCCTGTACCTCGTCCAGCCGGGCGCCGGTGATGGCCATCTGGATGGGTTGCTCGAAGCCGCCGCCGATACTGGGCGGGTTGATGGCAAAGGCCTGTGCGCCCGTGATGGCGGCCAGGCGGCCCATGACCTCTTTGGTTACCGCGAACTGGCTCTGCGCGCGCTGGCCCCATGGCTTCAGCTTGAGAATCACGATGCCGGAATTGACCGGCCCTTGGCCGGCGCTGCGCGGTGCCACCAGTGCGATGACATGGTCCGCGGGTCTGTCCGGCGCCGTCAGCGGCAGCAGTTTGGACTCGATGTCCGCCAAAATATCGCGCATGGCGTCCATGCTGGCGCCCTCGGGTGCGGCCACCGGGATGAACACGGCGCCCCGGTCTTCACGCGGAGACAGCTCGCGCGGCAAGCTCTGATAGAGCCAGACCATGGCGCCGCTGAGCACCAGCGCCAGCAACAGCATCAGCCAGCGCAGCCCAAGCACCGCCCGCAGCAGATGCTGATAGCCGCCGGCGACGGCGTCGAAGGCGCCGTTGACCCATGCATGCAAAGCGCTGGCTTGGATACGTTCGGCGTCGATGAGCTTCGAGGCCACCGTGACCCCGGCCGTCAAGGCGACGAGGCTGGACAGCGCCAAGGCGCCGCCGAGCCCGGCGGCGAACTCACCGAATAGCCGTCCGGCATCGCCGGTGAGAAAGCCCAGCGGGGCAATGACCGCCAGCAGCACCGTCGTTGTCGCGATGACGGAGAAGGCGACCTCGCCAGCACCCAGGTCCGCCGCCAGCAGCCGCGGCTTGCCCTGCTCGGAGTAGCGGAACACGTTCTCGGCGACGACGATGGCATCGTCCACCAACATGCCGATGGCGAGAATCAGCGCCAGCAGCGTCAAGACGTTGAGCGAGTAGCCGAGCGCGTAGAGCAGGATGAAGGCGCCGACCACCGATGCGGGAATGGTTGCGGCCGGGACCAGGGTCGCCCGCCAGGAGCCCAGCGCCAGGAACACCACCGCGATGACGAGTCCAACGGTCATCAATAGCGTCATCAGGATCTGGCGGATCGATGCCTCGACGAAGGTGGCGGCATCATAGGGAATGGTGATCGATACATCCCGCGGAATGCGTGTGTCCAAAGTCTCCAGCTTGGCGCGCACCGCCTTGGAGATGGCCACCAGGTTGGAGCCAGACTGGCGCACGATACCGAGCCCGACGGCGTCTTCGCCATCCAGCCGAACCGCGGTGCGGTAGCTCTCCGGCCCGTACTCGACCTGCGCCACGTCCGCCAGGCGCACCTCGATGCCACCCTGATCGGCGACGATCAGATCGCGATAGGCTGCCGGGTCTTTCAACTCGGTCATGGTGCGCAGCGTCAGTTCGCGGCTGCCGCCCACCAGTCGACCCGCGGGCAACTCCAGGTTGCGTGTGCGCAGTGCCTGCTCCACGTCGAGCACCGTGAGCCCGCGGGCGGCCAGCCGGTCGAGATCCAGATGGATGCGCATCGCATAGCGTCGCTCGCCGCCAAACAGGACCTGCGCGACGCCGGGCACCGTGGACAACGGATTCACCAGCACCCGGTCCGCCAGATCGGAAAGCTGCAGCCGGTTGAGCGCCTCGCTGGTGAGCACAATCCACATGACCACCTGACCGCGCAGAGACTGCTGGGAGATCTCCGGATCCTCGGCCTCGTCGGGCAGCTCGTTGCGCACGCGCGAGATGCGGTCACGCACGTCGGCGGCAGCCAGATCCAGGTTGCGGCTGAGCAGGAATTCCACCTCGACCTGGGCGCGGCCGTCGGCCGCGCTTGCACGCACTTGACGTACGCCGTCGATCCCGCTGACCGCCTCCTCAATGGGCTCCACTACCTCGCGCTCGACCACGGCGGCGGACGCGCCGGGATAGATCACGGTGGCGGTGATGGTCGGGTCGTCGATGTCGGGATATTCGCGCACGGGCAGGTTCAGCAGCGCCGCGATGCCGACGACCATGATCAGCAGCGACAACACCGTGGCCGCGACGGGGCGCTTCACCGCGAGCCGGGTCAGCATCATGAGCCCGATCCTCGGGACGTCGGGGCCCTGTCGGGAGATGGGTCGGGTGTGTCGGCGGCTTTGTCTTCCGGCGCTGTCGCCTCAACCGACGGCTCGATCCGCACCTTGGCGCCATCGCGCAGTCCCTGCAGACCCGCGACCACCACCCTGTCACTGGCCTTCAGGCCCTCGCTGATCTCGACCCAGCCGTCGCGGCGGATGCCGGTCTCCACCGATCGGCGCCGGGCGACGCCCGAATCGCCAGCGCCGCTCTGCTGTTGGTGCTTATCGATCGCGTCTTCCCCCGCGTTTGGGCTCCCGTTTGGGCTCGACTCAGGGGTCGAACGCGATGGGCCGGACTCCACCGCGAAGACGTGCTGCGTGGGTCCGCGCGCGATGACCGCTGACTCCGGTACGCTGAGCAGGTCGCGCTCCCCGGTGATGAGGCTCGCCTGCATGAACATGCCGGGTTTGAGCAATCCTAGTGGATTCGCGAAGGTCGCCTCCAACGGCAGCGTCCGCGTAGCCTCGTCCAACGCCGTGCCGACCAGTGTGAGCTCGCCATCGAAAGTCCGTTCCGGCAAGGCGGAGGTGGTCGCGCGTACCAGCTGCCCGCGTTCGATCTGGCCAATGACTGCTTCGGGCACGTCGAACAGCAGATCGATGGGGTCGTTGCGACGCAGATCCGCGACCGGCGTGCCCGGCTCCAGCAGTGCGCCGGGGCTCACCAGCCGGCGGCCGACGACGCCAGCGAAGGGGGCCGTGATGACTCGATCATCCAGATCCGCCTCGGCCAGCGTCAACGCGGCCGCGGCCGATTCCGCGGCGGCGGCGGCCTGCTCCAGCCGCGATTCGGAGAGGAACTGCTCGTCGCGTAGCCTGCGCAACCGCGCCAGGTCGCTGCGTGTCTCGGCGCGTTGCGCCTTGGCTTCGCGTACTTTTGCCTCTGCTCGTGTACGCTCCAGCATCAGGAGTGGCTCGCCGCTGACAACGGCGTCGCCTTCGTTAAAGCGCAGGGCTGCCACGCGCCCGCGTGTGCGGGCAGTGACAGTGACGGCTTCCGATGCCAGCAGTGTGCCTGTCGCCGCGATCCGCCGTTCGATGCGCTGGCTTGCCACCGGTGCCGTCTTGACCAAGGATATCCGAGGCTTAGGCTCGCCGTCGGTGTCGCCGTCGCCGAAGACTGCGCCCAACTCATCGCGCCAGAGCCAACCAGCCGCGGCTGCGGCGGCGAGCAGCGCGAGGGCGAGAAGGCCAAGCCAGGCCGAGCGTTTTCGTTGGGCGGTTTCGGGCATGGGACACTCATGCTGGCCCTTGGGCCATGGGCTGTAGGTTGCATCCGCGTGGGACCCGGAAGGGGTGCTGGGGTACGACGGAAATGGGCCGGCTTCGCGGTCTTTGCTCAATAGGGCTCAATCGGCCCTATTCGTTCCTCCTGTTGCCGCAAAGAAGATTAAGCAAAACTGATACCATGTATTGGTTTTGGCTTCGCCTGCTGGCGCGCTGTGCTCGGCGCCTGTTGTCCAGCGCGCGGGCCGTGCAATCAGGCAGCAGGCCTAGACGGGTGTGGGCCTGCCTCTTGTCGTTCAGGCTCGCATCGGCTGTCTCGGCTTACTCCTCGCGCAAATGGAGTTCGCCTGCCGCGTCGCGCATGATGTGGAACTGCTGTCCGTCCTCCGGCGTCACGGCAGCGGCCTCTTGGCCGTTGGGCCATTGGACGCGCAGCGGACTTGGTTTACAGATCTGGTGCGTTCGCCGGAGGCGGGGTGGTAACCTGTATTCGCGCTCGCCAAGGCTGTATGTGACGTCGACCCGGGCGTCGTTGATGATCCTGAACTCGGTGGACATTGAGGCGGGGCGGCCGAGCAGTTGAACGGCGTAGAAGCGTCCACTCCGCTGGCTCTCGGACAGGGCCGCACCGATCTCCCGTGCGGCGCCAATCAGCATGTTGGCGCGATGGCCCGGTGAGTCTTTCCAGCCATCGACAAAGGCAGCTGCCAGCGCCTCGGGTTCGATCTCTGTTGGGATCTGCTGCCAGCCGATGTTCTCGGCGATCAGGCAGAGGTCATAGCCATGCGCACGGGCGCGCGCCGCCGGTGTCTGGCCATCCGCCTGATGGCCATATTGACCCGTGCGGGCCATGAAGGCCGCAAAGTCGCGCGCCGTGTCGATGAGCATTTCGTTCGTCGCGAGCGGCGGTTCGCCTTGGTCGCGGCGGAACTTATTGGTGAGGCCCGTGATTTTTTTCCTTGCGTGCGCGAGAAAACGGGTTGGCTCGCTCGCGTCATTGGCGTCTTGATCAGCGCCGGGGCCGGCGTCCGCCGCGCGCACCGGGTCCACGAAAAGGCCGAGCGTGAGGCAGGCCGCCAGCGTGAGCGGCAGCGCGCGCGGACGCCAATCTGTTGTCTCAGGTGTCGGCAATGTTGACTCCTTACTGAATCAGGCCAGGATGGCCTGACCGCGCGGACGGCAAGCTGAACTGGCCGAAAAGCTGATAGACCTCCGGTTCACCAACAGAGCGCCTTATTGAGGACTGATCACGTTCAGGTCGCCGGTCTCGGACTTCTTTGGTGCATCGAGACAGCGCTGCGGTGCATCGATCGAGGTCGCATTTGGGAACATGTCCAGCAGCGGAATCCGCATGCTGTAGCCATGCACCTTGACCGGCTCTTCTGGACATTCCTGGGCGATACGACTGGCAATCGATTGGAGATCGGCCGAGTTAAACTTGAAGTAGGGCGGCCAGAACTTCGCGTCCTCATTGCGGAAGATCAAGGTGTCGGGCGTGCCCGTATGGACTGTCTCGATGCGGTATTGCACCTCACGACCATCGCCGGTAACGCCGGTGATCTGAACGTCCCATGAGTCTGGCCCCCAGCGCAGCCAGAGCAGGACAATCACAATGAGCGCAACCACGGCGAGGCCGATCATCAGTTTTTGTTTCATGGATGGATTTACTCCTTGTCGTGAAGCCGTGTACTCGCCCGCGAGCCGGTGCGGCAAGGCCGCGCAACCCAGGGCTTACAGATTAGCAAGCAATAGCCGCGCCAACCAACCTCGCAAACCTTGGCCGACGGCTGGCCGGTGTCTTGGCGGAAAGCAAGTAAATGATTTATAAGCGGTTACTGTTAATATGCGCGAGCCTCGCGGCGCGCTATGCATTTTGGCGCTGCTCAAAAGGCTGGAGGAGCGCGTCAATGAAACCGGACAACCGGCGTTGGGTTGGTGCAAATCCACCGCTCATCCAAGGCAAGCTCGTTTCTTAGCGGGTTTCAGTTGTTTCTACGTCGGTTTTAACCAATTGCCGAATCGGCTCCTTTGGTCCCTCCTTGCGTCACCCTTTGGTTGCGATGGCGGAGAGCAAGGTCTCGAGACTGACGGGCTTGGTGAGGTGCAGGTTGAAGCCGGCGGCCAGCGCCCGTTCACGGTCGCGCCGCTGGCCGTAGCCGGTGACCGCGATCAGCAGTGCCTCGGCACTCTCTGGCTGCTTGCGCAGTGCCCGAGCCAGACTGTAACCGTCCATGTCCGGCAGGCCGATGTCCAGCACCAGCACCCGCGGCCGAAACCGCGCGGCCTGCTCCATGGCGTCCTTGCCCGTGCTGGCCACCTTGACTTGGTGCCCGTCTAACTCCATCGCCATTGCGAGACTGGCGGCCGCGTCCGCGTTGTCGTCCACCACTAAGATGCGCGTGGGGACGCGTATGGGCGCCGTTGACCGAGCGCCGGCCTCGGCGGTGTTAGCAGGCGCGTCGGTCCCGATATGATCGTCCTCGCCTTCTGGCTGCGCGGCGAGCGGCAAGCGCAGGATAAACTCGCTGCCCCGTCCGGGTCCTTCGCTGCGCGCCGTAACGCTGCCGCCGTGCAGTTGCGCAAGCTGTCGCACCAGCGTCAGCCCAAGCCCGAGACCGGCCGGGGCGCGCGCCGGGTTGCGCGGTCCCTGGACAAAGATGTCGAAAATCCGCTCTTGCATATCCGCCGTCAGACCGATGCCCTGGTCGCGCACCGAGATCAGGGCATCGTCTTGGTCGCGCCAAGTGCCGACCTGGAGCTGACCGCCGTCCGGCGAGAACTTGACCGCGTTGTGCAACAGATTGGTCACCGCTTGCACCAGGCGCACCTCGTCGCCGTTCACCACGAGCGGCTCTGATTCTGGCTCTGGCTCCGACCCTGGCTCCGACTTTGGCGCGGACCCTGGCTCCGGCAGCGGCGACCGCGCCTCGGTCAACCGCAGTGTGCCGTGCTCAATCTCGCTCTGCAGATTGACCACGCTGGTGCGCACGACATCCTTTAGGTCGACGCGTTGCTGCTGTAGTGTGATATGGCCCGACTTGATGCGTGCGACGTCGAGCAGGTCGTCCACCAGCCGGGTCAGATGTTGAACCTGGCGTTCCATGATAGCCCGCAGGCGATCGGTCTCCGGGTTTGTCGGCCCCAGCCTTTTAAACAGCGAAATCGCGGTCGACAACGGCGCCAACGGATTGCGCAGCTCATGGCCCAAGGTCGCCAAGAAGACATCCTTGCGCTGGTCATCGTCTCGCAGCTGCTGCTCCACCCGCTTGCGTGAGGTGATGTCGACATGCATCCCGACCCAGCCACGCACAGCGCCGCCGCCATTGTTCAACGGCACCGCCCGCATATGTGTCCAATGCCAGTCACCGTCGACATGATGTACACGAAACTCCCGTTCCAGCGGCATCTCGGACGCCAGGCTGTGGCGCCAATCCTCAAGCAGCCCGTCGCGGTCGTCCGGATGGATGGCGTCGATCCAGCGCTGGTCGCTCCACTGCGCTTGGCTCTGCCCGGTGAAAGCGCGCCAAGACGGCGAGTCTTCGATCATGCGCCCGCTGGCATCGGTGGTCCAGACGATTTGCGCCGAGGCGGTGACCAGTGCGCGAAAGCGCTCTTCGCTGTCACCTAACGCCAGTTGTGCCTGCTTGAGCTGAGTGATCTCGACCAGCGTGATCACGACTCCGCTGATCTTCGCCGCCCGCACGCGGTAGGGTAACACCCGGGTTAGGAACCATTCGCCATGCTCGCTGCACAACTCGCGTTCGGGCGGCACGGAGGAGCGCAGCAACGAGCGCACGTCTTCGCCCAACTGCTTGTACGGCACCAATGCGCGCAGTTCGTCCAGCGGCCGCCCGCGGTCACTATCGCGAAGACAAAACAGCTCGGCGGCGCGCGGCGTAAAGCGCAGGATTCGCAGGCGGCTGTCCAGGAACACGGTGGCGATTTCGGTAGCCGCCATTAAATGGTCGAGGTCGCTGGTGAGCTGACCCAGCTCCTCGACCCTGTGCCGATTCTCTTGGTTGACCGTCTGCAGTTCCTCGTTCATCGACTGCAGCTCTTCCTTGCCCGTCTCCAGTTCCTCCATCGTCGAGCGCAACTCCTCGTTGACCGACTGCAGCTCCTCGTTGGACAGACGCATCTCTTCGCGCGAGGCATCGTACTGCGCGATCACGCGGTGCAGACGCTGATTGATTCGATCGAGCTGGGCGTTGTCCGCGGAGCTGGGCGGACGCGACGGCGAGGCGGTCTCGCCAGGCGCCGTTTCGTCGAAGACCACCAGGTTGAGACCGACCAATTCCTGATCCACGGATGGGTCTGCCGATGCGTCCGCGGCTGGATGCGACGATGGGTAGGCTGGCGGGCGCACCTGAACAACGACCCGGCGCGCGCTTCCGTCGAGCATCAAATCGATGGCGCCAGAATGCACCGCCTCGCCGCGTTCATTCGCGCTCTGCAAGGCCGCGCGCAGTTCGAGACTGAGTTCTTTGCGCACCAGATTAAAGACGTCGGTGGATGGCTCGCCGCCCGGTACCTGCAGATAGCGCCCGGCCCGCTCGGAGACGTGCACGACAGAGAAATCCTGGTCCAGGAGCAGACTCGGCATGGCCCAGCGCTCCACCATCTTCTGGTGCAGTGCGCCGTAACTGGGCGTCGACCCAGTTGACATGGGCGCGCGCGCCGGCCACGCCCCCGCGCGCGCCCCGCTGCGTTCGCTGCTCGGAAACACCGGCAAGGCGATGTCGGCGGCGGGCGCGTTGCGGCGCTGGTACAGACCGCAGTGCATGCTCTTGGGCTTGAACAGCGCGGTGCGCTCGATGGTCTCGGCTGGACCCAGCCACAGCAGTCCGTTCGGCGCGAGCGCATAGTGGAACAACTTGATGACCTTCTCTTGCGTCTCGCGCTGGAGATAGATCAATAGGTTGCGACAAACGATCAGGTCCAAACGCGAAAACGGCGGGTCCTTGAGCAGATCGTGCTCGGAGAAGACCACCATCTCACGCACCCGAGTGTCAACGCGATAACCTCCCTTGTGCTTTGTAAAGAACCGGCGCAGGCGTGTCGACGACACCCGCGCCGCGATGCTGTCCGGGTAGGTGCCGGCGCGCGCGAGAGCCAATGAGCCGGCGTGCAGATCGCTGGCGAAGACCTCCAGCCGCGGCGGGTCGTCGATCAGCGACGCCCGTTCCAAAAGCAGTATGGCGATGCTGTAGGCCTCTTCACCGGTGGCACAGCCGACCGACCAGACGCGCAGTTGATCCGCCGCGGTCTTGTGCTCGAACAGCGGTGGGATGAACTCCTGTTCCATCTGCTCAAAGGTCGGATGATCGCGAAAGAATCGCGTGACCGTGATCAACAACTCCGCGGCAAGCCGAACCGCCTCATCGGCATCGGTGCGCAGCAGCGCCAGATAATCGCCGAGTTGCTCTAAACGGTGCAGCTGCATGCGTCGGCGAATGCGCCGCAGCACCGTCGAGCGCTTGTAGCAGGAAAAGTCTTGCCCGCTGCGAACATGCAGCTCGGCGATGATCTGATGATGCAGCGGTTGTCGATCGTTGTCGGCATGTGCCGCGGAATCGTCGGCGATGTCGAGGCGCGGACGCGTTCGCACATAGCCCAGGATGTGCCGCGACATGTCATCGATCGAAAGCACCAGGTCGATTTGACCGGTGGCGATGGCGCTTTGGGGCATGCCGCTAAAGGCCGCCTCGCTCGGCTCTTGTACGATGGTGAGACCACCCTGTTCCTTGATGGCGGCGATCCCGATGCTGCCGTCACTGCCGGTGCCGGATAGCACCACGCCGACACAGCGCTCGGCGTGGGTCTGGGCGAGCGAGGTAAAGAAGTGATCGACCGGCGAGCGCTCGCGGCGGTTCATGGCCAGGCTCGACAAGCGCAGATGGCCGTCGATGATGCTGAGGTCGGCCCCGGGCGGGATCACATAGGCGTTGTCGGCCGCAATCGATACATCTTCACTGACCTGGATCACCGGTAAAGGCGCCAAGGGCTGCAGCAGGTCGGCGAGAAGGCTCGGCTGATCCGGCAATAGATGCACAACGATCACATAGGCCAGGCCGCTGTCGGCCGGCAGGCAAGAAAAGAACTGCTTGAGCGCTTCCACGCCGCCGGCGGAAGCGCCGATACCGACGATGGTGGTTTCCTGAAACGGAATGATTTCCTGCATCTTACATTGCTGCCTAATCACTGGAACAACGAATGAACCGACAATACCATGGCGATGCCAACAGGGCGCTTGGTTTCGTCCGCGCATGGCAGCGTGCTTTGAGCCAATTGGTTGCTTGCGCGTCGCCGCGTGGTGGCTTTCGACCCGGCGTGGTTTCTTTGCCCCAGCGTTGTCTAGTCCCTTCGACCCGGTGCAACTGAGCCCGTCAGCAGCGCAAAGCCCCCGCGGGCTACTATGCCCCCAGCGCAGGCCCGGCGCCAAGGCGTCCATTGTGACCGAAAACCCATGCTGGCGCAGGCGCTGTATATGCTGGCGCAAGCTTGGGCAGGTGCTGGCACGGGCGTTGCTTAATCTGCTGTAAGGTCTGGCCGCGGAGCCGCGGCCAGACCTGTCTACTAGGATTATTCCAACCTGTCGGCCCCGCCTAGCCGTCGAATTGCGATCCCTCCAAGACCTGGCATCACGAGGAGCTTTGAAGCGATGGCCGATTTGCTGCTGATCATCGAAGACGACGAGACCTTCAGCGCTGAATTGGCGCGCCACTTCGCGAAAAAGGGCTGGGAGGTGGAAACCGCACCGACCTTGGAGCGTGCCCGTCGGCAGCTGTTCAGCGATTGCTACGAGCCGTTCGTCGTCCTCGCCGATATGAGTCTTCCGGACGGAACCGCGCTCGATCTATTGGAGCAGGCACGGGGCGCCAAGATACCCGGGGAGTGGATTCTGCTGACTGGTTATGGCGGCGTCCCCGATTCGGTGAGGGCGCTGCGCCTGGGCGCCTATGATTTTCTCGAAAAACCCTGTGCTTTAGCCAGGTTGGAACTGATCCTGGCCGGTGCGCGCCGCGCTGCCATCGCGCAGCGTCGGCTGCGCAGCCTAAGCTCGGACCGCAGCCGTCGCTACACCGTCGACTCCTACATCGGCTCCAGCGAGATTACCCGCACGACCCGCGAGATGATCGCAAGGCTCGCCGAAGTCCCTTTCAGCGCATTGGTCATCGGCGGCGAGACCGGTGTGGGCAAGGGTCTGGTGGCGCGTATCCTGCACCATGCCGGGCCGCGGGCGGATGGTCCTATGATCGACGTCAACTGCGCGGCATTGCCACGCGAGTTGTTGGAGTCGGAACTCTTCGGTCATGAAGCCGGGGCCTTCACTGGCGCCAAGGGGCGCCATCGCGGCTATTTGGAGCAGGCCCATGAGGGCACCCTGTTTCTCGACGAGATCGCCGAGATGAACCTCGACCTGCAAACCAAGTTGCTGACAGTGCTGGAGGATCGGCGGCTGCGCCGACTGGGTTCGGAGAAGGCGTTGAACGTAGACGTTCAGGTGATCGCGGCTAGCAATCGAAATCTCGAACAACGCGTCCGCGACGGCGAGTTCCGCAGCGACCTCTACCACCGCTTGTGCGTGTTTCGTCTCGATCTGCCACCGCTGCGCGAGCGCCTCGACGACCTGGAACAGATCGTGCCGACCTTGGTCAACGAGTACAACGCCCGCTCAGGCAGGCAAGTCCAAGTGATTCCAAAGGCCGTCTATGAGCGTATGCGCCAGTACAGCTGGCCCGGCAATGTGCGCGAACTGCGCAACGTTATCGAGCGCGCCGTTCTGCTGGCGCGTGACGAGGTGTTCCCGATTGAATGGATGCAGCTCGGCCATGGTTTACGGACAACCCAAGACGAATGCGCAGGCCCCAATGTTGATGGCGATCGGTTGATCATTCCGCTCGACGGCAGCATGGCGCTGGATGAAATGGACAGCTACATCATTCGCACCGCGCTTGATCGCAGCGCCCGCAATGTGACCGCCGCCGCGCGCGCATTGGGCACCACGCGTGAAACGCTGCGATACCGCATCCAGAAGTACGGACTTAAAGAGGGAGAAGAGGTGGATGTCGTGGGCAGGACGCAGGCTGCTGACCTGACTAGGGTGCGTCCGTCATCGCCCGCGGGCGGCGGTTGACCGGCGTCCGAACTTGAACAGCACGATGGCGATCACGAGGCGCCAACCACGAACACGAACTCGCCTCCGGCTCCGTTCAGTCCTGTCCTCGACCGTCATGGACCAGACGGCGTCCCAGAATCCATGCAGGTCTATTACCAGAGGAGACTGCCATGATCTCAAACCCTCGCTCTCTGCCGTCCGCGCTGGCTACCGCGGCGGCGCTTGGGCTCACCGTGACCGCGTCCGTTCATGCCGCGGAGACCCGAGCACAGCAATTCGCCGAGGAAAACCAAGTGATCGTCGCGCCGCCCGGGAACCTCAGTGATGCCGGTCGGGAATTCATCACGCGGGCCGCCGATTATCATCGCCGTCAAGTCCATGCGGCCGCGCGCATTCGCACTCAAATTGACGCCTCTCAGGTCGACACCGGGGCCGCGCGCGACTACGCCGATCAGCTGATGCAAGATCAGGAGCGCGCATATGACAAGCTGCGTCAGGTTGCAGCCATGCATGGGATCGATCTGGCGCCGTTGAACAGCGCATCCGATGCGCGCGCTTCCGCGCGAGCCGGCGAGGCCGATGAGTCCAAAGCGACGGCCGCTGCCGCGTCGGACTCCGGTAATGCCGCGTCCGTGATTGAGCAGATCATTGATGATCAAGAGTCCACGCTGAATCGATTCGAAACGCTGGACGAGCAGATTCAATCGTCCAACGTTAAGGCCTACCTCGAAAGCTTGATGCCAGTCGTCGCGGAACACCTAAAGATTGCGCGCCGGCTCGAACTCGAACGGGCCATGGCCGCGGGTGAATTATCGCTGCAAGAGCGCGGGCGCTACCTGGCGCTGGCTGGCGGCTGCATGGCCTGCCACACCCGCGACGGCGGTGATCCTTTTGCCGGCGGCGTCTCCTTGGAGACACCTTACGGCGGGTATCTCTATAGTGCCAACATCACGCCGTCCGCCGAGGGCATTGGTGCCTTTACCGATGAGGACTTCCTGACCGCGCTGCACAAGGGCATAGCCCCAAACGGCAAGCCCTACTACCCCGCGTTTCCCTATCCGTCCTTTACCTATGTCCGCGATGAAGACCTGCTCGCGATTAAGGCGTACTTGGACCGGGTCAAGCCGTCCGACTACGTCCCGCCCGAACCCGAACTCCCCTGGCCGCTCGGTATCCGCGACGGACTGTATGCCTGGCAGGAACTCTATTTCGAGCCGCGGCGTTTCGAGCCGGACTCCAACAAGTCTGAGCAATGGAACCGCGGAGCCTATTTGGTCAAGGGGCTCGGTCACTGCGGTACCTGTCATACACCACGCAATATGGCCGGTGCCAAGAAGGACGAGCAGGCGCTGTCCGGTGCGACGCGGCTCGGCTGGTATGCGCCGAGTTTGCGGGCCAAACAAGATGAGGGTATCGGTCGCTACAGTATCGATGCCTTGGTCAACCTGATGCAGTCGGGTCAAGCGGCATCGGGCGGTGATCGCGGCGCGCCGCGGGCAACGGCGTTGGGACCCATGGCCGAGGTCGTTCACGACAGCCTGTCGTACATGACCACCGACGACCTGCGTGCGATGTCGGTCTATATGAAAGACCTGCCGCCGGTCGAGGCGGAATCGGACGCACCCGCTCAAGGACACGCCATGGACCAAAGCCTTTATGCCCTGGGTAAGTCGGTCTACGAGGCATGGTGTGCCGCTTGTCACCGCGATAGCGGTCAGGGTCAACCGCCCTATGTCCCGAGTCTGCGCGACAACCCGATCCTCAACCAGCCGAACGCCAACAACATCGTTCTGTCGATTCTCACTGGTGCCCCGGTCGCGTCCTCGCAGGCGTTTTCGCCCTATGTCCGCATGCCGGGCTATGCCGACAGCCTGGATGATCGATCGATTGCCGCGGTGGCGGGCTATCTACGTGCGCGCTGGGGCGATGACGCTACCGGCGGGGTCCCACTGTCGTTGCCAGCGCGTCTGCGCACAGAGATCGAAAAGGCCCCGCAATGACGGATAACCCGCGATGACGGGCAAAAAATGAAGCGCCGACCTTCTAGTCGGCGCTTTCCGTTGAGGTGAGGGTCCCTCAGTCGGTACCCTCCCAGTTGTTTTTCTCCAGTTGTTTTTCTCAGGCGGGCCAGCCTCAGCCGCCGTCTTTCTGCCCTAGATCGTTGCCGCCAAGCACCTCGACAAGTTTTCCAGATTCTTGATCAATCAACAGCATATCGGCCTCCGTTGGGTTGGTAATGAACTGTCCAGCAAGCAGGCGGGATGCCAATCTCTGGATAGCGCTCGCATCGCGCTGTGCTGTGGTTCGCAGTCATGGAGTCTCCCTCGCTTGACTCATCCGTGAACATTTGGTGCCCTCAAGCACTCTAGGCCAAAACCTTGGCTAGAGTGGGGCAAGACCCCCTGCTGAAGGTTGAAATGGCGCAGGGCCATTGGCATCGGCCGCAGTGCGAAGCGCCATCGCGGACAGGCGTGCGCGACGGACCCCCGGCAACGCCAAGTGCCTGCGGCTTGGCTGGAAGTTGGCCTTCGATTTGCTTTAGGGACATTGCGACGGTTGGAGCGGACGCGGAGGATGATGCCGTCGTTCTCAAAACGATCCGCGCGGCGGTCGCTGATCCCTAGCAAATGAACCAAGAGGACAAACACCGATGCATACAGACCCCAACGCACATCTGCCCAATGAACATGTGCCCGCCAAATATTTTCATAGAACTCCGCGCGGAGCCTCGTGCAGCAGCCTTGGGTCGGCGGTCGCACTGACCCTTGCCGGTTTGTGTTTGACCGTCGGCCCGCTGAGTGCCGCAACCGAAGATGGCGTGACAGCCTCGACGGCCTCGCAACAGGAGACCTCAGCGGCCAGCGACCGCGCCTCGCAAGAGTCTGCGACGAGATCAACGCAAGCGGAAGAAAGCGGGCAGCGGCCGATTGCACGGTTGCCAGACCGCTATAAAGTCAGTACATGGATCGGCAAGTCGGTGGAGAACGCCGACGGTGAGGACCTCGGCACTGTCGAGGACATGATCATGGATGACTTCGGACGCCTGCGCTATGTAGTCATGAAGAGCGATCAGCTCGCCAGCGACAATAAGGACGACCTGATCGCGGTGCCGACGGGGCTGTTCGAGCCGCTAAGGCCTGACCAGTCGAACCTCGTGCTCGATGTGTCCCCGTCGCACATGAGCGGTGCGCCGTCGTTCTCGTCTTCCGACTACCCGAATATGGGCCGAGAGATTGAGAGCGCCCTAATCATCACCTATTGGGTGCCTGAGGGTGCGGGCGCGCAAGACTCGAGCAGCCAGCCTGGCGCAGAACGCAGCGCCGGTTCCGACGACATGAGCACTGATCCCGAGAATCAGGGCCGGGTTGCCGGAAGCGCGATGGAGCAGCAGTTCGCCGGCAAGTCGGGGCAGCGCTCGCAGCGCTATGAGCCAAATCGGGACATGATCTATCTGCCGCGGGAGAAGGGACGGCTGTTCGACAAGCTAGACGAGAATGGTGACGGCGTCATCGGACGCACTGAGGCCGAGGCAAATGAGCGGCTGTCGCGTCAGTTCGACGAAATCAACAGCTATGCCAACCAAGGCATCAGCCGCTCGGAGTTCGCGGCATTCGAGATCAAGGATGCCAGCGGATCGCGGAAGGACGCGGGCGCGCAGGCTAAGGATCAGAAACCCGGTGATCGCCAGCCCACGCATCAGACGGGCGCGCCTGCGCAGAGCATGCCGATGGACCAGTAACGCTGGCCCCATAGATGATGGTCCGATAACGGGCCGCCCCTGCCGGCAACCAAAGCCTAGCTTAGGCGGCGTCGAGAGCGCCGCAAGGCCTCGGCAGCGCAGCGCCGTCGAACCGACGCCAGTGCACTGGCGCCGGACGATCAGAGGCGCAAGCCCAGCCCGCTCGCCCTGTCCAGATCGGCCCGGTCTGTCGGCGCAAACAACAATCGAGGAGGTCCGCGGATGGACGTGAGCAGCGAGATACCGATCTTGCAGATGGCAATCCGACTTGCGGCGGCCGCGGGGCTGGCGTTGCTGCTCGGCTTGGAACGCGAGCTGCGCGGCAAGCAGGCAGGGCTACGCACCCACATGCTGGTGTCGCTCGGTGCGGCCGCCTTCATGATGATGGGCCTGCATGTGTTGGTTGCCACGGCAACCGGTGATCCCTCCGCGCGTATCGATCCGACTCGCATCATCGAAGGCGTTATCGGCGGCGTCGGCTTTTTGGGCGCAGGCAGCATCATACAAAGCGGCGGCAAGATTCACGGCATCACCACTGGCGCGTCCATCTGGGCGGCCGGCGCGATCGGTCTGGCCTGTGGCATCGGCAATCTACTGCTGGCCGTTATGCTCACCGCCTTTGTCGTCGCCGTCGTGGTCCTGGTCGGTTTCTTTGAAAAAGAAGTTATTGAGGAAAAATGACCCGCATCGCGGTCGATGCGCTGGCCACCTGTGCATCTTCCGCGGCACACCGATAAGCCAACAGCAATCACAGCAAACAACGCCATGTCCTATCAGCTGAAGGTCTCCGAACCCATCGATGACGGCGTGCGTCGCATCGCGACGGAGTTAATCGACGAGGCCATTGCCCGCGTCGAGGCACCCGATCGCGACCGCCATGAGGCCGTCCACGAGGTGCGCAAGAACTGCAAGCGCGTGCGTGGCCTGCTTCGGCTCATCCGCCCGCGAGCGCCGAAGCTCTATCGAGTGGAGAATGCGCGTTTTCGCGACACCGCCGCGTCCTTGTCGGGTATCCGTGACGCCGATGCGGCGCTGGAGTCTTACGATGCGCTGCTCGACGCCTTCCACGACCAGGTCGATCGCCAGACACTGGCGCCGGTGCGCCGCGCGCTGACGATCTACAAACAGCACCTGGCCGAGAACCTGACCGACCTCGACGCACGACTCGACGACTTCGCCGAGCGGATGCGTGAGGCGCGGGGGCGGGTAGCGGACTGGAAGATACCGGCGGATGATCCAGAGAGGAAGGCCGATGGCGGCTTTGGGCTGCTCGGTCCCGGCCTCGCCAAGACGTACCGACGCGGCCGCAAGGCGATGGGTGCGGCCTACGACAGACCCGGCGTGGAACGCTTCCACGACTGGCGCAAACGGACCAAGTACCTAGGCTATCACCTGCGTCTGTTGCGCTCGGCCTGGCCCGCGCTGCTGAAGCCGACGCGCTCCGAGGCGAAGGCCCTCAGCGATCTGCTCGGCGACGACCACGACCTCGCCGTTTTGGAGCAGGTGGTGCGGAACGCCTTGACCGACGGTGTCGACAAGAGTCGTTTGGTCGTGCTTAGGGCGCTGATGCGCCAGCGCAGCAGCCAACTCCGTGATCAAGCATACTGGCTCGGCCGTCGCGTCTATGCCGAAAAACCCAAGGCCTTTCGCGAGCGCATGGGGCGTTATTGGGCGACGGCCGGCGCCCAGCGGTAGGTGCCGCGGGCGCTCGAGTGCGATCCCCTAGGCGCGCTCCGAGGCCTGATTTCAGCCCGTGCCCCGGATCGCGCGCTGCTGCTGGCGTTAGCTTTGCGCGGTACGTCTTCGACCGCGGGTTGCAAGGCCCCGCGGCTTTGCGAAATCCCCCAATTGACCGCGGTACCAAAGGCACTGGATCGCTCGAAAATCGGGGTCCGCGGTGCCGTAGCCAAACGTTTGCCCGTCTTTGCATACTTGGCACGATTGTCGCTCATTCGCGAATGTCGCTAATCATCGCTGTAGGTCCAGCATGAGGCCTGATTGGGATTTCCCTCTCGCTCGGCGCGTCGCTTGACCGGGCGCTCGGCCTATCGCTGTCGCTAATGGGTTAACCAATATGCAAATTCACACCAACGTGTTATCGACCATCGGTGCTACACCGCTGGTAGAGCTGAAACGGCTATATCCCCAGGCTCATCATGAGCGCCATTCCAATCGGCCGGTCAGTATCTACGGCAAGCTTGAGGCGCTGAATCCCGGCGGCAGCATTAAAGATCGTACTTCCATCGCCATCTTGCGCGATGCCATGAATCGGGGTCTGGTGGCGCCGGGCGGCTCGGTTATCGAGTCGAGTTCCGGCAATATGGCGATCGGGTTGGCTCAGGCCTGTGTCTTTCTCGGTCTGCGGTTGATAGTGGTGGTGGACCGCAACCTCAACAGTCAAACCGCTAAAATCTTAGAGGCTTATGGTGCCCAGCTCGAGTGGGTGTGCGAGCCGGACCCGCACGACGGCTATCTCGGTGCCCGCCTCAGACGCGTGAAGCATTTGCTCGCGCGCATACCAAACAGCTATTGGCCGAACCAGTACGCCAACCCGCTCAATCCCGCCACCCATGTCGAGACCATGCGGGAGATCGTTGACACACTGGAGCGCCCGCTCGACTACCTTCTGGTTGCCACCAGCACCTGTGGCACCCTAATGGGTTGTGCCCGATACGTGCGTGAGGCGGGGCTGTCGACCAAGATCATTGCCGTCGACGCGGTTGGCAGCTTGATCTTCGGCAAGCGGCCCGCCAAGCGCCTGATCCCTGGCCACGGCGCGGGCCGTCCCTCGCAACTGTTGGACGAACGCATGATCCACGGGCACATCCAGGTCGACGACCTTGGTTGTGTGCACGGCTGTCGGCACCTACTGCAGCGCGAAGCCATACTGGCGGGCGGCTCATCGGGCGCGCTGGTGACGGCCTTGGGGCAGCTGCTGCCGGGGATGGCGCCTGACTCGACCTGTGCGCTCATCCTGTGCGACCGCGGCGAACGCTACCTGGATACCATCTATTCGGACGCCTGGGTGGCCGAACAATTCGAACACCAGTTACCGAAACCGCGCCGACTGACGCCAACCTATCCGCGCTCGCAAAACTGGGCACCAACGCCGTTGGCGGTCGCGAGTCAAGTTGCCAATGGAGTCTGACATGGCGATGGAGTCAGTCCGCGCTCGCGTCGCAACCATGCGGCGATCTTTGCAAGAAACGATTGCTGCCGAGGCTGAGAAAGCCACTGAGTCGGCGGCGCGCCAGGAGGCCTTTCGCATCGCCATCGTCGGCGGCGGTCCCAAGGGGCTATACGGTCTGGAGCGACTGACCGCTCAGTTGGCGGAGCAAGCACGGCTGGCGGATGATGCGCCCGACGTTCCGGTGGAAATCCACATCTTCAACCGCACGCCTTTCTTTGGCGCAGGCGATGTCTATCGGCCGGATCAGCCGGAGTTCTTGTTGATCAATTTTTGCATCGGCAATATCACGCAGTGGATTGATGAGCTGCCACCGCCGGCGGTGCCAGCGCCGAGGTCGCTGACTGACTGGCTTCAACATTGCCACCGACCGCCGCTGCGGGTCACTGAGCATGATTTCGTGTCGCGCGCTTGCGTCGGTCGTTATCTGGAAGATGGCTTTCAGGCCATCGTTGATCACCTGCCGAGCGGAGTGCGGTGTCACCGGTTCGTCGGCGAGGTCGTGGATGTCGTTCCTGTCGACGAAGGCTATCAGCTCGCGCTGGCGCATGCGGGGACGCCCGCGCAACGCCCGCGGATGTCCTATCAGCGCGTGCTGTTGGCCACTGGACACCCACGACCGCTGGTGTCACGCACGGGTAACGATCTCCGCGCGTTTTGCCGGCGACACCCGGCCAGCGTCTTCGTCCCCTTTATCTACCCGGTGTCGGAGCGATTGGCCGCGGTGCCGGCCGACTCGACCGTGGTTATCAAGGGGATGGGGCTGACCTTCGTCGATGCGGTATTGGCCCTGACCGAGGGGCGCGGCGGCAAATTTGAGCGCGACCGGGCGGAGGAGCCGCTGCGCTATAGCCCTTCTGGGGCAGAGCCTGCGGTCATGCTGCCTTTCTCGCGTTCGGGTCTGCCCATGCATCCGCGGGGTCCGGCCTGGGGGCCGCCGCCGCGGCCACTCCTGCTGTTCAACGACGCGAAGATCGCAAGCCTGCGGCAGAGCGCGCCGGGCGGTCAACTCGACTTCGAGACCGAACTCTGGCCGCTGTTGCGCCGAGAGATGCTGATCGCCTTCTACGGCGTGCTGCTTCGTCAACAAGGGACAGATCTCGATCTCAATGCGCTTGAAGGTGCGTCGCTGGAACGACAAATCGAGCGCGTCCATGGCGACCATCCGCACGCCCCGCGCTTTACGCCCGAGGCCTTTCTTGACCCGCTTGCGAAAACCAGCTCCGCAGACCACCAAGACCATCACCGTTTCGTGCTCGACTATCTGACAACCTCTCTCATCGAGGCACGTAGCACCGAGCAATGCAGTCCGTGGATGGCCGCGGTCGCGGTCTGGCGCGATGCAACACCCGTCTTCGGTGAGCTCATCCGCACGCGTGGTTTGAGGCCCAGTGGGCAGCGCGCCTTCGACCAAGGATATCGAAGCCCCCTCAACCGCGTCAGCTTTGGTCCGCCCATCGTCAGTATGGAGAAGATCCTGGCCGTCGCGCGCGCGGGGTTGATCGATTTCGGGATGAGCCGGGACACCAGGCTAACGCTGGATGACAAGGCGGGCAGCTTTCGGCTCGACTCGGCCTATACCGCACGCGGTGCCCTCGCCAGCGTCCTGGTGGATGCACGCATCCCGAAGGTCTCGCTGCAACGCGAGAGTGCGCGCCTGTATCAGAATCTGCGGCGACGGCGCCTTGTGCAACCCTATGACCGTTCCGGCCAGTATGACGAGGATCAGTATCGGCCGGGCTGCATGGCGCTGTCTGCTGAGGGCTACGTCATCGACGCCAAGGGTCGAGAGAACCGCGCGATCGCAGCGACCGGCACGCCCACCGAGGGCGTGACCTACGACAACGATAGCCTGTCGCGCACCCGCAACAATTTTGTCAGTCGGTGGGCCGCCGTAATCCGCCGCGACCTCTACGCGAGTCAAAGATCCCATGACAGCGCATGACATCCAACGCCTCGCTGATGAGCATCCCCGTCTGACGCCGATCGTCGCTCCTTGGATGCGCGGCCTATTGGCCGATCGAAGTGGGCTCGCCGCGCAATTTGCCCGCCATGGCTCGCCGCTGAACATACTCGCCAGAGAGCCCTTTGTCGAAAACTACAGGCGCTATCGCGAGCTATTGGATCGCCACAAACTGCGCCATCTAGTGTTCTTTGCGCGCAAGGCGAACAAGTGCCGCGACTTTGTCGTTGCCGCCAGTGAGCAGGGGCTCGGCGTAGACACGGCCAGTTATCGGGAACTCGAAGAAGCCCTTGCACTTGGCTGCGATCCCGCCCGGCTGGTAGTGACCGCGGCAATGAAAGATGCGCGGCTGGTCGAACTGGCAATCAGTCGGCAGGTGCTGATCGTGGTCGACAACCTCGACGAGTGCCGTCTCGTCGAGCGCGTCGCGCAAGCGCAAGGTCGCATTGCCGAGGTCGGCATTCGTATCAGTGGGTTTCGCTTCGGCTGCGAGCGTCTGTACAGCCGGTTCGGTTTCGCGCTTGAGGAGGCCGTCACCTTGGTCGCCGAACAGCTTGGCCCCGGCACGCACCTACCCTCTCTACGCTATCGCGGTCTCCAGTTCCACCTTAACGGCTATTCGCGCCGACAGCGGGCGGCGGCACTGCTGCAAAGCATCGCCTGCGCGGACGCCTTGGCTAGCAAGGGCGTAGCGACGCGTTTCATCGATATTGGTGGCGGCTTCTTGGTCAATTATCTGCGCGAGCCCAGCGAGTGGGAGACCTTCCTTCGCGCGCTTAGGGCGGCGGCTATGGGAAACCGGTCGCCGCTGACGTTTCAAAATGATGCCCTAGGGCTCGTTGTCATCGACGGCGCCATTCACGGCGAGCCGAGCGTCTACCCCTATTTCAACGAGCGGCCCAAGGAGCGGTTTCTCGATGACGTGCTGTCGAGCCAAGACGATCAAGGCAACAGCTTAGCCGCGCTGCTGCGGTCGCGGGAGATTGAACTGCGCATGGAGCCGGGGCGGTCGCTGCTCGATCAGGCCGGTCTGACCATTGCGCGAATCGGGTTCCGCAAGCGCGACAGCCGTGGCGACTTGCTCGTCGGTTTGGAGATGAACCGCAGTCAGCTATTCAGCTCCAGCGCCGATTTCTTGCTCGATCCGATCATGATTCACCACGGCAGCCCGGAGTGCAACACGGCGGACGACACCGAATCCATGCGGACAAACGCTCCCGTTGCCGGTTATCTCGTCGGCGGCTATTGTCTCGAGCAGGATCTCATTCTCAAACGCAAGATCGCTTTCAATCAAGTGCCCCAGATTGGCGATTGGGTGTGTTTTCCAAACACGGCCGGATATATGATGCACTTTTTTGAATGCGAATCGCATTTGTTCGAATTGGCGGCCAATATCATGGTCACGCCGTCAATAGCGTCGAAGGGTGCGTTTCGCTATCAGGTGGATGAGTAGCTGGCGGTGACGTTGCGGTAGCCCGCTCGTAGTCGCTCGTTGCGGAGGTGTTCCTGTGCTCGGGTGCGGATAGCGCTGCTTGACCTGGCGGTCGTGGCCGTCGTAGGTGTAGGTGGTGCGGTTGCTCTTGGCATCGGTCAGCGTCAGCGTCTCAACCTAGGGGCCGCGGGCGGGCCGCATTGCGCGGCCCGCAGCGGGATCAGACCATCACGCCGGGGGCAAAGCTGTAGCCGTCGATGATGTTGACGTAGTTGGCGCGTTCGAAGTCGGCGGGTTCGGGCACGGACAGCGCGCTGACGCGACCGCGGACGTCTTCAATGGACTCAAAGCTCTGTTCTTCCATCCATGTTTCGAGCCCGGTCAGTATGCGTGTGATTTGGCTGGCGCCGTGCTTCAGCAGCGTGCTGCACAGGTGCACCGCGTCGGAGCCGGCGAGCAGTAGCTTGATGGCGTCGTCTGGCGTGTGGATGCCACCGGTCGCGCCCAACGACAGGCCGTCGATGCGTCCGTATAGGATGGCGATCCAGCGCATTGCAAGCAGCGCCTCGGCGGACGTGGACGGATGCAGGCTGGGTTGCAGGCGCAGGCTGTCGATGTTGATGTCGGGCTGATAGAAGCGGTTGAACAGCGATACGCCGTCGGCGCCAGCGTCGGCGAGGCGCTGCACCATGTTCCCCACTGAACTGAAGCTGGGTGACAGCTTCATGTTGATTGGGATACTGATCTGCGCCTTCAGCGCGCGCAGGATGTCCAGATAGCGGCCCTCGACCGCCGCGCTGGAATTGCCAATATCGGCAGCGACATAGTAGACGTTGAGCTCAAGCGCGTCGGCGCCGGCCTGCTCCAGCTCTTTAGCGTGGCTGATCCAGCCGCCGGGGGTCACGCCGTTGAGGCTGGCGATGACCGGAATGTCCAGCGCCTCCTTGAGCTTGTGCAGGTTGTCTAGGTATTGCTCCAGGCCGGTGCTGAAGTCTTGCCAGTCGGGTAGGAAGCCGTCTTCGGCCTCCGCGAAACCGGTGTCCTGCTGGTGCAGGAAGCGGTTCATGGTCTCGGTCTCGGTGGTGATGGCCTCTTCGAACAGCGAGTACATGATCAGCGCCGAGGCGCCGCTGTCTTCAAGTTCTTTGGCCTGGTCGATGCTCTTGGACAGCGGCGAGGCGGATGGCACGAGCGGGTTCTTGAGATCGAAGCCGAGATATTTGGTCGTCAGGTCCATGGGTTGCTCCAGAAGCGAGTTACGCGTTTCGAGTGACGCGATTCGAGGCGGAAGTAGTCAAGAGAGAGGATCGGGGGGCGAGGGTCAGGAATGGATTCCTCGACGCTCGCCCCATCGATTTGTTACTCGCTGCTCGTTGCCGGTTTTTCCGCCTTCTGCCAGGCCAGATGCGCCAGTTGCTCGTAGAGTGAATACTTGCTCTCCACGTGCTTCTGGGCCAACTGCAAGAAGCGCTCAGCGTCGTTCGGATGGGTGCGATTGAGCACGCTAAAGCGGGTCTCGCTGGCCAAGTAGTCGCGGTAGGGAACCGTCGGCATCTTGCTGTCCATGTATAGCGGATTCTCACCGACCGCGGCCTTGCGCGGATCATAGCGGAACAATGGCCAGTGACCGGAGTTCACCGCCATGTCCTGCTGACGCAGGTTGTTCGACAGGTCGACGCCGTGCGCGATGCAGGGCGAATAGCAGATCAGTAGGGACGGACCGTCGTAGGATTCGGCCTCCAGGAAGGCACGTACCGTCTGTACGTCCTTGGCGCCGAAGGACACTTGGGCAACATAGACGCTTTCATAGGCCATGGCCATCATGGCCAGGTCTTTCTTGAACGTCGGCTTGCCGCCCGCCGCGAACTTGGCCACCGCGCCCATCGGCGTCGCCTTGGATTTTTGCCCGCCGGTGTTGGAATAGACCTCGGTATCGAGTACCAGCAGGTTGACGTTGCGGCCACTGGCGAGTACGTGGTCGACGCCGCCATAGCCGATGTCGTAGGCCCAGCCATCGCCACCGACGATCCAGACGCTGCGTTTGACCAGTTGTTCGCAAATACCGGCCAGGGTCTGCGCCTCCGGCAGATCCATACCCTTGAGCTTGTCTTTCAACGCGGCAACCCGGGCGCGCTGGTCAAAGATTCCGGCCTCGTCGTTCTGATCGGCCTTGATCAATCCATCCGCGAGGTCGGTGCCGATCTTGTCCGCCAGCAGCGCGACCAGCTCGCGGGCTTGTTCGGCCTGCTTGTCGACGGCGAGCCGCAGTCCCAGGCCGAACTCGGCGTTGTCTTCGAACAGCGAGTTGTTCCAGGTTGGGCCGCGCCCTTCTGGATCGGTGGTGTAGGGCGTGGTCGGCAGATTGCCGCCGTAGATGGACGAGCAGCCGGTGGCGTTGCCGATCAGCATGCGATCGCCGAACAGTTGCGTGGCGAGCTTGATGTAGGGCGTCTCGCCGCAGCCGACACAGGCACCGGAGAACTCAAACAGCGGCTGCATCATCATCGCGTGCTTGATCTTGCTGTTGTCGAGCTTGGTGCGATCGTACTCGGGCAGCGACAGGAAGAAGTCCCAATTGGCCTGCTCAATGCCGTGGCGTTCTTCGGCCGGCTTCATGTTCAGCGCCTTGCGCGTTGGGTCTTTACGGTCGCGGATGGGGCACACTTCGGCGCACAGGCCGCAGCCGGTGCAGTCGTCCGGCGCAATCTGATAACTGATGTGGTGTCCCTGCGGGAAGTCCTTGCCCTTGATCTGCACGTGCTGGAAGGTCTCCGGCGCGTTGTCTGTCAGCTCCACCGGGAACACCTTGGCGCGGATGGCCGCATGTGGGCACACCATGGGGCACTTGCCGCAATGGGTGCAAAGGTCTTGCTCCCACTGAGGCAATTCCAGCGCGATGTTGCGCTTCTCGAAGCGGGTCGTACCGGTGGGCCAGGTCCCGTCGAGCGGCATTAGGCTAACAGGCAGGCTGTTGCCCTGGCCCTCGATCAGCGTCGCGGTGACGTTGCGTACGAAGTCCGGCGCATCGGCTGGCACCGCGGCCGGGCGCTCGAAATCGCTGGAAACCTGGCCGGGGACCGACACCTGGCTGAGTCCTTCGAGCGTGGCGTCGATGGCCGAGTAGTTGCGATCAAGCAGGCGTTGCCCCTTCTTTCCGTAGGTCTTCTTAACGGCCTCTTTGATTCTGGCGATGGCCTCGTCCTTGGGCAGGATGCCAGAGATGGCGAAAAAGCAGGTCTGCATGATGGTGTTGATGCGCCTGCCCATGCCGGTCTTCGCGGCGATGTCGTAGGCGTCGATCACATAGAACTTGAGCTGCTTGTCAAGGACGTGCTGCTGCATGCTCTTCGGTAGATCGTCCCAAACCCGATCCGCCGGCGTCGCGGAGTTGAGTAGGAAGGTGCCGCCGGCCTTGGCCTTGTCCAGCATGTCGTAGCGACTCAGGAAGTTGGGCTGATGGCAGGCGACGAAGCTGGCCTCATCGTTGCCAACCAGATAGGTGCTGTGGATCGGATTGGGGCCGAAGCGCAGGTGCGAGATGGTCATGGCGCCGGCCTTCTTCGAGTCGTACTCGAAGTAGCCTTGACCAAAGTTCGGCGTCTCCTCGGCGATGATCTTGATGCTGTTCTTGTTGGCCGATACGGTACCGTCCGAACCCAGGCCATAGAACACGCAGGCGGTTACACCGTCGCCGGCATCGGGCGTAAAGGACGGGTCCCACTCCAGGCTGGAGTGGCTGACGTCGTCGATGATGCCAACGGTAAAGGCGTTCTTTGGCTTGTCCTTGGCCAGTTCGTCGAACACGCCCTTGATCATGCCTGGCGTAAACTCCTTCGACGACAGGCCATAACGACCGCCAACCACGCGCGGCATGGTCGCCATATCGCCGGATGCCACCGCTGTGGCCAGTGCGGTGACCACGTCCTTGTAGAGTGGCTCGCCGTCGGCGCCGGGTTCCTTGGTGCGGTCGAGCACGGCCAGCTTGGTGGCGGTGACCGGCAGTGCCGCTAATAGATGCGCCGGGCTGAAGGGCCGGAACAGGCGCACCTTGATCATGCCGACCTTCTCGCCGCGGGCGACCATGTGCTCGACGGTCTCCTGCGCCGCGCCAATGCCGGAACCCATGAGCAGGATGACGCGCTCGGCGTCTTCGGCGCCGACATATTCGTAGAGCTTGTAATGACGCCCGGTGATGCCGGCGAGCTTGTCCATCTGTGCCTGCACGATCTCCGGCACCGCGTCGTACAAGGGATTGACGGTCTCGCGGCCCTGAAAATAGACGTCTGGGTTTTGCGACGTGCCGCGAATAATGGGGTGGTCCGGATTTAGCGCGCGCTCACGGTGGGAGGTGACGAGGTCCTCGTCGATCATCGCGCGCACGGTCTCCGGCGTCAGTTTGTCGATCTTGGTCACCTCGTGGGAGGTGCGAAAGCCGTCGAAGAAGTGCAGGAAGGGCACGCGTGCCTCTAAGGTTGCGGCCTGCGAGATCAGCGCGAAGTCCATGACCTCCTGCACCGAGGCCGAGCACAGCATAACGTAGCCAGTGGAGCGGCAGGACATGACGTCGGAGTGATCGCCGAAGATCGATAGTGCCTGAGCCGCCAACGACCTTGCGGACACGTGCAGCACCGTCGGCGTCAGCTCGCCAGCGATCTTGTACATGTTTGGGATCATCAACAACAGGCCTTGCGATGCGGTGAAGGTTGTTGCCAGCGAACCCGCCTGCAGTGCGCCGTGGATCGCGCCGGCCGCGCCGGCCTCACTTTGCATCTCAATGACGTCCGGGATCGTGCCCCAAAGGTTTTTGACCCCGAGGGACGACCATTCGTCCGACCATTCGCCCATGTTGGACGCCGGCGTGATTGGGTAAATGGCAATGACCTCGTTGGTCATGTGCGCGATGTAGGCGGCGGCTTCGTTGCCGTCAAGGGTGACCATGTGCTGCTGCGACATATGTTCGTTCCGCAATGGTAGTTTGAAAATGGTGGTTTGATGACGGGTGCGGGGACTGCGGTCGCGAGCCGATCGCCGCCCCCCCATGTTCTAGAGTACAGAATTCGAAGATTCTACATTCATTGTGCGCAACCCGGAAATTGAGCCGGGCCAGGAGTGGTCCATGGGTGGTGGTCCATCGGCGGTGATCCAGGGGCGGAGGTCCATGGATGGGCTAGGTGCCGAATATACATGACAGCGCCGCAATCGTCGCGAATTTGCAAACCGGCGTCGGCTGGTTTTCAATCGCGCCATGGCGACCATCATCGAACAACCCGTGATTGCGCTGCGCGCGATGCAAGAGGGCGACTTGCCCGCGGTGCTCCTAGTCGAGCGCAAAGCCTACACGGCCCCTTGGAGCGAAGCAATCTTCCGCGATTGCTTGCGCGTTCGTTACCTCTGTGTGGTGGCCGAGCGGGAGGCGGAGATCATCGGTCACGCGGTCATGTCCATCGCCGCTGGCGAGTGCCATGTCCTCAATCTCTGCGTTCACCCAAGCCTGCATCAGCGAGGCATCGGTCGGCGCATGTTGCGTCGTCTGCTGGCGCTAGGGCGCCGCCAGGGGGCGGACACCGCCTTTCTTGAGGTGCGGGCATCCAATGTCTCGGCGCTCGCGCTATACCGCGGTGAAGGTTTCTGCGAGGTGGGTCTGCGGCGAGGGTACTATCCGGCCGCGGGTGCCGACGCATCTGGTCGCGAAGACGCAGTGGCGATGGCGCGGGCTCTGTAGGGCTCATTGCTCAGTTTTCGAACTTGATGCACAAGGCATTGATCGCCGCGCGAGACCAACTGCGTCGCGCCTCTCGATCGATCCCCCTGTAGCGCCCAACAACATCGTCGGCAAGCAACGCCAGACTCTCCGGTATACTGATGGGCTTGATCGCCGGTCCAATCGCGCATCGCAACCTGGATCGGGCAACCCAGACACGACCGCAACAACCGTACCCGCGCGGAGAACCGAGGATGCAGCAAGTGACCGACGACGTCGTCCGTCGACAGGCCGGCAGAGACACCATCTACACCATCGCCCTGAGCCCCGATGGCACCCGGCTTGCCTCCGGCAGTTGGGACAACGACGTCGCCCTCTGGGACGTCGCCACCGGCCGTGAACTGGCGCGTTTTGACGGTGGGGTAGGGCGGCTCTATTCGGTCGGCTTCAGCCCAGACGGCAGCCGTCTGGCCTACGCTGGCAACGACGGCAGCGTGCATGTGCGCAATAGTGCCGACAGCATTGAGCTTTGGCAGGGCAAGGGGCACACCGGGCTGGTCTACAGCCTGCAGTTCAGTCCCGATGGCAATCTGCTGGCCTCGGGTAGCGAAGACGGCAGCATCTGCCTTTGGGATGCCGCAAGCGGTGAGCTCAAGCATCACATCGTCGCCCACTCGGTCTACGTTCAGGCAGTCGCCTTTCGACCGGACGGCGCGCTGCTGGCCAGCGGCAGCCGCGATTCGACGCTCGCGCTGTGGGACCCGAAGACCGGCGAGGTGCAGGCCCGTATCGAGGTCGTTACAAACGGCATCAACAGCATCGCCTTCAGCGCCGACGGCAGCCATGTGCTGCTGAGCAACGTCGATGGCTCGGTGGGTCTATGGGACCTGGAATCCAAGCGCCTGGAGCGCGAGATGACCGGGCACCGCTACCCGTCCTGGGCGGCGCTGTTTCATCCCGACGGCATCAGCGTCGCGTCCGGCAGTGCCGACAAGACCATCATCTTCTGGGACCCGAGTACCGGCGCCGAGCGTAAACGCTTGCAAGGGCATGAGAAAGACGTCTACAGCCTCGCCTTCAGTCCGGACGGCGGCCTGTTGTTCTCAGGCAGTGCCGACGGCAGCATCCGCGTCTGGCCGCTGGACGTACCAGCCGACACCTGGACCCCGATTGCTGCCGCCTGGCGCGCCGCCGATGCCGAAGATCGCGCCCGGCGTGAGGCGGAACAGGCCGCGGTCGTTCCGGCCAAGAAGCCCAAGGGGTTGTTTGGGCGCTTGTTTAAATAGAGCGGTCCATCCAGCCTCGCTGATCAAGCCCTTGCGCACAGCAAGTGATATGCTCTACTCGTGTGTGTTCGGACTTGCATGGGATATTCTCTAATCGTGCTCGAAAGAAAGAGGTGTCTGGTAGAGACGTGGATTCACGACGATTCGATGGGTGCACATCCAAGCATGTACTGGGGTAGACTCCTTAATAGGACTAGCTTGGAGGCTGGATCGTGAAATTCATTCACGCAGCCGATATTCATCTGGATAGCGCGCTTCGTGGTCTCGAACGCTACGACGGCGCACCTGTGGACGAGATCCGGGGCGCGACCCGCCGGGCATTGGAGAACTTGATCCAGTTGGCAATCGACGAGGAGGTCGCCTTCGTCCTGCTGGCTGGCGACCTCTACGACGGGGACTGGAAGGACTACAACACCGGCCTGTTCTTCACACGCCAGATGTCCCGATTGCAGGATGCCGGCATCGAGGTGTTCGTCGTGGCAGGAAATCATGATGCCGCAAGTCAAATCACCAAGACGCTCAGACCGCCGCGGAATGTCCACGTCTTCGCGACGCGATCTCCCGAGACCATTCGGTTGGAGGAGCATGGCATCGCCATCCACGGTCAAGGATTTCCGACCCGCGCGGTAACGGAGGATCTCACGCGTCGCTATCCCATGGCGGATACCGATCTATTCAATATCGGGCTTCTGCATACCTCGTTGAACGGAAGGCCCGGCCATGAGGTCTACGCCCCGTGCACGTTGGATGGGCTGCGCTCACGCGGTTATCAGTACTGGGCCCTCGGCCATGTGCACCATCGGGAGGTCGTTACCGAGGAGCCCTGGGTGGTCTTCCCTGGGAACACGCAGGGGCGCCACGCGCGCGAAAGCGGCGCGAAAGGCTGCTCGCTGGTGACCCTGGAGGCGGGCAGGGTCGCCTCTGTGGAACATCGTGCCCTGGACGTGGTGCGCTGGTCGGTTTGTTCGGTGGATGTTGACGACGCAAAGACCCTGGACGAAGTCTATGATCGCATCGGCCCTGCTTTGGCGAACGCGGTCGGCGAGGCCGAGGGCCGGCTGCTGGCCGTGCGCTTGCGCCTTGAGGGCGCGTGTCCGATCCACGGTCGGCTCCGGGCGTCCCAAGCCCAGGTCACCAATGAGTGCCGAGCGCTTGCGGGGACTGTCGGCGCAGCAGAGGTTTGGATCGAGAAGGTGCTATTCGATACGCGTCGGGCCGAGTCTGAGGATGCGGCGATCGCTCGTGACGACGCCTTCGGCGGACTGCTTCGCTCCATCCGCGATCTGGAGCTTGATCCCGCTCGCCTCTCGAAGCTGGCCGACGAAGTTGAGGATCTGAGTACCAAACTCCCGATCGACCTACGCTCAGGACCGGATGCCTTTGATCCGTCGCAACCAGAGTACGCCCGGGAGTGCCTGGAGGACGTCAAGGCCCTCCTGCTGGAGCGGCTGTTGAGCGAAGGCCAGGCCGAGTGAAGCTGCTCGATCTGCACTTCCAAGCCTATGGCCCGTTCACGGACCACCACCTCGATCTGAGTGCTGGGAGCGAAGGGCTGCACGTGGTCTTCGGGCCAAACGAAGCGGGTAAGAGCTCGGCTCTGCGTGCCCTGCGGGCGCTGCTTTATGGCGTGCCCGTGCGGACCCAGGACGACTTCCGCCATGCCAAGACGGAGTTGAGAGTGGGCGGCTTGTTCCGCGGTACGGATGGGACGGAGCTTCACTGTTACCGCCGCAAGGGACGGAAGAATACCCTGCTCGACGCAACCGGTGATCCGATCGACGAGGATAGACTCACGCGGCTCCTGGGAGGCGTTGCGGCACCGCTCTTCGACAGTCTTTTCGGAATCGACCATGAGGCACTCGTCAACGGCGGCCAGGCGCTGCTGGACGAACGGGGGCGGGAGGCCGAGGCGCTGTTCGGAACCGGGCTCGGCAGTACGGCGGTGCATGCCTTGCTGGGGAGCCTTGAGCAGGAGGCGCAGTCGCTGTTCGCGCAGCGGGCATCGAAACCCTTGATCAACGCCGCGCTCGGCAGGCTCTCTGAGCTAGAGCGGCAGCAGCGAGAGGTTTCGCTCTCGGCTCGCCACTGGGACGAGGCGCGGGAGGCCGCTGACCTGGCAGCCGAGCAGTTAACCAAGATCGATGCCCGACTGGCCGCGGAAGAGAAACGCCGGAGCACCTTGGAGCGCATCCGCCGGTCCTCGCCGGCCCTCGCCAGACGCGATCAGGTCCGAGCGCAACTCGTCGGTCTTGGTGAGGTTGCCGTCCTCGAAGAGAACTTCGGGCAGCGACGGGAGAAAGCGCTCTCAAAAAGAAGGCTTGCGCTGGAGGGGCGGTCAAAGGCCAAGACACGCCTGGAAGGACTGCGCCAAGACGCTGCCGGCTTGGAGGTATCGGAGGCGCTGCTGACCGAAGCGGACGCCATTGACGAAGTGAGGGATCGGCTGGGCGGATACCGTAAGGCAGCCCGTGACAGGCCCGGCCTCATTGAGAGAAGAGCCACCCTGGTCGAGCAGGCGCGGCAGCGGTTCGCGGAGATCCGCCCGGACCTCTCTCTCGATGACATCGACAGGCTGCGACCCATGCTCGCTCGTCGGCGTCGCGCGACCGAGCTCGGCGGGCGCCAGGAAGCCCTGGAGTCCGCGGTAAAGAAGTCACGCGAGGGCAGGCAAGGGACTGCAGGAAAGCTGACAAAGAAGCGGGACGAACTTAATCGTTTGCCGCAGCCGGTATCCTTTGAGGCATTGCAGCAGGCGGTGGGCGAAGCGCGCCGAGCAGGTGACCTGGACAGCGCCATTGCAGAGGCGGATGCCGAACGCGTTCGTCATGACGAGGCCTGTCAGAGCGACCTTGAATCCCTAGGGCTCTGGACCGGCACCGTTTTGGAGCTGATGCGGGCGCCCCTGCTTGGCGAGGAGACGCTGCAACGCTTCGCCGAGGAATTCAGCGCAGCCGAGGAGCAGAATCGCCGGTTGGAAGATTCAATCGCCGAGGCACGCGAAGAGCAGCGGCAAACGCAGGAGGCGCTGCTGGCACTGCGTCTGGCAGGTGAGGTACCGACCGAGACGGAGCTGCAGGACGCCCGCCAACGACGGGATCGGGGATGGCAACTCCTGAGACGGCAGTGGATCGATGGAGAAGACCTGGCCGCCGAGTCTCGGTCCTACGCAGATGGTCAGCCCCTGCCCGATGTCTTCGAGGCGGGAATCGCCAGCGCCGACGAGATCGCGGATCGCCTTCGCCGCGAGTCACAGCGCGTCCATGACCAGGCCGCCGCCCAAGCGAGGCTCGCGGCCTGCCAGCAACGCAACGCGGATTCCGATGCGGCGTTGCAGGCTGTCGCGGAAAGGCGCTCAGCCCTGGACCAGTCATGGGAGGAGGCGTGGAAAGTGACCGGTATCTCGCCGCTCCCTCCCCGCGAGATGTCGGCCTGGACGGCGAAGGCAGCGCTGCTCCGAGACAAGATGGCACGGGGCGACGAGCTGCGGGGGAGAGTGGAGACCCTTCAACGGCAACGGGAAACCCAGCGCGGAAATCTCCTTCGCGCACTCGCCGCCTGCGGTCTAACACCACCGGAGTTCGGCGAGCAAAGCACCCTGAGACCGCTGGTTGACCATGCCGAGTCCTGCCTGGGCTCCCTGCAACGAAACGCGACGCGTCGGACGGCGCTGGAAGAGAGCATCGCGGAGCTGGAAGACACCCAGCGGCAGCTGGATGCTGAGGTCGCACGTACGGAGGGGGAACTTGCCTCCTGGTCGTCCGATTGGACAACGCTCATGCGTGACCTGGGGCGAGGTGAGAGCGCGACGCCCGCCGAGGTGTCGGACTATCTCCAAGCGATTTCGGATGGACTGAAGCTGGTGGACGACGCCAAGGCGCTTCGGCTTCGCATCGACGGCATCGACGAAGAGGCAGAGGGCTTCGAGCGCGATGTGAATGCCTTGATGGTTCGACTCGCTCCGGATCTCGCGGGTCGCCCCGTCGGCGAAGCGATTCTTCAGCTTGATGCACAGCTCACCGCCCAGCGGGAGGCCAAGAGCCGCCTCGACGAAGTCAACAAGCAGGTACAAAAGGCCGAGGGTGAGATACGCGAGGCCGACGCCGACATCCGGGCGGCGGACGAGGTGCTTGGTGAACTCTGCCAGCAGGCCGGTTGTGAAAGCTCGGACGAGCTGGAGACGGTAGAACAACGTTTTCTTGAGCACAGGGGCCTTTCCAAGCAGCTCCGCGAGATCGAGACCGAGCTGGTCCAGGGCGGGGACGGGCTGAGCGTCGAAGCACTCGAGACCGAGGCAGCCGAAATCGATCGAGATTCGGTTGTCGCGGAGCTGATGGTTGTCAACCAACGCATCGATGAGGAACTGCGTCCTGAACGGGAGGCGCTATTCGAGCGCAAGCTCAGTGCCGAACAGGAATTCCAGTCCATGGCCGGTACCGATGCCGCCTCTGCGCTGGCGGACCAGGCCCAACAGACGCTGTCGGAGGTCCGCGGGCATGCCGAGAGATACGTTCGGCTGCGGCTTGCGGCGCGGATATTGCGCGATGAGATTGAAGGGTTTCGACGCAAGCATCGGGACCCGATCCTGACACGAGCAAGCGTCTATTTCAGCAAGCTCACCTGCGGTTCCCTGACGACGATCGACAGCGACTTTGACGAGTCCGATCAGCCGGTGCTCGTCGGCGTAAGACCGAACGGCGAACGGTTGCGCGTCGAAGCCATGAGCACGGGCACACGCGACCAACTGTATCTGGCACTGCGGCTGGCGACGCTGGACCACTACGTGGAAAACTCGGAGCCCTTGCCCTTCATCGTCGACGATATTTTGATCCAATTCGACGATGACCGCTCGCTGGCGACGCTCGAGGCCCTGGCCGATTTTTCCGCGACGACGCAGGTCATCCTCTTCACGCACCACGAGCGCGTCGTCGATGAGGCGAGAAGGCTCCAAGACGCAGCCGGTCGAGTGATCGTCCACGAACTCGCATCAGCGGCGGCCTAGTGTAAAAAAGCTGCCTGGAAACCATGATTATGACTGAGGAAAGGAATGGGCGTGCTCTCTCCCGGAATGCGAATTCTCTGCCGCGATGCGGAGTGGCTCGTCACCCGCGTCGATTCGGCCAGTAGTCGGCAGGCTCAGGTCGTCCACTGTGTTGGCGCGGATGATCTGACGCGTGGCCACGAGGCCGCCTTTCTCACCCAGCTGGACAAGATCGAACCCGTCGATCCGCGCCGGACCAAGCTGGTTCGCGACGAGAGCGGGGGATACGCGCAGGCGAAGCTCTTCCTGGAGGCCCAGCTGCGCCAGATGCCGCTGACCGACCCTGACTCGCACGTCGAGGGCATGGGGGCCTTCAGCCCCATGGCGTACCAAAGGGAAGCCGTGCAGCGGGCCATCATGCAGCTTCGCCCCCGACTGCTGCTCGCCGATGCCGTGGGGCTCGGCAAGACCATCGAGGTCGGGATGATCCTGTCCGAGCTGATCAAGCGCGGGCAGGCGGATCGCATCCTGGTCCTGGCCAAGAAGTCCATGCTCGCGCAGTTCCAGGCGGAGCTCTGGAACCGGTTCGCGATCCCGCTGGTTCGGCTCGACTCGACCGGGCTCGCCCGGCTACAGCTCAAGATCCCGGCCTCCAAGAACCCCTTCGAGGTCTATCACCGTATCATCATCTCCATCGACACCCTCAAGGACATCGGCCGCTACAGCCATTTCCTGGAAGACACCCGCTGGGACCTGGTCGTGATCGACGAGGCGCACAATGTCGCCGGCGGCGGCAACCCGGAGAAGCACCTCAGTTTCCGCCTGGCCCGCCGCCTAGCGCGGCGCACCAACAGCATGCTGCTGACGACGGCAACCCCGCACAATGGCAAGCGCGAGACCTTCGGCCGCCTGATCAGCCTGCTCGACCCCTCCGCCATCCCCGACCCCAAGCTGCGGGAGTACGAGGCCTCCGACATCAAGCCCTTCTTCCTGATGCGCTTCAAGGAGGATGTGCGCGGCGAGGCAGGGGACAACTTCTCACCGCGTCACGTCATACCGCTGGAGGAGACCACCATCGCGGCCGCGCCCGACGAGGAGCGCGTCTACCGCCAGCTCGCCAACATCAGGCAGCGTGTACTGGACAAGACCCTCGTCTCCAACGCCATCGTGCAGTGGGGCATGTATAAGTCGTTCCTGTCCAGCCCGGAGGCGTGCCGTTCCACCGCTGAGAAACGTCTCAGACAACTGAAGGCGGAGAACGAGACCTCGGCAGAGGCACAGGAGCTCGAGAAGCTGTTGCGGGACCTGGACGGACAAAGCATTGCCCGCGGCTCCCGCTTCAGTCTGCTGCTCCAAGAGCTGCGGAAGCTCAACTGGACCGGGTCCAAGTCCAGCCCCCGTTTGCTAGTCTTCACCGAGAGCCGATTGACCCAGGAACACCTCGCCAGGGCACTCGCCAAGCACTTCCAACTGAGTTACAGCGACAAGCACCCCGTACCAGACCGGGCGCAGCCGGATCAAGCCCTCGCGGTGATTCACGGCGGCATGGCGGACGTGGTCCTGTCATCAACGGTGGAGTCCTTCGGCACCGGCAGCAGCCCAATCCGGATGCTGTTGGCGACCGACGTCGCCTCTGAAGGCGTCAACCTGCACCACCAGTGCCACAACATCATCCATTACGATCTCCCCTGGTCGATCATCACGCTCATCCAGCGCAACGGCCGCATCGACCGATTCGGGCAACGCCAGAGTCCGATTGTTCGCTATCTGATGGTCAACACCAAAGAGGGCTTTCTCGACGGGGATCAGTCCATCTTCCAGCGGTTGGTCGCCAAGGTGGAAGAGATCAACCGCTCGACGCGCACCGGGGAGGGCGTACTCAAGCTCTACGACGCCAAGAAGGAAGAGGAATACATCGCCACCCGCGGCATCATGGCGGGCGACACCGACGTCCTCGACAAGGTCAACCCCGAGACCGCGGAGAGCGCAGGGCTGGAAGAGACCCTGCTCGCGGCCAATCAAGAGGGCCATGAGGACTGGCTCGCGTTCCTCACCGGCGAGACCGATGCCCCCAGCGCGCCGGCCGATGATCCCGCCAAGCAGGTCGTCGACAACTCCCGCATACGCCTCATGCCGCACGCGGAGTTCCTTGAGCGCGGTTATCGGACACTGCAACAGGCCCTGGATGACCCGTCCTACCTGCCGCTGCAGAAGACAGGCAAGCAGTTCATCCTCAACCCCCCGCCTGATCTGAGACGGCGTCT
>JGI12048J13642_10101779_pt1 | contig 50653 bp, 36 predicted proteins | sample ElkSlonscriptome_16_FD_13642 | JGI IMG/M metagenome (IMG submission 13642)
GTCGGTGCGTCATGTACGTCGGTGCATCATGTACGTCGGTTCGTGAAACGCCCGGCAGCCCATGCATGCCGGCACGTTCCGGTCGTTCGGCCTTCGCCCCATCCGTGCCGCGCGGTCTCATCAGTTGCGGAGGGTCCAGCGGACCCCGTAGCTGGCACGGATACCCGGCATCGTTCGACCGGGAATGTCCTGGAGTTCCCGCCGGCCGAAGGTGTTTTCCCACTTGAGGAAGATGCGGACGTTGACGATCCGGATCTGGAGGTAGGCGTTCCAACTCTGGTAGAAGGGCACCCGGGCGGGTCCGGGAAGCACATCGGGATCCTCCGGCGGGGCCACGAAGTCCGGATCGGCGATCGCGACGAGCATCGAGTCGCGTCCCTCCACCATCATGCTGGCACGGATTCCGAGGTTTCCCGTTTCGTAGAAGGTGTTCGCGAAGTCGAACCCGCCCCGGTAGATGCGGCCCGGTCGGTAGACCCCCTCCTCCTCCCACTGTTGCAGTGACCCGACGAGCGAGAGGCCCTCCAGGAGGGGAAGCCCGATGCGTCCCCCCACCTCGAAGCCGGAGACCTCGTCCCCCGGAAAGGCGAGTCCGCCGCGCGCGACGAGCCCGCCCCGATCCGACGTACCGATCGGCAGGACGGAGTCGGTCCGCAGAGACAGCCACGCTCCCTGCAGTTCCACGCGGCCTGAACGAAACCGGGCACCCGCTCTCGTCATCTCACGATCCGTGAACCGCACATCGGGCTGCGCAAAGCCCACGGCCACCGAATCCACCACCGCGCTGTCCGCGGGGAGGCGACGGAAGACGGGACGCCAGCCACGCTCCCCCCGGTCGTGCGAGGCGAACAGCGACAGCCCGAACACGGGGGCGGTCCAGGCGTGCACGCCGGCCACCCCACGTCGCTCGTCGTCCCACCCGTCGCTCCCGAGGCGAAGGGACGCTCCGCCGACCGTCGCCGACTCGACGCCCAGATCGAGATCGAACCGGTCGTCCGGACGCCCCCCCGGAGCCGCCGAAACGGCGCTGGCCGGCGCCGACCCGGCGAGCGAATCGAGTCGTGACGATCCCAGGGAGGTACCCTCGCCGCCGAACAGCCTCGCCTCGCCCCGCGCCCACACCGACACGTCCTCGGTGGTGCGGTCCCACGCACCCCTAAGGCCGAGCTGGGTTCGGGAGAGCCGTGCCGGTCGGACCGACTCGCCCTCGAGTCCTTCCCCGTCCTCGAGATTCAGGCCGGTGCTCGCCCAGAACACCTCACCGCGCAGACCGCCGGGATCCCCGGCACGCGCCCGGAGTGTCGTCGTGTTCCGCGTGGATTCCGTCGCCCCGAGCGACGCGATCGGGTGCGCGGCGTTCGCGCGGCGAAGCTCCGCCGACAGCGTTGCGGGCCCGACGGGTCGGAGGTACCTGAGCCAGACGCCCTGCAAGGTGCCCTCCTCGTTGCCTCTGGTCCCCCGGGTATCGATCCGCTCGATCCCGACACCCACCGCGCCCCCGAAGGCGCTCGGGTGCAGGAAGGTGCCGCGGAAGAGGTTGGTGTCGAGGTCGCCCGTCCCGGCTGAGATACGCGTGAGCGGACGGGGATCGTCGTCGGCGCGCTCCGTCTCCAGCTCCACACGCAGTTCACCTCCGGACCGTCGCACGGTGACGCCACCGATTCCCGCCAGCGGAATGCGGGCCAGGTCGACCAGGCTCCCGTCGATCGGCAGTTCCTCGACCCCGTCCACGAAGACCCGGACGCGCCCGGCACCCATGCCGACGGAGGTGATGTTCTCGGGCGTCCCGTAGTCCCCCCCTCGGATCGGGAGGATCCCCGGAAGAGGCTCCAGGAGCTCCTGCAGGGTGAGCGCTCGCGCGCCGAGAAGGTCCTCGAGATCCCAGCGCTCGATCACGCTCGGATCCCGATCGCTCCCGAACCGCCCGAAGTCCGGGAGATTCCGGATCGGCGGAGGCAGGGAGTCGCCGGGAAGCGTGTCGGACTCGGCTCCGAGCGTGTCCGCCGTCACGGCGGCGGGGACCGTGTCCGGCGGTAGTGAGTCCGGCGGCTCCTGGGCGGCCAGCGGCGACGCGATCATCGCCGCGAGGACAGCAGCCGAACAACGGATCACGCGCGACTCCGCACCCACTCCACGAGGAGTCGCGTCGGAACGCCGTATCCGCCCTTCCTGAGATAGGAGGCTCGCTCTCCATCTCCATACGACGTCCCGGCCACATCGAGATGGGCCCACTTCGTGTCCTTGACGAACTCACGCAGGAACCAGCCAGCCGTGATCGTGCCGCCGGGCCGTCCCCCGATGTTCTGGAGGTCGGCCTGCTCCGAGTCGAGCTGCCTGCGGTACTCGGGCCACATCGGGAGGGCCCAGCACCGCTCCCCCGAGCGCTCGCCGGCCTTTCGGATCTCCTCGACGAGATCGTCGTCCGTCCCCATCAGGCCGATCGCGTGATGACCCAGCCCGACGACCACGGCCCCCGTGAGCGTGGCGCAGTCGACCATCGCTTCCGGCTCGAACTGGAGGGCGTAGTCGAGCGAGTCGCAGAGGATCAGACGCCCCTCGGCGTCGGTGTTGAGGATCTCCACCGTCTTCCCGCTGCGCGTCTTCACCACGTCTCCCGGTTTCACCGCCCGCCCGCCGAGGAGATTCTCGGAGGAGGGCACGATCCCGATCACGTTGCGCTTCACCCCGAGGCGAGCGACCGCCGACATGGCCGCGATGACCGCGGCGCCCCCCGACATGTCGAAGCGCATCTCCTCCATTCCCTTGGGGGGCTTGAGCGAGATACCACCGGCGTCGAAGGTGAGCCCCTTGCCCACCAGTACGAGGGGTCTGTCGCCCTCTTCCCCGCCGTGGTAGGTCATCACGATGAGGCGTGGCTCCTGCTCCGATCCCTGCGAGACCGCGAGGAGCGCCCGCATGCGCTCCTCCTCGAGCCGATCGGGACCGAGGATGTCGACCTCGAAGCCGACGTCACGGCCAAGAGCCTCCGACACGCGTGCGAGATGCCTCGGCGTGGCCACATTCCCGGGCCGTGACTGCAGCACCCGCGCGACGTTCTCGGCGTCCGCGATCACGACGCCATTCTCGGCACCCCGCTCGAACGCCTCGCCGTCGCCGACCAGGATCACGTCCTTCACCTCGGTCGGCGTCTCGGTCTCGCCCGCGCCCGTCTTGAGCTCACGAAAACGCCACGACGCCAGCACCGCTCCCTCGGCCGCCGACTGTGCCGACACCTCCGGTCCGTCGGAGAGCGAAGGGACGAGCACGCCGAGCGCATCGATCCGGATGTTCTCGGCCTCGCGGACGGCGGTCCCGGCGAACCGCCGGACGTCCTCGGCGGTGAGGTCCGACTCGCGCTTTCCGACGCCGATGAACACGACCCGCAGGGGCCCCTGGGCCTCCTCGGACCACACCAGCGTGGTAGAGCCCGACCTCGCGTCGAGATCGGCGCGCGCCCGCCTCAGAGCCGCGGCGAGCGAGGCTGGGAGGGCGTCCGGAAGCTGCGGCTCACCGGGACCCTCCGTGTCCCGTGCGTCGGCCCCGTTCGTGCCGAACACGGGTACCGCGAGAAGCGGCGTGTCGAGGGTTTCGAGCAATTCGATGGACGTGGTCGTGAGCGCCATGGATCCGTTGCGGTGGAGCACCGCGGTCGTGGTTCGAAGGTGGGGCGAGCCCGATTCCGCGGGCCCGCCTCAGAGAGTACGGGAAAACGGACGAGTAGATCCGCCGCGGCCGCGCGCCGCGCCGGAGATCCACATGCCGTCGCAGGGGGTTCACATCCCCCGAATGATCGCCCTGCCGAACTCCGATGTCTTGAGGAGCGTCGCTCCCTCCATCTGACGCTCGAGATCGTACGTGACGGTCTTCGCCTGGACCGCGGCCTCGAGACCACGGTCGATCGCGCCCGCGGCCTCGTCCCACCCCATGTACTCGAGCATCATCACGGCCGACAGGATGAGCGAGCCGGGATTCACCTTGTCCATTCCGGTGTACTTGGGTGCCGTCCCGTGTGTCGCCTCGAACACCGCCACCTCGTCCCCGACGTTGGCACCCGGCGCCATGCCGAGGCCGCCGACCTGCGCCGCGCAGGCATCCGAGAGATAGTCGCCGTTCAGGTTGGGTGTCGTGAGGATGTCGTACTCGTCCGGCCGCAGCAGGAGCTGCTGGAACATCGCGTCGGCGATCCGGTCGCCGACCACGATCCGACCCTCGGCCGACGCTCCCTCCCAGATCTCCCTCTCCGGGATCGTCGCCTTCGGGAATTTCTCCGCCGCGACCTCGTACCCCCAGTCGCGAAAGGCTCCCTCCGTGAACTTCATGATGTTGCCCTTGTGCACGAGCGTGACGGCATCGCGTCCCCGCTCGATGCCGTACCGGATGGACGCCGCCACGTGGCGCTTCGTGCCGAAGGGCGAGATCGGCTTGATCCCGATGCCGCTGGCCTCGCGGATGTTCGAGCCCATCTCGTTCACCAGGAAGTCGCGGACCTTCTCCGCCTCCGGTGTGCCGGAGGCCCACTCGATCCCCGCGTACACGTCTTCGGTGTTCTCCCGGAAGATCACGACGTCGAGCTTTTCCGGCTCCTTCATCGGGCTCGGCGTTCCCCTGATCCAGCGCACCGGTCGGATGCACGAATAGAGGTCGAGCACCTGACGGATCGTCACGTTGAGCGACCGGATGCCACCACCCACGGGCGTCGTCAGCGGGCCCTTGATCGAGACCTTGAACTCCGTCAGCGCGTCGAAGGTCTCCTGCGGGAGCCACTCTCCCGTCTTCTCGTGCGCCTTCTCCCCGGCATAGACCTCCATCCAGGAGATCTTGCGATCGCCACCGTACGCCTTCTCGACGGCCGCATCCACCACGGTCCGCGTGGCGCGCCAGATATCCGGCCCGATGCCGTCGCCCTCGATGAAGGGGATGATGGGATGATCGGGGACGCGGATCTGGTCGCCGTCGAAGCTGATGGGATCTCCCGAGTCGGGGATCCTCGCGTGCTGATAGTCGGCCATCGCTCGTACGAAAAAAGGGTGGATTCCCGCGCCGCATGCTCCTGCGCGGAGGCTGCCGGACAGAGATCAGGAAAATGACGGGATCCGCGCGCGGCGGGCAAGGTGGAACGGCTGCGATGCGCGCGGGTCGAAGCGACGTGCCGTCGGGGACTCCGGCGGTCGGGTTCCACCCGATACGACTCCGAGCGAGGAAGCCAGGGACATGTCCGAGCAGATCGCACTCGTGACCGGCGGTACGGGCGGCCTCGGCCGCGCCGTCGTGCTCCGCCTACTCCAGCGGGGGGATCGTGTCATCGTCCCCTGGTACGCGCAGGCGGAGGTCGATCGCCTCACCGACCACGTCGAGGAATACTCCCCCGGGGCCGCCCGTCGCCTGGAGCTGATGGCCGCCGACCTCACGGATGCCGAGGATCTGGAGGGCCTCGGGCACCGCATCGACGAGCTCGGGCACCTCGACGTCCTGTGTAATCTGGCGGGCGGATTCGCCATGAACGACGTCGGCGAGACCGAGGTGGAGGAGTGGGAGCGGATGATCGGCATGAATGCGACGACCGTATTCTTCACGACCAGGACGGCGCTGCCCTCCCTCCGGAAGTCCGACGAGGGCGCCATCGTCAACATCGCCGCCGTACCCGCCATCACCGGTGGCGGGGCCGGTATGGTGGCCTACACCGCATCCAAGGCGGCCGTCGTGGCCATGACGAGGGCCATGGCGCTCGAGTTCGCGGAGGACGACATCACCGTGAATGCGATCGCGCCGAAGGTCATCGACACGCCCGCCAACCGGGACGCGATGCCGGACGCGAATTTCGCCGAGTGGGTCACCCCCGAGGCCATCGCGGACGAGATCGCGCACCTGACGGGGCCGGCCGGGCGGCGGGTCAGCGGAAACGTGATCGTCATGGGGCGGTAGCGGCGCGCCTTTCGCGGGCGGGCCGGCCGGTCGCAGACTGGGAGCGCCATCCGCCTGTACCCGGAGCTCCTCATGCATCCGCGCCGCCTGCCCGCCGTGCTCGGTCTCCTGCTCCTGCCCCTCGCGGCATGTGCGGAGGACGACATATCCGTCGACACCTCCTCCGGCGTCACCGTCCGCGACTCCGCGGGCGTCCGCATCGTCGAGAACCACGACTCGGTGTGGACGGAGGAGACGAGGTGGCGGCTCGGGGACGAGCCGGAGCTGGTGATCGGCTCGGTGGACGGGAGCGTCCCGGGGACGGACTTCGGACGGGTGGACGACGTCCTCGTCGTGAGCGGGCGCGTCGTGGTGGCGGACGGACAGACGCGCCTGCTCCGCATCTTCGACGAGGAGGGCCGATGGCTGCGTGATCTCGGTGGCCAGGGGGACGGCCCCTTCGAATTCCGCTTTCTCCAGGCGGTCTTCGCCGTCGGCGACTCCGTGGCCGTGTGGGACGCGAACCGGCGCAGGGCCGTCCTGCTGCCGGTCGACGGCGGCACACCCAGAGCCGCGCTGTTCACGACGGACAACGAGCCGGGTCGGGGCGAGTTCGTCGAGCTACTGCTGCCGGACGGCCGGGCCGTCGTGGGCCCGACGCCCCTCTTCGGAGCGGCGCTGCCGGAGGGCCCGCGAACCCGGGCCGACCGGCTGTATCGCGTTGTGCCGGAGGCGGGTGCGGCCGGTGACACGATCGGTGCCCTGCCCTACTACCTCGCCTACAACTTCGGCACCGAGCGCACGACGGGGCCGGTCCTGTTCGCCCCGACGAGTTCCTTCGAGCCGGCCGGAGCGGACGCGGTGTGGTTCGGGTGGTCGATCGACGCCTACGAGCTGCGGCGGATCCCGCTCCACGAAGGGGACGTACCGGAGCTTCGGGTTCGGCGAGCCTGGGAAGCCCCTACCCTGCCGGACGACATCCATGCGCGCTTGGCGACCCACTTCGACAGCAGCTTCGCCGCCGCGGGTCTTTCCGCCGGTGTCGTGGCAGAACAGCGCGAGATGGTGGATGCACTGCAGATCGTCGACCCCCTGCCGGCATACGCGGACTTCGAGGTCGCCTCGGACGGCCACCTGTGGGTGAACGACTTCCGACGGCCGGATGAGGTCACCGTCGCAGCGGTACTCGGGCGGGAGCGGATCGGCTCGACGAGGTGGAGCGTCTTCACGCCCCGGGGCCGCTGGCTCGGAACCATCGGCGTCCCGGAGAATTTCGTGCCGACCGCGTTCGACTCCGACCGGGTACTCGGCATCCGGACCGACGAGTTCGACGTCCAGTGGATCGAACGCTACCGGCTCATCAAGCCCGAGTAGATCGAGCCCCCCCTCACCCCGCCACCGCCCGCACGACGTCCATCGTACTCACTACACCGAGCAGCTGGTCGTCGTCCATCACGAGCAGCCGATGGACGCCCCGCTCGACCATGAGTCGGGCGGCATCCGACACGGAGGCGTCGGGCCCGAGCGCCACGAGCTTCCGCGACATCACCTCGGCGATGGAGTGCTCGTCCAGCCGGTCCCACTCCGGTGACTCCGTCTCCGAGATGCGGGACCAGACATCCGCCTCGGAATCGGCCCACCGATCGACGAAGTAGGCCGCGGGCTCGTTCTCCTCGTCGAAGGTCGGGTCGTCCATCGGGACCTCCCCAAGTTCCACGGCCCTCTCGCGATGCGGAGGCACCCCGGGCGACGAGGCCTCGAACTCCAGGATATCGGTACGGGATGCGACCCCGACCACGACCGAGCCGGCCACGACCGGAGCTCCGCTGATGCGCGCGGCGGAAAGAGCCTCGATGGCTTCCCGAAGCGTCATGTACTCCTCCAGGGTGACGGCCTCGGCCGTCATGATGTCACGAACGGTCTTCATGGTTTCCAGGGGTCTCTCTGATCAGGATCGTGTGTCGTGTGGTATCGGGTCCATCGGACGCTGGTGAACGAGCATCGCCCGGACTCTCGACTACGCATCTTAAGGGTACTTCGGCCTCCGAGTCCATTGCACCACCCATGTATTCGGTCTATCTTCGGTTTTCGGTATCTATTCGGTATTCTCGACCGAGCCACACATACACCGGAAACCCGCACCACATGGCCCGTTCCGTCGGTTCCACGGCTTCTTCCACCACCTCGTCTTCGGCGCACTCCACCGCCTCCCGCGACGCCCGCACCTCGTCACATGCCCGACGCATGTCCAACGGTTCGGGTACCGCCGCGACCACGACGGCCACCGGGGTCCACGGAGGCGCCAGACGGGGCAGCCGGATGGCGGCCTGCCTCTGGCTTCCGACCTTCGAGCTCCGGCTCGAGCTGGTGCGCTTTCCCGACCTCGACTCGACGTCGGTCGCCCTGCTCTCCCCCGGCGAGAGTACGCGGCGCACGCTCTGGCAGGTGTCGGAGCGGGCGTGGGAGGCGGGAGCGCGTCCGGGACAGCTCATCTCGCAGGCGGTCTCACTCTGCCCCTCGCTCACCCTCCTCGACCCCGACCCGGCCCACTACGACGCCGCCGTCGAGGCGATCCTCGAGGCGCTTTCGGGGCGCACACCGATCGTCGAGCCGGGGGTGGAGCGCGGGAAGGTCTTCCTGGGGATGGACGGGCTCGGACGGCTGTACGGATCGCCGAAGAATCAGCTGCGGGCGATGCTGCGTACGCTATTCGACGTGCTTCCGCGTCCCCTCGTGGCGTCGTACCGGGTCGGCTACGCGCCGGGAACGTTCGGGGCGTGGACGGCGGCGGCACGGGCGACACCGGGTGGACCGGTGATCGTGGAGGACGACGCCTCGCTCGCCGGCTTCCTGGCACGCTGCCCGGTGCAGGCGCTGCCCGTCGAGGACGAGATGGTCACCCGGCTGGAACGCCTGAGCATCCGGACGCTGGGCGATCTCGTCCGCCTGCCCGAGCCGGCGCTCGTCGCCCAGTTCGGGCAGGACGGACGGGACGCGCTCGCGTGGGCCACGGCCCGGCGCATCGATCCCGTGCGTCCCTGGCATCGCCCCCGGCCCATCCGCGCCTCGCTCGAGTTCGCCGACGCGACCGGTCAGCTGGAGGTCTGGCACGCCGCACTCGACCGGCTCGTGGAGCGGGCGCTCGCTCGCGACGCACGACGCGGGCGGAGCATCCACGAGATGCGGATCGTCGGCCACCTCGAAGGCGGGGGCTCCTGGTCGGTGGATGCGATCCTGCGCGAGCCCAGCGGGGAGAAGGAGCGGCTCGTCTTCGTCCTCCGGTCGCGCATGGGGCTTTCCCCCCCACCCCGTGCGCTCACCGGCCTCGCGCTGGAGTTGACCGACTTCGGCGCGCCCGCCGCGCAGTCCGATCTCTTCGAGGCCAACGTCGAGCGGGGTCGCACCCTGGCCGACGGTAAGGTGCCGCCCTCGCTGAAGGAGGCGGTGCGGGAGCTACGGCTGCGCCTCGGCGACTCGCCCCTCTACCGCGTGGTCGAGCTCGACCCCTGGTCGCGGATCCCCGAACGTCGCCACGCGCTGCTCCGCTTCGAGGCGTAGGAGCGCAGGCACGACCCACTCGACGAACGCTCACGAATCCGGAAACACACACCATGGCCCTGCGAAAGGCGACCGGCTCCGCCACCCGCCGACTCCGGCGTCTCGACGCCCCGCACGACATCCGCGTGAAGATGGACGACGCCGGCCGGCCGGTCCGTCTGGCCCGTGCCCGACGCGTGCTCGCCGTCGAGCGGATCATCGAGTCGTGGCGCATCGACGACGAGTGGTGGCGGACACCGATCTCACGACGCTACTTCACGGTCGTGCTCGAGGACGGGGCGCACCTGACGCTCTACCGGGACCTGATCGCGAAACGCTGGTACGTGCACGGCTGACGATGCGCGCACCCCTCCAGCGCGGCGATCCGATCCAGCACATCCCTCCAGCGCGGCACTCCAGCACGTCCCTCCAGCGCGGCTCTCGGATCCGTCGCGGCGCCTCGATCGGTAGCTGGAGCAGCTCGAGCCCCGGGGACTAGCCGCCCAGCGGCATCCGCACCCGGAGCACCACGTCGCGGCCCGGATCTTCGACGAAGAGCCGGTAGCGGCTCAGGTAGTCTCGGTAGGCGCGGTCGAAGAGATTGGTGACGTCCAGCGACACGTCGAAGGACCGGCCGGTGACCTCGAGCGCGGTCCAGGAGAGTCCGACATCGACGAGCTGGTAGCCTTCGGTGGGAAGGCCGTAGATCGTCTCGGCGGGCACCCGGTCCTGCTCACGGACGAGCAGCGCCGATACCTCGGCCGAAAATCCATCGAATCCGCGCGCGGCGGGCGCCCAGCGCACCCCCGTCCGCAGCCGGTCGGCCGGCATGTCGTAGAGGGGCTCGTCGAGTTCGCGGTTCTCGCCCCGGATCAGGCTGCCCTGCCCGAATAGCGCGACACCCGCGCCCACCTCTACGTCGAGATCGAGCTCGAGCCCGGATAGAAAGGCATCCGCCTGCCGGTACTCGAAGGCCGGATACGCGCCACGAATCGTGAGCACGGGCTCGCGAGGACGCAGGAAGATGTAGCCGTCGATGACGTTGCGGAACGCGTTCAACTGCAGGCGGAAGCGCTCACCCGTTCGCCGAAGCGTCGCATCCACATTCGTGGTCGACTCCTTGTCGAGCGTCGCGTCGCCGAGCTCGTACTGCGCAGTGCCGTGGTGAACGCCCTGGCTGAAGCGCTCGTTCACGTTGGCCGCACGCCACGCGCGCCCCACGTAGGAGCCGACGAACCACCCGTCCGAGAACTCCCACGTCACGCCCACACCGCCCGAGACGTCGGCCCAGCTGTCGGTCGTACGCTCGAGATCGAGCCCCCGATCGGGCGGCGGGAAGGTACGCTGCCACCGGTAGTCGCCACGGACGCCCGCATTGAGCGTGACGGATCCGAAGCTGCGCTCGTCCCGCACCCATGCGCCGCTCGTGTAGAGCCGATACTGCGGGATCAGGTAGCCCCGCCCGATGCTGATGTTGCCCTGACGCATCCCGCTCACGCCGAACCGGGTCGTACCGCTTCCGTGATCGATTCCGTATGCGCCCTCGAGGGAGTGCGTGTAGAGATCCAGTCCGAAGGCGGGCTCGTCGCGGTTGGCGAGGCGACCATGGTTGTCGAACTCGCGTCGGCGGTTGAGCTGGAAGGCGTAGGAGACGTCGAGCTCGCGATCGTCGGCGAGCAGCGAGCGGTAGCGCAGGAGAACGCGGTCGTGCGTCACCTGCTGCCGCGGATTGTCGATCTCGTAGGCGAACTCGGAGGGTCGTGGGCCGCGCTCGATCACCCGCTGCAGGTCCTCGAAGTTTCCGACGTGCGCGCCCGAGAAGAGGCCCAGCTGCGTGTCGTATCGAGAGACGGTCAGCTCGGTGCGTCGCCGGTCGCCGATCCATCCGATCGAGCCCGAAAGGCTGAACTCCGAAAAGCCGGTGTTGTCGAGATTGAATCCGGGCGCGGTCGCGTCTCCGGCACGACGTCCCGTGACGCGGAAACGGGACGACACCGTGCCCAGGAGCGGCAGGTCGAGTGCGCCGTTCTCGAGCCCCAGCGAGGCGGCGCCCTGCTGGTTGTTCGCGAAGGCGTGCGTGGCCAACTCGCCCGACCAGCCCGCCGTCCGCCCGAGTCGGGACGGCTCCACCCGGACGACGCCACCCATGGCGTCCGAGCCGTACTCCACCGCACCAGGGCCACGCACGATCTCGATCTGATCCGCACCGAACACGTCGATCTCCGGCGCGTGCTCGCCACCCCACTGCTGGCCCTCCTGACGCACGCCGTCGTTCGACACGACGACCCGCTGCGAGTGGAGTCCGCGCACCACCGGCTTCGAAATGCTCGGCCCGTACTGGATCACGGACACGCCCGGAACGCTCTCGATGGTGCCGCCGAGGGTCTGGCCCTGCACTCGGTCGATGGTCTCGGCATCCAGCAGCGAGGTGCTCTGGGCGCGACGCACCCTGGACCGCACCTCCGACGCCTCCGCACTCACATCGATCCCGTCGAGGCGTACGCCCATCGGGACGAGTTCGACGCGCATACCATCGCTGGCCGGCACCCGGGCCGTGGCGTATCCGATCCGACGGATCAGCAGGGTGTCTCCGATGGCGCCGGGGCCATCATGGACGAACTTCCCCTCGGGACCGGTCAGGACCCCGGCCTCCGTCGTGTCCGTTCCGACCCACACACCCTCCAGTGGCACGCCGGTGGACGCATCCACCACGGTCCCGGAGACCCCCGCCTGCGCGGCGAGGGCCCCCGAACCGCAGAAGAAAAGCAGCGTCGCGACGAGAAGTGCGCGACGCACGTGGTCAGCCCACCGTGAGCGTGAAGCTCACATCGGCGTCCGTCTCGTCGCTCGGCGCGAGACCGTCACCCTTCGGCTCGTCGTCGAAGTGGCTCAGGAGCACCCGAAGGCTTCCCGCACCGCCCGACGTGGCTCCCGTCACGACCTGGAAGGACAGCCCCAGAGGAGCTCCATTCCCGTCGAGATCGAGCGACGCGAGCGGCACTTCGACCCCGGTGAGTCCCGTCACGGTGTAGAAGACCCGATGCTCGTCATCCTCCTCCTGCACCTCCAGCGTGATGTCCTCGACGTCGTCCGGATCGGAGGCATCGAGGAAGCGGACGGTGCCGGTGTAGATGGCGCCGGCTTCGAGCGCGAGCGGCGTGTCCTGCGCCTCGGGAGGGAGCGGCCCCAGGCCGTCCGGGTCCGTGATGGTGGAAACGAGAGCCGCGCCGCCGGCGACGGGTGTGAGCGTGACCTCGACCGCGGTGATGAGTTCCTGGTCGTTTCCTTCGGGTGCGGTGGGATCGTCGTCGCAGGCGGCGACGCCGATGAGAGAGATGAGAGCTGCGGACGCAATGCTACGGACGTGCGAATTCATGAAGTACTCCAGCAGTTGTCGATCGAGTTCACGAGCTAGGAGGCCCTGCGCACACAGGTGCGCGAGATGGGCCCGAAGCTCGAAGCAATTCAGATGGTTCCGAACTCGATCGCCGGAGGACCCCGGGCGCGCGGCGAACGGCGCTCCGCCTCGCAGGCCGCGGTGGAGGATGTCGGTCGCACCTCGATACGGGCGACCGGGGGCACCGTGGAGACCGCCGCGGACGCGCCGGTCGTGGGCAGCACGGCCGTACCCGCGACGACGCACACCCGGGAATGCGCCTCCGCACCGTCGTCGAGCGCGTGATCGTGCGCGGACACCCCCACCAGAGCGATCGAGATCGCCAGCGTCGCGAGCATCCCGAACAGGGACCTCGGCGGCAGGAAGGAGCGAGAGTGCATCGAACTCGGGTGTGGGTCGAGGCGGAGGTGCAGGTCCGAAGGACCGTACGATGGCACCGCCGTGGATCGATATCCCGGCGGCGACACCTCCATCGGCTTGGGTTGGGGGGGTGGTACCACCACCCGGTGCCGAGGTTCCCGAGGGGGGCGGTGGGTGGGCGGTGCGGCTCGCGGTGGTATTGTGGCGCCCCCCGGATTCTCGCACGCTTCGAGGTATCGCGTGCGAAATCGGGCTTTCACGGATCCCGCACGAACGACCGCGCACACCCCAGGAGCATGACCGAAGACCCCGGGCCCAGCAGCCCCACTTCCGACGGTCTGTCGCTGGTCGTGCTCTCCCTCCAGGCTCGGGGAGCCGCGGCCTCGCGGACCGAGGTGACGCTCTCCGACGAGCGGACCTTCACGATCGCGACGGAGTCGGTCCTCGACCTCGGACTCTCCCGCGACACCCCGGTCGACGCGCAGCTCGAGTCCAGGCTGATCGACGCGGACCTGCGGTTCCGCGCGAAGGACACGGCGTTGGGCCTTCTGGCTCGTCGCGCCCATGCGCGCCGCGAGCTTCGCGACAAGCTGTACCGCAAGGAGTTTCCCGGACGGGTGATCCAGAGCGTACTCGACCACCTCGAGGAGATCGGCCTGGTGGACGATCGCGCCTTCGCCGAGGCGTATGTACGCGACCGGGTCAGGCTGAAGCCGCGGGGTCGTCGTGCACTCCGGTCGGAGCTCGCGAAGAAGGGGGTGCGAGACGATGCCGACGCCGCCATCGAGGCGGTGTTCGACGACGAGGAGGTCGACGACCGCACCCTCGCACGGGAGGCGGCAGAGGGGTGGGTGTCCCGGCAACGGGCGTCCGTTCTCGACGCGCTCGACGAAGGGTACCGGAGCGATGCAGGCCGGAAGGCGCTACGACGATACCTCGGCTGGATGGGTCGGCGGGGGTTCGGAGGCGGAGTCGCCCGCGGTGTTCTGGACGAACTGCGCCCGGACTGAGATCTCACCGACGCGGGCGTCGGTCCCGGACTCGGGCAACGACCCCGACCGGGGACGCCGACCTCAGCGGATCGGCAGCACGACCTCACGTGCAGGGTCACGCATGTTGTAGTGCGATGCCATGACACGGCCGTAGGCGCCCGCGAGATCCACGAGCACCACATCTCCCTCCTCGGTCTCCGGGAAGGGGCGATCGACCCCGAGCCGGTCCCCGGACTCGCAGATCGGACCCACGATCTGCGCGGGGCCGATACTCGGATCGTCCAGACGGCTCAGGTTGACGATTTCGTGATGGGCGCCGTAGAGCGCCGGCCGGAGCAGCGAATTCATGCCGACGTCGAGTCCGATGTATCGCATGTCGCCCTTCCCCTTGGTCTGCGTCACGCGACCGAGGAGGACGCCCGCCTCCGCGACGAGCCATCGACCGGGCTCGAGCCAGATCTCCACGCCCGGCTGGTCCTGCCGAAGCCCGCGAAGACCCGCCGCCAGACGCTCCAGCGAGATCGGAGGTGCGCCGGAAACGGGCGGAACCCCAAGCCCCCCGCCCAGATTGAGCACCTCGACGTCGGGGAAACGCGTCCGGAGGGATGCGAGCGTGCGTCCGACCCGAACCCAGTGCTCCCCGTCGAGGATGTCGCTGCCGGAGTGCGTGTGGAGCCCCCGGACCGTGGTCCCCGCAGCATCCAGCGCCTCGACCGTCCGGTCGAGTTCGAAGAGGGGGATCCCGAATTTCGAGTGGCGGCCGCCGGTCACGACCTTCTCGTGGTGCCCGCGGCCCCACCCCGGGTCGATGCGGAGGAAGATGTCCCGCCCGGCGAACAGCTCGGGCCATGCCTCGATCGGGTGAAGGGCGTCGAGCGTGACGGTATAGCCCCGCCCCAGGGCATCGGCGTATTCCGTTCGGCCGGCGAAGTTCGGCGTGAACATCACCTCGTCGGGCCGGAACCCGGGGAAGGTCGTCTCGAGGTGACGGAGTTCGCCCGGCGAGACGCATTCGAAGCCGGTACCCGCGGCGCGGCATGTCGTCAGCACCGAAGCGTTCCAGTTCGCCTTCATGGCGTACAGCACACGATCGACCTCGTCGACCGCCGTCAGCGCGACGGCACGATCCCGAACCGTGCGGAGGTCGTAGACGTAGGCCGGGCCGTCGGCCGCGATGTCGATCAACGCGTCCACGCGGTCCCGCCACCACCGACCGACGCCTCGCGGTACCCGACCACCCGGACGGCCGGCCTCTGCGACCTCCCCCAGGACCTCCGGCGCGCCATCGGCCGTACCGACGCCGCCGACGAGGACCTCGTGCAGCCGCTCCACCAGCCGGCCGGCCTGAGCTTCGTCGACCACGACCGTGAAGTTCAGATCGTTCGCCGCCTGCGACACCAGGTGAATGCGGTGCTCCTCGAAGACCTCGAAGATCGGACCGAGCCGATGCAGCTGCCGCCGGACGTTCCGGCCCACGAGGCTCACCGCGGCACAGCCGGGGATGACCTCCACACTCGCGAACTCCCGCAGCGCGGACACGAGCCGAGCGATGGTGCCGCGGTCGATCATGTTGGCATCTCCGTCCAGCGACACCGTCACATTGGTCTCCGAGGTGGACACCAGATCGATCGACAGCCCCTCGGCGGCGATCACGCCGAGCGCCCGCGCCAGGAAGCCGACTTCCTGCCACATCCCGACGGTCTCGATCGAGAGCAGTAGCACCCGGTTCTTGCGTGAGACCGCCCTGAGACCGGGGTGGGAATCCGCCAGATCGGGAAGGATACGGGTGCCGGGCGACTCGGGGTCGCGACTACTCCGCAGATGGATCGGGATACGGCGACGGCGCAGCGCCGGGATACAGCGGGGGTGGAGCACGCGGCTTCCGGTGGTCGCGATCTCCTGCGCCTCGGCGTAGTCGAGCTCGGGAATCAGCCGGGCACCGGGTACCAGACGAGGGTCCGCGGAGAACATCCCCGGAACGTCCGACCAGATCTCCAGCCTCCGTGCGTCGACATTCCCCGCGAGGCAGGCCGCCGCCGTATCCGACCCCCCTCGCCCCAACAGCACCGTCCCCCCGGTTGCGGGATCCCGCGCGAGGAACCCCTGCGTCACGATCACACCGTGCCCCGACCGGTCGATCCGGGAGACCACCTCGGGGTCGGAGGATGCAGTGCACTCCGCCGACAGCCAGCGGCGAGGTCCTTCGCTCGCATCTGCGAGGGCGCTCAGCAGATCGGGCGCGGCGAGGCCACCGACATCGAGCCCGCGTCCCCGGAGCCAGGCGACCCCGATCGGAGTCAGGAGGCGTTCTCCGGCGGCGATGACCTCGGCCTGTCGGCGCCAGTCCTCGGGGCCGAGATCCCGATCACCCGCGACCGCACACGGCAGATCGGCCAGCGCGGAACGAAGTGCGTCGAGCTCGCGGTCCATCGCACCCTGCGCGTCGTCGTCCACCTTCAGGCGCACGGCCAGGTCCAGCATCCTCTGCGCCACCGACGTCACACCCTCCTCGCGCGTCGTTGCGTCCGCCTCCAGCAGAGCGGTGAGGAGGTCGGTCATGCCGGGAAGCGCGGAGTGCACGACGATCGGGCGGACACCCTCGTGCAGCCGCCGCTCAACGACCTGGGCGACGACACGCCACTGCTCCGGGGCGGCCACGCTGGTCCCCCCGAACTTGAGGACGACGAAGGGGGATTCGGAGGGAACCCGCTCCGAGACGGGTACCGGGACCTCAGCCACCGGGAGCCAGGTCCACTCCCTCCGCGATGGCGGCCCGCCAGTCGGCCAGAGCGACGAGAAGCTTGAGTCGCGTCTCGACGACCTTGACCCGGGCGTCGAACGCCTTCTGCTCGCGGAGCTGCAGAGCGAGGAGGTCGGATGCTCCGGCGGCGAAGCGCTCCGCCTCGGCGATCCTGAGCTCCTCGGCGAGCTCGCTGGCGAGTTCGGCACGCTCGACCTGCGCCAGGGCCGCATCGAGGTCGGCGGCGGCCGTTCGGACATCCGCCCCCACTCTGTCACGCCCGAAGTCGAGCTTCACGCGGGCGGATTCGACCTTCGTCTCCGCCTGCAGCTGCTTCCCCGTCTCGGCGCGACGCTGCAGCGGAAGCTTGAACTCCACCGCCGCGGTCAGCTCGTCTCTCGCGAGATCACCGTAGAGTTCCGCCCCGAGGTCTCTCGAGGCCTCGACGCGTGCGTCGAGGGTCGGCAACGCGGCAGCCGACGCGAGGCGACGATCCACCTCGAACCGCGCGACGTCGAGTGCGAGCACGGCCAACTCCGGTCGGTGCACCATGGCTCGGGCGAGGCCCGCGTCGAGGTCGGGTGCCTGGAGCTCCGGGATCTCGAGTTCGGCCGGGAGTCGGTCCTCACCCGGAATCGGCGGGTCGACCTCGCCACCCGGGCGGACGAGAAAGAGAGAGAGCAGCACCGAGGCGGTCCGGAAGGCGCGCTCCGCCTCTATGACCGCGATCTCACGCGAGACGACGAGCCCCTGGTTGTCCACGAGATCGATGTCGGCGCGCAGACCGTTTGCCACCTGCGCCTCCAGGGCCTCCGTCCGGTCCTCCGCCAACTGCAGCAGATCGCGGGCGAGCGCGAGTTCACGTCCGGCCGCCACCCACTCATGATACGCGACGTTCGCCGCCCGGACGACGTCGAGCCTCTGCCGCGCGATGACCGGGGTCACCGCCTCGAACTCGAGCCGCGCACGTTCCACCTCGGCACGCTGTGGGTCGATCGGGCCGCCCTTCAGCAGGGGGATCCGGAGACCCAGCGCGAGTTCGCCGTCCTCGAAGGTGCGATTGCGGTAGTAGTCGGGAAGTTCTTCACCCGTGGTCAGCCGGTATCCGCCGTACACCGTCGAGCCCCAGAGTCCGGTGAACTGCTCGAGCCCCGCCTGCGTCTCGGTGTACTCGTAGTAGCCGTCCACCGTGCCCCCGACCTTCGCGAACATGTCGAGGTCGAACACGCCCCGCGCCTCGCGGAGCCGTCCCCCCGCGACGGCTCGTTCGAGCTCGGCGATCAGAAGCGGCGGATAGGAGGCGAGCACGCCGGCGGCGACGTCCTCCCAGAGGAGCGGATCGGACACCGCCGTCGTCGGATCCGGTCCCGCTCCGACGTCCTGTCCGGCCACCGCAAGGGGACTCGACACCACCAGCGCCATCATGACACCGCCGACGAGGGTGGGGACGGCGGCGGCACGACCGGCAATCGCGCGAATTCGGCGCAACGCGCATCCGCAGATCGGGACCTCCCAGCTCACGACCCCGAGTCCATGGTCGCCCCGCTCGTGGGGCTGTCGGCGAGTGTCGGCGGGAACCCGTTGAGCTGGCGCCAGATCTCATACCAGAGCGGCACCTGGTTCAGAAGCACCCAGCCGCGAGCCTTCACACCCTGACGAAGCCACCGCGGACCGGGCCACTCGACCACTTCATCGTCGCCGAGGATGTCCGGACGGGGTGCGACGAGGACCCGGAACCGACCCGTGCCGTCGTCCGTCGGGTCGATGAGGACGACCTCTCCGCCGAAGGTACCCCGCGCCACCGAGGGCCAGCCGATGAACTGCACCGCGGGCCATCCCTCGAACTGCAGGCGGACCGGGCTTCCTTCCACGACCACATCGCCCTGCGCGTCGACCGTGCGCTCGCGGATCAGCGGCACGTCCCGGCCGTCCATCCACAGTTCGACCCGACGCTGCTCGGCCGGGGTCTCGGGAACGATCGTGGCGAGCGGCTTGCCGGCGCTCAGGAACGTTCCCTCGGTCGCGTTCACGCGGAAGATCACACCGTCCTGGGGCGCCTCCACGACCAGTCGACCGTAGGCGTTGGCCTCACTCCGGATCGACGCCAGCGACTGCGCGGCCGAGGCCGAATCCGAACGCGCAGCAGCGACGTTCGAACGCAGCGACGCGAGAGATCCCTCGCCCTCCAGCTCCACCCGGCGGCGGGCGGCCTCGGCCTGCGCGAGCGACGCCGCAGTCCGGTCGCGCTCGAGACGAGCGAGCTCGTAGTCGCGCTCGGACACGAGCCCGCCGGCCTGATTGCGGAACAGCCGTTCTGTCCGCCCGAACTGGAGGGAGGCGGTCTCCGCGGCGACACGAGCAGCCTCGAGCTCCAGCTGGGCCGCCGCGATGGTCTCGGGAAGCGCGGCCTCGGCGGCTCTGAGCTGGCTGCGGTATCCGTCGAGCTTCTCGTCTGCTGCCTCCAGCTTGTCCTGGGCCGCCTCGCGCTGAAGCTCGAGATTCTCCCGGAGCTGCGGGTCGTTGGCCCCCATGACGAACAGGACATCTCCCGCCTGCACCGACTGACCCTCCACCACCCGGCTCTCGATCAGTCGACCGGAGAGCGGGGCCTCGAGCGTCTGCGGACGGTCGAGCGGATCGAGCGCCACGACCTGCCCGTTGCCGCGCACGAACTGCTGCCACGGCAGTACGAGGATGACCACCAAATAGACGCCGAACGCGATCGCGGCGGCCCATCCGAGCCGGCGCACGATGCGCGGCGACAGCGTTCGTCCCACCGCCGGGAAATCCACCCGGTGGTCGAGCATGGGGAAGGCGTCGGAGGGAAGATCTTCCCGCTCCCGAATCCGCTCCTCCCGCGTCGGGACACCACTCATCCCGTCACCCCGGTGCGCATCGGGCCGAAGGTCGCCATGTCGATGGTGCGGTCACAGCGCTCGATGACCGAGGGATCGCGCGTGGCAACCAGCAGCGTCCAGCTGTTGTCGTGCCCGAACACGAAGTCGGTAAGCTCCGAGAAGGTCTGGGGCTCCAGATTCTCGAGGTTCTCGTCCAGCAGGAGGAGCGAGGGCGCGCCCACGATCGCGCGGGCCAGAATCAGCCTCGATCGCTGCGAGGACGAGAGCGGTCGCCCGCCCACATTCAGGACCGAATCCATACCCGACGGCAGGCGCATCACGTCGTCGAGCAGACCGACCTTTCCGAGGGCCTTGCGCACATCCTGACGTGACAGGCCCGGTCGCCCGAAGGAGACGTTCTCGAACACCGACGCCTCGACCAGATCCTGCCCCCGCACCAGTGCGACACGGTTTCGGAGCGCTTCGAGGTCCCAGTCCCGGACATCGACGCCGTCGATGATCACGGTCCCCGCCTGCGGGATTCGGATCCCGAACAGGATCTCCATGAGGGTGGACGTACCGAATCCGGCCGCTCCGACGAGCGCCACCCGCTCCTGAGGCTCGAGCCGGAAGGTCACGTTCTCGAGGACCGGGCGCATCGGGTCGTACCCGAATTCGAGGCCCTCGAGCGCGAGCCGCGATCCAGCCTCGTCGGACGGCGGTTGCTCGCCGCCCTGGCGCTCGGTCGGCAGGTCGATCACGTAGCCGATCTTGTCGACCGCCGCGAGGGCGTCGTAGAACGCCTCGACGTGCTTCCCCAGCGATGCCAGGTTGGCGACGATGGTCGACACGATGATCTCCGCCGCGACGAGCTGTCCGAGCGTCAGCTCGGCATTCAGAACCAGCCATCCACCGAGCCCCAGCAGCGCCGCGGATGCGAACGCCTGCAGTCCGAGGAAGGCGAAGATCTGACGGAAGACGATCCGCCAGTGCTGCTCGCGGGCGTCCAGGTACTCCTCCGCGAGTTCGTTCGCCCGCGTCCCCGCGAGATACGACGCACCGTCGGACTTGAAGAGGTACGGGAACAGCGCGACCTGCTCGAGCCACGAGGCGACGCGGTGCTTCGCGTACGACTCGTCGATGCTCGTCGTCACCGCTCCACGTCCGAGCAGCAGCGGTACCGTGATCACGTACGCGATCAGGACGAGGTCGAAGACGAGAAGGAAGGGGTGGTAGAACCCCAGGATCAGGAGTCCGATGAAGGCCCCGAGTCCGAGGTTCAGGCCGTCGAGCAGGATCAGGGCACCCGACTTCTGAACGGTGACCACATCGAAGAAGCGGTTCACCAGGTCCGGGCCGAGCTTCTGGTCGAGGGCCTCCATGCGGACGCGCGGGAGGCGGTGGGCCAGGTCCGCGGTGAGACGCACGAAGATCCGCCGCTGGAGCAACTCGGTCACGAAGTACTGAGCGGCGCGCACTCCACCGAGGAGGAGCAGGAAGCCGAGGAGGCCGAGCGACAGCACCACGAGCGCCTGGATGTAGACGCCGTCGGAGGCGCCGAACGCGAGCGAGTTGACGAGCGCATCCACCGCCAGCGGCGTCGCGAGGTACAGCACACCCGCGAGCACCGCGAAGAGCACGACGATCCCGATGTCCTTCCGCTCGGGAAGAAGCAGCTGGTACAGTCGCTTGTACGGGGGAAATGGCGGCGCGTGGTCGGAGCGCGCGTCCTGCGCGGTCATTCCCGCGCCCGACGTGGTTCGGAAGGCGCTGTTCACCATGTGAGCCTCCCGGGTTTCGGTGGTAGTGAGGTCCCCATCAGCGGGACCCAGATCCGTATCAGCGACTGCCTACACCGGGAGGTCCTTCCGTGTGCCACCGTCATGGCGATCGGACCCATCGGAAAACGTTATGGTCCCGAGCCACGGGAATAAGTTCACCCCGGCCGGTCCTCCGAAGCCCCCACGCGGTACACGTGCAGGTACTCGACATCGAGCTCGTCGGTCACCGTTCCCGCGACCAGGCCGCCGGCGATCCATCGTACCTCCAGCCCGGCGGGAAGCCGTACCTCCCGTATCACCTCCCCGGACGCATCGATCACCCACCACAGCCCGGGTCCATCCATACCGGGCGCGCGGAACCGCTCGACCCACAGCTCCCCGTCGTCCGACGCCACGATGGATGCCCAGACCGGATGGCGCTCCGGACGGGGCACGTCGTCGAAGAACTCGCCGGTCTCCCGACGCCGATCGACATTCTCGATATCCTCGAGTTCGGCATCGAGAGCACGCTGCCAGTCTCCCTCCGTGACCGGCGGAGGCTCGACCTCGATCCGCCAGCGAGCGATCTCGGAGCCATCCGGATCCCACACCCGGAACTCCGCGCGTTCGGTGACGCCCGTGATCGCCCGATCCGATACCGCCGCGACACCGAGACCCTTCGCGAAGGGGACGGAGCGCACGGAGACGAAGCTCTCGTTGCTGACGAGCCACATCTGACGTCCACCGATCCGCGCGAGTTCGGCCTGCGCCACGCCCTCCGCGTCGCCGATGAACGTCCGAACGTCCGGGCGGACCAGCTCGCCGTCGGTCGTCGGATCATCACCTCCGAATGAACTCCCGCCGTCCAGGAGGAGCCCGCCACTTCGGAATCGCGCCACGGGGGACGCCGGCTGGCCGTCGTCGGGCGTGGTGGGCACGAACGACCGTGCCACCCTCCCCTCCCGATCGAAAACCGTGGCCCGCCGTCGCTGGAAGTCCCACGCGAGCAGCGAGTCCCCCGGCAGGACGAACACGGCGCTGAGGCTCGTGAACTCCCCAGGGCCCTCGCCCGGTCCACCGATCGTCCCGACGAACCCGCCCTCGCCGTCGAACAGACGGATCTCGCTCAGGCCCCGGTTCGCCACCACCCACGTGCCGTCGGAGAGCCGGTCGACCCCCGAGACGCGGTAGAGCGCGTCGTCCGGGTCGTCGAGGGACCCGATCGCCAGCACCGGCTCGGGTCCGACCGACCAGATCGGGAGCCCCACGGGGTCGGACTCGACGATACGAATTCCTGCCGAATCGCGGACCGTGACCTCACCGGATGTCGCCGAGGATTCGCCGTCGGCACACGCGGAGGCAGCGGCGAAGAAGGCGAGAAGGAAGGTCGACCGGATCCTGTGGAGGAGCATGACGTGGGGGACACGGGAAGCAGAGAAACACCCATCGAGCGTGAAGGTACGGTCGCGACCTCTACCATCAAACATGTACGGGTGGTCCTCCGATCAACCCGCTCTTCCCCGCAGATCCCAGAGGTGTGCGACCAGCGCACCGGTGAGCCCGCCGGCCACCCAAGGCCACGCTGCGCCGGCCAGCACGGCCCGGAGCGCGAGCACCAGACACGCCCCCGACAGCAGGAACGGCCCGGCCTCGGCGAGTGATGGCCGACGGCCGGTACGTGCGTGCCGCACCCCGATCACGACCGCCTCCAGCGCGAGTACGGCGAGGATCAGGTCGGCCAGGTGGGGGGAGGTGAAGACGTCGGTCATCACGGTCGGAGGATCGGGTAGCGTTCGATCCAGGCGACGCCGAGATCGTCGATGCGGGTCCCAAGTAGCGCGGTGGTGTCCACCTCGGACGGCGTGAATCCGGCCGGCATGGAAACCGTACCCAGCCATCGCCCCTCCGAATCGAACACGGTCCAGGACCGAGACGCATACGCCCGGAGATTCCACAGATCGGCCTCCGGTACGTCGTCGGGATCCGCCACATGGTTCACCCAGACCCCGCCGTCGGTCGAGGGAAGGAAGTCGATGAACGCGGGCAGCGTATCGACGATCGGCATGTCGTCCCACATCTGCTCCATCGCGGCACGGACCGCCGGCTCGCTCGCGCGGGGGTTCTCGAGTTCCGATCGCCGTCCGGCCTCTCTCGCACCCTCCGGGGCCGGGACTCGCTCCACCGGTCGAGTCACGACGCGGCGTGTACCGGTCTCCACATCACGAGCCTCGAAGCGAAACCCCGCCATGGGTGCAGCCCACCAGACGGTGCCGTCCGCCACGCGCGTCCCCGCCTCTCCGCCCAGGAGTGGTCGGAAGACCTGTCCCCGCTCGTTCGCCACCGTCCAGTACGCGGGGTACGGGCCGAACTTGGCCAGCGAATCACCCAGGGGAGACTGGAGGACCAGCCACTCCATCTCGAGCCGCCGGCCCGGGGCTCGGTTCACCGGATCGTCCCGAGATCGAAGCAGATAGCGTCCATCGGGTAGCCAGCCGGTCACCTCCCACCCGAACCGCTCCGCATGCATGCGATCCGGTGTCGCCTGGTACCGCGGCCCGGCGCCACCCGGCGGGAACGTCAGGATCTTCCTCGCCGAACGATCCCACCCCACCACCGAATCGCCCCTCACCGCGGCGATGAGCCCCAGCGACCGGAACTCGTCGGGCCCCTCCCCCTGCCGCCCCAGCGTCCGTACCCAGCGTCCCTCGGAATCGAAGACCCGGATGTCGTCCGTCTGCGGTTCGAGCACGGCGAATCCGGTGGGCAGCGTGATCGGGACCGGTGCGCTCCCGAAGTCCGTCCCCGGCACCGACCCGTCCACCGATCCGATCACCAGGTCCGGCTCGTCGGCGATGCGCCAGCGCGTGGTCTCCGTCCACGCGGAGTCGATGCTCTCGGCGATGGTCACACCCGCGGAGTCGCGGACGGTGAAGGCGGGCGCGGGGTCGGCGGCGGGGTCGTCCGCGCACGCGGCGACGACGACCGCGAACGTGGTGGCCAGTGCGGAGGTCGCCGCGGCGGACCGTGCGGCGCGGAGGGCTGTGGCGAGACGGCCGGAGACGACGAACCGGAACCGATGGATGGCGGATTCTCCAGGGTGAGTTCGGGTCGGGAGAGCGAGGACACTCTAGGCGCCGCGAGGCCGAGACGCCACAGACCCGCGCTCCTTGTTTTCGGTTTGTGTTCGGTGTACGATGCGGACCCGAACGAAAACCGAACATCCGCCGAAATCATCACGTGTCCACCCCCACCCCGCCCTACGTCGAGCTCCACTGCCACTCGGGCTTCTCCTTCCTGGACGGGGCGTCGCATCCGGAGGAGCTGGTGCTGCAGGCGCAGGAGTTCGGGTATCCGGCCCTGGCGCTGACCGACCACGACGGACTCTACGGGTCGATGGAATTCGCGCAGGCCGCCCGGCGTCACGGTCTCCAGCCGATCACCGGGGCGGAGGTCTCGCTCCGTGGCTGCTTCGGCCCGACAGCGGTCCGGACCGGTGCACCTCCGCCCTTCAACGACTTCGGTCGGCCGATCCTCGATGCGGCCCTCGACCCGGACGAGCCCGAACTCGGCCACCACCTCACCCTCCTTGCCGAAACACCCCACGGCTATGCGAGGCTCTGCCGGCTGATCTCGCGGCTGCGGCTCGAAAGCCCGCGCGAGACACCACGTCTGTCCTTCGACGCGCTCGAGGAGTCGGGTGCGACGGAGGGCATCATCTGCCTCACCGGCTGCCGCCACTCTCCCCTCGCGACGGCACTCGACGGAAGCTGGGCGGAGGGCGAGGAGATGGCGGGGCGACTGCTGGCGGCGTTCGGGCCGGACCGGCTCTTCGTCGAACTCCAGGACACCGAGGCGAGGGGCGACGGGCCACGGAATCGCAGGCTGGGCCGGCTGGCGGACCAGATGGGTCTGCCGGTGGTGGCGACCAACGACGTCCACATGCACCGCCCGGAGCGTACCCGTCTTCAGGACGTACTCGTCTCGATCCGGCACCGGACGACGCTCGACGGTTCGCACATGTGGCGGCGTCCGAACATGAATGCGCACCTCGTCCCGCCCGAGGTGATGGCTCGCCGCTTCGAGAGCCGTCCCGATGCCCTCGGCAACACCCTCGAGATCGCCGAGCGCTGCCGTGCCTTCGACCTCACCGAGGACCTCGGCTACGAGTTTCCCGATTTCCAGGGCAGCGACCGGGGCGGCGCGCTCGAGACGCTCGCGGCCATCTGCCTGGCGGGCATCTCCGAGCGCTACGCACCGGGCTCGAAGCAGGAGGCGGAGGCGGAGGAGCGGTTGCACCAGGAGCTCAAACTGGTGGACCTGCACGGACTCGCCGGCTTCTTCCTCGTCTACCGCGACATCATGAACCTGGCGCGCGACGTGGCCCGCGAAGTGCGAGGTGATGCGCCCCGTGCCCATTCCTCCCTGCCCCCGGGGCGTGGGCGGGGCTCGTCGGTCTCCTCGATCATCTGCTACCTGATCGGGCTCTCGCACGTGGATCCCGTCCACGCCGACCTCTACCTGGGCCGCTTCCTCAACGAAGCGCTCCGGAGCGTGCCCGACATCGACCTCGACTTTCCCCGCGAGATCCGCGAAGAGCTGATTCTCCGCGTCTACGAACACTACGGACACGAGCACGCGGGGCTCGTGTGCACCTTCCCGACATTCAGGTTCAAGTCGGCCGTCCGCGAGATCGGCAAGACGCTGGACCTTCCCCAGGGCGACCTGGAAAAGCTGGCCAAGCTCGGCGAGTCGCGGAATGCGCACACCATCAGCGGCGAGCTGGAGCGGATCCCCGAGTTCCGCGAAAAGCTGGACGCGCCCCTGTGGAGGGCGCTCGCCGCACTGGGCGAGGAGATCGCCGGTCTACCTCGTCACGTGTCGCAGCATGTCGGGGGCATGATCATCTCGAGCCGTCCGCTCGTGGAAATCGTCCCCATCGAACCCGCCGCCTGGAAGGGCCGCTACCTCTGCCAGTGGGACAAGGACTCCTGCGACGATGCCGGGTTCATCAAGATCGACTTCCTCGCCCTGGGGATGCTCTCTCTGGTCGAGGACGCGGTCGACCTGATCGCCGAACGCGACGGCGCCCCCCCCGACCTGTCCCGTATCGACTACGAGGACGATCGGGTCTACGACCGGATCTGCGACGGCGACACCGTGGGGCTGTTCCAGGTGGAGAGCCGTGCCCAGATCCAGATGATCCGGCGCGTGCGTCCACGGAATCTGGAGGACCTCGCGGTGCAGGTCGCAATCGTGCGCCCCGGGCCGATCGTGGGTGGGGCCGTGAACCCGTATGTGAAGCGACGAGAGCTGATCCGGGAGAATCCGGACTTCCACGTCCCCTACGAGCACCCCCTGCTCGAAGAGGCCCTCGGCGAGACGCTCGGCGTGATCATCTATCAGGATCAGGTCCTTCAGGTCTGCCGCGCTCTGGCAGGCTTCAGCGACGGCCAGGCCGAGAGCCTGCGCCGCGCGATGAGCCGCAAGCGTTCGCAGACGGCGATGCAGGCGCACCGGAAGGCCTTCATGGAGGGGGCCGCAGCGCGCGGCGTCGACGAAGTGACCGCAGATCGGATGTTCGAACAGGTCTCCGCCTTCAGCGAGTTCGGCTTTCCGAAGTCCCACGCCGCCGCCTTCGGTCTCCTGGCCTACCAGTCGGCCTGGCTGCGCCACTACCACCCTGTGGAATACTACGTCGCACTTTTCAACAATCAGCCGATGGGGTTCTACAGCCTGGACGCCCTCGGACGCGACGCCCGGCGCAACGGCATACACCTTCTCCTGCCCGATGTGAACCGGTCAGCGGTGGAGTGCACGGCCGAGGGTGAGCACCTCCGGATCGGTCTCGGATTCGTCCGTGGATTAGGTGTGGAAAATGCGGAAAAGATCGTGTGGGAACGTGGATATCGAGGCTCCTTCACCTCCCTGGCCGACTTTCTGCGCCGTACTCCCGCATCGATCAGGCGCCCGGCCGTCGAGAACCTCGTCTGGGTCGGGGGCTTCGAGACGATGGGACTCACACGCCGCGAGCTGCTCTGGCAGACGGGCCTCTGGCTGGGGCCCGAATCCGATACGGCCCGCACCAGCACCCGCGAGAATCATTCTCAGCGCGAGCTTCCCCTCGACGACCCCTACGCCGGCGTCCCGTTCGGCGACCTGAACGATGCGGATCGAATGATCGCCGAGTACCGGATGCTCAGGTTTTCCACATCGCTCCACCCTCTCGAGGTGCTCGGCGGGCAGCTCCCGCGTGATCGGGTGACCGCCGACCGGCTTCCACATCTTCCACAGCGTTCCAAGGTATGCGTCGCCGGGATGGTCACCGCCCGACAAAGACCCTCAACTGCAAAGGGCTATGTCTTTATCCTCATGGAAGATGAGGATGGCCCGATAAATGCGATCGTGAAGCCTGCAATCTACGAACGAGACCGGAACCAGGTGCGTGCAGAACCCTTCGTACTGGTGCGAGGCACACTTCAGAAGGATGGAAAGACGATCAATGTGATCGCCGATTCCATACGTGCGATCCGCCCCGATTCGGGGACATGTGGAAAACTTTTCCACACATCACATCTCCCCGGTACCACCGAGTGGTGGAGCGAGCGCGCCCACGGGGGAGGCAACGTCCCGGAGGACCGTCCGAGGGCCGGTCGACCCGGTCGCACCGGGGGCTCGTCCGATGATGCCTTCTCCTACCTCACCGCACTCCGTGAACATGCACCGGGCACACACAGCTGGGGCTGACGCATCCGTCGTGTCCCCCTCCATCCACCTCCCTCGTCCCCCCCTCCTCGTGCGCGCCCCTCCTCCCGACGTATCCTCTACTCCCATCCCATCCGCCCCTCTCGGCACACGTTCTCGCGTGCCCCCTACCCCACCCGGAGCGTCCCATGTCCGACATTCAGTCCCTCTCCCCCCTGATCACCGTGGACGAGATCGAGCCCTGTCTCGATTTCTGGACCGAGGTCCTCGGATTCACCGTCATCGGAACCGTCCCCGCCGATCTCTCCCTGATAGGCACGGACGCGGCCGACGACGCACCGCTCGGGTTCGCGATGCTGCAGAGCGGCGACGTCATGGTCATGCTGCAGACGGGCACGAGCATGGAGGCGGATCTCCCCACCCTGGCCGGCGAGGCGGTCGCGTCCACCGCCATGCTCTTCGTGAAGGTCGACGCCCTAGAGCCGTTCCTCCCCCGTCTGGACGGCGTGGAGATCGTGCACGAGCGTCGTACGACGTTCTACGGCATGGACGAGATCTTCGTGCGCGGCCCGTGTGGTACCGTCGTGGGCCTCGCGACGCCGGCGCCCGAGGAGGAGTAATGGCCGCCCGGGAGAATGCCGCCGGACGGAGTGCCGCCGGAACGAGCGCCGCCGGAAGGAGTGCCGCCCGGCAGACTCGGCACGGCGGATAGCGCATCCGGTTCGCTTCCGACCCGCCTGCGAGTCTGCGAGCGCCCAGGGGCATCGAGGTCCGGGCGTCGCTACGGGTTACGGCACCCGTGTTCGGCGTGAAGCGAGTGGGCTGACGGCGAAGACGACGACGTCAGGGAGTCCCGTCAGTCGGACGGCGCAGGGTCCTCGGCAGAAATACCGAGGGCCTGCTCGGCTTCGGCGACCGCGACACGCACGCGCACAGCCGTATCGGGGGTGACGGAGATCGACGTGATCCCGGCCTCCACCAGGAACCTCGGGATCTCGTGCGGGAAGTCGGACGGCGCCTGACCGCAGATCCCGATCTCCAGTCCAGCGGCATTGAACCGATCCACCGCCTGCCTGATCATCGTCTGGACCGCGGGGGAACGAGCGTCGACCGGGTGCTGGTAGTGCTCCAGGTCGTCACGGGACACGGCGTAGACGGTCTGCACCAGATCATTCGAGCCGATCGAGCCACCGGTCAGGTTCATCTCCTGGATGAACCGGTCGGCGTCCACCACGTTCGACGGCAGCTCCACCATGAGAAAGAGCGGCACGTCGGAATCGGGGCCGAGCCCCTCACGGGACAGGACTTCGATCACGGCCTTACCCTCTCCCGGCGTCCGGCAGAAGGGCACCATGAGCTGGAGATTGTCCAGGCCCATGTCCCTGCGGACGAAGCGCAGCGCCTCACACTCCATGGAGAAGGCGTCTTCGAAGCCCGGATCCACATAGCGGCTGGCACCACGCCAGGCGATCATCGGGTTCTCCTCGACCGGCTCGAAGAGCCTACCACCGAGGAGCTCGCGGTACTCGTTGGACTTCAGGTCGGACAGACGGACGAGGACGGGACGCGGATAGAATGCGGCACAGATCAGGCCGACCCCGTACTTGAGCTGATCGACGAAGAAGTTGCGCTGATTCTGATATCCCGGCGTGCGCCGCTCGACGGCCCCGAGAAGCGTCGCGAGCTCGTGTGGATCCTCGCTCCTGAGACGTTCGGCATAGGGCGCCAGAGATGGCGCGACCCACCCCTTGTCCACGAAGGCCTCGAGTTCCTCGAACAGCGCGAGCGCGAGGGGGTGGATCCCCACCTGCGCGGTGAGCACGAACTCGATTCGGGCGAGGCCCACGCCGTCGACCGGCAGCATCGCATCGACCAGCGCCTTGTCGGGGAAACCCACGTTGAGCTTGACTCTGGTCTTCGTCTCTGGGATCTCGTCCAGATCGACGCGCTCGACCTCGTAGTCCACGATGCCGTCGAACACGAAGGCGACCTCACCCTCGGCGCAGGAACCCGTGACCTCCTGAAGGGGCCGGAGCACCTCCATGGCGTTCTCGCAGCCGACGATGGCCGGGATGCCGAACTCGCGCGCCACGATGGCCGCATGCGATGTCCGTCCTCCGCGCTCGGTGATGATCAGACTCGCCTCCTTCATGAGAGGCTCCCAATCGGGCGTCGTCATCTCCGTCACGAGCACGTCGCCCGAATCGAAGATGTGCTCCTCCATGGGAATCTCGTCGAGATCGACGCCCTGCTTCTGCAGCGTCCGCAGGTGCCGCTTCCGCCGGATCACCTCCTCGTAGCTGCCGTACTGCCGCACGCGACCACTGCCGATGCGTGTGCCGACCGCGACGCCCGAGAGGATCTCCCGACCCTCCTCGCGAAGCTGTGCGACGACCCCCGGACCGAACCGGTAGTTCTCGAGCTGATTCGCCGCGCCCTCCTGCGCGTGGACCGTCTCCGGACGCGCCTGCACCAGGAAGAGGCGGCCGGTCTGGCCGTCCTTCGCCCACTCCACATCCATGGGACGCCCGTAGTGATCCTCGACGACCTGCCCCATGCGGGCCAGTTCGAGAACCTCTTCGGTGGTCAGCGACCAGCGACGCCTCAGCGACGATTCCACATCGACGGATTCCGTCCGCGTGCCCCCCTGCCGGGTGTAGATCATCTTCCGATCCTTCGCACCCATGCGCCGGTGAACGAGGGCCTGCGTCCCTCGACGGAGACCCTCCTTCCACACGACGAAGGTGTCGGGGGATACCGCGCCCTGGACGACCATCTCTCCGAGTCCGTAGGACGAGGTGACCGTGATCACGTTCCGGTTCCCCGAATCGGGGTCCATGGTGAACAGCACACCGGAGGTCGCCAGATCGGCACGAACCATCTTCATGACGGCGACGGCGACCGAGCCTTCGAGCGGGTTCATTCCGTGCGAGAGCTGGTAGCCGATCGCCCGCTCCGTGAAGCCCGATGCCACGCACTTCCGCCATGACTGGACGACAGACTCCACGCCACGGACGTTCAGGAAGGACTCGTACTGCCCCGCGAAGGAGGCGATCTCCGAATCTTCGCGCGTCGCCGAAGACCGCACGGCGGTATCCACCTCACGGCCGTACTCCTCGCAGAGCTCCGTGTATCCCTCGTAGAGCGCCTCGGCGATCGAGTCCGGGACCTCCGTGGAGAGCAGGATCGCCCGCGCCGACTCGGTGCGGTCGTGGATCTCCGACTCGCCGGACAGCGACTCCGCGTCGAAGAGCACGCCGAGCGCCTCCTCGACCGTCTCGGAGGCGGCCACACCGGATTGGACCGATTCGGAGAGGTGTTCGAACTCCTCCGGCACGGCGCGCCCCGGGCGGGACTGCAGAAACACCCGGTAGGACTCGACGGTCGTCGAGAACCCGTTGGGAATCGTGACACCGCTGTCGCCGAGCTGGTTGTACATCTCGCCGAGAGAGGCGGACTTCCCCCCCACGTCTCCGACGTCGTCGGAGCCGAGGTCGGAGAACCAGCGAATAAGTGGGCGAGCCACCTCGTCAACCGACCTGTTTTCCGAGCGGGGCGACATGCTCGGCGAAGAGCAGCTGCATTGCACCGCGGACGGCCACGACGTCCGTGGTCTCGCCCTGCTCGCGCAGCACCGTCATGGGCTGGGCCAGGAGCTTGCTCACGATGCGTGTCGCCGCACGTTCGACGTCCGTGTGCTCGGCAGCATACTCGATCTCGCGGCGGCAGATGTCCTCGAGCTTCTCGCGAAGGGGGCGCAGGGCCTCCCGCGCACCGCTCTGGGCCACCCATGCCATGTACTCACGGGTGTGAGTCAGCACGAGGTCCTCCGCATCCGGTACGGCAGCCCGTCGGGCCCGCGCGACCGATGCGGCTTCGGGGTGCAACTGGTCGAGGTCGACCAGCAGGACGCCGTCCACGCGCTTGAGTGCCGGATCGGCATTCCGCGGCATCGAGATGTCGATGACCACGAGGTCGCTCTGTGCCGTTCGGCCCTCGAGGTCGTGAGCCCCGAGGATCGCCGAGGGCGCTCCCGTCGCGACGATGATCGCGTCGGCCTCCCGGACGGTCTCCCCGAAGTCGTCCCACGATGCGACGTCGCCGCCCACCGACTGGGCGAGCTTGGCAGCGCGCGCCTCGGTGCGGTTGAGGATGACGAGGTCGCGTACACCGTGGTTTCCGAGTGAACTGGCCGCATGACTGGCGATCTTGCCGGCGCCCACGATCACGAAACGGGCGTCCGTGCTACCGACACGATTGATGGCTGCGGCCGCCGCCTCCGATCCCACCGAACTGCGACCCGACATCAGGTCCGTCCGACGCTTCACCGCCCGTGCCGATCGGATCGCGGCATCCATGAGCCGATGGAGGTTGGCGCCGAGCGCGTCGTGTTCCGTGGCGCGCCGGTAGGACGAGCGCACCTGGCCGACGATGTGGATGTCGCCGAGGATCTGGGACTCGAGGCCCGATGTGACGCGCAGGAGGTGACGGACTCCGTCGACCCCCATCCGGTGCGTCGCCGCGGCCCTGAATCGGCTCGCCTCGTCTTCCCGGCCGAAGTACCGGACCGCCATCTCCTGGAAGGGGTCGCGTCCACCGATCGACGTGGCCCAGCCGTAGAGCTCGATCCGGTTGCAGGTGTTGATCGCCATGAACTCCCGGACCATCCGCGACGCGCCCCGCTCATAGGCGTCGTCCACGCGGGAGTCGTCCAGATGAAAGGACTCGCGCGTGCCGACGTCGGCGTGGGTGAAGTCGAGGCCGAGGGAGATGAGCATCAGTGTGTCCCCGAAGTCGGGTGAATCGGTTCGCCGCCGGGTACGCGAACGATTTCTCGCGCCACGTCGCCGAGGAGGGATGCTCCCCAGACCACGAGGCCGTCTACTTCGTCGATCCGCTGCAGACCGCGGCGCAGGATGCGCTGACCCTGTCGAAGGGGCCGCCGACCTCCGGGAGCCCTCCCGTTCGCCTGATCCTCCTCGAGGTCGTGTGCATCGTCGACGAGCTGATAGGCCCATCCGATGTCACGACCGAAGCGCTTGAGCGTGTCGCGCGTGTCGTCGGGAGCCCCCGAGACTCGCGCACCCGCCTCGACGGCGAAGGCTGCGAGCGCGGTGGTCTTTCGCCTGTACAGACGACGGGTGGACCCGCGGCAGTCGCCGCCCATCGCGATATCGACGGCCTGTCCGCCGGACATCCCCTCGAAGCCGAACACGCCTCCCCACGCTGCCGCGAGCGCGGCACCGTCGGGGCTGCCGCCGAGCCGTTCCGCAGCCTGCGCGAGCAGTCCGACGGCGACGAGGATCGCGCCGCTGCTGCCGAGAAGCTGGTGTGTGGCCGGGACGCCCCGCCTCTCGGCGCTGTCGTCCATGCAGGGCAGATCGTCGAGCACGAGGGACGCGGTGTGGGTCAGTTCGACCGCGATCGCGGCGTCGAGGGCGTCGTCCACCCTCCCCCCCAGCGCGTGAGCCGTGGCGAGCGTGAGCAGGGGGCGCCACCGCCGGCCGGCTCGCCGCCGGACACCGAGTGCGGTCGCGACCGCCTCCCGTACCGGTCCGAGGGGTCCGGGCACATCGGTCGCGGACGCCACGAGGGCATCGTCGATCATGGGACCGACGTAGGCTGCGAAGTCCGCGAACCGCGAGGGAGCGGAACGATCCAGATGACGGGCCGGAAGACTCATTTGCGTGCCAGCCCGGTGAGATGGCCGATGTTCTTCCAGAAGATCTTGGCGTGTGCCAGCGGGCGCGCCTTGACGAGCTGTTTCCGCATGTAGCCCTCGAAGGTCAATTCCTGGACGTCCTTGTCCTCGCAGATCCGGACGAAGCGCTCCCGCCTGCTGTCGTTCGAATACCAGAACCGCTGCATGACTCCCAGGACCCAGAAGACCTGGCCGTGCGTCCGCAGGAAGAGCTTCCGCGCGCGAGCGAGTTCACGGCCGTCGCCCGTCTCGAGCGCGAGGTGGACGGCTCTGGCGGCGAAACGACCCCCCGTCATGGCGTAGAAGATGCCCTCACCCGATGACGGTGCGACCACACCCGATGCGTCGCCGGCGAGAATGATGTCCTTGCCGTTGTCCCACTTCGGGAGCGGCTTCATCGGGATGGGCGCGCCCTCCTCCCGGATGGTCTCGAACCCGTCGAGGCCCGTGCGATCCCGGAGTTCGGAGACGGCGTCGCGCAGGGAGAAGCCCTTGCGAGCCGATCCGGTGCCTACCGATGTCGTGTCGCCGTGCGGGAAGACCCACGCGTAGAAATCCGGAGAAAGCTCACCTTCGTAGTAGACGTCGCAGCGGGCCGCTCCGAAGTTCTGATCCTCGACCACGGGGGAAGCGATCACCTCGTGGTAGGCGAAAACGAATTTTGCCTGAGCCGCCTCGTCCGGGAGGGCCTGTCTCGCAACCCGAGAGAGCGCGCCATCGGCGCCGATCAGCATTCGGGTGCGGAGACGCCGGAGCTCGCCGGAGCGTGATTCACCCTCCCGGTAGCGGACCACGAGACGATCGTTGCGATCGCGCTCGAAGGCCTCGAACGACCCGGTGATGCGGGTGACACCCTCGGACTCGGCGCGTGTGCGCAGCCACTCGTCGAACACCTCGCGATCGACCATGCCGACGAAGCCGTCGCCCACCGGAATATCGACATGCTTGCCGGTCGGCGAGATGATGCGGGCCGTATCGACCCGGTTCACCAGAATCGAGTCGGGAACGTCGAAGTCGTCCATCAACTGGGGGGGGACCGCCCCCCCGCAGGGCTTGATTCGGCCCGCTCGATCGAGAAGAGCGACGTCGTGTCCGGCCATGGCCAGCTCGTGGGCCGCCGTGGCCCCCGCCGGTCCCCCTCCCACGACGACGACGTCGTAGGTGTGCTCGAATCGGTGTACAGGTGCGATCATGACGCCGCCATGGCCTTTCCGGCCTGGAGAAGGGCATCGCGATTTCGGGCCGGGCTCTCATCCCGGACAGTAGTCACGACAAGGACGGCCGCCGCCACGAACAGGACGGCCTCGATTGTGAAGACAACGGAATATCCGGCGGATGCGGAGCCGAGAAGCTGGCGACTCACGTCGCTGCCCACCGCTCCGAGCAGGCCTCCGGTGCCGTAGGCGATCGCCTGCGCGGCGCCCCAGAAGCCCATGCGAAGACCCGCGCCGCCGGCGCGCCCCTTCACGGTCAGGCCCATCATGGCGCCGATCGCGGCCACCGCGAAGATCCCGTTCGCGAAGCCCAGCGCGAATACAGCGCCCTTGAGCATCCCGACCGGGGCACCCGTGGGGAGCATCACGATCCCGATCAGCGCTACCGCCGATCCGAGGCAGCCTGTGGCGGCCCATCGGGTCAGCGTCCAGAAGCGCGCGGCCAGAAAGGCGCCGGCGATCATTCCGATCAGGACGCCCGCATGCTGCTGAGCCGCGATCTGCGTGGACTCGCCCGGGGTCATGCCGAAGACGGCGCCCGCGAAGGGCTCGAGGATGATGTCCTGTGCGGAATAGGCGAGCATCGACACGAAGATGAACATGGCGAAGGCCCGGCTCTCCCGATCCTCCCACATCGCAGCGAGAACTTCGCGAAAGGCACCACGCGACTCGCCCTCTTCGCGGAGGTGGATCGGCTGGCTGCCCCGGCGTCCGATCACAGCGAAGACCGTCAGCAGGAAGGCTCCACCCGTGATGCCCGCCGCCACCTGGACGAGCCGGGTCGGCGAAAAGGGATCGAGAAAGGCTCCGCCGATGGATGCCGTCACGATGATCCCGACGATCATGAGGATCCAGGTGAGGGCGGCGGCTCCAGCCATCCGGGACTCCTCCACGCGCTCCGCCATGTAGGCGAGGAAGGGCGTGCTGGAGGCGCTGATCCCCACACCGAGCAGGAAGAAGGCGACGAGCGCGAGTGCGAGCCCGGGCACGGGCGCGGTCATCATCCACGCAGTCGCTACCGCCGCGAGCAGGCCCGACGCCGAGGTGAGAGCCATGCCGCCGACGATCCAGCGAATCCGCCGCCCGTCCCGATCCGAGCCGAATCCCATCCGAGGCCGGAGAATCTGGACGGCGAAGTGGAGCCCCACGAGGAAGCCGGGCACGGCCGCGGCGAGGCTGAGCTCCACCACCATCACGCGATTCAGCGTCGAGGTCATGAGGACGACCACCGCTCCGATCGCCGCCTGCACCAGACCGAGGCGCGCGATGCTGAGCCATCCGAGGCCCCGAGGTGCTCCGGACGCGACGATCGAGCCCGATGCCGGGCGCGGTACGGTGGTCACGGTGCTCATCCGAGTATACCTCCGCGCAGTGCGAAGGCGGTGACCATCATCCCGGTCACGAATACCGGAACCCCGAAGGCGCTCATCCACAACGCCCGCTCGGGTGTCGGCTCGTGCACCAGCCGACGCAGCATGGGCGTCTGGATGGCCATGAGTCCCGTCACGATCAGAGCCGCGACCGGCGCACCCCACCAGGCCAGGAAGCCGACGACGACCGCCTGCGGCAGCAGCATGGCCCAGGTCGCCGCCTTCGCGGCGCCGCGTGGCCCGAGAAGGGCGGGGATCGAGTCTACCCCCATCCGGAGGTCTCCCTCGCGCGACTTGAAGTCGTTGAGCGTCATGATTCCGTGCGCTCCCAGCGAGTAGAGGAGCGCGAATACGAAGACCTCGAGGGGCGGACGGCCGCCCCCGAGCGCGACGGCCGCGCCCGTGATCCACGCGAGACCCTCGTAGGAGATGCCGACCGCGAGATTCCCGATCCAGCCATTCTGCTTGAAGCGGAGGGGCGGCATGCTGTAGCCCCATGCGAACACGAGCGCGGCAGCGGTGGCGATGAAGCCCCAGCGACCGAGTCCGAGGCCGGCCACGAGCGAGACGAACGTCCAGAGCACGGCGAGCGCGAGTCCCCAGCGCCCGGGGATGCGTCCGGACGGAATCGGTCGATGCGGCTCGTTGAGCGCGTCGACGTCTCGATCGTACCAGTCATTGACAGCTTGGCTCGAGGCGCAAACGAGAGGGCCGGCCACGACCAGCCCCCATACGATCTGTGCCCACGATGTTCCTGCGCCGGCCGTCGAGACGGCTCCGCACGCGAAGGCCCACATGGGCGGAAACCAGGTCACGGGCTTGAACAACTCGAGCACCGCACGCGGCTCCGGAAGCTTCCCGGAGCTGGTCTCCTTCTTCACTCCTGAGTGTAAGGTTTGACTTACATCGGTCATTGTCAAGCAGATTGGACACTCGGATGTATTCGAAAGCCCCCGTCGGTATCCCGCGGGGGCGTTCACGTCGGGTCAGTCGTCGCTCGGATCGATGTTGTAGCGCTTGAGCTTGGTATAGAGGCTCTGGCGGCTCAGGCCGAGCAGTTCCGCTGCCGCCGTGCGATTGTGGCCGGTCAGATCGAGCGCCGCGTCGATGAAATGGAGTTCGACCAGCCCTACCGTGTCGTCGACCAGTTCCTTGAGCGAGACCTCACCCACCCGGGTCGAGAGTCGCTTCACCGCCTCGTCCAACTGCCGCTCAGGATCCTCCTCCCGTGCCGGAATCCGCCGTCCGACGTCCCGCAAGGTGATCCCCATACAGGGTTCCTCGCCGTCCAGAGCCGCGACGCCGGACACCTCCACCGGCGTGTCCAGGCCCTGCTCCCCCTGAACCTCCGTCGGGAAGAGGCGAATCTGGCCACGGTTCGTGAGGTTGTTCAGGAGGACGGTCAGGTCGGCGCCGGGGCGTCCGAGCCAGGTCGCGAGACTGCGACCTATGAGGGCCTGGTCACTGCCGACCTGCGCCATGTCGATGAAGGCGTCGTTGGCGTAGAGGATCACACCCTCTTCGTCCGTCACGACGAACCCGTCCGGCGAACCGCCGAGGAGCGTCATGACGTCGATGCTCGACACTTCGTCCGAGGAGGCGCCCACTTCGTGCCCGACGAAGCGCACGAGCAGGGTGCGCTTGCCGTCGAATCGTACCGCGGTGACGGTCAGATCGTACTTGGCGGAACGATCCCCGACGCGGGCCGAAACCCTGGTGCGATCCCGCGTCCCTGCCGCGACCTGCCTGAGATCCTCGACAAAGGCGACTCGCGCCTCGTCGTCCCACGTGGGTCCCACGCGAAGACGCTCGGGTGGGAATCCACTGCCGACGAGTTTGGTGGCCGACGAGCCCAGCAGCCCACCCGCCGCATTGTTGGCGTCGGTGACCCGAAGGTCATCCGACCTCAGCAGGAAAACGGGTTCACTCGACTGCTGGAAGAGAATCCGGTACCGCGCCTCCGCCTGGCGGACGTGCCAGTATTCGGTCTCCATCGTCTGCTGCGCCTCGACCAGCTGCCGCTGAAGCCTGGCGAGTGCGGTGAGATTCCGACCGATCGCCAGAAGCTGCCCGGGCGAACCGAATCGAACGAGGGTGTATCCGACCGGGGTATCCGGCCCACCCGGAACCGGATGGTTCAGCTGCCGAAACTTGGAGACACCGGAATCGATCGCCTCAGCGAGGAGTCGCTCGAGCTTCGGGCGAGTCGCACTCGTGACGGTCTCGCGCCAGGGACGACCCCTCCACGCCTCGGAGCCCTCGACCGGGTCGGTCCCCGTCATCTGATCGACGACGATGCCGTTGAGGTCGAGGACCAGAGCCTGGTCCACCGTAGCACGAAGGATATCGGGGACTTCGGCGGCGTCCAGAGCCTCCGTCCAGTCCGGTGCCGTCATTCTCTTGTGACTGACTTTCGCGTGTTCCACCCAAATCTCCTCTCAAGCCCGTCGAGCGACGGCACGGCCTCGTTGGCCGACCAGATCCTCGATGAGTGTACGTGCGGAGGTGGCGTCTTCCGCCCACCCGTCCGCTCCGATTCTTCGAATCATGGCAGGGTCCAGGCGGAACGCGGCCCCCCCTACGAGAATGCTCGCGTTCGGAGCCTGGTCGCGCAGCCGACGCACCATCATCTCGGCGGCTTCCTCGTCCTCGGTGCGCGCGACCGAGAGCGCGACGACATCGTACCCAACCGGATCGACTCCCGGCACGAAGGGGTCACCGAGGGCGACGTCGCACCCGGCGTCGGACAGCGTCTCCGCGACCATCAGGCATCCGAGCGTGTGCTGCGCGTGCGGGAGACCCGTCACGAGCACGCGTACGTCGTCCCCGGCCGATCCGTAGCGGAATTCGTTCGCCAGGCGACGGATCGCGCGCTGGAGCCGATTGCACACCACGGTGACCTCGACGAAGTCGCACTCGTCCTCCTCCCACAGCTCGCCCATATGGCGGGCGACCGGAGCAAGCAGCTCCGCGAGGACGACCTCCACGGTCTCGCCTCGCTCCACCGCGTCCACGAGGAACGCCCGGATCTCTTGGTCCGGATCGTCGCCACGGACGACCTGGAGGAAGTCGTCGAACGCCGGGTGCTGCATCGAGCTCTCGGCGGTGGCGATGAAGGAGGGAGGAAGCGGACCCGCGTTGTGCGTCAGAAGCAGTCGTGGCAGCAACTCTCCCTCGACCATGCGCCGGACCCGACTCGGGGTGCGTGGCTGGTCGCGGGGTCGAGACGGGTCGGGATGCCCGGGGGCGTCCAGTTCACGCATTACCTGCCTCCAAACGGAGGGAATAGTGGCGGTGTCGACGAACCCGGCACCGCGTTGGCCCCACTCTCCGTGTCCAGATTGCTTGACGCGAGCTACAACCGCTTTGTTCGCGGGCGTCATGCGTGGGTACCCGAACTGCTACACAACCACAAATACACGTCGCACACCCATGCGTCAACAATGCTTGACAACAGGGGGTGTCAAGCATCATTGATACTTGGACCGCTCGGGGTCGGCCGCCCCGCGCATACGGCGCACCAGTACGAAGGATCTTACACATCGTGTCCATATCATCCTCGATCATCGACCCCCCCGCGGGTTCGACGCCGACGAGCGGCGGGCTCTACACACCGGAGCAACGCCGCCGACGGGATGCGTCCCGCTGGACACTCGTCCAGGGGATCCTCGCGCCGCTCCAGTTCGTGGTGATGATCGGGTCGGCCGTCTTGATCGTCTATTCGCTCCGGACGGGCGACGCACTCTTCTGGGCCGACGCCTCCGTGGTGCTGAAGACGGGGCTGCTCTTCACGATCATGGTGACGGGCGCGCTCTGGGAGCGGGACGTCTACGGTCAGTACCTCTTCGCCGACGCCTTCTTCTGGGAGGATGTGGTGAGCATGGGCGTCATCGCGCTCCACACGGCGTATCTCATCGCCCTGCTCGGCAATCTGCTCGCCACGGAGGCTCGACTGCTTCTGGCGCTGGTCGCATACGCGGCCTACGGCGTGAATGCGATCCAGTTTCTGCTGAAGCTCCGGCGCGCGCGGCTGGATGCCCGCCGGGCGGAGTCGGCATGAGTACGCCCCTTCCGATGGCCGAGGCCGGCGCCTGCGACGCGCCCGTACTCAAGGAGCGCGGCCAGCACGAGGTCTTCTGCGGGCTGACCGGTATCCTCTGGCTCCACAGGAAGATGCAGGACGCCTTCTTCCTGATCGTCGGATCCCGTACGTGCGCCCACCTGATGCAGTCGGCCGCGGGGGTCATGATCTTCGCCCAGCCGCGATTCGGCACCGCGGTGATCGAGGAGAAGGATCTCGCGGGGATGGCCGACATGAACGAGGAGCTGGACCGTGTGGTCGGGCGCCTGCTCGCGCGCCGGCCCGAACTGAAGACCGTCTTCCTGGTCGGCTCGTGCCCCTCGGAGGTGATCAAGCTCGACCTCAACCGAGCCTCCGAGCGGCTCACGGGAATCCACGGTCCGGACGTCCGGTTCGCGCACTACTCGGGCTCGGGCATCGAAACCACCTTCACGCAGGGTGAAGACGCCTGCCTGAATTCGCTCGTTCCTTCGCTGCCGAAGAAGGATGGCGACACGCCGGATCTCCTGGTGGTCGGGACCCTCGCCGAGGTCGTCGAGCAGCAGATGCTGCGGATCTTCGACCAGATCGGACTCGGACCGGTGCGCTTTCTGCCGGGCAAGTCCTCCCGCGAACTCCCGCCTGTGGGCGAGGGCACGCGGATTCTCATGGCGCAGCCGTGGGTGGACGAGACCGTCCGGTCGCTGCAGAGTCGCGGTGCGGAGCTCATTCCCGCCCCCTTCCCCTACGGCGCCGAGGGCACCGAGGCGTGGATTCGCGCGGCTGCCCGCCGTTGGGGCATCGACGATGCGACGGTCGACGAAGCCGTCGAGGGCCCGCGGGCTCGGGCGCACACGGCCATGGCCCGGCACCGCGAAGCGCTGGAGGGCAAGAGCGTCTTCCTCTTCCCCGATTCTCAGGGGGAGCTTCCGATGGCCCGTTTTCTCTCACGTGAGTTGGGAATGAGGCTGGTGGAGGTCGGAACACCCCACCTCGACCGGGCCCACATGCAGGCCGAGCTCGAGCTGCTCGGTCCCGACGTGCGTCTCGCGGAGGGTCAGGACGTGGACAAGCAGCTCGACCGCTGCCGCGCCGAGCGCCCCGACCTCACGGTCTGCGGCATGGGGCTCGCGAATCCGCTCGAGGCGGAGGGCCTCCGGACCAAGTGGTCGATCGAGCTCGTGTTCACGCCGGTTCAGGGGTTCGAACAGGCCGGCGACCTCGCCGAACTGTTCAACCGTCCCCTCGATCGCCAGCGCCGGCTGATGTTCTCATGAAGCTGACCGTCTGGACCTACGAGGGCCCGCCCCATGTCGGCGCGATGCGTGTCGTCACGGGCATGAAGGGCGTGCACTACGTGCTTCACGCGCCGCAGGGCGATACCTACGCGGACCTGCTGTTCACGATGATCGAACGGCGTGACCATCGCCCGCCCGTCACGTACACGACGTTTCAGGCACGCGACCTCGGTGGCGACACGGCGAACATCGTGACGACCGCGATCACCGACGCCTACGAGCGGTTCAAGCCCGATACGCTGATCGTCGGAGCCTCCTGCACGGCGGAGCTGATCCAGGACAACCCGGGCGGCCTCGCCGAGCGGCTCGATCTACCGGTCCCCGTCGTCTCTCTGGAGCTCCCGGCGTATCAGCGCAAGGAGAACTGGGGCGCAGCGGAGACCTTCTACCAGATGGTGCGGACGCTCACGCTGCACCGGGCGCCCGAGCGGGGCGAGACCTTCGAGCGGCAGCGCGACGGGGCGTCGCGGCCCACCGTCAACCTGCTCGGCCCGACCGCTCTGGGATTCCGTCACCGGGACGACGTGACCGAGGTCACGCGACTCCTCGACCGCATGGGCGTCGACGTGAGCGTCGTCGCTCCCTGGGAGTCGAGCCCACACGACCTGGTCCGGATCCCCGACGCCGACGCCAACGTGGTGATGTATCCGGAGACGGCGGACACCGTCGCGCGCTGGCTCGAGCGGACGTTCGACCAGCCGTACACGAAGGTCGTTCCGATCGGAATCGGCGCCACGCGCGACTTCGTGAACGAGGTCGCGGAGCTCCTCGACATCGATCCGGAGCCTGGCCTGTCCGCCATCCAGTCGAACATGCCGTGGTGGTCGAAGTCGATCGACTCGACCTACCTGACCGCCAAACGTGTCTTCGTCTTCGGAGACGCGAGCCACGCCGTCGCCGCCGCCCGTGTGGCCGCGGAGGAGATGGGTTTCGAAGTGGTCGGCCTGGGGACGTACCAGCGCGAGTTCGCGCGGGACATCCGGAAGGCCGCCAAGGTCCACGGCGTGGAGCCTCTCATCAGCGATGATCACCTCGAGGTGGAGGAGGCCATCGAGGCCGCCGCCCCCGAACTGGTGCTCGGCACGCAGATGGAGCGACACATCGCCAAGCGTCTCGGCGTGTTCTGCGCGGTCATTTCCGCACCGGTGCACGTCCAGGACTTCCCCGCGCGCTACTCGCCCCAGATGGGGCCGGAGGGCGCGAACGTACTGTTCGATACATGGGTGCACCCGCTCGTCATGGGCCTCGAGGAACATCTCCTCGGGCTGTTCCAGGACGATTTCGAGTTCACCGACGGTGTCGGGCCATCTCATCTGCATACCGGTACGGTATCGCACGCTGGAACCGCGCAGGAAGGGCAGGCCACCGGAGAGGACACGCTCCGGACGCCCGACGTGCCGGAACCGGTGGTCGCCCGCGCATCGGGCGATATCGAGTGGCTCGACGCCGCCGAGAAGGAGTTGAAGCGGATCCCGTTCTTCGTGCGCGGAAAGGCGCGGAGGAACACGGAGAAGTACGCCCTCGAGCAGGGAGTGGACGCCATAAGCGTCGACGTCCTGTACGAGGCCAAGGCGCACTACGGGAACCGATGACGGCGCGTCGATCCCCCTCCCCCGGCGCGACGCACCCGAACAGGGTGACGATCGTCACGCTCGACAACCACCTCGTGGGCACGCTCCACCGGGCGGCTGCGACGCTCGGGACGCAGGGGTTCGACGTCGATGTCCGTGTTCACGTGGCCGGCGACTGGAGCGACCCGTCAGAGGTCACCCGGATGGCGGAGGACGTCGCCACGAGCCGACTCGTGATCGTCGGCCAGATCTTCCTGCAGGAGCATGTCGACATCGTCCAGCCGCTCCTAGAGAGCGCACCCGACGATCAGATCCGAGGGGTTCTGCTGTCCAACGGGGAGCTCACGCCCTTCATGAAGCTGGGCGCGTTCTCACCGGGCGATCCCGCCGACCAGGGCCGCTTCTCCGCCGCGAAGATCCTCGCGAAGCTGCGGGGCAAGTCGAGCGGCGGCCGCGACTCCGCCAAGAAGCAGCTCAAGAGCCTCCGGCGTGCCCGCAAGCTCCTCCGCTTCGTGCCGGGGTCGGCGCAGGATGTACGGGCCTATCTGCTCTGCCTCGAGGCATGGCTGAGCGGGTCCGAAAACAACATCACGGAGATGCTGAGGCTGCTCGCGGCGCGCTATCTGCCGGAGGCGGCACCCGCGTCCGCGAAGGGGTCGATCCCCGACCTGGAGACCTACCCCGACAGCGGGCTCTACCACCCCGACCTGCCGGGCTACGGAATCACCGAGGATCTGCGCGATCTTCCGACTCCGAAGAAGCCCGTCGGCACCGTGGGGCTCATCATCGGACGCTCCTACGTGCTGGCCGGAAACGCGGCCCACTACGACGCCGTGATCCGCGCCCTCGAGGCTCGGGGTCTCGCGGTTCGCGCGGCCTTCGCCGCCGGACTGGACGCGCGTGAGCCCATCGACCGGTGGTTCCACGCCCACGACAGCCTTCCCGAGATCGACTACCTGATTTCGCTGACCGGCTTTTCGCTGGTGGGTGGCCCCGCCTGGCACGACGGGCCCGCCGCTCAGCGGGTGCTCGGCGAGCTGGACGTCCCCTTCGTGGTCGCGCAGCCGCTGGAGTTCCAGACGCTCGAAAGCTGGAAGGACGACCCCCGCGGACTCCTCCCGCTCGAAGCCGCACTGATGGTCGCCATCCCCGAACTCGACGGGGCGACCAACCCCATCGTCTTCGGGGGTCGCGCCGACACCGCGAACTCGGGAACTCCCGACGCCCTCCCGATCCCGGAGCGCGTCGAGCACCTCGCCGAACGCGCCGTACGGTCGATCCGCCTGCGCCGCCGCGCTCGCGCCGACCGGAAGGTCGCCGTGGTGCTCTTCAACTTCCCGCCCGCAGCCGGCAACGCCGGCTCCGCGGCGTATCTGGATGTGTTCGCCTCCCTCCACCGCCTGCTTGTCCGGATGGCGGACGAGGGCTACCGGGTGGAGGTCCCCGCGTCGGTCGACGCGCTCCGGGACCACCTCGTCGGTGAAGCCGCCCGTTCCTTCGGGACGAGGGCACGCATCCACACGCGGATCCCCGCCGACGAGCATGTGGCACAGGAGCGCTATCTCGAGGAGATCGAGGCGGCATGGGGCCCCGCCCCTGGACGCGACCTGAGCGACGGCCGGAACGTCCTCGTTCTCGGGGCGCAGTTCGGAAACGTCTTCGTCGGCCTTCAGCCGGGCTCCGGCTACGAGGGCGATCCGATGCGCCTCCTCTTCGAACAGAACTTCGCCCCGACCCACGCCTTCAGCGCCTTCTACCGGTACATCCGCGACGACTTCGACGCGGACGCGATGGTGCACTTCGGGACGCATGGGGCGACGGAGTTCCTCCCCGGCAAGCAGGTCGGCATGGGAGAGTCGTGCTGGCCGGATCGGATGTTCGGAGACACGCCCAACGTCTATATCTACGCGGGCAACAATCCCTCCGAGGGCACGCTCGCCAAGCGCCGCGGTGGAGCGACGCTCGTGAGCTACATGACACCGTCCCTAGCGCGGGCCGGCCTCTACAAGGACCTGCTCGCGCTCAAGACGGAGCTCGACCGGTGGAGTGGCCTGAACGGCGACTCCCCCGACACGGGGTCGGACTCGCTCCTCGAGGCCATCCGCGAGCGCGCGGAGCTCCTCGAGCTGCCGACCGCCCCGGACGGCGCGACGCCCGAGCGCGAGACGACCTTCCTGCGAGAGAAGCTGCTCGAGCTGGAATATTCTCTCGTGCCGACCGGCCTCCATGTTCTGGGCTCGGTCCCGGAGCCGGACGGACGTCGGGAGATCCTGCGAGGCGCGGCCGAAGCGGGCTTTCCCGCGGCAGAGCTTCCACCGCTGGAGACCTTCGGGACCGAGGCGGACGTGCGGGAGACGCTCGACGATCTCTTCGAGCGTGTCCCGGAAGGCGCCACCTTCGCGGGCACCGCAGCCGCCGAAGCTCCGATGCTGGACCTCGGCCTCGACCGCGACCAGGTGGCTCGGCTCTTCGCCTGCCTCGACGATCTCGAGCGCAAGCTCTGCGTGAACCCCGAGCTCGAGGCCGTGCTGCACGCCCTCGACACGGGATGGATCGCCCCCGCTCCCGGCGGCGACATCATCCGCAATACCGACGTGCTTCCGAGCGGACGGAACACCTACGGATTCGATCCGTGGACCGTCCCGAGCGCAGCTGCGCAGGTCGAGGCGACCAACCAGGCGAATCTCCTGGTGGAGCGTGTCCGCGCCGAACAGGGCCGCTGGCCCGAGACGATCGCGCTGGCGCTCTGGGGGACCGACAACATGAAGCGGGAGGGCGCACCCCTCTCGCAGGCGCTCGCGCTCATCGGCGCGGAGCCCGCCTTCGACGCCTACGGCCGTCTCGCAGGTGCCCGTCTGATCCCACTGGACGAGCTCGGCCGACCGCGCATCGACGTGGTGGTGACCACCTCCGGCGTCTTCCGCGATCTGCTGCCACTCCAGATGAAGCTGCTCGCCGAGGCCGCGTGGCTCGCGGCTTCAGCCGAGGACGAGCCGCTCGAGCAGAACGCCGTCCGCCGCCATGCGCTCACCCAGGCCGAGACGCTGGGCTGCTCCCTCGAAGAGGCGGCCCTCCGGGTCTTCTCCAACGACGACGGAGCCTACGGCGCGAACGTCAATCTCACCGTCGAGGACGGCAGCTGGGGCGAGACGGACGAACTCGGAGCGGTGTTCGTTCGCCGGAAGGGCTTCGGGTACGATCGGAAGGGTCGACCCGCGGCTCGGCACGACCTGCTCGAGCTCGCGCTCGGCGACGTCGACGCCACCTACCAGAACCTCGATTCGGTCGAACTCGGCGTGTCCGACATCGACCAGTACGTCGACTCTCTGGGTGGGGTCACCAAGGCGGCGCAGCGTGCCTCCGGCCGGCAGGTCGCGGCCTACATCGGCGACGAGACCCGCGGGTCTGGCAGGGTCCGCACCCTCGAGGAGCAGGTTTCCCTCGAGACGCGCACCCGCACGCTCAACCCGAAGTGGTTCGAGGCGATGCTGGATCATGGATATCAGGGCGTGCGCGAGATCGAAGCGCGCGTGACGACCACCCTCGGATGGTCCGCCACGGCCGATGCGGTCCAGGGGTGGGTCTACGAAGGAATCGGGGAGACCTACGTGCTCGACCCCGAGATGAGGCGGCGCATGGCGCAGCTGAATCCCGACGCGGCATCCCGCATGGCGGGACGTCTGTTGGAAGCGTGTGACCGGGGATTCTGGACCCCCGACGAAGACACTCTCGCGGCGCTCCAGGATGCCGCGGACGAACTCGAAGATCGACTCGAAGGGGTCGACCCGGAGGTAGCCGCATGAGCTCATTGCCCGTCGTGGACGCGGATCTCGTTGGTGATGGCGAGGGATCGCTACAGGTACATATGGAGGAGGAGATCGACAGCGCTCGAGTCCTCGCCATCTACGGAAAGGGGGGCATCGGGAAGTCGACGACGTCCTCGAACCTTTCCGCAGCGCTCGCACGGGAGGGCTACAAGGTCCTCCAGGTCGGGTGCGATCCCAAGCACGATTCAACCTTTACGCTCACCGGCAAGATGATCCCCACGGTCATCGACACGCTGGCCGAGTGCGACTTCCACGCCGAAGAGTTGCGGCCCGAGGACTTCGTGTTCGAGGGCTACGCCGGCGTCATGTGCGTCGAGACCGGAGGCCCCCCCGCGGGCACCGGCTGTGGTGGCTACGTGGTCGGCCAGACGGTGAAGCTGCTCAAGCAGCACCACCTTCTCGACGACACCGACGTCGTCATCTTCGATGTGCTGGGTGACGTGGTGTGCGGAGGCTTCGCGGCCCCGCTCCAGCACGCGGACCGCGCGCTGATCGTCACGGCCAACGACTTCGACTCGATCTTCGCGATGAACCGGATCGTCGGCGCCATCAAGGCGAAGGCCAAGAACTACAAGGTCCGGCTCGGCGGCGTGATCGGGAACCGCGCCGACCAGACCGACGAGATCGACAAGTACAACGAGCGGGTCGGCCTCGAGCTGTCCGCCGTCATCCCGACGGTCGACGCGGTGCGCATGAGCCGGCTCCAGAAGAAGACGCTCTTCCAGATGGAGCCGTCCGAAGAGGTCGAGCAGGTGCAGGCCATCTACACCGGCCTCGCGAAGCACCTGGTCAATGGCGTGCCCGCGCTGGAGGCGGAACCGCTGGACGACACGACGATCTTCAACCTGCTCGGCTTCGACTGATGTCACGTGCGTCCACCGCCGACTCGACCACCCCGTCCCGTGACTGGATCGACCGTCGCGAACGGGTCGGTGCGCACTTTCGCGAGGGCGCGGAGCGATGGACTGTGCTCACCTCGGACGCCCCGGTCAGCGGAATCCGGAAGACCGTGCGGGAGGGCCGGGCCGAGATGGCCGGCACACTCCTCTCCTGGCTCCCGGAGGACCTTTCGGGCCACCGCGTTCTCGACGCGGGATGCGGGCCGGGCGTCGTATCGCGGATGCTCGCGGAGCGGGGGGCACACGTGACGGGGGTCGATCTCTCGCAGGAGCTGATCGATGTGGCCCGGGAGCGGTGCGCCGACCTCGGCGACCGCGTCGACTTCGTGGCGGCCGACCTCTTCGACTTCGCGGCCTACGCCGATCACGACGACGGTGCCGGGTGGGACTGGATGATCGCGATGGACTGCTTCATTCACTATCCCGTAGGCCAGACGGTAGAGGCGCTCGCGGCACTCTCACGGCGGGTGCGCTCCGGACTGCTGTTCACGGTGGCCCCCGCCACCCCGCTGCTCACCGCCATGCACGTGGTGGGAAAGCTCTTCCCTCGGCGAGATCGCGCACCCGGGATCATTCCGGTTGGCGCGGGGGCGCTCGATCGTGAGCTGAACGACCGCCTGGACCCCAGCTGGGACCGAGGTCGGTCGCATCGGGTGCATCGGGGATTCTACGTGTCGCGCGCGATCGAGGTGCGTCGATGACCCCGTTCGCCCCCACGCCCCGAGTCACTCCCCTGCCCCGGTGCACCCCCTCGCCCCGGATGCACCGATGAACGCCGGGAAGTTCTGGAACGGACTGGGGCCGGCCTTCATGCCCTTCGCCGACGCGGTGTCGGAGGATCTTCCCGCGCTGCGACTGGCCCGCCTCGGACTCTTCCAGGTCACGGTCGGGATGGCCCTGGCTCTGCTGGCGGGCACACTCAACCGCGTGATGATCGTCGAGCTGGAGCTGCGCGCCTTCCTCGTCGCGGGCTTCCTCGCGCTCCCGATGCTTCTCGCCCCCATGCGGGCAGTGCTCGGACATCGCTCCGACCACCACCGCTCGGTGCTCGGATGGAAGCGTGTTCCGTATCTCTGGTTCGGGACGATGATGCAGTTCGGCGGATTCGCCGTGCTACCCTTCGCCCTGGTTCTGCTGGACACCACCTCCGGGTTCACGGATGGTCAGCGCACCGCCGGCATGATCGGCGCCGCGCTGGGCTTTCTGCTGGTCGGCGCGGGGGCCCACACCGTACAGACGGCGGGACTCGCCCTCGCCAGCGACCTCTCCGACGAGGAGCGCCGGCCGAAGGTGGTCGCCGTTCTCTACGTCGCCTTCCTCGTGGGCCTCCTGCTCGGCGGCCTCTTCTTCGCCGCTCTGCTCTACGACTACAGCGACGTGCGCCTGATCAAGGTCATCCAGGGCGCCGCGGTTCTCACGATGGTCCTCAACGGTGTCGCGCTCTGGAAGCAGGAGGCGCTGGCCGGCGAGTCGACCGCATCCGACGAGCCCCGCCCCGCCTTCCTCGACGCCTGGCGCAGTCTTCTGAAGACCGACCGAACGGGCCGCCTGCTGCTCGCCGTCGGCCTCGGCGCCGCGGGATTCGCGATGCAGGACGTCCTGCTCGAGCCGTACGGGGGCCAGCTGCTCGGCATGAGCGTCGGCCAGACCTCGCTACTCACCGCACTGTCCGCCCTCGGCGCCCTCGTGAGCTTCGTGGTGGCCGCCGTGCGGCTGACGAATGGGGCCGACGAGCACAGCGTCGCCGGATGGGGCGTGGTCGCCGGCATCTTCGCCTTCGCGATGATCGTGATCGCCGCGCCGCTGCGTTCGGCACTGCTGCTTCGCGCCGGTGCGGTCTTCCTCGGATTCGGAGGCGGCCTTTTCGCCGTCGGCACCCTGACCGCCGCCATGGCCCTGCAGTCGGCCGGCGCCGGACTGGCCGTCGGGGCCTGGGGTGCGGTCCAGGCGACCGCCGCGGGCCTCGCCATCGCATTCGGAGGTCTCTTTCGGGACCTCGTCACGGTCCTCGCCGAACGGGGCCTGCTGGGTCCCGCGATGACGGGGCCCGAAGCCGGCTACATCGCAGTTTACCACGGGGAGATCCTGATTCTCTTCCTCACGCTGGTCGTGATCGGACCCCTCGTATCCCCTCGACGTGATCCTACGGATGCGTCGTCTGATTCCCCCCGGTCGTTCGGTTTCGCCGAAATGCCCGGATAGCCCCTCTCACGGAGCGCACCATGGAGGCCAACTACATCGATCTGCCGACGATTCTGATCTATCTGTTCTGGATCGGGTTCGCCCTGCTGATCATCTACCTGCGTCGCGAGGACAAGCGCGTCGGGTATCCCCTCGAATCCGATCGCGAAGGCGTTGCGGTTCAGGGTTACCCCGCAATCCCGTCCCCTCGACCACCCCGGGCGAAGCATCCCGCACTCGAAGGGAGCGACGTCGCCCCCCACCAGCAGCCCCTGCCGTCCGACGCGATGCAGTCGGCGGCCCTCG
>JGI12048J13642_10517832_pt1 | contig 50468 bp, 34 predicted proteins | sample ElkSlonscriptome_16_FD_13642 | JGI IMG/M metagenome (IMG submission 13642)
CGACCATCTGATCAATCATCTCGATCTGGCCCAGCTTCAGATAGGCCGCATCCTGAAAGGCCTTGCCCTGACGTTCGATGCCGCGATTGTCGATACTGAAGACCACGTAGCCCTGCTGCGCCATGTGCTGATTGATCAGCCCGCGACGCCCCCAGCTGTTGGTCGCCAGGCGACTGGTCGGCCCGCCGTAGACGTAGAAAAAGACCGGATAGCGCCTGGCCTCATCGAAGTCGGCCGGCCGAATCATGCTGTAGTAGAGCTTCTGTTCGTCCGGGCCGATCAAGTGACCGAATTCGGTCGGCTGGTGCGAATCCAGGAAGGCCGCGTAGGGGTGGTTGTCGTCAACCCGGTTCTCGACCAGCCAGGCCATGCGCTCGCCGTCGGCCGAGTGCAGCGAGAGCTGCGGAGGCTGATTGGTGTTCGAGTAGGTGTCGACATACACGCGCGCTGCCCGATCCATCCGGATCTCGTGCCAGCCTGATCGGCCAGAAATCCGCGAGACGATTTCGGGTGAATTGGTGACCAGCGACTGCCGATAGAGCTGCTTTTCCTGAGGCGAAACTTCGGCGCCCGTGAAATACACCAGGCCCAGCTCCTCATCGACCCCGACCAGTTCGTCAATTCCCCAGTCACCGGCGGTCAGCTGGCGGATCAGCTCGCCCTCCAGATCAAACAGGTAGAGGTGCTTGTAGCCGCTGCGTTCCGACGACCAGACAAAGGCCTCCAGGTCGCTCAAGAAATGCAGGTCATCGTGCAGGTTGATCCAGGTCTCACTGGTCTCGGTCAGCAGCGTTCGCTGTTCACCGCTACGGGTATCAATCAGCAGCAGTTCCAGGGTCTGCTGATCGCGGCTCTGGCGCTGGACGCTGAGATGATGACCGTCCGGATGCCAGGCGACTCGTGGGATGTAGATGTCGCTCTCTTCACCCAGATCGATCCAGGTGGTCTCGCCGCTGTCGATATCGACCACTCCCAGACGATAGGTGACGTTAGGCGTGCCGGCAAAGGGATAGCGCTGCTCGATGATATCGATCTCGCCGCCGCTGATTTCATAGCGAAGGCTGATCTCGATCGGACTCTCGTCGACCTGCAGGTAGGCGATCTGCCGGGAATCAGGCGACCACCAGTAGGCGGTCGATCGGCCCATCTCTTCCTGGGCGATAAACTCGGCCATGCCGTTGCTGATCGTCTCCGTGGCATCCTCGGTCAGGGCCCTGGCTTCGGCCGTCTCGATATTGGCGAGCCAGAGATTGCGATCGCGGACAAAGGCCACACTCCGGCCGTCCGGGGCGACCTTGGGGTCGGTGTCGAAGGCCTCGCCCTCGGAGATCCGCCGCACGTTCTGTTCGGAATCGCTGAGATCAAGGAGAAATACGTCGCCCCCGAGCGGGAAGATTAGAAATCGCCCGTCAGGTGACCAGCGATACTCCACGATGCCTCGCAGACTGGAAATTCGCGCGCGCTCGCGCCGCGCTCTTTCTGCGTCGGAAAGCTCGCCTTCTTCGGCCCTAACCGCGTCGGCGGCGACCAGGCGACGCGTTTGGCCATCGGCGATGTGATATTCCCACAGGTCCATCAGGTCGCGATCGTCTTCCCTTCCACGTACGAAGGTGACTCGATCACCGGCGGGTGACAGTTCGGCCTGGCGCAGGCTGGGGCCCGACAGGTCCGGGGAATCGAAGATGCGCTCGATAGTCAGGGTCTGATCTTGGGCAATCAAGTTTGAGGACATTAGAGCAAAGGCAAGCAGTATGAGCGGTACGGCGGGCATGGAAGTCGATAGCAGGTGAAAACAGTGTGCATTGTCAGTGCCCGCACTTAAGATGGCAACCGCTGTCCGACCGACCGAAACGCGCTCCGCACCGAGTTGTTCACGGGTTCCCTAGATCATTGGTGGTCGGCTGCAGGCGTCAGCGACCTTCATATCCGCTTGACTGCGCTTCACGTCTCATTAACGACTTCGCCAGCGGCAGTTCTCCGATTCCGATCGCCTTGGATCCGAGGGTGCGCTAAAAATGACCTGTTACCCGAGGCCTGACATTGAGGCAAGGAAGAATCCAGATCATCGGACATCGTAGCCTGCTCGCCGTGGCGCTTCTTCTGGCCTGGTGCGGGCCGTCCCAAAGTGCGCCGAAGCTGGAGCTGGTAGTCGATTCACAGCTGGATTTTGTCCAGGCCGACTGGCGGCCCTGGCTTGAACGGGTTGCACTCGTCGTTGCAACGATTGGCGACGGGTTCCCGGTGCCTGAGGTCAAGGTCGTGCTGCACCCGAACGAAGGCAGCGACCCGATCGGCTCCGGCTGGATCCGGCGAAATTCACCGCCGGAGGTCCACTTGCGGATATCTCCTGAAGCCAGCCTGTCTGAGCTGCTCGACGATTGGCACGCTTACCATGAGTTCGCGCACCTGTTGCTTCCCTTTCCCGGCAACCGCGACATCTGGTTCGCCGAGGGCTTGGCCTCCTATTATCAGTACTTTCTCCAGGCTCGTGCTGGCGTGATCGATGCCGATGAGGCCTGGCGTCGCCTGGTGGCAGGGTTTCAGCGCGGCTTTGATGATCCGGCAGGCAAGGGCGAACAACTGGCAGAGTTGAGTCCGAGGATGTGGCGCTTGAGGGCTTTCCGCCGGGTTTACTGGTCGGGTGCGGCGTTTTTTCTTCGGGTCGACCATCGCCTTCGGGTCGCGACACGCAATGAGCAGTCTCTTGACAGCACTCTAGCCGCCTTCGCCAAGTGCTGCATGCAGGATGGCTCTCGTCGCTGGACCGCGCAGACCCTCGTCGAGCAATTGGGCAAACTTAGCGTGCCGGCGATCTGGCATGAGGAATATCAGCGCGTGATCGAGAGCGCAGCTTCCCCTGAGTTTGGCAATGTGGCCCGTGCGCTGGGCCTGGAAGCCGACCGCGAGGGCGTTCGCTTAATGGATGATACGGCCGGCCAGCGCCTCCGGCAGGCTCTGGCGATGGGGACGCCGTATCCCGATCTTGATCGTTGAGTCGCATTCAACAGCTCGGTTCAGGAATCTCGTCGAAGTTCGACTGCACGTTGAGCCGCCAGTCGTAGTCAATATGGCGGACGCGGTCGGTCGCATCGGAGCGAGCTTGGGCGTGCTCGCTACCGAAGGCGACAATGAACTCACGTATTGAGCCACTGTGTTCGACGAAGTCGTCTTCGTACCAGTCGAATAATTCAGACAGGTAGAGCGTGTTCGCCTCCCGGCGAAGATGCAGCGGCGTGTCAAGCGCCCGCTGCGTGTTATCGCTCAGCATCTGATCAATCGTGTCGGCCTGATAGATCGATTCTCGTAGCGGCGGGCAGCCGACCGACGCGCAGTTGACCGCAAAATGCACTCGGGCGTCCTTCCAGCCGCGCTCGGCAAAGTCCTGGCCCAGCAGGATCTCCAGCTCAATATCGCGCAGCGAATAGTCCGCGCCACCGACGTTGAAGCGCTGCATGCCGAAGACCCGATACGGTCGGAATAGGCTGCCATAGTCACGCACGCTGTCGACGATGTCGCCGTCTTCCGAGTGGGTCAGGATGTGCTGCAGCATGAAGTAGTTGTAGGCATTAATCCAGAACGCCAGCGCGCCCTCGCGCTCTGGCATCGTCGCGGGTACAAAACCGGCGAGCAGTGCGTCCTGCTGTTTGAGCAACTCTATCGTTTCTGGCTCAGCTAACGCAGCGTCGTAATCGAACCAGCTGATCAGACCGTCACAGGGCAAAACGCTTTCGGTCAGGTGTCGGTCCAGCAGGGTTTGGAAGGGCAGGTAAAGCGAGTCTGCCTGACAGACTACGGGCCGGGCGATCATCACTACCAGTAGGGTCAGCACCCAGAGCATTCGTTGGTCAAGATTGGACATAGGGCAAAGTGTTGAGTGGGCAATGACCGACAAGACCCGACAAACAGTGCAATTCTTTCACACCAAAAGTCTACTTATGACAGGACTCCAGCGCCACGGCCTGTTGCCGATCCCTAATTGTGCGCCGCAATACGCGCCGAATCGGGTACTCTTTGCGGCTTCAAACAGCCAGGCTTTACCTGCATGCCTAAAATCACCGAAATCAAGCGCGGCAACGTTATCGAGCACGATGGAACGGTCTGGGCCGTGCGCCAGATCGATCGTTCGTCCCCCACGGCTCGGGGCGGCGGCACCCTGTATCGCTTTAAGCTGGAGTCCATTCCGGGCGGGGATCGTCGCGAACTCACCTTCAAGGGCGACGACAGCGTTAATGAGGCCGATTTGGTTCGCCGCCAGAGTGAGTTTTCCTACCGTGATGGTGACGGCTTCGTGTTTATGGACAGCGAGGATTTCACTCAGTACACCTTAAGCGAGTCCGATGTGGGCGATGCTGCGGCCTTCATCACCGACGGGCTGGGTGATATCTACGTGCTGATCATCAGTGATCAGCCAGTGGCCATTCAGCTGCCCCAGTCAGTGATACTGGAAGTCACCGACACCGCGCCGGTGATGAAGGGCGCGACGGCTAGCCGCTCGGCCAAGCCAGCGACGTTGGAAACTGGCCTGGAAATCCAGGTGCCAGACTACATTACTCCCGGTGAGAAGGTGAAGGTCAATACGGAAACCCTCGAATTCATGAGTCGGGCCTGAGTCCAGTAGCGATGTTAAAGAAGACGCCCGAAGCACCGCAGTCCAAAAGCATCGACGAACTGCGCCAGCGACTGGACGCGATCGATGCGACGCTGGTCACCCTGGCCGCCGAGCGCCAGCGCGTGGTGTCGGAGATCGGTCGATCCAAACAACGCCAGGGTCGCCAGCTCAGGGACTTCCGACGCGAGCGTGACGTGCTGGATCACGTGCGCGCCAAAGCCGTCGAGCTGGAGCTCGATCCTGACCTGGCCGAAGACTTGCTCAAACGCCTGATCGATGCCTCACTGACCCGGCAGGAACAAGAGCGTGCCCAGCTGAGCGCGCAGGGCACCGGTCGTCGTGCCCTGGTGATCGGTGGCGCAGGACGCCTCGGCAGCTGGCTGGCTAGCTTTCTGGATAACCAAGGCTTCGAGCTGCTGCTGGCCGACCCGAGCTTTGCGCTGGACAAGGACAGGCAGTTCAGACACTGGCGCGACGCGCCCGAGGATGTTGATCTGGTCGTGCTGGCGACTCCGATCGCCGTTACGGTAGAGCTGCTGGAGGAGCTCACACGACGCGGGCATCGTGGCTTGATTGTAGACGTCGCCTCGATCAAGAGCCCGCTAATTGAGCCGCTTCGCCGAGCCGCAAAAGCCGGCCTGAGCATTTGCTCTGTCCACCCGATGTTCGGTCCCGACACCCGTCTGCTATCGGGCCGCCACGTGCTGTTCATGGACGTCGGCAACGAAGCGGCCGTGGCCGAGGCCGAATCTCTGTTTACTCAGACCATGGCCGAGATCAAACGCATCGACATTGAAGACCATGACCGTCTGATCGCTTGGGTGCTGGGACTGTCGCACGCCGTCAACATCGCCTTCTTCGCCGCCGTTACCCAGTCAGGGCTCAGCGCCAGCGAACTGGCCGAGGTCTCCAGCACCACCTTCAACCGTCAGCTGGCGATCGCTCGTGATGTGGCGGCCGAGAACCCGGATCTGTATTTCGAAATCCAGCGCCTGAACGAACAGGGCGGCGAGCCCAGGCGGGCCCTGCTTGCGGTCATGCAGGCTTTGACCGATAGCGTCGAGGCTGGCGATATTGAGTCTTTCCGGGAAATGATGCAGTCCGGCCGCGACTACCTCTCTCTACTATGAAAACGCCAATCCCGACAAGCTCCTATTCATAGACAAGAAACCCAACGCCACGGGCCGGGCTTCAGGGTAAAGTTCCGGTATCTTTCTCGACTACTGGGGCCGCAGCGGAAATGGACTTTCTGAATGAATGATTTGATCATCGGCGGAGAACGCATTGCTCCGGGGAAGACTCGGCAAATCAAGATGCCGGTGGTCCGGCTTTATACCGATACCGATATTTCTATGCCGGTGCACGTCATTCGAAGCAGGCGCGAGGGTCCCACCGTGTTCGTTTCTGCGGCAGTGCACGGCGACGAACTCAACGGTATCGAGATCATCCGTCGACTGATCCGGAAAAAGACCCTGCGACTGTCTTTGGGAACCCTGATTCTGGTGCCAATGGTCAACGTGTATGGCGTCTTGAGTCAAAGTCGCTACATGCCAGATCGGCGCGACTTGAATCGCTGTTTTCCCGGATCGACGACGGGTTCCCTGGCTGGAATCGTGGCGCATACCTTCCTGTCGGAAATCGTCGACCATTGTCAGTACGGCATTGATCTCCACACCGGCGCCATTCACCGATCAAATCTGCCGCAAATACGCGCCAATCTCAAGGACGAAGAAACGCGCAAGCTTGCTGAGGTGTTCGGTGTCCCCGTCTTGCTCAATTCGACCCTGCGTGATGGTTCCCTGCGCGAGGCTGCCGTTGACTCTGGTACTCGAATCCTTCTCTACGAAGCCGGCCAGGCGCTGCGCTTCGATGAGCTGTCGATTCGCGCGGGCGTCCGAGGCATTCAAAACGTCTTGGGCCATTTAGGTATGATCAAAAAAAGAACGCGCAGAACGCGCTCGGGTACAGTCAATCCGTTTGTCGCCAACACCAGCGCTTGGACTCGGGCCAACGCCAGCGGGATTGTCAGCAGCCTGAAGAATCTCGGAGACGATGTCCATAAAGGCGACCCACTGGCCAGAATCGGGAGTCCCTTCGGCGAGGTCTTCGCAACCGTTCGCGCGTCACGCTCAGGGATCATTATCGGCAAGCAGAACATCCCGCTGGTGCAGGAAGGCGATGCGATGTTTCATATCGCCTACTTCTCGGAGGAAGATGAAGAGATCGTGGAGAATATCGAAATCATGAACAATTCGCTTCTTCCCTCGGGATGACGGTATCGGACGGAAAGATGCCCTCGACCTTCTCCTTCGAGTGTCTCAGCTGCGCCGTCTTTTTGATGCAAACGGAATTCGGCAGGCCATGAGGATTGGATGCACTCGGTCGCGCTGGTTATGATGGTGAGGAAACCAAGTTGCCGCAACGCAAGCGAAGGAGATCAACAATATGCCGCGAATCAGGAGGTGCCTCGGCTTGACCGTTCGCGCCCAGCAGCCAGGTTAATCTGATGCTGGCAGAGCTCCACCGCAGCGTCCGGCTGCTTTATACGGGACGCAGTAAAAACGCGCGAAGATTCCGGTACGGGCTAATCATCTTCGATGCGCTTAGCATCATTTATTTCATCTTTACAGCAGCGGTCGAGCAGACACCGCTATTACACGGAATCAACGTAGCGCTCGGCGTCCTGATTCTCATTGATCTGGCGGCGCGTCTCTGGGTTTCACCCAATCCCTGGAAGGAATTTCGCAGAATCTACACGCTAGCCGACGTGATCGTGATCAGTTCGCTGCTGCTGGCTCCCCTGTTCACTGCGGAACTAGCCTTTCTTCGCATCCTGCGCGGGCTGCGACTGATTCATTCTTACCACCTGATTCGGGATTTGAGGCGCGAGAGTCGCTTCTTCCGGCTCCACGAAGACTCGGTGCTGGCTGCGGTGCATTTGTTTGTGTTTATTTTCGTGACAACGTCGTTCGTTTTCGTGTTCGCGTTCGACGAGCAGGCCGGGTCGGCAGCCTATATCGATGCCTTGTATTTCACCGTCGCGACGCTGACCACCACCGGATTTGGCGACATCACGATGACGACCCCGGGTGGCAAGCTCTTGACGGTTTTCATCATGGTAGTAGGGGTAGCGCTTTTCATCCAGCTAGCGCGCGCTGTCTTTCAACCGTCTAAGGTGCACTACAAATGTTCGGAATGCGGGCTGAATCGACACGACCCCGATGCCGTCCACTGCAAGCACTGCGGGGCGTCGTTAAAGATTGAAACCGGGGGAGGGGACGCATAGCCGCCTAAAGAACCGGTTCTATGCAAACTGGGCACGTTTCATAATAGCAAGCGCCCTAGTCGTACCTCTACTATCAGCTCGACCTATAGATCGCGAGTCAGCTACGGTTCATTCAGTCTGATTCGACGCAGTGGAGGATTGAGGTTACCCTTCATCGGGAATTAAGGTCTGAACATGGGGTTCGACTCGACATAAAGGCAACGACCTTGAAATTACTCCCTCTTCTCGCTTGTTTGTGTTGCTGCGCCACTCCCTTGGCCAATGTCGTCGCCCAGGATCGTGTGCTGTTTGTTCGTGGGGCGGATCGTTCCGGTGGATTTCTTGAAGCGGGAAATGATGATCAGCGAACCGAGCAGCTGGCCGATATCTTTAATGTGTCCACCAGCGGCGGTAATCACGGCTGGTCTCAGCTGCGCCAGGCGCTGGAAGGCGAGGGCTACCTGGTCGAACAGATTATTGAAGCGGCCGAGAACGGCTCGGGGCCCAGCCAAGGTCTACCGGTCGCCTTCGAGGAAATGGATCTGACCGTTTACTCGGTGCTGGTCCTGGGCTCCAATAACGCCAGCTATGGGGCGGTTGCGGTGGACGCCGTCGAGTCCTACATCCGAGGCGGTGGCGCGGCCCTGTTTATTTCCGACGCTAATTTTGGCGGAGACTGGAGCGATGCGCCAAGCTCCGACCAGGTCTTTCTTGATCGATTCGGCCTGGTAATGAACCAGGATCAGGGCACGTATGTGCTGCGCCGCGCGCAAGATGATTTTTTGGTGACTGATCATCCGATCCTCACCGGCATTACTGCCTTTGACGGGGAGGGTGTATCACCAATTCAGGCCCTGAATGCCGGTAGTGTGGTCGTTCGCGCCAAGGGCAATACGCGGGTCAATGAGCCGCCATTCGGCAACGATAATCAGGGCCAGAGTCGGCCAGTGACCGTGCTGGACGGTGCGCTGACCGTACTAGAAATCGACCAGGGACGAATTGCCGGCCATTTTGATCGGAACACTTTTTTCAATACCAACGGTGCTGGAACCGACATCACGCGCTTTGACAATAAACAATACGCGCTGAATCTATTCGCCTGGCTGATCGGCGAAGAAGATCCAGTGTTCTTCGACCGATTTGAATGATGCTCAGTCGCCCGCGCTAATCACGCCGCAGGCAATGCGCGCCCCGGCGGCACCGGATGGATCACTGGTGTAGTCGTCGGCACCAGCGTGGATCATGATCGAAGCGCCGTCTTCATCGAACAGACGATCGTCGAGCATCAGCTGGTGGTTCAGGATTTCGATCGTCAGTTCACCGCTTTCAGGAATATGAAGGTTGGGCATGTCGCCTATGTGAAAGCCACCCTCATCCATCAGTCCGTGTCCAACGTCATCGGGATTATAGTGGCCGCCAGCGTGGCCGAAGGACGGGTCGCACTGCCCAACTTCGTGGATATGGAAGGCATGCACGCCGGGATCCATCGAATGCAAACCGACGGTCAAGAGGGTGCCGTTTGGCGTGGCGTGCATCTCTACGGTGCCGACAGACTCGCCGTCGACGTTGTTCAGGCCGGCACTGGCATCTGCGGCCGTTGCAAGTGTTGATGCGCTCAGGCTGGTCAGGGCCGCAAAGATAAACCGCAATGTGTCTTTCATGATTAGTTGATCCGTTGTGTAACCTGTCGACAGGCTATCAGAGTCCTGTCGACTTTCGATGCTGTCATACAACCTGGGGGCTTGTCCGACTTAAGCTTTCCTGGCAAAAAAAGCCGCAACCACTCAACCCTGTCAGTAACGACCTCACCTCGCGCAAATCAGGCCTCCCGTGCCAATTCTCGGCCGATCAGCATGCGCCTGATCTCATTGGTGCCGGCGCCGATGTCGTAGAGCTTGGCGTCTCGGAGCAGGCGGCCAGTGGGATATTCGTTGATGTAGCCGTTGCCGCCGAGGGCCTGGATGGCTTCCAGGGCCACCTTGACCGCGCTGGTCGACGCGTGCAGCAGACAGGCGGCGGCATCGATGCGCGACTTTTCCCCGCGGTCATAATCAGTGCCGACCTGATAGGCAAATCCACGAGAGGACTGCATCATCGCGTACATATCGCCAATCTTAGCCTGCATCAGACCGAAGGAGGACAGCGTGCGGCCGAACTGCTTGCGCTCGCGGATGTAGGGCAGGGCCTGGTCCATGGCCGCCTGCATGATGCCGATCGGGCCGCCGGAAAGCACGAGGCGCTCGGAGTTTAGACCGGACATCAGAATCTTAACGCCCTCATTGACGTCGCCCAGGACGTTGTCGTCAGGAATTTCGCAGTTATCAAAGACCAGCTCACAGGTGTTCGATCCGCGCATGCCCAGTTTGTCGAGCTTCTGAGCCTTTGTGAAACCCGGCATGTCTCGTTCGATAATGAACGCGGTCATGCAGCGGCTGCCGGCCTCGGGTCCGGCCGTTCGCATGTAGACAACGGCTACGTCGCATTCGGGGCCGTTGGTGATCCACATTTTCGAGCCGTTGGCGACCCAGATATCGCCGCGTTTTTCGGCCTTGCAGCTCATTGATCCGACGACATCAGACCCGGCACCCGGCTCTGACATCGCCAGCGCGCCTTTCCACTCGCCGCTCACCAACCTCGGGACGTATTTTTGGCGCTGGTCCTCGTTACCGTTGCGGCAGAGGTTGTCGGTACACAGATTGGAATGGGCACCGTAAGACAAGCCGACTGAAGCAGACGCTCGAGAAATTTCTTCCATCGCCACTAGATGGGCCAAATATCCCATCTCTGAGCCACCGTATTCCGTCGGGATAGTGATTCCCAGCAGGCCCATCGCGCCCAGCTCGGTCCAGAGTTCCTGCGGAAATTCGTTGCTTTGGTCGATGTGCTCGGCACGCGGCGCGATCGATTCCTCGGCAAAACGGCGAACCGTTTCGCGCAGCATTTCTATGTCTTCGGACAGTTTCATAATCAACAATAGGTTTCAGTTTTCAGGTTTCAGGTTTCAGAACCTCGGAGGCAATGCTCAGTGCGCCTGAACCCTGAAACCTTCAAGCTGAAACCTTGTTCTTTAGTTATGCCCGCGTTCGCGGCCCGGGAAGCGGTGAGAGCGGCCCATGAACGGCAGCTTGAGCTTGCCAATGGTGGCTACGCGCTCTATGGCCATTCGGTCAGCCGCTTTCCAGCTTGGAATGCCGTCGCGCTCGGCGATCTGGAAAATCTTCGAGACATTGTAGTAAATGGTGCGCATCATGCGCTTGGCCCGCTCGCGATTGTAGCCTTCGAACTCTATTGAGACGTTCATCAAACCGCCCGCGTTGACAGCGTAGTCCGGGGCATAGAGGATTCCCCGGCGCTCCAGTTCATCGCCGCATTCCTCGGTCGCCAGCTGATTGTTGGCGGCACCGCAAACGATCTTGAATTTGAATCGAGGAATGGTTTTCTCGTTGACGATCGCACCCAGCGCGGTCGGGCAGAACACGTCGGCATCCACATCGTAAATTTCATCTAGAGCAACCGCTTCGCACCCCAGATCGACAGCGGCCTGGACGGCATCGTCGTTGATGTCGGTCACGAAGACCTTGGCACCTTCGTTGCGCAGCAGCTTAACCAGCTCCATTCCGACGTGGCCGACACCCTGAACGGCGTAGCTGTGCTCTCCGACTTCTTCGTTGTTGAACTTGCGCGACAGGGACGCGCGAATGCCCTGCAGGGTACCGAAGGCCGTGAACGGAGAAGGATCGCCGGAACCGCCATGGACCTGATGCACGCCGACGCAGTTGTCGGTTTCCTGGAAAACATACTCCATGTCGTTGACGTCGATGCCGACATCCTCGGCCGTGATGTAGCGTCCGTTCATTGAATCGATGAAGCGGCCGAAGGCGCGGAACAGGGCTTCGGATTTGTCCTGGCGCGGATCGCCGATAAGCACGGACTTCCCGCCTCCCAGGTTGAGACCGGCGACAGCGGCTTTGTAGGTCATGCCTCGAGACAAGCGAAGCACGTCGTCCAGCGCTTCCTGCTCGGTAGCATAGGGCCACATGCGCAAACCACCCAGGGCCGGGCCCAGCGTGCTGTTGTGAATGGCGATGATGCCTTTTAGGCCGGCTTCCTTGTTGTGGCAGAAAACGACCTGCTCGTGCTCGGTCGTGTGGATTGTTTCGAAGAGATTCATTGAGTGTCCTCCAGGGCCTGCGCTTCTTGTGTCGCAGGCGTTTGAGCCGAACCCCGAACGTCGGCCGGAACGAAAATTATGGAAGTGCAGGGAGCCGGTAATGCCGTACTCAACCTACCGCTGCGCGTCACTGGCGATACCGCAGTCGCCAACAAAGCCAGCCGTGCATTTTAGCGGGAATCGAGATTTCCTGCAGGAGGTATTCGTTGCCGGGCGATGGATGAGTCGGTATTCGTCAATTCGACTCGGACGCTGAGGGCACCACGCAAGCTGCCGGCCCGAAAACCGGCTGCCACGTCTCGCGGACAGCGGTCTGCAATGGCACGCTGAAGGTCCGGGTCAAGCTTGTTTCCGAGGCAAGACAGGCACATCGAACCGGTTGGGGTGGCTTTTACCCATTGGCCCTGGCGGTGGCCGTCGGCGTGGCGTACGGCAAACACCTCGAGGCTGGCGGGGGCCTACTGTCGAGCCATCTGCTGTTGAAAGCCTGACAGAATTCAGTGCTCCCAGAGCTTTGTCGATCAGACGGGTTCATCGGGGGCGCAGAAATTTTCGTTGAGCACTTCCATGATGGCCTCAACTTCACTGCTTGCTAGGGAATAGAAGATGGTTTGTTGCTCTCTTCGGGTGGTGACCATGCCGTTGTTTCTGAGCATGGCGAGATGCTGAGACAGGGCCGACTGGCTGAGGGGCAGATGACCGTTCAGTTCCCCGACCGACAATTCACCGTCGAGAAGATGGCAGAGGATCATCAGTCGATGCGGGTTGGCCATCAATTTCAGGAACAGCGCCGCGTCCTCGGCGTGCCGACCCATTTGTTCGATGGGCGGACGGCGCCGCTCAGTCTTGTTTTTCAAACGTGTGTTTTGCTGCATCGACTGGAAACTTCTGATTGGGCTGTTAAAAGGCGAGAATGGATCTCCAAGGGACCTTGATGGGTATTCCAGCGCTCCCGAGTTAAAATAGCGACTCCCAACCAAATACTCCAGAGCTTATTCATGCGCCAGTCCGCTGAGCACGTCGTCACCACCCCGTCTTCAAGCGCTGAAATACCCCTGCGCTTCGTGACCGCCGCGAGCCTGTTCGATGGCCACGATGCGGCCATCAACCTGATGCGTCGCCTGATCCAGGCCGAGGGGTGCGAGGTCATCCACCTGGGGCATAACCGCTCGGTGGCCGATATTGTCCGGGCGGCGATCTGCGAAGACGCGGACGGTATCGCGCTGAGCTCCTACCAGGGCGGGCATAACGAGTATTTCAAATACATGGTGGACATGCTGGCCGAGCAGGGCGCGGGCCACATTCAGGTGTTCGGCGGCGGTGGTGGGACCATCACGCTGCAGGAAATCAAGCTGCTGGAGTCGCAGGGCGTTAACCGAATCTACCATCCCGAAGACGGCATGAAGATGGGCCTGCAGGAGATGATTCAGGATCTGGTCGAGCGCACGCAAAAGGCCCGCGCAGCGCGTCCTGTCCACGCCGCCACTGGCCACGCCAGCGGAGACGCCGGCGCACTTGCCGCGACCCTGTCGTCGATTGAGACTGGGTCGATTTCTGAGCACGAATTGGCGCAGCTACGAAAATCCGCGGCTGAGCAGACCGGGGTGCCGGTCCTTGGCTTGACGGGCACGGGTGGCGCAGGCAAATCCTCGGTCACCGACGAGCTGCTGAATCGCTTTCTGCAGTTTTTCCCCGAGATGCGCATTGCCGTCTTGGCCGTTGATCCGACCCGTCGTCGAACCGGTGGCGCGCTGCTCGGCGACCGAATTCGAATGAACACCCTGCGCTCGGAACGCGTGTTCATGCGCTCAATGGCAACCCGGGCCCAGCATCGAGCGGTGTCTGAGGTGGTTGCTGACAGCCTGTCTGCGCTCAAGGCCTCGGGCTTCGATCTGGTAATTCTTGAAACCGCGGGCATTGGCCAGTCGGATTCGGAAGTGGTCGACCTGGTCGATTTTCCAGTCTATGTGATGACCTCGGACTACGGTGCGGCCAGCCAGCTGGAGAAGATCGACATGCTGGATTTTGCCGAGCTGGTGATCCTCAACAAGTTCGATCGCCAGGGCGCCATGGACGCGCTCAGAGACGTCAAGAAGCAGTGGAAGCGCAATCGGCTGGCCTTTCAGATGGCTGATGAGGACGTTCCGGTCTATCCGACGATTGCCAGCCAGTTCAACGACCCGGGCGTGACCTGGATGTTTGCCCAGCTGTGTCGCTTGTTGAAAGAACAGGTTCCAGGCTTAGGGGCTCAGGGTTCAGTTGAATCCGAGTCTCGCTGTGACTTCATGCCGAAGGTGGAGCTGAGCGATCACGATCCGAAGCCCTCGGTGCTGATTCCCGGCCAGCGCGTGCGCTATCTGGCCGAGATTGCCGAACAGGGCAGGTCGATCAACGAGGACGTGCTTCGATGGGCGGAAGAAGCCCGCCGCGCCCAGCACTACTACGAAGTTCTGAACGATCTCGACGTCCCCGAGCTCCCCGCGCCCCTCGATCCCCCGGTTGCCGACCGGAAACCGGAAGCCGGAACCCGGAACACCGAGGATTACGATCGTTCAGACGAAGCTATCACCGACCACCTCCTCCAACGCTACACCGAAGCCCTCAAATCCATCCCCGAGCAAGCGCGTGAACTGCTGCAGGCCTGGCCCGAGCTCAAGGCCTCGGTGGAAGCCGAGCAGTACAGCTATGACGTTCGCGGCAAGACGATCACCGGCAACAACTACCGCGAATCGCTATCCCGCCTGCAGATTCCGAAGATCGCCGCGCCGCAGACCTCGGACTGGGGTGACCGGCTGGTGTTTCTGCTTAAGGAGAATCTGCCCGGCCACTATCCCTACACCGGCGGGGTGTATCCGTATCGGCGCACCAATGAAGATCCGATTCGCATGTTCGCCGGTGAGGGCACGCCGGAGCGAACCAACCGCCGCTTTCACTACGTCTCCGAAGGTCAGCCGGCCAAGCGCTTGTCGACGGCCTTCGATTCGGTCACGCTGTATGGAGAAGACCCGCACGAGCGCCCGGATATCTACGGCAAGGTCGGTAATTCTGGCGTGTCGATCGCGACCCTAGACGACATGAAGAAGCTCTACTCGGGCTTCGATCTGAGCGCCCCGAACACCTCTGTATCAATGACCATCAACGGCCCAGCCCCAATGCTGATGGCGATGTTCATGAACACCGCCATCGATCAGCAGGTCGAGCGGCACTTGAAACAAACCGGTGGTTGGGACAAGGCCCAGGCCCTGCGCGCCGAAATTCTTGGCGACGACCAGCCGGTCTACGGTGGTGACCTGCCGGCCAGCAACGATGGCCTGGGCTTAGGCCTGCTGGGCGTCACCGGTGATCAGGTTCTGGACGCCGAGACTTACAACCGCATTAAGGCCGATACCCTGAAGGTGGTCCGCGGCACGGTCCAGGCCGATATCCTCAAAGAAGACCAGGCGCAGAACACCTGTATCTTCTCGACCGAGTTTGCTATGCATATGATGGGCGATATCCAGCAGTACTTTATCGACAGCGGTGTGCGGAATTTTTATTCTGTATCTATCTCTGGGTATCACATCGCCGAGGCCGGGGCGAACCCGATTAGCCAGCTCGCCTTTACCCTGTCGAATGGCTTTACCATCGTCGAGTACTACCTGGCACGCGGCATGGACATCAACGCATTCGCGCCTAATCTGTCGTTCTTCTTCTCAAACGGAATGGACCCGGAATACACCGTGATTGGCCGCGTCGCCAGGCGAATCTGGGCGCGAGCCATGCGTGAGCGCTACGGTGCCGATAAGCGCTCGCAGATGATGAAGTATCACATCCAGACCTCTGGACGATCCCTGCACGCGCAGGAAATCCAGTTCAACGATATTCGTACCACGCTCCAGGCCCTGTACGCCATTTTCGATAACTGCAACAGCCTGCACACCAACGCCTATGACGAGGCCATCACGACGCCGACGGAAGAGTCGGTGCGCCGGGCCGTCGCTATTCAGATGATCATCAATAAGGAGCTGGGCCTGAACTTTTGCGAGAACCCCTGGCAGGGCAGTTTCATCGTCGATCAGCTCACGGATCTTGTCGAGGAGCACGTCTACCAGGAGTTCGAGCGCATCTCCGAGCGCGGGGGCGTGCTGGGAGCAATGGATACGATGTACCAGCGCGGCAAGATTCAGGACGAATCGCTGTACTACGAGCACAAGAAGCACGACGGCTCCCTGCCGCTGGTCGGCGTCAACACCTTCCTGCCGGCCGAGGGCAACGAACAGGAAGGCGGTGAAATCGAGCTTGCCCGTTCGACCGAGGGCGAAAAGCAGCAGCAGGTCCGCAACGTGCGCGCCTTCCAGCGCCGCAATGCCGACGCTTCTGAAGCGACCCTGAAGGAGCTGCAGGACGTGGCCCGCCAGCGCGGCAACACCTTTGAGGCCCTGATGGAAGCCGTCAAGCGCTGCTCGCTGGGCCAGATCAGCCACTCGCTCTATGATGTGGGCGGCGAGTATCGCAGGAACATGTAGCCAGGCAGCACAATTGCCAAAAAAGGACTGACCCGGGCCGCCGGGCAGGGTATGCGGGTTTTTTCTTTCTGGGATGCCAGCACCGAGTGGTCGATCGTTAAACTCAGGAGTTCATGAGGGCGTGAATGAGTAAGGCTGAGATAACGAGCAGGCGGCGAGCTGGGGATTGCTTCCAAGATGCGAGGCGCGGTGTAGAGGATGCCTTTTTTCAAAAAGGCGCCGCAGCAGCGTTATTGGATCGGCCGGCAGCGTCTTGCCAATTGACCCGAGAAGACCGAAGCGCGCTGATCGTCGCCCCATCGATCATGCGAGTCAGGAGCGCTATACCTGGCGGAGTCAACTTGCGTCGCCGAGCTATTTCTGTTCAACTTCTGGGCTTGATCAAAACCATCATTCCAACACGAGGACGGGCCCCATGAGCAATTCCCAAGCCGGCAACCTGGCCGGCCAGAAGACCTTCTTTGGCCATCCCGTCGGACTTGGAAACCTCTTTTTCACCGAGCTCTGGGAACGCTTCAGCTATTACGGCATGCGCGCGCTGCTGGTCCTGTTCATGGTGGCAGCCGTTGCCGAAGGCGGCCTGGGACTGGATGACCCGACCGCCAACGCCATTTATGGGCTCTATACCGCCGGCGTCTATCTGGCAGCGCTGCCCGGCGGCTGGCTCGCCGACCGGGTCTTCGGGCAGCAGAACGCCATCTGGTATGGCGGCATCATCATTGCGGCGGGCCATATCGTGCTGGCATTGCCGGGCTTCGGGGTCATCGGCGAACACTACGGCTTCTTCATCGGCCTGATTTTGATCGTGGTCGGCACGGGATTGCTCAAGCCCAATATCTCCAGCTGCGTCGGCGAACTTTACCCGGAAGGCGGTGCTCGCCGCGATGCGGGTTACGTGCTCTATTACATGGGGATCAACGCTGGCGCTTTTCTCGGACCACTGATCTGTGGATTCCTGCGCGTTAACTACGGCTGGCACTGGGGCTTCGGGGCCGCAGCGGTGGGCATGATCGCCGGTCTGATCGTCTACCGCGCCACCCAGCATCACCTGGGCGATTTCGGCAAGCTTCCTCATCCTGCGAAGCCGGGGGACGAGGGCAAGACTCGGATTCTCAAGCTGGCAACCTATGCCGGCACCGCGCTCCTGTTCGTGGTGGCCGTGCTGGCGCTCGAAGGCGTGATCTCGATCAACGCGCAGACTCTGGCGGCTTACAGCGTCTTTGTCATCGTCGGCGTAGCGGCCCTGTTCTTTGGGCGCGTGCTTGTCGATAAATCTTTATCCGGACTGGAGCGCCGACGTGTCGTCGTTCTGATCGCGCTGTTTATCGGGGCGGCGCTCTTCTGGTCGGGCTTCGAGCAGGCCGGGTCGTCGCTGAATCTTTTTGCGGAGCGTTACACGGCCCGTGAAGTTCTCGGGTTCATTGTTCCCGCGGAGTGGTTCCAGTCGCTGAATGCCCTCTACATTCTGATCTTCGCTCCGTTCTTTTCGGCGCTGTGGATCAATCTCGGCAGACGCAATATGGATCCGTCGATTCCCTTGAAGTTCGCCTTGGGCTTCCTTCAGCTGGGCATCGGCTTCGGCTTCATGTGGTTTGCCGCCACGATGATTCAGGACGGCGATCAGGTGCTGCCCACCTGGCTGTTACTGACCTACCTGTTCCACACCACCGGCGAGCTCTGCCTGAGCCCGATCGGCCTATCGGCCACCTCCAAGCTCGCGCCGCGCAGCTACTACAGCCAGATGATGGGTATGTGGTTCTTTGGCGCGGCACTGGGCAATCTTCTGGCCGGTCTGATCGCTGGCGAATTCAGCGGCGACAGCGTGGCCGAGTTCCCGGCGCTCTATCAGCAGATCGTCATCTTTTGTGGCGTGGTCTTCGTGGGCTTTCTGATTGCCACGCCCTTCCTGAAAAAGATGGCCGCGCTGGATGAGATCAAGACCGATGACATCACCCGCGAAGACGAGCCCGGCGCCTATGAAGCCGGCGGGCCCAGGGCCAGGAAGTGATTGTCGAGGGCCCCTCACTTCGGGCTCAGGTCCGCTGAGCAGAGATGGATCTAGGCCAGGGATAATCTGACGGCAGGTCAGCGGCTCAAGACGGTCGATTGCTGATAGAATTCGTTTTCCACGCCGAGGTGGCGGAATTGGTAGACGCGCCAGGTTTAGGTCCTGGTGTCTTAGGACGTGGAGGTTCGAGTCCTCTCCTCGGCACCATTCTTTCAGATGGTTTCTTTTTCCCGGTCAAGGCGCAATGGCTTTGGGACTTCAATCGATCGGTAAGGTCTCTGGCATTCGAGCCTGCCCGCACCGGTTCGAAGGGCTCGAGCACGAACTACCGGCTACAGTATTCCAGCGTCGCTTTTCGAGCTGCGGTCGAAACCGCAACGATGCCATGATTTGGTGAGAAAGAGCCTTTCGAATGCTAGCCGTGGCGGGTTCTGTGCTTTCTTTTGGAAAGGGTGCCCAGAGGGAGACTCGAACTCCCACATCCTTTCGAAGACTAGCGGGTATGGAGGCTACGACTGCGTTCACGATCGCTTCGCGATCTACCACTCCGTCTTCGCGGCTTGATTAAGTCGCTTCAGGTGCGGCAGGTTTTGTGCTTTCTTTGGGAGTTGGTGCCCAGGGGGAGACTCGAACTCCCACATCCTTTCGAATACTAGCGGGTATGGAGGCTACGACTGCGTTCACGATCGCTTCGCGATCTACCACTCCGTCTTCGCGGCTTGATTAAGTCGCTTCAGGTGCGGCAGGTTTTTTGCTTTCTTTGGGAGTTGGTGCCCAGGGGGAGACTCGAACTCCCACATCCTTTCGAATACTAGCACCTGAAGCTAGCGCGTCTACCAATTCCGCCACCTGGGCATCGGTGTGGCCGCGGGGGCCGTGTGCGGTGTCGATTGCTCGACAGGCCGCGCATTATAAGCGCGGGTCTTGCATTTGTCATTATTCGGACAGAAAAATTCTCGATAAAAAATCGGCCGGATCACAACGATCCGGCCGATTTCGGTTGTTTAAGTGTGGCCGAGGCAAGGGGGGAACCTCGGCCACGATCCGGTTAAGGGAAGGGGGGAACCCCGCTCCGGAGACCCAGATTCTACGAACCTGCGCGCCGGTGTCAAGTTCTATTAGGCCTCTTTGTGACCGGTTTTGCAAAACTTGTCTTTTTCGTGGCTTTATTTAACTCCAAGCTAACACTTCGCCCCGTAAGGACATCCTAATCAAAAAAAACCACCATTGCTTTCAGGCGGGAGTCGAGCGGGTATTAATCACTAGTCGGCGGTATAATCTCGCAATCAACCAGTCAGCATTCCACCTGATCCTGTCGGATCGCGACGACTATGGAGGTTTTCTCGTCTTATGGATTTTCGATTGACCGATGAGCAGCAGATGATACAGGCCGCCGCTCGCGACTTTGCTCGGAACGAGATTGCACCTGTCGCTGCCCAATTCGACGAATCAGGGCAATTTCCCCTAGCCAACATTCAACAGATGGGCGAGTTGGGGCTTATGGGGATTGAGGTTCCTGAAGAGTACGGGGGGTCCGGTCTAGATACGATTGGGTATGTGCTCGCTTTGATCGAGATTTGCGCGGCGGATGCGGCGCATGGAACGATTATGTCAGTCAACAACTCGCTGTTCTGCAACGGGATTTTAAAGTACGGCACTGAGGAGCAGAAGCAAAAATATGTCCGTGCCATCGCGACAGGTGATGAGATCGGTGCGTATGCGCTGTCCGAGCCGCAGTCGGGATCAGATGCATCCAGCATGAAATCACGGGCGGTTCTCAGCGAAGACGGGTCGCATTACACGATTAACGCGCGCAAATCCTGGATCACCTCCGGGCCGCACGCGCGCTACCTGGTGTTGTTCGCGGCCACCGATCCGGACGCCGGCGCCAAGGGAATCAGCGCTTTTCTGATCGACACGGAGAAGGACGGGTTTAGTCGCGGCAAGACCGAGCCGAAGCTCGGCATTCGCGCATCAGCGACCTGTGAGATTGAGCTGAACGATTACCGCTGTCCGGTCGAGGATCGTCTGGGCGACGATGGCCAGGGCTTCAAGATCGCGATGAGCGTTTTGGATGCCGGTCGAATCGGAATTGCCGCGCAAGCGGTGGGTATCTCTCAGGCGGCCTATGACGCGAGCCTTGCCTATGCGCGTGAGCGCAAGGCGTTCGGGCGCGAAATTGGCACCTTCCAGATGATTCAGCAAAAGATCGCCGATATGAAGGTCAAGCTGGAAGCTTCCCGCCTGCTGACCCTTCGGGCCGCATGGGCAAAAATCCAGTCCGTCGAATCCGGGGCGCGAATAACGGTTGATGGCTCGATGGCTAAGCTGTTCTCCTCAGAGGCGGCGATGTGGATCACCCACCAGGCCGTGCAATTGCACGGTGGTATGGGCTACAGCAAGGAAATGCCAGTGGAGCGTTATTTTCGCGACGCTAAGATCACTGAGATCTATGAGGGAACCAGTGAAATTCAGCGTATGGTGATCGCACGCACGGAAACCGGGCTGCGATAGTCGCATTTGAACAATCGAGTTTGACGCCCGCCCGGGCGGCTTACTCGTCAAAAAATAACTAGAAAATCATCTCAGGAGTCGGGGCCTGATCAGGATGAACAAGACCGAAGATAGTCGAAAGCAGGCGCATCTGGACGCAGTAGTTGAAATACTTCGCCAGCAGGGTGCGAGTGAGCAGGCGGCTGATTTTTCCGCCCAATTCTTCAAAAGAGCACCGACCGATGAACTGCTGAATGTCGATGCGTCTGAGCATGCGGCAATGGCGGCTCAATTCTTCGATTTCGTCAGGCAGCGCCGGAAGGGCGAGATCGAGCTCAGAATTCACAATCCCGAAGTTGACCGTGACGGCTGGTCAACGAGTCATTCGGTTTTAGAAATCATCAATGACGACATGCCTTTTCTGGTCGATTCGGTCGTTCTCGCGCTTTCGGAGCTCGGTCTGTCGGCGCATTTGATCGTTCATCCGGTGATGCACGTACGCCGCGATCCTAGCGGCTACTGGCTCGGTCTGAGCACGGGTGATGACGACTCGGCATCAGCCGAGTCCCTGATGCATGTGCAGATTGATCACCAGACCTATCCTGAAGTTCTGGCGAAAATCGAAGAGCGAGTGCGTCGCGGTCTGGGTGACGCCAGGCGGGCCGTAGAAGACTGGCCAAAGATGGCCCGACAGATCAGGGCCATCGCTGATGATTTTGCTGAATCACACGCTGGCATGGGGACGGGTACTCTGGAGGAGGTCAGGGATTTCTTCGAGTGGCTGGCCGACGACCACTTCACGTTTCTGGGCTACCGCGAGTACGAAATCAGGGACACCGAAAGGGGTCGTGCCCTGAGTCCGGTCGACAACAGTGGCTTGGGCATCATGCACGACAATTATCGCCAGGCGCCGACGCGATTATTGACCGAGCTGGGTGCTGGCGGAGATGTGCCTACGATTCACGATCCAGTCATCATTACCAAGACCAACGCCCTCTCCACTGTGCATCGTGGTGGCTACATGGACTACATCTCGGTCCTGTATTTCGATGACGACGGGCGTGTCTCCGGCGAAAAGCGCTTGATCGGACTGTTCACCTCTGGTGCTTACATACGGCGCTGTCAGGACACGCCGCTGGTCCGCAAGAAAGTCAGCGAAGTCATGGACCAGTCAGGCGCCCGTCCCGGTAGTCATGCTGGTAAAGCGCTGCTGCATATTCTCGAAACTCTGCCGCGCGATGAGTTATTTCAGGCCTCGACTTCCGAACTACTTGAGCTCGCCACCGGCGTTCTCGATCTGCAGGAACGATCCCAAACGCGGCTGTTCATCCGACGAGAGCGCTTTGGGCGCTTTTTCTCCTGCCTGGTGTTCATACCGCGCGATCGATTCAATACCGAGAACCGAGAGAAAATTCAGGCGATCCTCAAGCGGTATCTGAAGGGCGAGCGACTGGACTTCAATGTTCAGGTCGGTGAATCGAAGCTGGCGCGAGTGCAGGTCATCATTCGCCCGCGCAACGGCAAGGTGATCGATTTCGACATTGCCGAAATCGAAGCCCGCATCAAACGGGCGATTCGTTCCTGGTCGGATGATCTGACCGACATCCTGGTGCGCGAGCATGGCGAGGAACACGGACTTGAGTTGAGCCGTCGCTACGCCCAATATTTTCCCGCCTCCTACACGGAAGACGCATCGCCTAGCGTTGCTGCCTTTGACGTGGCCAAGGTTGCTAGCCTGCGCGACCTTGATGACCTCAAGATGAGCCTGTACCGCCCGAAGCAGCGCGATCGTGACATTCTCCGCTTCAAGCTCTTCAAGCATGGCGATCCGATCCCGCTGAGTGACGTCTTGCCGATGCTCGAAAACCTCGGCATGCGCATTGTCTCCGAGCGGCCTTACGAAATGCGCCTCGATGCCAAGCATCGGGTCTGGATCCAGGATTTCGACATGCGGCCGCCTCAGGGGGAGGCCGTGCGGGTCGACCTGATCCGTGATCATTTTCAGACTGCGTTTGAACAAACCTGGCGCCGACGCTGTGAGAATGACGGCTTCAATCGTCTTGTACTCAAGGCCAACCTGGACTGGCGACAGGTCACCATGCTTAGGGCCTGCGCCAAATATCTGCGCCAGACCGGCACGCCGTTCTCACAGAATTACATGGAGCAGACCCTGGCGGCCTGGCCGCTGATTGCCCGCTTGCTGGTCGAGTACTTTGAGTTTCGATTCGATCCGGATCGAAAGGCCTGGAGCAAGGCCCAGCGCAGCGCAGCGCGCAAGCGCCTTGATCATCAGTGTCAGTCGCTAGCAGCGCAATTCTCGGACGACGTCTTAAGCGAACTTCTCAGCGAAATGTGCGCCGCGATCGAATCCGGTCAGGTTAGTGCGGAGGCCTTGCCGGTGCGAAAAGCCATCCTGCGAGCGATCGACAGCGTGTCCTCGGCCGATCAGGATCGGATCCTGCGAGGATTCTACGATCTGATACGGGCGATCTTGCGCACCAATTTCTACCAGCTCAATTCGCGCGGCGAGCCGCACGAGCATCTGAGCTTCAAGCTCGATTCAGCGATCGTTCCGGACCTCCCCCTGCCGCGCCCGTTCCGGGAAATCTGGGTTTACTCGCCGCGCGTTGAGGGTATCCACCTGCGCGGCGGACTGGTTGCGCGCGGGGGCCTTCGCTGGTCCGATCGACGAGCTGATTTCCGCACCGAAGTGCTGGGTCTGATGCGTGCCCAGAGCGTTAAGAACACAATGATCGTTCCAGTTGGTGCAAAGGGCGGTTTCGTTGTCAAGCAGATGCCTGACAAGGACGACCGCGACCGCGTCATGGCTGAAGTCGTCTACTGCTATCGTTCCTTCATCAACGGCCTGCTGGACATCACCGACAACCTGAACGGCGATGCGCTAATTCCGCCGCGGCGCGTCGTTCGACATGATCAGAACGATCCCTACCTGGTCGTGGCTGCGGACAAGGGTACGGCGACTTTTTCCGACATTGCGAATTCGATCTCGGCAGAGCATGGATTCTGGATGGATGATGCGTTTGCATCGGGCGGTTCGAATGGCTACGACCACAAGAAGATGGGTATCACGGCCAAGGGCGGTTGGGAGTCGGTAAAACGCCACTTTCGAGAGCTTGGTCTGAACACCCAGTCTGAAGACTTTACGGTGGTCGGAGTCGGCGATATGGCGGGTGATGTTTTCGGCAACGGCATGCTGTTGTCGCGCCATATCAAGCTGAAAGCCGCCTTCAACCATATGCACATCTTTCTTGACCCCGATCCAGACCCGGCCGGTAGCTTTGAGGAACGAGAGCGCCTGTTCCAGCTGCCGCGGTCGAGCTGGGCGGATTACGACGTGTCGTTGATTTCCGAAGGCGGCGGCGTGTTTTCCCGCCAGGCCAAGTCAATCCCTTTGAGCGGGCCGATCAAGGACTGGCTTGGAATCAAAGACGACGCGCTCGCGCCACATGATCTGATCAAGGCTCTGTTGCGGGCGCCGGTCGACCTGCTTTGGAATGGCGGCATCGGCACCTACGTTAAGGCTCAATACGAGACGCATCAGGAGGTCGGCGACGTCGCCAACAATCTGGTCCGCGTCAACGGGGCCGAACTGCGCTGCCGCGTGGTGGGCGAGGGCGGCAATTTAGGCCTGACCCAGCTGGGACGGGTCGAGTTTGCCCTGACGGGCGGGCGCATCAACACCGACTTCATCGACAACTCGGCTGGCGTTGACTGCTCGGACCATGAAGTCAATATCAAGATTCTGCTTAATTTGGCCCTTGAGCGAGGCCGTCTGAAAGTCGCTGATCGCAACACGCTGCTCGCCTCGATGACCGGCGAGGTGTCGGGTCTGGTCCTGCGCAGCAACTACCTGCAGACCCAGGCTCTGAGCATGATGGAAAGCCTGACGCGGGAGCGTCTCGGTGCTGACGAGCATTTCATCTCGATGCTGGATCGACAGGGCGTGCTAGATCGCGACCTCGAGCAGCTGCCGGATGAAGATGCGCTGCGCGAACGAGTGGCCAACGGGCAGGGGTTGACGCGACCGGAGCTATCGCTGCTACTGTCCTATGGAAAGATCACTCTGTACAAGGACCTGATCGAGTCCGACGTGCCGGAAGACCCCTACCTGTCGCGCGAGCTCGAGGACTACTTTCCGAAACCCTTGCGCGAACAATTCAGCGATCTGATGCCTGAACACCGTCTGTGGCGTGAAATCATTGCCACCAAGGTGACCAACTCGATCGTCAACCGCATGGGCGCCAATTTCCCAATGCGCCTGCGCGAGGATACGGGCGCCAATTCAGCGACGATTGCCAAGGCCTACACCGTGGTTCGCGAGATCTTTGCGGCCCGCGAATTTTGGGCGGGCATTGAGGCGATGGACAATCAGATCGATGCGGAACTGCAGACCGCAGCCGTTTTAAAAATGTGGAATCTTCTGCGCCAGATGACCCGCAGGATGATTTCCATGCCGGGTGGCTATTCCATCGATATTTCATCAAAGGTTGAGCGCTTTGCGCCCGGTATACGCTGCTACATCGACTGCCTCGAAGATGTCTTACCGCCCCTATTGCGAAAGCGTTTGGATCGGCGGCGCGATGAACTGGTGGCCGCGGGAATGCCGGAGGAGTTTGCCCTGCGGGTTGCACGTCTCCGCTTTATGAACGCATCGCTTGATATCGTCGACGAGGCCCGGTCACAGGATCGCGACGTGGCCGACGTCGCCCGGATCTACTTCATGCTGCTGGACCGCTTGAGTCTGAAATGGCTTCGAACCACGGTGGAAAAGCTGCCGGTCGAGCGCCAGTGGCACGCCCATGCTCGCGGTAACCTGCGCGATGAGCTTTACAATTACCATCGTGAACTGGCTAGCCGGATCCTCGCGGAATGCGGCGATATCGACGATCCGGTCCAGGCCTGGTTCAAGCGATTCGAGCACGAGACGATGCGGATTTCAGAGATGTTGGAAGAAATGCGCAACCTGGGCCAAGCGGATTACCCCTCGATGCAGGTGGCGATTCGAGCGCTGGCGCAGCTCCTGAAGGCCACCTCGTGAGCCCGGCGGCGTGAGCAGTGAACCCCAGCTTGCGTTTCTGAGCAGCGAACATCCCGGCGCGCTTGAGGCTGTCGCGGCCTGTCGCAAGCGCTACGGCAGCGTGTCCCCCCAGCAGGCCGATGTGCTGGTCGTGCTGGGCGGTGACGGCTTCATGCTGCACACGCTGCATGAGCACAAGGACCTAAATCTGCCGGTGTTTGGAATGCGCCTTGGAGACGTCGGATTTCTGATGAATCGCTACGAACTGGATGGCCTGCCTGAGCGCATCTCAAGGGCGCGCGACGTCGAGCTCAACCCCTTGCTGGCCAGCATTGGAACAGCCCAGGACACGGTTCACGAAGCCGTAGCAATCAACGAAGTGTCGCTATTGCGCCAGACCAATCAGGCAGCCCATCTCCGGATCCTGGTTAATGATCAGGAGCGGGTTCCGCGCCTGGTGGCCGACGGCGCACTGGTGGCGACCGCGGCTGGTTCAACGGCCTACAATCTATCGGCGCATGGCCCCATCCTGCCCCTGGGAACGGAGGCCATTGTGCTGACGCCGATCAGTCCGTTTCGGCCGAGACGCTGGCAGGGCGCGATCCTGCCGGCCAGCGCGGTGGTAAGATTCGAAGTCATGAACCCCGAACGGCGGCCTGTTAGTGCGACGGCGGATTACGATGAATTCCGCGACGTGCACTGGGTCGAGATCCATCAAAACCGACAAACTCGGCATCGCTTGCTGTTTGATCCTGAACATTCCCTGGAAGAACGAATACTAAATGAACAGTTCCTCCACTAAGTTTCGCTTACTGACTCTCCAGGCATCGCTCGCGTGAAAGAAGGCGACAGCCAGATCGAGACCGACTCAGGGTATGAGCGCGACGAGGCGCCCGGACCGCTGCTGGTCGGTATTTCCTCGCGCGCATTGTTTGATCTGGACTCGACGCACAAGATCTACGAAGAACAGGGCCTGGAAGCCTACATGGCTTACCAGCGCGAGCGCGAGGACGAGATTCTTCAGCCCGGTGTGGCATTTACCCTGGTGCAGAAGCTCCTCCACCTGAATGAGGACGGGATGGATCATCCTGGCGTCGAGGTGATCCTTCTCTCCCGCAACAGCGCTGATACGGGTCTTCGCATCTTCAATTCTATCGAGCACTACGACCTGGATATCCAGCGCGCAGTGTTCACCAACGGTGCCAGTCCGTCCCAGTACATCGAACCCTCGGGCGTGCAGCTGTTTCTGTCGGCCAACGACGATGACGTGCGACGGGTGTTGATGGCGGGCTATGCCGCAGCGACGATTCTGCCGTCGGCGACGCGTGAGAATCGCTCTGGCCAGCTCAGGCTGGCGTTCGACGGCGACGCGGTGATCTTCTCCGATGAGGCCGAACGAGTCTACAAGGAGCAGGGCCTGGCCGCGTTTTCTGATTCTGAACGCCGCTCCGCTGCCCGGCCGCTGGCCGCTGGACCGTTCAAGCGGGTTCTGAAGGGCATTCAGCGCATCCAGTCGGCGTATCCAGTCGAAGAGAACCCCATTCGCACAGCCCTGATCACGGCCCGTTCGGCACCGGCCCACAAGCGCGTGATTCTCACCCTTCGCGCCTGGGGCATCCGGGTCGACGAGGCGCTGTTCCTCGGCGGCCGTGAGAAGACCCCGTTTCTTCGTGCCTTTGGTGCGGATATCTTTTTTGATGACCAACAGATGCACTGTTCATCGGCCAGTCTTGAAGTGGCCACCGGGCACGTGCCTCATGGTGTCGCCAACGAGCTCACGCCCGACACGTTTTCCTCCGATGCGACCGACGGTGGCTCGGAGTCCTGATCCCAAATCTCATCACGGCACGACATCGATCGGCCCCCGACAAACGAAAATAACGCGAATACCCAAGGATAGACCCCATGCTCAACTCGAAAACGGACCTCTTGATCGGTCTGCTGCTACTTTCTTTCATCTGGTCACCGGTCCTTTCTCAGGACGGGGAGATGCAACTCGAATCTGAGTCCGAGCCCGAGACTGCTGAGGCGTCGGCTGATTGGTCCGTGAATGATCCCCCGGGAGATTGGCAGCGCATCGAGATCGACACCGAGACCATGACCTGGTCGGATGTCGACATCAGCCCTGACGGCGAGACCCTGGTATTTCACATGCTGGGCGACATCTACCAGGTCGGTATCGACGGTGGCGACGCGGTCGCCTTGACCGAGGACATCGCCTGGAGTTTTCAGCCGCGCTTCAGCCCGGATGGCGAAGAAATTGCCTTTATCTCTGATCGTGGGGGTGCCGAGAACGTCTGGATTATGCAGGCCGACGGCAGCGAGCCGGTGCAGGTCACAGATGAAACCGAGCATCTGATCCACAACCCGACCTGGTCGCCCGACGGCCAGTACATCGCGGCACGCAAGAGCTATGTCTCTACTCGCTCGATTCCAGCCGGTTCTATCTGGATGTATCACCGCTCCGGCGGAGGCGGCGTGGAGTTGGTCGCGCGCACCCACGGCGATCAGTCGCAGAAGAACATCGCCGAGCCGGATTTCTCGCCCGACGGCAAGCACCTATACTTCAGCCAGGACGTGACCCCGGACCGCGTCTGGCAGTACAACCGCGACGCCAATCAGGGCCTCTTTGCCGTACGCCGCCTCGATCTCGACAGCGGTGAGGTCGAAACCGTCGCCGGCGGACCGGGAGGGGCGATCCGCCCCGTACTGTCGCCCGATGGCACGCAAATGGCGTTCGTGCGCCGCAACCCGACAGAACTGTCGTCTCGTTTGATGGTTCGTGAATTGGACTCTGGCATCGAGCGCACCCTGTTCGACGCGCTCGAGCGCGACCACCAGGAAACCTCTGGCGACACGGGGAACTATCCCGGCTTTGCCTGGCATCCGGACGGCGAATCCATCGTGATCTGGTCCGGCGGTGGTCTGCATCGCATCGGCTTGGACAGCAGTCACGAGGCCATACCCGTGCGTGTTCAGACCCATCGCATGATCCGTCCCGCCCTGCAGAGAACCGTCGAAGTTTCGCCGGATGAATTCCCCGTCCGCATGGCGCGCTGGACCCAGACCAGCCCTGACGGCCGTTTGGCCATTTACCAGGCCCTGGGCTATTTATGGCTGCATGATCTGGAAGACGGCGACTACCGTCGTTTGACCGATCAGGACAGCCACTGGGAGTATTACCCCAGCTTTTCGCCGGACTCGCGCTTCGTGGTCTATACCACCTACGATGATCAAGACCTCGGTAGCGTCAGGATTGCACCGATAGGCCGTGGTCGTGCCCGGGTGCTCACCACCGAGCCCGGCCATTACCTCGACCCGGCTTTCTCGTCGGACGGCGAGCAGGTCGTCTATCGCAAGACTAGCGGCGGCTACCTGACCTCACCGGCCTGGTCCGAGCGCACCGGCCTCTATCGGGTCGAGGTCGACGGCGGCAAGCCGGTATTCGTGACCGATAGCGGCGTGGACCCGCAGTTCTCTGCCGACGGTCAGCGCATCCTGTTTACCGAGCGGGTGGACGGCACCCAGTTCGCGCTCAACAGCGTCGATCTCAACGGCCAGGATGATCGCGAGCACCTGATCGCCCCCTGGGTCACCGAGTTTGAAGTCTCCAGCGATGGCCGCTGGGTTGCCTTCGTCGAGCACTACAAGGCGTACGTGGCGCCGTTCTTTTCCAGCGGGCAGGTGGTCAACCTGAGCTCGGGCACTTCGGCCTTTCCGGTGCGGCAGGTTTCGGCTCGCGCCGGTGCCGAACTGCATTTCGCCAATGACAACCAGACCCTGGCCTGGTCGCACGGTGCCACCCTGTACACGCGCGATCTGAGCGATGCCTTCGCCTTTCTGGCTGGTTCACCGGACGAGCTTCCGGAACCGATCACCGAGGGACGATACTTATCAATGGTGGTTGAAAGCGATCGCCACGACGGCAAGATCGCGCTCACCAACGGTCGCATCGTGACCATGCGCGATGCGCAGAACCAGCAGGAAGTCATCGAGAGCGGCGTGGTGCTGATCGAAGGCCACCGAATCGTCGCCGTTGGCACGATGGACGAGATCGAGATTCCTGACGGCTACGAGGTGTTCGACCTGGCGGGCAAGACCGTCGTTCCCGGATTGTTCGACTCCCATGCACACGGCGCGATGAGCAATCGGCAGCTTACCCCGCAGCAGAACTGGATGCAGATCGCCAACTTGGCCTACGGTGTGACCGCAACGCACGATCCTTCGAACGACAACGCAGCCATCTTCTCCATGGCCGAGCTGCAGCGGGCAGGGCAGGTGTTGGCGCCGCGTCTCTATTCCACCGGTCGCATTCTTTACGGCGCACTGGCGGCCGGCGTCACGGCGCGTATCGATTCCTATGACGATGCCCTGTTTCACGTTCAGCGCCAGAAAGACGCCGGAGCCATTACGGTCAAAAGCTACAACTACCTGCGCCGCGACCAGCGCCAGCAGGTGGTCGAAGCCGGCCACGAGCTCGACATCATGGTCTTACCTGAGGGCGGCATGCGCTTCGAGCAGAATATGAGTCAGATCGCGGATGGTCACACCGGCCTGGAGCACAGCCTGACGGTGCACACGATCTACGACGACGTCAAGCAATTCTGGAGCCAGACAGACGTCGTCTGGTCACCGACCTATGGCGTCGCCTACGGCGGCATGATGGGTGAAGAGTACTGGTACGATAAAACTGAGGTGTGGAAAAACGAGCGCCTGCTTAACTTCGTGCCGAAGTCCGTCGTCTACCCGCGCTCCATCCGTCGTCCAACCGCGCCTGAAAATCTCTACAACCACATCGCCGTCGCCGAATCGACCCACCAGATGAACGAGCTCGGGGTGCCCGTCGTCATCGGCGCCCACGGTCAGCTGGCCGGACTCGCAGCCCACTGGGAAATGTGGATGATGGTGCAGGGCGGCTTCACTCCCTGGGAAGCCTTAAGAGGCGCCACTATCGACGGCGCTAGCTACTTTGGCATGCAGGCCGATCTGGGCTCGATCGAAGTCGGCAAACTGGCCGATATCGCGGTCATCGACGGCGATGTGCTCAACGATATCCGCCAGAGCGAATTCGTCCACTACACGATGCAGAACGGTCGCCTGTATGAATCAGCCACCATGAATCAGATCGCACCAGAGCAGGTCGAGCGCGAACCGTTCTTCTTTGAGAAAGAGGGTGGTGATGCCTGGAACCCGGCAACGATGCAATATTTCCACCAGTTGGGGCATACGCTGGGTTGGTATTGCCGGGGCTAGATCCTCGATAGCGTTCAAAATCGAAAACGGCGGCTTGCTCGGCGAGCCGCCGTTTCTCTGTTCCAGGCTGTAACTTATTCAGTCTTTTGCTGAGGAATGAGGGTGCAAGCAAAGACGAGCTCGACGTCCCTTGATAGGGCCGTCGCGATGGGGCAAGCCGAAATCGTTTGCGCGTCTTGTCATCCCATGGTTCATCACCGAACGATACGCGTCGGCTAATCGAAAGCAGAGATCGCTGGCATGGGCTCTGACTCCCAGAGCTTCTGCACTTCATCGTCGATTCCTGTTATCTCCCAGCGCAGGAGCGACAGCGGTAGGCGGCCTGCGGCCATGAACTCATCGTGGAAGGCGTTCAGCTCGAAGTCGTCGCCCAGCTGGCGGCGTCGATCGGCGAGGAGACGCTGCATCTGGAGCGTTCCGATCGTGTAGCCGAGGCCGTAGCCGGGAGGGCGGCGAAGGTAGATCTCAGCGTCGACGCGCGCAACGTCCTCGTCGAGATAGGGCACGCGTTCGAGCCACCAGTCGATCACCTCCTCGGTCTGCATGCGATTGGTTTGCAGCCAGACGTCTGCCGGCACGCGAGCAGCTCGAAAAATCCCGAAGATGTAGATCAGCTCGCGGAGTCGACCGTGCTCGTCGCCAGCCATAAAGCCTGCGTGAAGCATGGCTTCTTCCAGATAGGTTGCCCAGCCTTCCGCGCGGGCAGCGCTGGTGAGCCGGCCTCTGATCGGGTGCTCGTTCGCGTCCTCGACACGGGCATCGAAGCGGTGGCCCGGTATCACGGCGTGCAGATGGTCCGGGGTCGGATCGCGAAACTGCACCTGTTCCCAGAAGTTGAGCCCGCCGGGGCGTTCGATCCACGGAACGTTGGTGTCCAGCTCACCGATATAGTCCGGCACGGAGATGATGTCCTCGTCGACCAAATAGGCACGGATTCGCGCGTCAACACGCTCAATGCGCTCGGCGTAGTCCCCCGCTGAAGCTGAGGGTTCCAGTTCCGGCAGGTTGCGGTTGCGGTGGCGTTCGAGGGCATAGAGCGCCCAGAGCCGATCGAGTTCGCGCTGTCCCAGCACTTCGATCTCCGCACTCGTCCAGGGCATCAGCTTGACGTGTTTCAGGTACCAGTCGAAGGCTTCGCGTCCAACGCCTGCCTGAGCCGTCATCTGCGCCCGATTGTTCTGGAGCCATGCGAGCAGGTCGGCCACCGCGGCGCGCGCCGCTGCGACTTCCGGGACGAGCGCCGATTGATTCGTCCGCGCACGTTCGAGCAGATCGTCGTACCAGCCGAGTACACCGGCCGGCGGCACGGCCCGATACGGGTGCCCGTGGCCGACGCCGTCGGGCGTCGTCAGATTGAAAATCGCCAGCGTCGCATAGTCCGCGGCGACGTTCGTCAGGTTCTGCTTGGCCTGGGCGACCAGGTCTGGGATGGCGGCCAGACGCTCTCTGAACGACTCCAGCGCCTCGCCCCGGGCAGGAAGCTCGGTGAAGGTGATCCAGAGCATGCGATCCACGTAGAAGCCCGGGTCGCGCTCCCAGGGCCGCGAGATCTCCAAAAGAAACGCCTGCTGATCAAAGCGGGAGCGAACGGCCAGCCAGTCGACTTTCTGCGAACGCTCCCAACTTGCGACGTTCAGGTTCTCGAGGCGCTTACGAAGACTGTCCAGCTCGTCGGCGCGTGCCGCCATCGACGCCGACCCCCAGTCCGGCCAGACTTCGCCGCCGGGTGGTTCCTGATTACTCCAGAGGAGGAATTCATCATAAACGCTGACCAGATCATCCCAGGTGCCCGATCCAGTGGGCACCCCGGGCGGGGCCTGTGATGCATGCGACGGGCCGATGATGAGCAGAACAGGCAGGAGCAGGGCGGCGATGCGAATGGACATGGCGTGTCTCGAGAGGGTTGAGGCTTTAAAGGAACTGAGCTTATCGGAATCTGAGCGCTACCGCACACCCACGACGGTCGCCGAAGACTGCCGCTAGGGTCTTCGAGTTGCGGAAGTCGACCGCCGCAGGTCAGGGTCGTGTTCAACCATGATCAATTCAGAGGGGTCAAAGCCCAGGTCGCTGGCTTTGGTTTTCAGTTCGGCCAGAGTCGACGGCGGCAGTCGCGGCTGCCGAGCCAGAATCCAAAGATAGGAACGATTCGGACCGACGACCATTGCGTACTGGTAGTCATCGTCGAGTTCGAACACGTTGTAGGCGCCGTAGAAGGGTCCGAAGAAAGACACCTTGAGCCTGCCCACGTCTGAGTCGTCGACGAAAAAGGCCTTGCCGTCGGCCTCTTCCCACTTGCCCTCTTCGGCGCGATAGCCACGATTCACGACTCGTACGCCACCGTCCTCACGCATCGAGTACTGCGCCGTGACATTCGACAGACCGCGCTCGAAGCGATGATTGAGGCGCGCGATCTCGTACCATGTGCCCAGGTAGCGATCGAGCTGGAAATCGTCCACCGGCTCGATACCATCGGGAATGCCCGTACAGCCCGCGAGGGCTAGCGTTAGGATAACGAGCAGTTTTTTCATGGCGCGATTCCCGGCAAGGACCTAGCACCGCTGAACCTGAGTTCCAGAGCCCGATTCAGATACGGTGGTCTTCACACCTTACCTCACATCGGAATCGATACAGGCGATTTCCCGTTGCCCTGACATTACGTCGATTGGGAGGTGGGCTTTGCTCGTTTGTTTGAATACATGCGCCGATCGGCCACGCCAAGCAGGACGTCTAGTCGCTCGCCGTCATCCGGGAGATAGGCGATGCCGGACGCCGCCTCCAGCAAGGTTCCAGGAACTCGTATGCTCGCTTTTTGAATTCGCTCCTTGAGTATCGCCACCCGCGCTTCCGTCGCTTCCCTGGATTCGATGCGTTCGATCAGTAAAGCAAACTCGTCTCCACCGATGCGTGCGATCAGTTCACCAGGCTCAACCGCTGCGGCTAGACGTTTGCCTACCTCTGCGAGCACCTGGTCGCCGGCCGAGTGCCCGTGAAGATCATTGATCGCCTTGAATCCATTCAGGTCGATGTAAGCGAGCGCGGCATGTTTGCCGGTTGCCCTTGCTCGGCGAAGCGCTCGATTGCCACGCCTGCGAAAATCGCGGCGATTGGAAAGTTCTGTCAGTGGATCATGATTGGCGTGCCAGGTCGAGCGAATCCGATGATCTACCAGCAGGAAGACCAGGATCGATAGCAGTAGCGCAATCAGAAAGCCCGCCCAACGCAGTATGCGAGGAGCCGCGTCATGCGTGGCGCCTGTAGCGACGGTCGCAAGGTTCCAGGAGCCACCCGGCACATCGATCGTCTGCAGTATCGGCGAGTTATTGAACAAACTGGCTGAGCCGTAGATGACGGGCTCTTGTGGATCGTGTGGTCGTGACCAGCGCAGCGCATGGCGCGTTTCGTCCCCTTGTTCAAACAGGCCAGCGGCTTGGAACAGCGAATCGCTGTCGATGACTAACGTCAAGATTCCCCAATAGCGCTGTGGGCCGAGGAAAACCGGGGTGCGAACGATTAAGCCTTGTCCTCCCTGAGCGAGATTTAGGGGGCCGTCTAGGATCGTCTTTCGCTCGCTGATCGCTCGTTCGACTGCCGGCCACTGGGTCGGAACTTCTGCATACCGAAGCCCGATGGCGGCCTCATTGCCTTCCACCGGATGGACGTATCTGATGACGTTATCGGGCGCAAGTCCAACGTTCCTGAGGTGTTCGCTGTTCTCGTACAACGTCTCCAGCACAACCTTGACCTTTGACTCCTCGAGTTGATTCCCGTGGGCCGTTACGTAGGCAGCCAGGCCACTCATTAAAAAGAGCGTAGCGTTCAGTTCTCGCTCGATGCTTGCCCGCATGGTTGCAGATTCCTGGAGAATCAAGAGTTGCTGAACTTTTTCCTGGCGATCACGTTCGATCCGGTCGAGATGATCGGTGGCTATAAGCACACAGACAAGAACAATCCCCGCGGCCAGAAAGGCCGCGCTGTGGGCCCTCCAGCTTTGATGAGCTTTTAGCGGCATCACACTATGATAATTGTGATCCCGAGATCCCACAATGCCGTCTGCAAGTCTCGCGCCCGAATGGAATCAAAGAGCGCCGGTTGGCGATCCTTCTGCAGTCCGGGCTAGCTCTGCAATTTCCGTAGCTTGGTCGCTGTTGTGCATGAAATTGAAGCCGAAATACCGCGAACGCCCCGGCCTCACCTCGGAACCGTGAGTTATGATCTCTTTCATCGACCATCTTTAGGAGATGCCAATGACTCGGCGTTGTAGCACCTTTTGCTTATTCTTGATCGCGTCCTTCTTCAGCCTGCAGGCCTCTGGCTCGTCGCAAGGAGAATTTTTTGATCGACTGAAACTCCTATGCGGTCAGGCATTCGCCGGCAAGATGACGCACTTTTCTCGTCCCAGCGACAACGGCTGGCTGGATGTCGATGTCGTTATGCACGTACGCGAATGTAGCGAAGATGAAATTCGTATCCCGCTGCATGTGGGAGACAATCGCTCGCGTACCTGGGTTGTGTCGCGGGAATCGGATCGGTTGCGTCTCAAGCATGACCACCGACACGAAGATGGTAATGAAGACGCAGTCACTTGGTACGGCGGCCACACAACCGATCCCGGTCGCCCCTGGCGTCAGACCTTCCCGGTCGATGATTACTCGCGCGCCTTATTTATCGCTAACGGCCTTGAGCCGTCAATCGAGAATTTTTGGAGTATGGAAGTCCGTCCAGGTGATCGATTTGCTTACGAAATGGTGCGCAGTCGCCGCCTCTTTCGCGCCGAGTTCGACCTGAGCCAGCCCGTCGACGCACCGCCTGACCCTTGGGGCGCACAACAATCAATAGCGGGCAATGACTGAGACAAAGGACCCGGGACAAGCGGTTTCCTGAGTCCTGTCTCGGCGCTTCAGGCCAGATTCGCTCGCCCGCCGTCGAGGTTGAATACGGCGCCGGTCGTCCACGCGCTTTCCTCACCCAGCAGGTGGACAGCTAGCTTGGCGACGTCCTCGGGTCGACCAATTCGGCGGAGGGGGTGGGCGCGGGCTACACCCTCCTTGATCTTTTCGTTGGCGGTCAATTCTTCAGCAAGCGGCGTATCGGTCAGGCTCATTGCGATGGCGTTGACGCGGGTCTTCGGGGCCAGTTCCGCCGCAAGCGTGCGGCTGACCGCTTCAAGCGCGCCCTTCGCGCTGGCCACGGCGAGGTGATTGGTAAATCCTCGCTGCGCGGCCACTGAGGAAAAAAGCACGACGGCGCTGGGATCAAGCAGCTTGGCTTTGACAGCCTGGACGGCATGAATTGCGCCGACGACGTTAACGTCGAGTGCGTGCACCAGGTCATTGCGCGTTACTCGCTGCAGCGGCTTGAGCGCGATCGTGCCGACGGCGTAGGCGAGCCCCGCGATGTCGTCATCGACTTTTTCGATGGCCGTTTTGATGCTGTCCTCGTCGGTGACATCGGCCACGGCATAGCCGACATCGAGCTCGTCGGCCAGGTCTTTCAGTTTGGCTTCCGTGCGCCCGACCAAAAATACCGGTCGACCGGCTGCAGTAAGTTGTCTGGCGAGTGCGGAGCCGACACCGCCGGCACCGCCAAAGATTACGGTTTGCATGAATTCTCCTTTAAGACTGTTGAGTGGCGGGAAAGGACGATTTCAGTTCAGAACCGGCGCTTGATGCACGTGCTCGGGATCGTCGAGTTCCGAGACCAGAAAATCAGCTACGCTGCGACGGGAAATCATCCCCATCTTCCATTCCGCAGGCTCGACCCGGACGCGGTAGTTGCCGCACTGTCCGCTGGTCAGCACCACGGGTCGCGCGATCGTCCAGGCAAGATCGCTATCTTTGATCAGTGCTTCCTGCCTGGATTTGTCAGCGTAGATGCGCGAAAAAACGGCGTTGAAGCCGACCCGGTTGACGATGTTCATGGATTGGCCGCTGTCGCCAGCCCCGTAACCGGTCACTGCGAGCAGGCGCTCGACGCCCTGTGCCTTCATTGCCGGAATGAGGATGCGTGTCGCTTCGGAGAACAGGCGAGTGCCACCAAGGATGGTCGCGGGATCGAGCTTGACGCCAAGACACTGGACCACGGCATCAATATCAACGAGCGCGTCCTTGACCGACTCGCCATTCTTGGCGTTACCGTCGAGCTTTTCCAGGTTCGGATGATCTAGGTCGAGCGCGGTTGCGGATCGGGAAAAACACCGGACGTGATGCCCACGCTCAAGCGCGAGCTTGACTGTTTCAAGACCTATTCCGCTACTTCCACCGATGATCAGGACGCGCATTTTTCGGGCCTCTAGGACTCAAGTTGTTGAAAAGGAGAACACGGTCTTTGTGATGTTTTCGGGAAATCATGTCCGTTGCGCAAAACTCCTTATTGAAGGATGGTCGCTTATCCGTGCTGCTTGGGCCGCTGAGACGCGAGCCACCCGATTCAAACGCGCTACGCAATTACAGCGAGCCCGTACTCGAAACGCTGGCACGTGGTCTATGCCAGTGAGCGCGCCGGTGATACATTGGCCGGCTTACTCCAAACAACGGATTCGCGATGACCTCCTACAAGGCCCAGTACGACGAGCGCGGCAGCGAGCCGCATAAATTGATCCACGCAGTGCCTTTCGACACGCCCCAGCCGGGTCCTGGCGAAGTGCTCGTCGAGGTCCTGGCCGCGCCGATCAACCCGTCCGATCTGCTGACCTTGACCGGCGACTACGGCGTGCTGCCGGATCTACCGGCGGTCGGTGGAAACGAGGGCGTGGGCCGCGTCAGCGCTCTTGGCGAGGGCGTTGAGGCTCCCGCGATCGGGCAGGTTGTTCTGCTGCCGGTCGGCAGTGGCACCTGGACGACCCACCTGGTCGCTGCGGCCGGTGACTTGATCCCGCTGCCGGGGCAGGCCGACGTCCAGCAGCTGGCCATGCTGACCATCAATCCTCCGACTGCAGCGCTGCTGCTCAGCGACGTGGTTGATCTTGAGCTCGGCGAGTGGGTAATCCAGAACGCGGCTAACTCAGCGGTCGGTGGGTATCTCATCCAGCTGGCTGCTGAGCGGGGCCTGAAAACGGTTAACGTGGTTCGGCGTGCCGGCGCGACCGATGGCGTTGAGGCACTCGGTGGAGACGTGGTGTTGGTTGACGGCCCGGACCTCGCCGAGCGCGTTGCAGAGGCCACCGGCAAGGCCCGCATCCGACTCGCTATCGACGCGGTGGGTGGCGAGGCCACCGAACACCTGGCCGCCTGCCTGACGCCCGGCGGGACGCTGGCTAACTATGGCATGATGAGCGGTCAGGCTTGCCAGGTTTCATCGGGCCATCTGATCTTTCGCGGTATCACTGTTCAAGGCTTCTGGTTAGCAAGCTGGTTTCGGCGAGCCTCGAGTGGAAAACAGCAGGCCCTGTTCGGTGAACTGATCCGAAAGATCGCGAGCGGTGTGCTTAAGGCACCCATCGCCGGTACTTACCCGGTCGAGCGGATCAACGAAGCCGTCGAGGCCGCAAGCCAGGGCGAGCGCGACGGCAAGATTTTGATCTGCCCTTGAGCAAGAAAATTCAACCGATGGCACATGATCTGGAAGAATAAACCGTAGTTCTGAGCCGGAAAAAGCCGAATATGCGCCAACTGAGATTGTTCAAACCACTGATTTTTTGCGGCGCGCTTGCTGCTTTGGTGGCATGCGCGAGCGCGCCTCCGGAACCAGTCGACACCCCAGAGCCCGCGGGAGCAGGAACCGCCAGCGGTGCCCTGAAAGCCTACTTTGCGGCCGCAGACCGCGGGGGCTGGCCAAGGACGCCGGCCGCCGTTGAATGGCCAACAGAGCAGGTGCTGACGCGCATTGCTGTGGCCTCCTGTCGGTCGCAGGAAGAAGCCGCTCCCATTCTCGAGGTGCTCCTGGATCGCGAACCCGACCTGCTCCTTAATATCGGCGACAACGTTTACGGCGATGTCTGGTCTTTTTCGCCGGATATGGAAGAGCTGTTTCAGGCGTATTCCGAGCTGTCCGAACAGGACGACTTTCAGCGCCTTGCGTCGGCTGTGCCGATCATGGCCACCTGGGACGACCATGATTATGGCCTAAACGATGGCGGTGGCAGCTACTACGGAAAATACGGCAGCGAGGCGATCTTCGAGACCTACTGGGGCATGGACGATCACCCGATCGCCGACCGGGACGGTATCTACTATTCGCAGATGTTCGGGCCCCTTGGCCAGCGGGTTCAGATCATTATGCTGGATACGCGATTTTTCAGATCAGAACTGACCCGGACGCCGCGTCGCAATGCGCCTGGTATGGAACGTTACGTTCCCTCCGACGCACCGGATCAGGACATGCTGGGGCCTGAGCAGTGGGCCTGGCTGACCGCAGAGCTGCAAAGGCCGGCGGACCTCAGGCTCCTCGTGTCGAGTATTCAGGTCCTGGCCGATGGGCACGGCTGGGAGGCGTGGAAGCAGCTGCCGCAGTCACAGTCAAGGCTCTACGAAACCATTGCTGCCAGTGGCGCAGATCGCGTGGTTCTGGTCTCCGGAGACCGCCACTTGTCTGCGCTCTACAGGCAAGACGGCCTCACCGCCTACCCGCTCTACGAGATCACGGCGTCATCGCTGAACCGACCGGTTCGCGACGAAAGTGATGAGATGAGCAGCAACCAGCTCGGGGCGGCTTACGCGAAGGAAAATTTCGGCGAGATCAGTATCGACTGGGCGCGCCGTACGCTGACCCTTAGCGTCCACGAAATGAGCGGCGAGGCTGTCCGCGAGCAGGCGATTTTCTTTGCTGAAATTGGGGCTGAATAGCAAAAAGCAGAAGTTCAGTGTTGCCTGCTGGCTCGATGCTCCATGGGGGGTTCTGGCCGATCAATCCTACGGATATAATAACGACCCTTCAGTCGATCCTCCTTCGCTTTATTTACCAAATCGACGGGATTTAACGGCGGAAGTCGCTAGAGCAAGCGACCTGCATTTTAGTCAATCGGGAGCCTTACCGTGACTTTTCGTGACCAACTTCGCTCAACTTTTCGGCTGGGTGCCGGCATCCTTTTGGTCAGCGCGATATTGTTTATCGCCATGCACGGCGCGAACTTGACCGGGTATCTGGCCGTCGGCGATGTGCTTTTCATCGCCGCGCTTGTCGTGCTGGGTATTGCCTTGCTGGCCTTCATTCCGGGTGTCATCGGACGCACTGCGCATCGCTGGATGTGGTTCAACGTCATCACACGTTCTGATAGAACCTTCTTTGGCCGCACCGTTTCTCAGCGGTTGCTCGAGAGCCCTGCCAGTCCGATCCTGCGCCTGTGGCTGCACATCGACCCAGAAGGTAAAGATCGCGATGGTCGACTATGATTAGTATATGGACTGGTGGCTCAAGGCCAGTCGTCCAGTACGGTTCCGGAAACCTCCAACCACTGGGTCGATCGGGGATGATGCATGGCAATTAGGGGCGTTTCAGCAGCCCTTCCTGGCGGAGAAAATCTGTCGCGACTGAAGACGCTGAGCGCTGCTGCTGATCGACCTGGCGATTCATCTCCCGCATCGCTGTCGCGTCTATGCGCCCTGCAAGTCGTCGCAGGACTTCGCCGACCTCTGGGTGGGTCTCCTCGAGCGCACGGCGGATGACCGGGGCGGCGTCGTAGGGGGGAAAGAATGCCCGGTTGTCGGTGAGCATGACCAGATCGAAGGCAGGAATCCGACCGTCGGTGGAGTTTCCTGCGGCCACATCGATTCGGCCCTCGCGGATTGCTCGGTACAACAGACCGAGATCCATTTCAGCAGTGTCGGAAAACGCCAGCCCGTACTCATCGCGAAGCGCCGGAAAGCCGTCGGCGCGCTCGTAGAATTCAGCGGAAAAACCGATCACTAGTTCGGGCGCGATCGATGCGAGATCGCTGACGTCCTTCAAGTTGTGGGCGTCGGCAAGCTCAGCACTCACCAGGATGGCATAGGTGTTCTCGTAGCCGAAGGGCGGCAGCCAGTCGAGCTCGAACTGATCGCGATAGTCCTGCCGAACGCGCGCGAACGTGGTTGCTGAATCCAGCGTTTGCTCCTGCGCGAGGATCGCCCGCCAGGCCGTTCCGGTGTACTCCGGGTACAAGTCGACTTCGTCGTTTATAAGGGCGTTGTGGACTACGTACACGCTGCCCAGGCTGAGTTTGCGTTCGACGTTGAGGTCCGTATGTCGCTCGATCATCTGAGCCATGAGCTCGGCCAGGATGTATTGCTCGGTGAAATTCTTGCTCGCCACACGAATCGTCGACCGCGGATCAGCGCTCATCTGCCATGCAATCAGCAAGATGGCCAGGAGTGCACCCAGGGCGGCCGCAGCGCCGATGCGTCGAGAGGAGCGACGCCTGCTCGAGCCTAGAGAACGATGACCTCGCCGCCGCAGTCGTCGTTCGATGAGGAAGAGAATTCGATCCAGGCCCAAGGCAAGCAGAGCGGCCGGTACGGCGCCGAGCAGCACCAGGGCGTTGTTGTTGACCGCCAGTCCGCGGACGATGAAATCTCCCAGTCCGCCGGCGCCGATGAAGGCCGCTAGGGTCGCGACGCCGACACTGATCACCGCAGCGGTGCGGATGCCGGCCATGATCATGGGCAGGGCAAGCGGAAGCTCGACTTGGAGCAATCGCTGTCGGTCGGTGAAGCCGAGCGCTTCGCAGGCCTGGTGCAGCTCGGGAGACAAGCCGTCGATCCCGGTCAGGGTGTTCCTGACGATGGGGAGCAGGGCGTAGAGCGTTAGAGCGATCAGCGCGGGCAGGGTGCCGATGCCGAACAGCGGCAGCAGGATGGCGAGCATGGCCAGACTGGGAATCGTCTGCAGGGCATTGATAACCGCCATTCCCGGACCCTGTAAAGAGGGCCGCCGGCTCAGCAGGATGCCGATCGCCAGTCCGATGACCACGGCAATGGCCGTCGATACGCCGGTCAGCATCAGGTGCTGGATCAGTTTCTCGACCAGCTCCGGGCCGCGCTCGGCGAGGATGTCGAAGGCGCCGGTCATTGCGCGCGCAGGTGATCGAGCGCCTGCAGCGGCTTGCTGAACAACTGCTCAACGAAAGGAGTTGCCGGCTGGTTGATCAGTTCAGCCGCGACTCCGATCTGTTCGATCCGGCCTGCATGCAGGACCACGATGCGGTCGGCCAGACGGACGGCTTCGAACAGGTCGTGGGTCACGAACACTAGCGTCTTGCAGAGTTCTTTCTGGAGCTCCAGCAACATTGCCTGCAGTTCGTCGCGCGTGATGGCGTCCAGAGCGCCGAAGGGTTCGTCCATCAACAGCAGATCGGCACCTGTGGCCAGCGCGCGGGCCACGCCGACGCGCTGCTGCTGTCCGCCGGACAGCTCGTCGGGAAAGCGCTGCGCATAGCGATCGGGTTCAAGCTGGACCCGGTCAAGCCACTCCATCGCCTTGTGTTGCGCGGCTTGATCCTCATCGCCGCGCAGGCGGGGCACGGTCAGGACGTTGTCGAGCACGTTCATGTGGGGCAGCAGGCCGATGCCCTGAAACACATAGCCGATGCTGCGGCGAAGCGTCACCGGGTCGTAGTCCTGCACGCGTCGGCCCTGCAGCCGGACTTCGCCTTGGTCAGGGTCAAGGAGGCGATTGATCAATTTCAGCAAAGTGCTCTTGCCCGAGCCTGATGAGCCTAAGAGAACCACGACTTCGCCCGCGGCGATCTCCAGCGAAAGCGGCGCCAGCGCATCGTATTGGCGCTGGTAGCTTTTGGCGACCTGGTCGAGCGTAATCAATGGACAGTTCCGGGCAGGCGAGCTGGCAGTATATCGTCCGCGGCGTTCAGGCCTTCGTTCTCTTCAGCGCCAGCGTCGCTGAAAGGATATTGGGCCCTGGCTGATGCAAAGTTATAGCAACCCCCGGAAGGTGAATATGGGTTCCTTCGATTCTTGGTGGTACCCGTCAGATGTGTCAAACTAAGGCGCATGCCTACCAAGACTCGTCTTACCATCGGCGGCGTCCCCGAACACTTCAACCTACCCTGGCATCTCGCGATCGAGGAAGGGCTGTTCGCTGACGCCGGTATCGACCTCCACTGGACCGACTGCCCAGGTGGCACGGGTGAAATGACCCGTGGGCTGGCTGAGGGCACGCTGGACCTGGCATTGCCCTTGAGTGAGGGCGCGGTCGCAGCAATCGCCCGCAAGTTCCCGATGCGAATCCTGCAGTGGTACGTGCGCTCACCGTTGATCTGGGGCATCCATGTGCCGGCTCAGAGCGACATCGATACCGTCGAATCACTGCGTGGGCAGCGATTTGCGATCAGCCGCTACGGCTCCGGATCGCATCTGATGGCCTTCGTCAACGCACATCAGATGGGATGGAATCCCGGCAATGATCTGCGCTTTGTCGAGGTGGGTAATCTGAACGGGGCGATCGAGAGCTTCAATCGCCGCGAGGCTGAGGGCTTTCTCTGGGAGCGCTTCACCACCCAGCCGTATGTCGACCAGGACCTGATGCGCCGCGTCGGGGAGTGTCCGACACCCTGGCCGGCCTTTGCCCTGGCCGCAAGCGAGAGGACCCTGACGGCATCGCCAGACGCGCTGACGACTTTGACTCGGGTGATCAATGAGGTGTGCGCTGGTTTCAAGGCCCGAGCGGGCCTCGTCGACACTCTCGCTGCGCGTTACGCGCTGGCTCATGATCAGGTGTTGAAATGGTTAGAGCTGACCGAGTGGACGTCAAGTCGTGCGGTGGATCAGGCGCTGTTGCAGGCCATTATCGACACGCTCGGAGAGCTGAGCCTGCTCGAGAGCGCTGTGACACCAGGGGACTGCTGCGCGGCCGGATGCCGCCTCGTCGAGTCCGATAATTCCTGATTTGATCAGAGTCCATCCTTGGGGCTGCGGCGGGACCTCTGACTGCACCCATCCTTTACAGAGTGATTAAAACCGCTTGAATCAAGACCGCCGGGCAACGCTTCAACTCGGTCGGAGATCAATCTCCTTTCGATCATCACCTAGAGACGAATCCGGACGCCGCCGTTGACGATGAAGCCATCGTTGCGAGACCAGATGTCAGTAGTCCACTGACCGCTGGCAGCACGCGAGGGGCGAACCAGGGGCTCCTCCCGAGTCTGGCGGATGTTCAATAGGTTTTCGAAATTGATGAACCAGCTGAATCGTCCGCTGGTGATTTCAGCCAAAAGGCCCAGGTGCCAATAGGGTTCGCTGTCGGTACGGTACGGATTGTCTTCCAAGCGCTGCCGGCCCGTGTAGTAGGCTTCGAAGCCGACGCGTCCTCGGCCGTGCTGCTCCCACATCGCAACGAAACCGGCTGAGTGCCTGGGTGTCAACGGAATCCGGCGCCGGTCGGACCCGGACAGGTCTGGTTCGGTCGCGTCGAGATAGAGATAGCTTCCCGTGAATTTGAAACTGTTCCAGAAATAACGCAGGAGTAGTTCGGTTCCGCGAATTCTGCTCTGGTCGGGGACATTGATCAGGCGCACTCGGTCCAGTGCTCCGCCAGAATCAGCACTGAAGGGTTGAAGGCGGGTCACGTCCTCGACAGTCGAGGCAAACACCGTTGCATTGGCTTCGATATCGCCATCCGCGTAGGCGATGTCGATCGAGGTGGTCTGGGCGCTTTCTTCGCTCAATCCATCCAGGGGTTCCAGGCGCGACAGGCCCGCAGCCTCGATCTCTTCGACGAAGGGCGTGGGCGCAAAGTAGCCTCGACCATAGGATCCTCGGATCGTCCAGTTCCCCGGCCGATAGAGAAGGGAAAGACGGGGGCTGAATTGAGTTCCGTAGTCGCTGTGATGATCAATGCGTGCGCTGACCGAGCTTGACAGCGTTTGACTCAGGTCGTAATCCATTTGTGCGAATGCACCCGGAACCTCAAAGCTGTAGTCGAAGCCGGGGAAATCGTCCGAACTGAATGAGTCGGCCTGCAGGGCCAGGCCGACCACCCAGTTGGAGCGCATCGAGTAGCCGGTCATCGAACTCTCGATCAGATAGCTCTCGTGACGGTCTTCTTCTCGAACCAGGCCGAATTGCTTGTCGTGATCCTGAATCATCGCCGAGCCTCTGAGGGTCCAGCTCAAGTCATTGCGAAGTGGACCATCGGCGATGAAACCGGAGTCAAAACGCTGGGTGTCCTGGGTCTGGGGAAAGGACGAGCCATCGGGGACGGTCTGACCGGGCAGTGTCCCGCCGACACGGTCCTCGGTCATGAATCCAGCGGTTGCGTAAAGCCTGGCGCCGTCCTCGCCCGTCCAGAACAGGCGAGGGCGTGCGGTCAATCGCTGATACTCGGCCATGTCGATCCAACCGTCATCATCAAGATCCTGGGCGCTCTGTCGATGCGCGCCGGCCGTCATCGATGCGCTGAACCCGCCGTCCAACGGTGCGGCAATGTAGGTCGTCAGATCCTGCCCATTACGGCTGGTCAGGTTGACCAGCGCTTCGCCCTCGAACTCATCACCGGGACGGCGCGAAACCAGGTTGATGACCCCGCCCATGGCGGAGGCACCGTACAAGGAGGACGCAGATCCCTTGATGATCTCGACGTGTCCGAGGTCAGTTGGGGGAATCTGCAGCAGACCGATTGATGCCGCTTGCCCGCCGTAGAGCGGGAGCCCGTCAGCCAGCAGCTGCGTGTAGCGTCCGTAAAGCCCCTGGAGTCGGATATTGGCACTGCCGAGTGCTGGAGAGGTGGTCTGCACGCGCACGCCCCCGGTTTCGGCGACCAGCATGGAAATATTTCCCGGCCGCATGATGGCTTTTTCTTCGATCTCCTCACGCACGATGACCTCGACTCGAATCGGTTCATCATCGACGGCCCGACCCAGACGCGTAGCGACGACCGTGATCGTGTCCATCGAGTCGCCGTGGCCGTGTCCGTGCGCGTGCTCATCGCCTTCGCCATGGCCTTGTCTTTGTTCTGCGTCGTCGTGATGGCCTTGATGCCCTGATTCGCCGTTCCTTCCATGATCGTCGTTGCCGTGGCTTTGGCCTGGGTCAACGGTTGCTGGTGCTTCGCCGCGGGCGTACGCGATACCCAGCGGCGTAACCGCGCCGAGCAAACAGGCGAGGACAAGGATTGGCTTCATGCGCTGAGTCATGGCAAACGGTCGGTCCAGAGATTGTTGGGGTCATTGGAGGGGTGGAGGTCGATGGGCCGCGAGGGTATCAGAGATCGGGCGAATGTGTAGGGCTTGCCTGACGCAGCTTTAGACGCTCAGATCCACGCGCTTTGCAAACAGGTCGTAGTGATCTGAGCCGGTGATCTCGACATCGATGAAGTCACCGGGCTCGACCTGACCCGGGTTGTCGACGATGACCTGGCCGTCGATTTCCGGCGCATCGCCATAGCTTCGGGCAATGGCGGTCTGACCTTCGACCTTGTCCACGACCACCGGCTCGGTGCCGCCCACGCGCTGAGTCAGACGTCGGGCGCTGATGTCTGACTGGGTTTCCATGAAGCGCTGCCAGCGCTCGTGTTTGAGCTCCTCGGGCACCGGGTCGGCGAGTTCATTGGCGCGGGCGCCTTCGACCGGGGAGTACTCGAAGCAGCCCACGCGGTCCAGTTCGGCGGCTTTCAGCCAGTCCAGCAATTCTTCGAATTCGGCGTCGGTTTCACCGGGGAAGCCGACGATGAAGGTCGAGCGGATCACCAGCTGCGGGCATTCAGCGCGCCATTTCTGTACCCGCTGGAGGGTGTTTTCCGAGGCCGCTGGTCGGCGCATGGCCTTGAGAACCCTCTGGCTGCCGTGCTGAAACGGGATGTCCAGGTAGGGCAGGATGCAGCCGTCGTTCATCAGGCCAATCAATTGATCGACATGAGGATAGGGATAGACATAATGCAGGCGGACCCAGGCATCGAGTTCGCCCAGCGCCCGGGCCAGATCGTAGATGCGCGTTTCGTATTCCTTGTCGTGCCAGTAGTCGGTTTGATAGCGCATATCGACGCCATAGGCGCTGGTGTCCTGCGAGATGACCAGCAGCTCACCGACGCCGCGTTCAACGAGGGCTTCGGCCTCGCGCATTACCATTCCGAGGGGCCGAGAACGCAGTTTTCCACGCATGTCCGGGATGATGCAGAAGCTGCACTTGTGGTTGCAACCCTCTGAAATCTTTAGGTATCCGTAGTGCTTTGGCGTGAGTTTCAGGCCGCCTGGCGGGACCAGATCGATTCTTGGGTCGTGCGGGCGCGGCAGATGTTCATGGACGGAAGACATTACCGCGTCGGCCTGATGCGGCCCGCTGACAGCCAGCACCTTGGGGTGGATGGTTAGAATCTCTTCGGGTTTTGCGCCCATGCAGCCGGTGACCAGCACCTTGCCGTTGACGCTCAGCGCCTCGCCGATGGTTTCCAGAGACTCGGCCTTGGCCGAATCGATGAAGCCACAGGTGTTGACCACCACGAGATCGGCGTCCTCATACTGCGGCACCAGCGTGTAGCCCTCGGACCGCAGGCGCGAGACGATCTGCTCGGAGTCGACCAGCGCCTTGGGGCAGCCCAGGGACACCAGTCCGACGGAAGGATTGGGTTTTGTCATCGTTGTCATCGCCGCATTTTACCCACTAGCGCCGGTTTCCAGGCAAAAGATGCTGACCGGGGCTTCAGTATCTCCGAGGTGAGGCCGATTCATTCCGTCGCTAGACAGGAGTTGATCACCGCTGCCAGCTTGTCGACACCTTCGATCAGGCGCGGGCCCGGTCGGCCCAGCCAGGCTTCGCTGACCGGGACGACGCGCTCGGCCTGGATCGCGGGAATACTGGACCATCCGTCTCGACGGGTCACGATATGCGGGCGGTACTTGTCTTCCTGGACGCCGCACCAGCTCATCACGATGGCCTGAGGGGCGGCGGCCCGGGCCTGCTCGGTGCTGATCTCCAGGCTTTCCTTATCCTCGCAGGCGAAGGGATTGATCCCTCCGACGAGTTCCAGCATTTCATTGACCCAGGACCTGCGGCCCGGCACGATCACCGGCTTGGGCCACCATTCAATCAGCACCGGAACCGGGTCATGGGTCGGGCGGGAGGCCGATAGCCGGGTCTCGAAGGCGGCGATCCACTTTGCTGCAGCAGCGTCCGCGTCCAAGGCCTGGCCGATTCGTCGAATATCGTCGACCACATCAGCCAGCGTATGCGGCTGGGTGACCAGGCAGGGCAGGCCGGCCGCCATGAGTCGTCTCAGGCAGCGCTCGTGGCCCGGCACGGTCAAGGAGGTGATGACAAGGTCCGGTTTTAACTCCTTAACGCGGTCGACCTTGATGTCCAGATCGGCGCCGATTCGGGGCAGGGCGTTGACGGTGTCGGGCGGGTAGTCGGAGTGGTCGTCCACGCCGACCAGCCAGTCGGCCCGACCGAGCGCACAGACGATCTCGGTGTTGGAGCAGGTGTGGGCGACGATACGCATTGATTACTGCCCCCTGACGGGTCGCCAGCGGTGCGCGACGTCGACGCCGCGCGCTTCCTGAACCTGCAGGCCGTAGACGATGGCCATGGCAAACAGGAACAGGCAGAACAGGATCGCGGTCTGCAGCCCGAAAACCGACTGCAGCAGACCCAAGCCAAGAATGCCGAAGATGGCGGCGAGTTTCGATACCGCGCCCCAGAAGCCGAAGAACTCGGCGGATTTGCCGTTTGGGGTCAGCAGCCCGACCAGCGCGCGCCCTGCCGACTGCGACGAGCCTAGACTCAGGCCCGACAGGATTCCGGCGAACAGAAAGACGTATTGCGCCTGCCAGTTCACGCCCAGCCACTCGCGCCCCAGGGACGAGATTGCGGGCGTCTGCCAGATTGCAAGGACCGAAGCGATCCACAGCCACAGGGTGATCAGGTAGGTTCGGCGAGCGCCGATCCTGGACTGAAGAAACCCGAAACCCAGCGCGCCGACAGCCGCCATGATCTGGACGACCACGAACATCTGGACGCGCACCGATTCATCCCAACCGATGACCTGGGAGCCGTAAATGAAGGCAAAGCTGACCACGATGTAGACGCCAGCCATCGTGAAGAAGATCGAGACCATCAGGCGGGCCAGATCATGGAAATGCTCGAGCTGGCCGACGGTCGCCCGGAGCCGCTCCCAGGCCATCTGGGCGTAGCTCTGATGCGCCGGTCGGGGCCTGCGTCGGCCGCGCTCTTTCAGAAGCAGGAAAGTGGGCAGGGCGGCGATCAGAAAGAAGGCGGCGGCAAACGGCCCGACCCAGCGAATTCGATCGTAGTTTTCAAGGCTGACTTCTCCGAGAAAAAGCAGCGCGAAGGCGGTGGCGACCAGCCCGCCGACGTAGCCCAGGCTCCAGCCCAGTCCGGAGATCCAGCCCAGGTCACACTTCGGCCCAAGCCCCGGAAGGAAGCTGGCGATGAACGATTCGCCGATGGAGTAGGCCATGTTGGACAGGATGATTAGGGCCATGGCGAGCACGATCCAGCCGGGCTCCACCAGCCACAGCAGCGAGGTGCTGATGACGGTGGCCAGATAGCTGATCATGAGAAAGCGCATGCGCCAGCGGCGGTGATCCATGATGGCGCCACAGACCGGGCTGGCGAGCATGACCAGGAAGTAGCTCGCCGCCAGCGCAATGGACCAGAGCAGGTTGCCTAGTCGGTAGTCCGGTGCATCACCCACGATCACGCGCGTGAACAGATCGCCGAAGATCACAGTGATGATCAGCAGGGTGTAGGCCTGATTGGCGAAGTCGAACATCGCCCAGCCAAAGATTTCACGGGCCGGTGCCCGCTTTCTGCTGACCATGACAACCAAACTGGCTCGATCCAAGCCCAATGGTAGCGCGAAGCGGCGGTAAACTACGTGGTGTTTCAGTCCACACACCAACAGGATCGTCCAGCCATGACCGACACAGATGCTTTATCACCCTGCGCCCTCATCACCGGCAGCGGAGCGGGTCTGGGCGAAGCAATGGCGCGTAAGTTTGCTGCCGAAGGCTATCGAGTGATGATCAGCGATCGCGATGAGGATCGCGCCCGAGCCGTGGCCGCTTCGATTGGAGAGTCGGCCCACTGGTTCGCCATGGATATCACTGACGACGCCGGCTGGGCCGCGCTGATCGACGAGGTCAAGAACGTTTTTGGTCGCCTTGATGTACTGGTGAACAACGCCGGCGTTGCCGCCGCAGGGACTCTCGAAGAAACCTCAATGGCTGACTGGCGGTGGGTGATCG
>JGI12048J13642_10034218_pt1 | contig 50103 bp, 56 predicted proteins | sample ElkSlonscriptome_16_FD_13642 | JGI IMG/M metagenome (IMG submission 13642)
TCCACATTAGGCATGACTTGCACTAGACCAAATCGATCGCTGTCGAGGATTGCTGGTGACAGTGGATTGCTAAGAAGCACACATTTTTCGTTATCTGTAGGTAATGCCTCATCCTACGATCGAATGAGATACCTTGGTTGTGCTATTTTATTGACAATCGTTTGCATCAATCTTAAAGTAATAAAGTTAGTTCCTCTTGATAGAGTTTCGCAATTAATCATCCAAAGTTCATTTGCTTGATGCAGCGTAACTTGTTGAGGTACGAGCGGCTGAGCGATGCATTAGGGCTTTTGAAAGCCTCAATATCAGGCTATGACAATGGCTGTAAAGTTAGCATCGGGCTATGGATAGAGCGATAGGGTAGATTTTTGAGGTTCAAGTGCTGTTGCATTCAGCAAACTTAACTTGGAGATTACCCTATTGCAGTTGGTTCACAATTGGGAACCCTCAATCAAGACTCTAGCCTAGACAGCTATCTTTCTAGTAGTCAAGTTAGTAATCAAGTTGAAGGGTCTGTAAGAGGATGTTTGAGAAGTCGTCAATGCTACTTCAGATCCCCCCTAGCCCCCCTTGAAAAAGGGGGAACCGGAATCAAAGTCCCCCTTCTCAAGGGGGATTTAGGGGGATCAGTCTTGTTCCAGCGTGTTGTCTACTACTTTTCAAACATCCTCTAAGGAGAAGCCAAGATGACCGTTTTGCCTGCATCCTGGAAATGCTGGATGTCGTATCAATGGCATTAAATTCCTCTCTCTAGGCGGGAAGGTGACCTGACTTCCCGCCTTTCTTCTATTAGGTAGTCTGATATTAGGTAGTCTGAGTCAAGCCAAATAGCGTTAAACCGAATGACCCCAATAATGGCTTAGCCTCAATCCCATTCAAACTTTTAGGCAACCCCGTATTTTTATTTTTGATCTCGACATTGCCGCTATGGACTTTTTTCAAGCGCTCTGCTTGTCGCATGAATTGACTCAAGTTCAGGTTGATCCGGTTACGCGGTCGGATATTTATCATCGTCTTCTAGATTTATTGATTCCCTGCTCGGGTAAGACAGGAGAACCTCTTCAGATTTACGGACAACATACTCTCGATGCGATTCAGCTGTGAAGTGTTGTTAAACAAGCGACAGCATCCCACAAAGAACACATCGAATTGGCTTAACAACAGGTTAGAAGGAGAAAATATGAGAGACACTCAAACTTTTTCAGGCGCAGTGACATCAGCTGCGATCGCTTCTCGTTCATCTAATGGTGTTCGGATTCTGCACGGTCAGTACGTTGGGAGCGATGCGTCGTCAAAGGGGCGGCTGAAAACCATTCGACTCAAGCGCAATCAAGACGAGGTAGAGATCAAACTGCCCAAGCCTATTGGCCAAACCCTAACCGGAAAGCTTCAACCTGGCATGATGTTGCAGGTTTGGGTGCGGCCAAAAAAAGATCACCTCAAAGCTTTGATGGTGATGCCAGGTGTCATGCCAACGGGTGTTGAAGTCGCGATTCAGGAAGAGCCTGATACGGCCAATCCAGCTTCCTCTAACCCAGCTTCGTCGGTTCAGGCTCCAGAAACCCAGGCTGCCTCGGATACCTCCTCACCTCAAAATTCTCCCGTTCGCACGCTCAAAGTTTGCACCAAGGGAAAATGCTACAAGCAAGGTGGACGCCAGGTCTTGCAGGCATTAAAAGATGCAGTGGAAGCGCAGAATATGGAAGGGGCGATCGCCATCGAGTCTACTGGATGTCTCAAAAACTGTAAGCAGGGTCCTACGGTCAAGGCAGCGGCGGACTCGAAAGGCAATTCGAAAGGCAATTCGAAAGGCAATTCGAAAGGTAATTCGAAGAAATACAGCTTTGTGCGTCCTCAAGATGTGCCTAAAATCTTGCAGCAACATGCTGGATAACAGCTATAGATCCACAACAGTTTTCGGCATCACGCTCTTAATAGTCACTATCGGCTACGCACATTCCACGACACTTGATGCCGTTGGTCGCCGTGCGTTTACAGTGAACACATAAGATCTTTTCAGCTTCTGCCGCTGGAGGATTCTGGGGATTGGCTTCACTCTTGTTCTGCTGCGAACCGCTTTCCGATAGGGACTCAAGAGGCATTGTACATATGTAATGATTGTTTACATTTGTATTTTACAAATCCGTGACCCGAGATGGGATAGAACGGGCAAGCTTGCCACTAGGCTAACTACTCTTGTGAATCACGAAGCTGCAACATGCAAGTACTCGTTGTTGCAGAGTACGGAGTGCTGCGATCGCCTCTAGTCTCTGAATTTAGGCAATCTCGGTGTAGCGTTGAAATACAGCCCGTGACGTGAAGCCATGCATTTCTTAGACAAGCTTAATGCCTCGATTAGCCTCAACTCCAGCCTTTTGATTGCGGGGCTTGATCCCAACCCCGAACTGCTCCCTAAACGGTATGGCGATCGCACCACAAAGGAAGCTCTGATTCAAGGGTTGCGAGAATGGCTGCAGTGGATCGTCTCCCAAACCTGCGATTGGGTGTGTGCCTACAAGCCGACCTTGGGTTTTTATCAAGCTCTCGGAAGCGAGGGACTGGACTTGCTCAGCGATGTGCTTCACGCGATTCCGGCTGACATTCCTGTGATTTTGGATGCGAAGCACGGCGACTTAAATACAAGTACGGTTGTGGCTCATACGGTGTTTCAGGAATGGCGAGTTGATGCCATCACCATCAGCGCCTACTCTGGGCAAGATCTAGTCGCTCCATTTTTGATCTATCCCAATCGTGCTGTGTTTATCCTGTGTTGCACGTCCAATCCATCGGCAGCAAAACTACAGAGTTATCCAAGTCCTGACTCGCCTTTTTACCTTCACGTTATTCAAGCAGCTCAACGCTGGGGTACCGCCGATCAGATTGCATTAGAGATTGGAACCACAGAGCCGGAGGTCTTTGCTAGGGCAAGGGCGATCGCCCCAGAGCGCCTCATTCTCGCTCGTAGTATTTGGCAAGAAGACGTTGACCTGACTCAGGTGCTAGCCGCAGGACTCGATCACAGTGGAGAAGGCTTGCTGATTCCCGTTCCTCAAGACTGGATGAGCCAAGATGATTTGGAAAAAAGAGGGCGATCGTTACAAGAGCAAGTGAACCAAATTAGAACTCAAAGAGTCCAAGAAAACGTCAGTTGCGATGTTTGGTTTTCCAATGTTTGCGTTTTAGACCAGCATCCTCACCAAGACTTGATTTTGCAACTTTATGATGTGGGTTGCATTCTGTTTGGAGAATTTGTTCAAGCCTCTGGAGCTGTCTTTCCCTACTACATCGACCTCCGCAAAATCATCTCCAATCCGCAGCTTTTTCAACAGGTGCTTAACGCTTATGCAGTGATCTTGAAGGACCTGAGCTTCGATCGCATTGCGGGTATTCCCTATGGTTCTCTACCCACTGCCACTGGATTAGCCTTACAGCTCAATCACCCGATGATTTTTCCGCGCAAGGAGGTCAAAGCTCACGGCACTCGCCGCCTTGTTGAAGGAAACTTTCATTCAGGGGAAACGGCTGTCGTTGTTGATGACATTCTCATCAGCGGCAACAGTGTGATGGAGGGCGCAGCCAAGCTTCAGTCCGTAGGACTCGTGGTTCAAGACATCGTGGTGCTTTTGGATCACGAGCAGGATGTGAAGGGCAGATTGCGAGCAAACGGCTTTCGCGCCCACTCTGTACTCACCATTTCGGAAGTGGTAAAAACGCTCCATCAAGCCGGACGCATCGGTGACTTAGAGCTTGAGCGATTTGCAGAAGCGGAAGGAAAACCCTAGGTCGTCGAACAACGTTTACATTCGCTGATACAGCCGATCCAACTCTTCTTCCAACGTATTGTTCGGCATCGCCTCACCCGCTTTTCGATACCAATACCGGGCATTGCTCATATCCCCCTCTGCTCGGTGCAAGTAAGCGTGGATCAGACAGGCTTTGGTGCCAGAGCGCGATTGTACGATGTCATGAGCTTTATCCCAATCACCGGCTTTTACAATATCCAATACTTGGATGTAGTCAGAAGTGGGGTCAGACGACATTGGCAGTCTCTCCAGGCAAGTTTTCAACATAACTGATCTTCACTGTGCAAAGGCATCGTGCCATCTTTCACAGGTGTAATCTACCAGTCTCCGCCTGCTCCGCCACCATCGCTCGATCCGCCACCAAAATCGCTCCCCGATCCGCCACTAGAACTGCTAGAACCACCGCCACTGGAAGCTCCATAGCTTCCTCCAGGATGATAACGGCTCGACTGACTCGAAGAGTTGGAAGATTTACTTTCGTAATTACGCCAGTTGATGGTTGTGAAACTGCTCACAAATAGCGCTAAAAATATTGCATTGGTGGGTGCAATCGGCTCCTCTACCTGATACACCAAACCCGACCCGAAAACGCCTAATACAACGCCGTAGAACAACAGCGATAACAGGAAGCTACCAACAAACTGACCCCGAAATCGCCGGGGCGATCGCCATAGTCTAGGCAAATTTTTAAGGGCAAAGATGATGGGAAAGGAAAAGCCGAAGGCAACTGCCAGCCACTGAGGATAGGCATAGGCCACGAGAGAGAATACTAAACTTGAGCCTCCAAATGTAGCGAAGAAAAAACTTCCAGATGTCAACTGCATTGTGTTAAGGTCATCGCGCTGCGATTGATCAACCCAATCTATGATCTGCGATCTCTCATCCTCCTCTGAGGGCTGTCCCTCAGCGTGAAACAGTGGTCGTCTGGACGTAGATCTGCGATGAGTCGATTGACTAGCTTTGACAAACAACAGCATAGAAAAAAGGCAAGAGATGGCTGAGATGATAGACGGCCAAACGATCGCCATCGACCAGTTCAAGGAGATTAGAACAGTCGCTAAAGCTCCAGGCTGCTTTTGCTTCAGTGCTTGGATCACGGCATCGGTTCCGGCTATCACCGCTTCATTCGGGCGATCGCGGATTAACGGCGGCAACATTTTTGAGTTAACGATATCCTGAGCTTCTGAATCTGGCAGAACTGACTCAACACCACGTCCCGTAATGAGTTCGACACGGCGATCGCCCATCGACAATAACACCAAGACGCCATTGTTCTGTATCGCTTTGCCAATCCCCCAGTGATTAAATAAACGCACGCCGAACGCGCGAGGCGTCATATTGGCATCAACTTGATCGACCGTAACGACAGCAATTTCGTTGCGGGTTTCGGCTTCAAAGGCAGCAATACTTTGATTGAGCATTTGCTCGGTATCTGCACTCAGCACTTCGGCTTGATCCGTAACCCAGCCGCCCGTGGTTGTGCGTGGATTTGGGATATCGCTGACCGATAAGCCATAACTCTTGAGCGGAGCACAAATCAGAATCAGAATCAGAGTAACGAGACAAAGCCCAATATCTGCACGTATTTGTTTAAGAAACATGAATCTAAGAAGGATTGATATGCAAACAGCAGTGTTCGATGCGTAACGTTTGCTACTTAGACCGTTCCCAAGTTTTATCCTGAAGCGATCGCCCTCATCTAGCACAGCGATTCCTTAACTCGCTATAGTGCATGAGTGAGATGTCTAATGCGAGTCATTTCAAGTATTTATTCATTTCAAGTATCTATTTCAGTGGTGTTATGAAATATCGATTGATAGCCGCTCTAGTGGCGATCGCCCTTCCTCTAGTCGCTTGTGCTCCTGCTGCGGAGAATTCCTCTGATTCTTCACAAGCCACTGACAACGGCGACGCGGAAGTTCAGCCCCTAGTGACAGGAGCGATTCCTGACCAAGATCCCGAAAAGCTCCAGCGGCTCTATGTGAAGCTGGCAGACTACTTAGAAGCTGAGTTGGACGTTCCGGTCGAATATCAGCCCGTCACGGACTACACCGCTGCCGTGACCGCATTTAAAGTGGGCGATCTCGATCTGGTTTGGTTTGGGGGATTGACGGGCGTACAGGCTCGGCTTCAGGTTGATGGAGCCAAGGCGATCGCCCAACGCGATATTGATGCTGAGTTTCAGTCGGTGTTCATTGCCAATACCGATAGCGGCATTGAATCATTTGAAGACGTGAGCGGATTAGAAGCATTGCGCGATCGCACCGTTACTTTTGGCAGTGAATCTTCTACTTCCGGTCGCCTCATGCCCCAATATTTTTTGCAGCAGGCTGGAGTAACCCTTGATGACTTCAAAGGAGAGGTCGGCTTTTCAGGGGCTCATGATGCCACCATCGAGCTAGTCGAAGCCGGAACGTATGAAGCAGGCGCTCTTAATGGGCAAGTCTGGGAAGATCGGGTGGCTGAGGGCGAAGTCGATCTCGATCGGGTGCAAGTCATCTGGCGCACTCCTCCCTATTACGACTATCACTGGGTGCTGCATCCTCAGATCGCAGAGCGTTACGGAGAAGACTTTGCAGATCAGGTGCAGACTGCTTTGCTCAGTCTTGATCCTAGCGTTCCAGAGGAGCAGGAGATTCTCGACCTATTTGGAGCCAATGGCTTTATTTCGACTGAGAATGAAAACTATGCCCAAATTGAAGAAATTGGACGGGCGATCGGCAAAATTCAGTAAGTTATTTCTTGTTTCACAGTGATCTACTGCATGAGGTATCTTGAGTTTCTATCGTTCATCCGCTGCTCAATCCCCTCTCAGATACGACACAGTTCCTGCTTTAGAGCTAAGTCGTGTGAGTCATCAATTTGGGAAATTTGAGGCGCTGTCTGATATTAGTTTGCGTGTCGAAGCGGGTGAGCGAGTGGCTTTGGTGGGATCAAGTGGCGCAGGAAAAAGTACGTTGCTGCGACTGATGAATGGCACTCTCATGCCAGCTTCAGGGGAGATTTGGGTATTGGGTCAGCGCCTCGATCGCCTCTCGCATAAGCGGCTACGAGGGGTGCAGCAGCAAATGGGCACCATCTATCAGCAGTTTCATCTCATCAATAGTCTGCGTGTGGTTCACAACGTCAATGCAGGTCACTTAGGCCGATGGCCGTTTTGGAAGGCAGCGGCATCTCTGCTCTATCCCCTTGATGTGAAAATCGCGGCTAGAGCGCTAGAGCAAGTTGGCATTCCAGAAAAGCTCTTTGCACGGACGGATCAGCTCTCGGGGGGGGAGCAACAGCGGGTCGCACTGGCACGGGTACTTGTGCAAAATCCGGCGCTGATCTTAGCCGATGAACCTATTGCTAGCCTTGATCCCGAACTGAGCCGCAGCATGATGAATTTATTACGCGATCTAACGACGGAACTCGGCAAGACGCTTATCGTTAGCCTCCATTCCGTTGAGTTTGCCCGCAGTCACTGCGATCGCCTGATTGGTCTGCGTCAGGGACAGATTCTCTTCGATGCTCCTGCCACTCAGGTGTCAGATGACATGCTGGAGGCTCTCTATCAACGCGACGTTCCAGCCAGGTCGCAATCATGATTTTGTTGTGATGCAATCGTCCCGCTATTTAGCTTCGGGTCGCCGAATGGAGAGGCGATCGCTCTGGTGGGTTGCCTTTGGGTTGGCGATCGCCCTTGCGCTCTACAGCAGCGGCATCGTCCAAAGCGCTATTCAGGGTGAACTGCTGAATTTGGGGGGCTGGTCGCTGGTACAGCGATTTTTGGCGGCCAGTCTGCATCCGGATCTCAGCTCCGAGTTCGTGCGCCTGACGCTAAATGCCACGGGGGTCACGCTGGCTTTCGCGGTCTGCGGTACGGTGCTGAGTCTGGGGTTGGGCTTTGTCGGCGGCATCTTGTCATCTGAGGTCTGGTGGCAAACGCTGTTTCCGACTCGTCCCGCGCTTAGATATTTAGGACAAGGGGTACAGTTCGGGCTCGCCATTCCTCGGGCTATCCATGAGCTGATCTGGGGACTGCTGTTTGTCAATTTGTTTGGCCTTGATCCGTTGGTGGGGTTATTGGCGATCGCTCTTCCTTTCGGGGCGATCGTCGCAAAAGTGTTTTCCGATATTCTCGATGAAACTCCTCGCGAGCCTCTCCATGCTTTGATTCACAGCGGCGTTCCACCCCTATCCGCATGGCTCTATGGACTGTTGCCCCAAGCCTTACCCAATTTACTGTCCTACAGCTTCTATCGATTTGAATGCTCTCTACGAGCGGCAGCAGTGCTAGGCATTATTGGCGCTGGTGGGCTGGGCTATGAGATTTTTCTCAGTCTGCAATCTCTACGATACGAACAGCTCTGGACGCTGTTTTACGCGCTGATTCTGCTGAATGGCTCGGTGGATATGGCGAGTGCGGCTTTGCGTCATCGACTAGGTGCGCCTACACGCCTCGACCTCAACCTCAAATCCCGATCCGATATTCCCAGCCAAGAGTTGCATCCTCACGAATCCGATAATCTCCAACGACAAGAAGCAGCAAGAACAGAGAGGGTAGCCAGATCCGCTTTGATGGGGCGGCCTTCTACCGATTGGAGTTTGATTGGAGCAGCTGGGGCGATCGCTCTTCTAATCATCCTGTGCTTTTCCTCGATCGGCGCGGATTGGGGGCAGTTGATGACAGCGACTCCTTGGGAACGGTTGGGAGCGATCGCCCAAGAGACGTTGCCGATGACAGTCAGCCGTGCTGAACTGCAAACTCTAGCTCGACTTGCTGGACAGACCCTGTCAATGTCGCTGTTGGCGATTGCGATCGCCAGCTTTGGAGGCATCAGTCTGTCGTTTTTGGCGGCACACAACTTTTTGCAACCGGGCGGATTGCTGTTTCCTAGTCGTCGCACTGAACCTGGCATTTTCAAAAATCTCAGACGTTGGCTAATGGTAGGTTTGTCTCGACTATTTTTACTGCTGTGTCGGGCGATCCCTGCACCCATTTGGGCTTTGGTCTGCCTCTTTGTCCTGTTTCCAGGCATTTTCCCAGGGGCGATCGCCCTTGCAATTCACAATCTCGGCATTTTAGGACGACTCATGGCTGAAGGAGTTGAAAACCTTGATGCCAAACCGTTGCAAGCTCTCAAAGCTCAAGGCACCACGGCACCTCTCGTATTTTTGTATGGCGTACTGCCGCTCTGTCTGCCGCGATTTTTGGCCTACAGCCTCTACCGCTGGGAGGTGTGTATGCGCGAAACCGTAATTGTGGGGTTGGTCGGGGCTGGAGGACTGGGTCGATTGCTAACAGAACAGTTGAGCAGTTTCGACTATTCGGGGGTCATGGTGACTTTGAGCTTTTTTGTCGCGTTGACTTTTGGAGTGGACTGGGTCAGTCGGCAAATGGGGCGATCGCTTCGTTAACGGTTCCTAGGTTGAACTCTCTGATGGCCCCAAGCCCAGTCGTTCGATGCCCCAGGCGAGTGCAGCTCCGATCGCTTCCGCCAATGTGCTGATCAGCCGATAAAAGGCGACCCCCCCAAGCAACACTCCCGATGGCACCACACCATCCAACAGTGCTAGAGCCGTCGCCTCAAACACTCCGATGCCTCCCGGCGCACCCGGAACCACGAGTCCCAGCATCCAGGCGAGGCTAAACGCACTGAGTAGACTCGGAATCTGAGCAACGGACACAGGCTGAAGGGCGGCGATCGCCCAGACAAACCCTGCCCCTCGCAATCCTAAAAAGATCAGCTCTCCCAGCAGAGGAATGACAGGATAGTGCTTCAGTCGAACGGCAGGAGGAGAAGGAGATAAGTCTCTGCTCTCCTCCTGCCGCTCGATAGCGTTATCTGATTGAGGTGGACGACCTTTGCTCTTAGCCTTCGCTAGTTTCTTCAACACCGGATTCAGCACTCTTGGATGCACCAGCCCCAACCCCAAGAGCAGCCCCATGAGCTGGAGGCTGAGATTAATCTGCTGATTGCTGACAAATGCTACCAGTAAGGCCGAAACCGCCATCAGCAAGGGTTCCATGACTACGCTCAAGGCTGCCCCTTCCAATGGCACGCCCATCGACTTGGCCGCCATTACCCGTCCGTAAAAATGCCAGACATTTCCCGGCAAATACTTCGCAACATTGGTTTTGAGATAGGCGAAGATGCTCCAGGTGCCCAGAGCGGTATACCCCAGCTCTCGCAAGATCCAGCCCCACACCCAACCTGCCCAGATGTGAGCCAGCAGCGTGATGCCGAGGGCGATCGCCACATAGCCCCATCCTTGGGCGTCAATGCGGATTGCAGCCACCTCTCGCCAGTGCAGTCGGAGAGTATGCACCACGAAAAACAGAGTTCCGCCCAAAATTACCCAGCGCAGATAAGGCTTCAGGCGGGCGATCGCTCGGGAGATTGTATTTCCAGACGGTTGACCAGATGGTTGACTATCTGGTTGAGAAGACTGCGGTGATGTGGATTTGGAATCAGGAGTCATGGCGTTTCTTTAGCAATCACCGAAGACGCAGCTGTGGCAACACTCGTGTATCGCTGACGGCTGCCATTCAAAATCGCATCATCAGATTCAACAGTCGTTTCTGAGCCAGCTTTGGGATCATAACTGCTCACTACTCTTCCCGCGCTGCGAAACTGGACAAGATATGCACGGCTGACACTGTCTAAGCTATCGATGGAGTCATCAGACGCTGCGCTTCCCTCTGGTGAATTGGGTTCTCGAATGACATCAACCCCAATGCCGTTGCGCCCAATTGACTTGCCTGAGCTGTGAATGTAGAAACCGTTGCCCAAATAAATGCCTACGTGAGTAGTGCGCTCTCGGCCAAAAAAGAGTAGATCTCCGGGACGAGCTTCAGCGAGGGCGATCGCCTCCACAACCGCTTCTTGTTGGTATGCATCGCGAGGCAGCCAGATATTTGCAGCTAGAAACGCCGCTTGCACCAAGCCGGAGCAATCATAGTGGGGGCCAACTGCGCCACCCCAGAGATAATAGTTCGGTTGCTGCATTGCCCTCTGAGCATATTGAATCACTGTGGGAATGCGTCGCTGAATCGCATCTGGATCAATAAACTGTGGCTGATAGGATGACTCGGCGGGTGTTAAGGTTTCCAAATCTTCGAGCAGCATCCAGCCCGGATAGCCATCTTCACACAGACGCACTTTGATTCCGGGTTCATCCTCCAATGGCTGCTCTGGCGATGTTTTCTCTAGCGTTTTGGCTGAAGAATCGATCCCCTCGTCGGGCAATGCTAAGATACGCAACTGACGACCGACCACCGCCTGAGTTGATAAGCGCTCGAAGGCTGAAGAATCATAGAGATTGAGGTTGGCCTGACAGAGATATTCTAAAGTTGGGTCGGTTTGGTAAGTCTGTTGCAGTTGAGCCAGGGAAACCATAATGCCGTTTTTCCAAACTGATGAAACCTTGCAGCAGGCGGGCGATCGCATTCTAAACGCTCTCTGGTCTACTGTTCCAGGTCTAGTGCGAAATCAAGTTGCCCTTACCTGGATCGTTTACGACAAGCCCGTTCCTGTAAATACAGGCGGCGCGTTGAGTCCAGAAGAATTTTGGCGATACCCAGTACGGGGCTTTTCTTATCGAGGGGTCGAGTGTTTTGAACCCGGCGGGATGGTGCGGCTATTTTATTTGGTCGCAGCGCATGAATGGCTAGAGCAGGGCATGGTGACTCCCTCTCCAGAGTTGGAACGGGCAATGCAGGCCATGATCACAGCTCATAGCCACGATGCCACCAGTTTAGTTGTCGATTCGCTCAGCGGCACGACCAGTGGCCCCGCATTGCCTACTGGCCCTTTCGTCACCTGGCAGAGCCAGCGCAATATCGTCAACCGCTATTATCACACCCTTGAATGGGAGGAACTGACAACCATCAATGTCAATCAAAAAACTTGGCAAGATGGCCCCTATGGACGGGAACGACTGTTCATGGGTGAAATGATGGAACATCGCAACCAGCTCACCACAGAGGCGATCGCCCTTCTCTTTCACAGCATCATTGGTGGCGTTGCTGTTTCAGCCGCTCGGTCATCAGCGATGATGGCTTTGTTGCGCAGTTCTGAAGATCCGACGAGTCGAGGAACCCAACGGACATCGCCCTATTCTCGGTATACCTGGATGTCGGAGCTGTATCCTCCCAATACCCAACATTGGGCATTGTCGAGTCATACGCCGACGGGGCAATCTTTAGTCACCTACGTTGAGTGTCCCACGGTTCAACCCTACCTGCTCGCGCTCGCAACTGAGGAAAAAGGCGTTGATGGTGACCTGTTGCCTTTGCTCTCAAGTCAAGTTTTTGAGGCGGTCAAGGGGTTGCAGGCGAATCAGCTTCTGGAGTCACCCGATCAATAATTTTGAGTTCGTTTTCAGGCGAGATTCTCCAGAGATCGAAGCGACTTTCGACCGTTCCTTTGGCATCCAAATTAAGCGCACCACTTGCTCCTTGGTAGTTGATCTCTTCACCCGCCCGTAAATGTTTTAGCCCTTCGCACACATCGGTTACGACGATCCCCGGAGGTGAGGCGATCGCCTGTAAATGAGTTGCGATGCTCGATCCTCCATTGCTGCCTGCCGCCTCTGCTGCCAACGCAAATAGGGAAGCCGCATCCCAAGCATATGCAGCTTCTGCAGGAGGTGCTTCATCAAAATGGCTGACCCAAGCTTGCTTAAAGGTGGAAAAGCCATCTCCCACAATGGCAGGTGTTAGACCTGCGGCACCTGTCAGCCAAGGGCGATCGCTGTCTGAGGAATCCGTTAAATCAGTAGCCCTACGATTCCAGACCGCTTTCAACTCCAGCCAATCCGCCCAAAACAGAGAAACCGACTCTCGGGTGGCAGCCATCGGATCTAAAGCCTGTAAAAAATCTGAGCTGCGAAACCGATCGAGCACTACCACCACCGCCGTTTGCTCCTGATCAAGCCATGCTGAAAGCTGCACAGATTGAGACGAGTCGAAGCGAAACGGTTCGATGAGGCGATCGCCCTCTGCTGACGCCTCATCAGACTCTACGTTTAAGGCACTGTTGATCTGACGTTGAAAGTTGCTGTAGCGAGGTACAAATATCGGATTTTCAGTATCGACTCGCTGTCCCCCCAAGGCTTCAAACGTCTCGGTAAAGTTGTCAGCCCACTGCTCGCTAGAAGCATTATCGACCCGAATAAACGCAACCTGAGTATAGCCCTGTCCCCAAATGACTTGAGCCAAAGCCTGACTGAGATTTTCGTGAGAAGGAGATAGCTGTCCTAAATAGTGCTGAGAGGTCTGCGACTTTTGAACCCGCATCTTTAGAGAGGTAACGTCTACAACCGTGCTGGGATGCGTAAACAGCAAGACAGGCACTTGAGCCGACACAAACTCGCCCAAACTTTGCTGTGGCTCAACGCTAGACAAATTGGCGATCGCCCCATGCACACGATACTCATCGATCAAATCTCTCGTCGCAGCGACTTCGCTTCGTGGTGCGTTGTCAGCTTGCTCTACGACAAAAGAAATTGGAGCTTGGTTGACTCCGCCACATTGATTAACCCGATCTCTCAGCAGATAAGATGCATTGACCCCAACGCTAGACGCACGACGCCCATAAAGGGGCAGAAACGATGATACTAAACCAATCCTCAATCCTTCGCTGTTGGACAAAGGCCCTTCTACAGAGGGGTATACTTCTGGCGATCGCCGACAACCTGACGCCAATAAACAGAGCAAGATGCCCCCTTGCGCCATCCGCTGAGCAAATTTGCGAGACCTCTGTCCCATGCCTGATGTCCAATGGAGATATATTGCTCGATACAGGCTGTAGATTACAGCTTCATGTTGCTGAGATGGCTGCGAGGGTCGAAGCTGCGCACCTCGCGAATTTTTTCGTAGTACTCTCGCTCGGCCTTGGTCAGAGACTTAGGCGGTGAAATCAAAATTTTGACGAACTGATCGCCTCTTCCACCTTTGGGTTTAGGCCAACCCTTGCCTTTGAGACGCAGGGTTTGGCCTGAGCGGATTCCAGCAGGGACGTTCATGGTCACTGAACCGTCAGGAGTCGGCACATCGATCGCACCGCCTAACACCGACTCATCAGGGGCGATCGGCAACTCACACACCAAATCGTCTCCATCGAAGCTAAAGAAGCGATGGGGCTTGAGTTCGACAATCAAATACAAATCGCCTCGTCGATTCGAGAGCGGATTGACTTGTCCTTTTCCTTTCACCCGAACCCGGCTACCAGTCTTGACTCCAGGCGGAAAGCGGACATCGATCACTTCAGTTCCAAGGCTCAATCGTTGCTGTACGCCGTGAAATGCTTCAGAGAAGGAAAGCGTGATCGGTGACTCTAAATCACCCCCTGCGGCTCCGCTATCTGCACCCGAACCGTACCCGAAGCCTCCCGGACGCGAGGCACGGCGGGTTTGATATCCTGGCCTAGAGCCATAACCGCCTGGAGCGTTGCCTCCAAAACGACCCAGAAGTTCGTTAATAAATTCATCAAAGCTTCCATAGCGACCGAATTCGAAGTTGTCGAAGTCAGGGTTAGCGCCACCACTAGGCCAACCTGCTCCACTGCTTCCAGCTTGCTTCCAATACTTGCCGAACTGATCGTATTTTTGGCGTTTGTCGGTGTCAGATAAAACTTCGTAAGCTTCTGTCACCTCTTTGAACTTCGTCTCTGCCTCCTGATCGCCAGGGTTGAGATCAGGATGATATTTCCGGGCTAACTTCCGGTAAGCACGCTTAATTTCATCGGTGGGCGCAGTTTTACTGATCCCCAACAATGCGTAGTAGTCTTTGAAGTCAGTCGCGGCCATATCCACCTTTCCTCATCTATCTAGCGTGATCAAGACAGCACGCGAAGAATGCTTGTATCTGAGCACTCCTCAATGGGCTCAAAAGAATTGTCAATAAATCTTTACTCTTAGATTACCAATTGTCGAAACCAGATGTCGTTCGGTTCTTGCTCTAGGGGCGATCGCAATTCCCGTCTTTCTCAACTTATTACTAGATTTAGCATAGGGTGTCCGTAGCATTTCCTATTTTTGATTCGCTAACTGAGGCTCGCTAACTGGCGTTTGCTAATCGTATAGCAATGCGCAGATAGGTTAGGACAGATATTGATGGAGAAGCCGCGCACCGCGCGGCTTCTCCATCAACTATTGGTTTTATGTCAGCGCGTACTACTATATTTTGACATCTAGACAGATGCGTGGGCTGGTTTTTCTTTTCTGTTGAGGAAGGGGATGCTAAGAAGCTTTGCTAGGAGACAAATAGGGCGATCGCTCGTTGTGCCATTCAATGGGCAGCTCAATCGTGAACTCTGTTTCTCTACCGTATGTGGAACAGCAATCGATGCTCCCATGATGTTGATTCGTCACAATCTGATAGGCCGTATGCAGACCCAACCCCGGAGACTGGGCACGACTACTTCCTTTGAAGAAGGGATCGAAGAGATATGGGAAATGGGTGTCAGGAATTCCAGAGCCATTGTCGCGAATGCGAATTTGAATCGAGTGGTTTGCAACTAGGCACGTTTTTATCCACAGGGTGGGTTGCCAGTCTGTGTCCGTTGTCATGCTCTCTTTATCGCGCAGAGCATTGATGGCGTTGTCAATAATATTGAAAATGGCTTGATTGATATGACGGGCATGACATGTGACAGAAGGCAGCTTGTCGTACGACTTAAGCACTAAAATCGGCTGAGGTAGGGAGCGATCGCTTTTGGATTCAATATCCGCAAGCATGTGGAGCCGATGATTCAGCAACATTAAGCAACTATCAATTCCGGCATGAACATCGACAGGCTTAATATCGGTTTCCCCCAGCCGAGAAAAGATTTTGAGGGTCAGTACGATACTCTGAACTCGGCTTGTTCCATTCTCAATTGACTTCAGAATTTTCTTGAGGTCATGGCGCAAAAAGTCATGATCGATCTCTTCCTCATAAGCCTTTATCTTCTCTGACGGTTGCGGTTGCTCTGACCGATACAGTCGGATCAGGTGAGACATTTGCCTGATGTACTGACGCATCGGCTCAATATTGCAGGAAATGAATCCAATCGGGTTGTTGATTTCGTGCGCGACACCCGCAACGAATTTTCCCAAGCTAGCCATCTTCTCTTGCTGAACCAGACGAGATTGGGTTTCTCGAAGACGACTGAGTGCTCCCTGCAACTCTTCATTTTGCTCTTTGAGTTTGCCCTGAAGCTGAGTTAGCTTAATCTGCGTCTCAATTCGTGCAATGACTTCTTCAAAGTGAAACGGTTTGGTAATGTAATCAACACCACCTGCCTGAAATGCTTTCAACTTAGTGGCTTTATCGCTCCAAGCACTGAGAAAAATGATGGGCACTGCTGCAGTTTTAGGATCAGACTTGATCTGAGCACAGACATCATAGCCATTGAGATCTGGCATTTTGATATCGAGCAGAATGAGATCGGGGACAAGATTATGCACAGCCGAGAGCGCCATCTTGCCACTGATCGCTTTTCGCACGTTGAACCCATTCCGGGTCAGCATTTCCGACAGGAATCGAACGTTTTCAGGTACGTCATCAACTACCAAAATGTCTGCTCTCGGCGTCTGCACGATCTCAGATGGTGTAGCTTGTAGTCTTACAGGATTATCCTCAACCATAGATTTGTGATTCAGAAGAGTAGGCTCGAGCTTTAGCTCAGAAGAGATAACACCAAAGGACGCTTAGATGATGCTTTAAAGGGGGGAGTCTGAAGTAAAATTGACGACATCCCAAAGATCTTCTAGGAGAGCAGATAGAGTACGAAACCAAAAGTCTGGCACGGTTCAATGTACAAAAGCATATGGTCTGAACGGCGTACCTATACCTAAGCGAACCCATTTCGATCGCGTTGATGCACGGTTCTAAATCATTTGAAAGATTGAACTTTTGGTTCAGGGCTCAACAAATCTCTGGCAGACTGTTGTGAACAAAGTTCGCGGCTCAAGGCTTTTGTTGTTCAACCTAGATGACTGTTCCCTGCTGGTAGCTGATGGTCGCGATTAATTATGCCCCATCAGTTGTGAGCGTTGCACTGAGATGAAGACTCAATTCGTGGGACGGAGGTTCACTTCGTTAGAAAGTGTCTCGATACTAAATCTTCGCGATCTGCCTCTAAATTCAGTTCTGTGTTTTGTGATCCAACCGTGATCCAACTTCTGTTGCTGGGTTGCTGGCTTGAATTTCATGCTCAGGTAAAAACGCTCAGCATGTTAAATCCCAGTGTACTCGGATCTTAATATCTACATCCCAAGCTATCAAGGCTATGCATTTATGGCTCTATGATCAACATTCCATGGCTCTGATTCATCAGCCTTAGGAGGTGTTCTCTGCTGTATTCGTGGACTTAAAATACAGGTTGGGAGATGCCCTATCAACTTATCTCGAATTATTTCGAACTAAGTGATCGGTGGAAGCACTTTCAACATTCAGTTCATTTCTTGCCATAAACTCATCGCAATTCGTCATTTTTATGGACGACATCCTCAACACCATTAAGGCTGACTACCAACAATTTCCTAAAAACCAGCACTACGATATTTACGACGATCAGGTTTACTTCAAAGATCCACTCAACGAATTTAGAGGATGCGATCGCTACCGCAGCATGATCGGCCTGATTGATCGATGGTTTAAGCACCCTCAGCTCGATCTTCACCAAATTCAGCGCAACGGCAACCACATTCGTACGGACTGGACTCTTAGCTGGACAACTCCGCTTCCCTGGAAACCTCATATTGCTATTGACGGCTGGAGTGACCTGGTCGTGAACGAGAACAAGAAGATCGTTTCCCATATTGATTACTGGCATTGTTCTCGCTTTGATGTGCTGAAACAACACTTTCAGTCATAGACTCAGCAATGGAGAGATATGCACAAGGTTGCTTCATCGTTCTGAACCGTGAGACTTGAAGCATCAAGTTTCTTGCGTTTGAACCGTCATACATAGAGAGTCGGTAATCGATTTGGGCCTAACTCTATGTCGATAGATTCTCCCGAAAGGCTGCAGACTCGATAAAGTAGGAAGATGTAACCCTCTTTTCAGGCTTCCATGCGCGTAATTTTAATGACCGGTAAAGGCGGCGTTGGTAAAACGTCAGTGGCAGCAGCAACTGGACTGCGCTGTGCCGAACTTGGGCACAAAACTTTGGTACTGAGCACCGATCCTGCCCATTCCCTTGCAGACAGCTTTGATATGGAGTTGGAACATGCTCCTAAGCAAGTACGACCCAATCTGTGGGGGGCAGAACTAGACGCGCTGATGGAGCTAGAAGGAAACTGGGGAGCCGTCAAACGCTATATTACTCAAGTCTTACAAGCGCGAGGATTGGAAGGAGTCGAGGCTGAAGAACTTGCCATCCTGCCGGGCATGGACGAAATTTTTAGCTTGGTGCGGATGAAGCGCCATTACGACGAAGGCGAATTTGATGTGCTGATTATTGATTCCGCCCCGACAGGAACAGCACTCCGGCTGCTGAGTCTGCCAGAAGTTGCGGGCTGGTATATGCGTCGCTTTTACAAACCGCTCCAGGCGATGTCTGTTGCCCTGCGGCCTCTTGTCGAGCCTCTGTTCCGTCCTATCGCTGGATTTTCGTTGCCGAATCAAGAGGTAATGGACGCACCCTACGAGTTCTATCAGCAGATTGAAGAACTTGAGAAAGTGCTAGTTGACAACACGAAGACGACCGTTCGTTTGGTAACCAATCCCGAGAAGATGGTGATTAAAGAGTCCCTTCGAGCCCATGCCTATCTCAGTCTTTACAATGTTGCAACGGATTTGGTGATTGCAAATCGCATCATTCCTGATACGGTTTCTGATCCTTTCTTTCAAAAGTGGAAGGAAAATCAACAGCAGTATCGTCACGAAATTCACGAAAACTTCCACCCACTGCCTGTAAAAGAAGCGCCGCTCTTTACTGAAGAGATGTGTGGAATGGAAGCCCTCGATCGCCTAAAAGAGATTTTGTTTAAGGACGAAGACCCGTCACAGGTCTACTATGCGGAGACGACGTTGCGAGTCGTTCAAGAGGATGACAACTACAGCCTTGAGGTCTATCTTCCTGGCATTCCAAAGGATCGTGTAGAGCTGAGCAAGACTGGAGATGAACTCAACATTCGCATCGGCAATCATCGCCGTAACCTTGTCTTGCCGCAAGCACTAGCTGCGCTTCAGCCTTCCGGAGCCAAGATGGAAGACGATTTTCTCAAGATTCGGTTTGGGGAACCTGCTAAGGTTTGAGTAGGTTTTGCGCAAGTGCGATCGCCCTATTCAATTTGAGAGGCGATCGCCCGATCATGCAGGGAAGTCTATCGTCTTCCATGCATTTCTTTAGCATCATTGGTCTTCGTTTCTTACTCAAAAGTGCGTGAAAGGGAAGCGGGGATCTTATAATTCCAATCATGACAGTGTTTATCTGAGATCGAAGATCTGTGATAGGTCTTAGCTCAATCGGAGCGCTGACACTGAAAACACTCGTACACGAAAGCGGTTTAGAGAGTATGGCCTTCTTAATTGTAACTGGGAAGTCTTTCATCAAAGATGTAGAACGCGCAGGCGCTGTAGGGGTCTATGTGCCTTTAGAAGGAGGCCATGAGGGTCGCTATCAGCGAAGGCTGAGAGCCGCAGGCTATGAGATGATGTGTCTAACCAGTCGCGGACTTGGTGATCTTTCGTCTTATCTATTCTCCGTACACGGTGTGCGTCCACCGCACCTGGGTAAAAAAGACATTGGCACGGATGGAGCTGTGGGCTATCGCTACTACATTCCTCCTATTGCGGGTTATCAGCTCGAGAAGTTGCCCGCCCAGTCCAAAGGATTAGTGATTTGGCTCCTCGAAGGCATCATTTTGTCGCGCCAAGAACTTGAGTATCTTGCTGCTCTGCCGTCGATCGAGCCTCGTGTGCGTGTCGTTGTCGAGATGGGGGGCGATCGCCAATTTTCTTGGAAGCCCTTGAGCAAAATTCTAGAGGCTCAATAATCGACTGTTGCTCTTAGAATCGCGATGCGAGTTATCAGTAGCGGTCACGCAGATTTCAATGAACGCCCCGCTTCCAGTTTTGGAGGCAGGGCGTTCTAGATTAATCGTGTTTTCAGAGAAGAGCCTTTATCGCCTTTTAGAAGACAGAAATGCAGGAGAAACCTGCGCCGCATTCCACAAAGACAGCAGCTGTTCAGCACCATAGTCGTGCATGTCGAGAACGACAACGCCTTCCTCTGTGTCATTGAGATTCAATTTTGCCTGAACGGATACAGTCCAGTACCCGATCAAAGTCACTTCGATAGAGTTAGAGTCGGCGATCGCCCATTCTGCAACACCTGATGTCTCATCACTGCACAATCGATCGAGCAACACCATGCAATCTGCCTCACGAGGCATTAGCAATGACGCTCGGCAGGATTCAGCATAAAATTCTCGACCCACGTGATGAGCCAAGTTTCTTTGCACCGTCATCCACGTCTGCACGGTTTCAGCCGTGATTTCCAAATATTGGCCTGTCTCTGTGTAAATCACCTTCAACATGGAAAAAATCCTCGGTTCCAGAGGTGGTTGGTTTCAGTCGTGTTGGAGACACGTTTCAATACAACTGGCTAACGCGATAGAAGATAAATCTGAGCTGCTCAGATGAATATTGCAGTTACGCTAGTCCAGGTCAGAGGCAGGACTGATAACGGGTTTGAGAAAACCACACAAAAAGTCCCCCGCCTCTAAAGTGAGAAGCGGGGGAAGAGTTGAGTTCAGCTCAAGTCTCTATCCAGGTGATGGGTATTGCTGCAACAGCTGTCCCCTCCCGCTTCGAATGTCGATATCACCTCCGTCGAGGTGCAAATATCGCAGGCTAACCGTGCCTAAAATGGCAGTGCCTAAGACATCAAAAATCTCTACTAGTCGCCCAAAGGCTCGAATGATCAAACCCAGAGCGTGAATTGGGCTCCGTTCGACACCCGCAGCCTGGGTGCAAGAGGAGGTGCCCGCTGACGCAACCCTTGAGCGATCGCTCGCCAGCACACTGACACACGACTCCCTTGAAGCTCTTGGCAAATTGGCGAATTGCATACCGCAGAATAGTCTCGAAACAAGCTCAACTCTCTGGATGAACATGTTGAGGAACCTTCTCCAACATGGACGCAAATTCAAGTACGAAGTCACAAGTTCTCCGCAATGAAAGCGTTGAACTCCCACAACATTTTCAGAAAGCTCAATGTCGCTACTCGTTGATGTCATTAAAAAACGTGTGGTACCGCAAACAACATGATGAACGAACCCCGCACAGTTCTCGAAGTGTTGAACCGTGCCGTCCTCAGCAATATTCAATCGTGCTTTGGTAAAAGGCTTCATCATTTTTCGTGTCGTTGCGAACGTAATCCTATACAGTCTTGACCCTATGCAGTCTTGGAATGAGCGAAAACCCAGTTCAAATCCATCTTTTTAGAAGAATATCAAGCCGGAACGCTTGAATTCCTAACCTAGTAGGTTGACCCGATTGGATGAACATTGAGTTGCTTTAGCCACTCTCGTTGCAAAATCACAACTGCCTTTTAATATACTACAGTTGTAATATGAGAGTGTCCACCCTAGAAAAATTTAGAGAGCTTCACGATCAATTCTTCAGACGATTCTTTTACCCTTTTCCATGAAAAAAACAATGCAAACCTTAAGTCAATCCACATCCCCGCGCACACCGACTACGGAAATGGAGGTTACTAGCATCCGACTGGAGCGCGAATTGAAAGATCAGCTTAAGCAGTTGGCGGGCCATCAGGGGTATCAGGCGTTGGTTCGAGACATTTTATGGGCCTATGTGCAGCAGCAACAGCCTTCGCAAGCGGCCACTTTGTCAATGAATGATATTCGAGCGACCATGCCCGCTACAGCAATGCAAGAAGAAAACTGTGTCTTGAGTGGCGATCGCATCCAGCCCCACGATGCGATGTTGCTGGGATGGACAACCGCAGGCACAATTGTGCCGATTAGCCTCAATAGCGTGCCGTCCCACTGAATGAATGAGCGAACGAACTGATACTGTCTGGTACTGTAATGAATGGCGATCGCCCCTACAGCCATTCATCAACGATTTAGCTGAAGCTTCGATCCAAGACTAGACCCAAAATAGCTCCACTCAAACCGATAACTATGGCCTCTTCTGTCCAGGATTTTTCAACCGCTGTTCCCCTCGACCAGGTCAAGTTCAACCACCAGGGGTTAGTTCCGGCGATCGCTCAAGACTATCTCGACGGGACGGTCTTGATGATGGCCTGGATGAATCAGGAATCTCTACGGAAAACGCTAACGACTGGAGACGTATGGTACTGGAGTCGTTCACGTTCTCAGCTTTGGCATAAAGGCGAAACTTCAGGGCATCTACAGAAGCTGAAGGCGATCCGTTATGACTGCGACAGCGATACCCTGTTGCTAACGATCGAACAAATTGGTGATATTGCCTGCCACACCGGAGAACGCAGTTGCTTTCATCAAGTTGAAGGTAGCGTTGAAGCTCCTCCCGCTGATACTTTGACTCAGGTGTTTCGTGTTGTGTGCGATCGGCGGGACCATCCTTCTCCAGACTCCTATACTTGCAAGTTGTTGGAGGGGGGAGACAACAAGATTCTCAAGAAAATCGGGGAAGAGTCGGCTGAAGTCGTTATGGCCTGCAAGGATGACGATAAAGAGGCGATCGCAGGAGAAGCAGCAGACCTTCTGTACCACACGCTAGTTGCCCTAGCTCATCACAACGTTGATCTTCGAAACGTTTATCAGAAGCTACAAGAACGTCGTGGATAAACTCTTCAGCACAGCTTTTCAGAAGCACTTTCACGGATGGTTGAACGCTGTCTGATACCCCGTCAATACGCTCGACTCAGCACGTAATCTGCAAGCTTGATGAGTGTTTTCTGAGACTCTGTCGCAGGTAGACTTTCTAAATGTTCTACTGCGAACTTGCTGTGAGCCCGTGCAAGTTCGCGGGCCCGTTGAATGCCTTCGCTATCACGGATGATGGCGATCGCCTCTTCAAAATCTCCGTCTTCAGCAAACTCACGATCAATTAGCACGCTCAAATAAGGCTTTTCCTCCATTGCATAGAGCGCAGGAGCTGTCAGATTCCCACTCTGTAAATCTGAGCAAGCGGGCTTTCCAAGAACATCTTCAGAAGCTGTGAAATCCAAAATGTCATCCACGATTTGAAAGGCAAGTCCCAAATGCCGACCATAAGAATACAAATGGTCTTCCACTTCTGGCGAAACCAGGCTCAAGACACCGGCGGCCTTAGAACTATTCGCAATTAGTGAAGCGGTTTTGTAATAGCTTTTTTCGAGATATGCGTCAATAGATAATGTCGAGTCGAAGCGATTCAATCCTTGCTGAATCTCTCCTTCAGCGAGATCCATGATGACCTTAGACAGCAATTTGACGACAGTTAAGTTATCTAAATTCGCCAAATGCCAGGAAGATTGCGCAAACAGAAAATCACCTGCTAATACAGCAATCCGATTGCCAAAACTACTATGAACCGTCGGAACTCCTCGACGCAGTTCTGCTTCGTCAACAACGTCGTCGTGCACCAGACTCGCCGTGTGAATCATTTCGGTTATTTCAGCCAGACGACGATGCTTGGATGTAATGTCTTGGCTCGGCATCGTTGCTCTGGAAATGAGCAGCACGATAGCAGGTCTCAAACGCTTTCCTTTCGCACCAAACAAGTGCTCAGCGGCAGCATAGAGAATTGGATGTCGCGCACCAACGAGTTGCTTAAGAGTTTCGGTCAGCAGATGCAAATCCGACTCAACGGGCGAAAACAAAGAGGTTGCTGAGGTCATGGGTAAGCCGACTCAGGCGGTAGAGTTACGAAATTTTACAGACTTTGTCTTCATTCTAAGACAACCCTTCTCCATGTGGAAAACTTTACATTCGAAAATTACAGGTTGAAGCCCCAATCTAGAAGGAATCTGAGCATTCTACAAGATGCAAACCAGAATCATGTAACATGAGCCTTCTCTTACAACCCTTGACCCATAAGGATTTCAACTCATTGAATATGTACGGTTTGTCTGAGTTCCTCTCTTGAGAGGGCTAAATCCAAAAAAGCAAAACAAACACAAAAGCTGCAAAAGACCTTCGAAAAAGGCTCTCAGCTATCCTCCGTCTTAGGAAAGCTATGTTATTCTAGTATTTAAGGATTTATATCAAAAAAGAATATTGACGGAATCAAGCTTGCTGAATAAGCCGTTCTCGTATTGAGACTGACTTGAGCCAGTGAATCACTTCTCAAGATTGATGCATAAAGCTCGGAATAGCATTGCAGTGATAAAGCAAGAGATTGAAGTGCTGTTAACAGTCCTACAGTTTCTTGGTCGTCTAAACGCTAAAGCTAGCTTGCTCTGATCAATGTGTTGACGCAGATGAGTTCATCGATCACTCTCGCGCTTTGGTATTTATCCAAGCGAAGGTTCTGCTCAGGTATATGTATCCGCTTACCCCACATTTGTCTTTCCAAGTGCCATGTTTATGCAACACAGCGTTCCAATTACCATCGTTATGACTGCTTCCGCATACCTTATTGCGGTGTACCTCATCCTTTTTGTCGTTCAACGTTCTAGAAGAGCATAGCTGCATTCACAAAGCTTACGTATCGTCATTCCCAGATTTGCTTTGCTGTAGCTTGAAGAAATCAGGGCGTTCAATGCATCATAGGCTATTGAACTCCAAAATATCTCGCAATAAGAAGAGGATGCTGTGTAGAGCATCCTCTTTCTTTATAACCGACTCTTTTTCAGCAACATTTATCTGTTTCAATCGTCACTGTGTCTCTTTTCGGTCGTTCTATGAAGAGAGCAAGGAAGCTGAGCGATCGCCGTTCGGAAATCCGACTAACCAAGTGGCCTAGCAGTTTTGCAGTTGAAGTACGTGAGGCTCATTTTCTACCAAAAGCACAGCTCGCCTAAGAAGAAATCTTTTTGCGGGGGTTCATAGAGAGTGCTCAATCGCTACGGAGCTTAAATTTCAGAATCCTCTTTTGGACTGCTGCAAAGTTCTTTCCAAAAAAATAGAAGAAAGCGTAGACAGTCTTCGCCACACTGTGTATTATGGTTAATCGTGGCTGAAATAGTTCACAGGAATTCAATAATTCTCGGCGAAGTTAGAAAGCTAAACCATAAAGCTAGAAAGCTTGCTGAGTGACGAATTGCTCAAGAGTAGATACAAGTTCTTGAATTCGAGTCACTAGTTTAGCTCAGGTTAAACTTCCGGGCATGAACCTTCCTCAAGTGAAGTATTTCTAGAAAGCCACGTTCAGCGCCACACAAGATACTGGATGTTTGTCTACAACATTTAAGTCTTGGCGCTCTTTGCAAGCTGTTGCCGATTATATTTCAGGATCAGTAAAAGTAGCACAAATGTGCTCAGATTCTTTCTGAAAGGCAATTTGGGTCTGGTAGTAGTTGCTTTTCGGCGCAGAAAAGTGAACTGTCAGGTTTGCCCATAGGGGCACGTTTCACTATGACCTGAGGAGGTTTATTGGCGGTGGTACTAGGAATCCTTGGCACCAAATTGGGTATGACCCAAATTTTTGATGAAGAAGGTCGCTCTATTCCCGTGACTGTAGTAGCGGCTGGACCTTGTCCAGTAACACAAATCAAAACTTTTGAAACAGATGGCTATACCGCTGTGCAAGTTGGCTACGGTAACGTCAAAGAAAAAGCTTTGACCAAGCCAGAGTTAGGACACCTCCAAAAGGCAAGTGTCACTCCTGTTCGTCATCTTCAAGAATATCGTCTGCAAGATGTCAGTCCTTATGAGATGGGGCAAGAAATCAAAGTAGACATCTTTGAGGCTGGGCAAGTCGTTGATGTCACCGGAAAAACCATCGGTAAAGGTTTTACTGGATATCAAAAGCGTCACAACTTTCGACGAGGCCCTATGTCTCACGGCTCCAAAAATCATCGCTCGCCTGGTTCAACTGGAGCAGGAACAACACCTGGCCGTATTTATCCAGGAAAGCGCATGGCAGGGCAATCGGGTAACACTCAAGTCACAATCCGAAAGCTGTCGATAGTAGAAATTGACTTAGAACGAAATTTGCTGCTAATAAAGGGAGCTATTCCTGGAAAGGCAGGTTCCTTCCTCAACATCAAACCGACCAAGACGTGGTAATTGAGCAGAGCAGGTATAAACATCATGGTTGACTGTGTAATTCGCAACTGGCAAGGTGAAGAGGTCGGAAAGGCAGACTTAGATTTAGCGGTTGCTCAAGACGAAAATGCATCGCATATTGTCCACCGTGCCTTAGTGCGTCAAATGGCTAACGCACGTCAAGGTACTGCATCCACTAAAACACGTGCCGAAGTCCGAGGTGGTGGCCGTAAGCCTTGGAGGCAGAAAGGAACAGGGCGGGCAAGAGCGGGCTCTATTCGTTCTCCTTTGTGGCGTGGAGGTGGTGTCATCTTTGGTCCTAAGCCACGAGACTATCAGACCAAGATGAATCGAAAAGAAAGGCGGCTAGCTCTCCGTACTGCACTTCAAGGCCGTGCCGACGATTTGATCGTAGTTGAAAGCTTCTCTGAAAACCTTCAGCGGCCTCGGACAAAAGATTTAGTTGCAGCTATTGGACGCTGGGGTGTCGAAGCTAATTCTAAGGTGCTTTTAGTTGTAGGCCAGCGAGAGGAAAATCTAGAGCTCTCTGCACGCAACGTACCTAGCATCAAGCTTATTACTGCTGGAAACCTTAACGTCTATGACTTGTTGATAGCAGATCATATCTTAGTCACCGCTCCAGCTTTAGATTCGATTAAGGAGATTTATCGTGCCTAAGACAGAACTTCGCGACTTGCCTGATCTAATCAGACGTCCAATTGTTACTGAGAAAGCAACAATTCAGTTAGAGAATAACCATTACACTTTTGAGGTTGTTCCAACTGCAACTAAGCCTCAGATCAAGGCTGCAATCGAGGATTTGTTTGATGTCAAAGTTACATCGGTTCGTACCATGACTCCACCTCGCCGTAAAAAGCGCATGGGTCGCTTCATGGGCTACAAGCCTCACTACAAAAAGGCTGTTGTAACTCTGGCTGAGGGTGACTCCATAACCCTATTCCCAGAGGTTTAGGGCGGTTTTCATCAAGTATTAGTTTTGCAAAGATGCTGGTCTGTGCTGGCAAATTCATAAGTACGGCAACGTGTTTGCCTGTTGTGTCAAAGAGTTGAGCCATGGGAATCCGTTCTTACCGACCATATACTCCCGGAACTCGAGAGCGAGTTGTTTCAGATTTTTCTGAGGTTACGCGGAGCAAGCCTGAAAAGTCATTGACTCGCCATGTTCACCGTCCTAAGGGACGAAACAACAGAGGAGTTATCACCTGTCGCCACCGAGGTGGTGGTCACAAGCGGCTCTATCGGATTGTCGATTTTCGCCGTGACAAGCGAAATATTCCCGCAAAAGTTGCCTCTGTCGAGTATGACCCGAACCGAAATGCCCGTATCTCTTTACTCCACTACGAGGACGGTGAGAAGCGGTATATCATATATCCTGCAAACCTAGTAGTCGGTTCCACTGTAATTGCAGGTGAAAGCGCTCCTTTCGAGGTTGGTAATGCTATGCCTCTGGCAAACATACCTCTAGGTACGGCTGTTCACAACGTTGAACTTTATCCCGGGAAGGGCGGACAAATTGTTCGTGCAGCTGGTGCATCGGCTCAGTTGGTGGCTAAAGAGGGTGACTTTGTCACTTTGAAGCTGCCTTCTAGTGAAGTTCGAATGATTCGACGCGAATGCTATGCAACTATTGGCCAGGTTGGCAACGCTGATGTACGAAACTCCAGTTTGGGAAAGGCGGGTCGCAAGCGCTGGAAAGGACGTCGCCCAGAAGTTCGGGGCAGCGTTATGAACCCAGTCGATCACCCTCATGGTGGTGGAGAAGGACGTGCACCAATCGGTCGTAGTGGGCCTGTGACTCCTTGGGGTAAACCTGCCTTGGGGTACAAAACACGTAAGCGTCGTAAGCTTAGCGATGCTTTGATTGTTCGACGCAGACGACGAACATCTAAGCGTGGTCGCGGAGGTCGTAATGCGTAGACCTGCTTCTTGAGTAGATTTGTCTCTAAGCTAAATTTGCGAAAGCTGTATCTTGCTATCACTAGATCGAGGTAATTTTTATGTCGCGCTCACTCAAGAAAGGTCCTTTTGTAGCAGATCATTTACTCTCTAAAATCGAAGCGCTAAACGCGAAAGGCGATAAGCAAGTTATTAAGACGTGGTCGAGAGCTTCGACGATTATCCCTCAAATGATCGGACATACAATTGCAGTTCACAACGGTCGGCAACACGTGCCTGTCTTCGTTACAGAGCAAATGGTTGGGCACAAGTTAGGCGAATTTGCCCCGACTCGTACGTTTAGAGGACATGCCAAGAGTGATAAGAAAGCTCGTCGTTAAGGCAGAGCTTTTGAGGTTTGGATAGAGTCAGACTTCTACTCGATTGTCAGGCTTGAGAAAGTAAATCGTCTTATATGTCGTGTGTGGATTGGGACAGTTAATTCAAGAAGGTATGGGAAATGGTGGCTACTGCTGAAAACGAAGTCAAGGCGATCGCTCGATATATTCGAATGTCACCCTTTAAAGCACGCCGAGTCCTTGATCAGATTCGAGGACGGTCTTACCGGGAGGCTTTGATTATCTTAGAGTTTATGCCATACAAAGCGTGTGAGCCTATCCTCAAGGTGTTGAGATCAGCTGTTGCGAATGCTGAGCACAACGAAGGCTATGCACCTGCGGATTTAATGATCAGTAAGGCTTATGCGGATCAAGGCCCTGTTTTTAAGCGATATCGCCCAAGAGCTCAGGGACGTGCGTATCAGATTAGGAAGCCAACTTGTCATATTACCATTGCTGTCGCTCCTACATTTGAGGAAGAGTGACGTCTTCAAAGGGAAGATTGCTCAGCATCCGAATTAGTTAATCGCTCAAATCTCAATCTATACAAGGCTTTAGGGGACATACTGTGGGACAGAAAATCCACCCAACTGGTTTTCGGTTAGGAATCACACAAGAGCATCGGTCTCGATGGTTTGCTGATTCCAATCGCTATTCAGAATTATTACAAGAAGATCATCAAATTCGTCAGTATATCTACACAGATAAAAGTCTAAGCAACGCGGGTATCTCGGATATCCGTATTGAGCGAAAAGCAGATCAAATCGATCTAGAGATCCGTACTGCACGACCAGGCGTCGTTGTGGGTCGGGGAGGCTCAGGTATCGAATCGCTCAGAGAAGGTTTACAGAAAGAACTGCGAGATAGCAATCGTCAGATTCGCATTAACGTCGTGGAGGTTGCCCGAGTTGATGCTGATGCAGCTCTTGTGGCCGAGTTTATCGCGCAACAACTTGAGCGGAGGGTTTCCTTTCGCCGAGTTATTCGCCAAGCCATTCAGCGCGCTCAACGAGCAGGCGTAGAAGGCATCAAAATTCAGGTAAGCGGGCGGCTCAATGGAGCAGAGATTGCACGTACTGAATATACGCGTGAGGGAAAAGTACCTCTTCACACACTGCGAGCAGATATTGACTACTCTTATCGCACTGCTCAGACCATTTATGGTGTCTTGGGCATCAAAGTTTGGATTTTCAGAGGAGAGATTGTGCCCGGTCAAGAAGACGTCGCTGCAACGAACAATGTTCAGCCACGACGTCGTCAGCAACAGCAGCAGCGTCGGCGTCAGCAATTTGAAGATCGATCGAGCGAATCTTAGCGTCATCAGGTCATCAAAAGTTCAGTCGGAAGTAGAGCCAGTGCAGAAGGTGTCAAATTATGCTTAGCCCAAAACGAACAAAATTTCGTAAACAACATCGTGGTCGAATGCGTGGTTTAGCGTCTCGTGGTAGCACACTCAATTTTGGAGATTTCGCACTGCAGGCTCTAGAACCTTCTTGGATTACGTCTCGGCAAATCGAAGCTGGTCGGCGCGCCATGACTCGTTATGTTCGCCGGGGAGGCAAAATTTGGATTCGTATCTTCCCAGACAAACCTATTACGATGCGCCCTGCAGAAACACGGATGGGTTCTGGTAAAGGAAATCCGGAATATTGGGTTGCTGTTGTTAAGCCCGGTCGAATTCTATTTGAAATTGCGGGTGTGCCTGAGGAAGTGGCACGTGAAGCAATGAGGCTAGCGTCTTCTAAGTTGCCTATCAAAACAAAGTTTATTAAACGAGAGACGGAGGATACTTAGAAATGCCACTCTCCAAAATGTCAGAAATTCGTAAACTGACTGACGAAGTCCTGCAGGAGCAAATTGTAGACACGAAAAAGCAGCTTTTTGACTTGCGGTTTCAGAAAGCAACTCGGCAGCTTGAAACGACTCATCAGTTCAAGCATAGCCGACATCGTCTGGCTCAGTTGTTGACTGCTGAGCGCGAGCGTCAAATAAATAAGATTATGACTGAATCTGCTTCTGAAGCGGGTTCTAAAACATCGGAAGCAGATTCATCTAGATAAATCTGCTTCTCCATCTGAAGCAGAAGAGGATTAGGCAAGCATGGCTAAAAAAGAAAGAGTGGGCGTCGTCGTCAGCGACAAGATGGATAAGACTATTGTCGTCGCGATCGAAACACGTGTTCCGCATCCAAAGTACCGCAAGATTATGGTGCGAACGAAGCGTTATAAAGTTCACGATGCAGACAACAAATGCTCCGTTGGCGATCGCGTTCGGATTCAGGAAACACGTCCCTTGAGCCGTGATAAAAACTGGATTGTTGCGGAAGTGATTGGCACTAAGTAAGCCAATCGGCACAGATGAAACGAACTGACTATTTTCTTAGTTTTCTTTATTGTCCCAGGAGACCTAATCGTGATTCAGCAAGAGTCATACCTTAACGTTGCTGACAACAGCGGAGCCCGCAAGCTGATGTGTATTCGTGTCCTTGGCGGCAATCGTCGTTACGCGGGGGTTGGAGACATCGTTGTTGCGGTAGTGAAAGACGCGCTTCCAAACATGGCGGTCAAAAAGTCAGACATTGTGCGGGCTGTCATTGTTCGAACTCGAAAAGGGCTGCGTCGAGAGAGCGGTATGAGTATTCGGTTCGATGACAATGCCGCAGTCATTATTAATGCTGAGGGAAACCCAAGAGGAACGCGCGTGTTTGGGCCTGTCGCTCGCGAACTTCGAGATAAGAATTTTACTAAGATTGTTTCTCTAGCTCCGGAGGTTCTCTGATGGCACAAAAAAAATCGGCTTCTAAGCCCAAGCGCTACACGATGCATGTGAAAACTGGCGATACAGTTCAGGTAATTACCGGAGCGGAAAAAGGAAAAGTCGGAAAAGTTGTTCAAACTCTCCCAAAATTAAACAAAGTGGTAATTGAGGGAGTTAATACTCGAACCAAACACGTGAAGCCTCGCCAAGAAGGAGAATCTGGACAGATCCAGACTTTCGACGCGCCCATCCATAGCTCCAACGTGATGCTTTACTCGTCGAAAGAAAAAGTCGCGAGCCGTGTCTGCTACACCTACAACTCTGACGGTAGAAAGGTCAGAATGCTCAAAAAAACGGGTGAAGTCCTTGACTAGTATTCATCGGCAACTTGAATCCAAGTCGTGTTCTCTTTTGATTTTCGCTAACATGTTTCAATTTTCGATCGAATAACTTTCCTGACAAAGACCAGGAATTTACAGGGTAAAGAGATGGTGACTACACAACGAATGAAAGTCCTGTATCAGGACAAAGTTGTTCCTAAACTTGTTGAACAGTTTGAATATAAAAATATTCATCGAGTTCCCAAGCTTGTAAAGGTAACGGTGAACCGTGGCTTGGGCGAAGCTGCTCAAAACGCGAAAGCACTAGAGGCTTCGGTCAGTGAACTTGCTGTTATCACAGGTCAAAAACCTGTCGTGACGCGAGCAAAGAAGGCGATCGCTGGTTTTAAGCTTCGACAAGGTATGCCTATCGGAGCAATGGTTACCTTACGTTCAGAGCGTATGTATGCGTTCCTCGACCGATTGCTAAACCTCGCTTTGCCTCGAATTCGAGATTTCCGTGGCGTCAACCCAAATAGCTTTGACGGTCGTGGAAACTATACTCTTGGCGTTCGAGAGCAGTTAATCTTTCCCGAAGTTGAGTACGACAGCATTGACCAAATTCGTGGAATGGACATCTCGATTGTAACGACTGCAAACACAGACGAGGAAGGGCGTGCCCTTCTCAAAGAACTGGGTATGCCTTTCTGGGACAAGTGACAGGATTTTACGTAAGAGGGATCTATGGCATCCAACGACACGATTGCAGATATGCTAACGCGCATTCGAAATGCGAACCTTGCACGACATCAGGTAGTCGAGGTTCCTTCGACTCGGATGACTCGAAACATCGCTAAAGTTCTCAGAGATGAGGGCTTTATTGATGAATTCTCTGAAGCTGGTGAGGGAATCAATCGAAATATTGTTATCTCCCTCAAATACAAAGGGCGTAGACGACAGCCCATCATTCGCAAGTTGGAGCGGATTAGTAAGCCTGGCTTACGAGTCTATTCAAGACGCAACAACTTACCTCGAGTACTTGGAGGTATTGGGGTTGCTATTATTTCAACCTCTCAAGGTGTGATGACGGATCGAGATGCTCGTCGTCAAGGCGTAGGTGGCGAGGTACTTTGCTACATTTGGTAGTCATCGTTTTTAGGCGTTGCGTAACACGTCTGCTGTTTCAAGAAGTCATAGTTCTCGGTATCAAATACTCGTAATCATCGACGCATTGAGGCAGAGGTTCAAGTCCGTCAAGGAGATTCAGTACAATGTCACGTATTGGTAAAAGACCCATTAAAATTCCTCCCAAAGTCACAGTTACAATTGATGGATCCGACTTGACTGTTAAGGGACCCAAAGGAGAACTATCGCGAACATTGCCTTCAGAAGTCAGTGTGACTCAGGAAGATGATGTATTGACAGTAGCGCGGGTGAATGAATCAAGAGCGGCTCGTCAGCGTCATGGACTTTCCAGAACACTGCTCGCCAACATGGTCGAAGGAGTTTCCGCCGGATTTCAGAAGCGGTTAGAAATCCAGGGAGTTGGTTACAGAGCACAGGTTCAGGGGAAGAACTTGATTCTCAACGTAGGGTACAGCAATCCTGTTCAAATTGAACCTCCTGCTGGCATTGACCTAAGTGTGGAAGCTAACACCAACGTTTTAGTCAGTGGTATTGACAAAGAAATGGTGGGCAATATTGCAGCTCGCATTCGGGATGTTCGACCTCCGGAGCCATATAAAGGGAAAGGAATTCGCTACGCGAACGAAGTAGTGAGACGGAAGGCCGGAAAAGCAGGGAAGAAATAAATCATGAAACTTAATCGCAAAGAATCAACCCGACGTCGCCATATTCGAATCCGCAAAAGACTTCAAGGCACATCCGAGAGACCTCGTCTAGCGGTCTTTCGATCTCATCAACATATTTATGCTCAGGTTATTGATGACTCGCGACATATTACTCTTGTCTCTGCTTCGACCTTAGATCCTGAATTAAAAGGCGAACTGTCGGTCAGTCGAACATGTGAAGCATCTAGTCGTGTGGGAGAAGTACTTGCAAAGCGATCGCTCGACCAAGGTATTTGCCAAGTCGTCTTCGACCGCGGCGGAAAGCTTTATCATGGCCGCGTCAAAGCTCTTGCTGAAGCTGCGCGAGAAGCTGGACTTGAGTTTTGAGGGTTTTGCTCTTCTTTTTCCAGTCTAAAGTTGAGTGTTGCATCAGTAGCTTCATCACAAAGTGACACAGAGATACTAATAGGGAGATACCAATAATGGCTAACCGTCGTAAAGGTGGCAAAGCAAAAGAGAAAGAGTCAGAGTGGCAAGAACGAGTTGTCCAAATTCGCCGAGTCACAAAAGTTGTTAAAGGCGGCAAGACTTTGAGCTTTCGCGCTGTTGTTGTTGTTGGTAACGAGCGTGGACAAGTTGGTGTTGGCGTTGGTAAGGCCAGTGATGTAATCGGTGCCGTTCGTAAAGGCGTAGCTGATGCGAAAAAGCACTTGGTGGTTGTGCCCTTGTCAAAATCCAATTCAATTCCGCACCCTACTCGTGGTGTTAGCGGAGGTGCTCGAGTCATGATGCGTCCTGCAGGCCCAGGTACAGGTGTAATTGCAGGCGGTGCAGTTCGAACCGTTCTTGAGTTGTCGGGAGTTCGTAACATTTTGGCGAAGCAACTTGGCTCCAGTAACCCACTCAACAATGCGCGAGCAGCGGTAGATGCCCTCGACACATTGAGAACCTTGTCAGATGTTGCACAAGAGCGCGATGTCGCGATTGAAAAGCTTTACGCCTAAATACGAGCGATCATTTCGGAAGGCTCTGAAAGCAAAATATATCTATCTATGATGTGTACTAGAAGGTTTGGTTGACATGAGATTACAAGATGCTCAGCCTAAGCAAGGCTCCAAGCGACGTCGGCGTCGTATTGGTCGGGGAATCTCTGCAGGCCAAGGTGCGAGTGGAGGCTTCGGGATGCGTGGGCAAAAATCGCGCTCCGGTTCCGGTACTCGTCCAGGTTTTGAAGGAGGTCAGCTTCCACTCTATCGGAGAATCCCGAAGCTTAAGCATTTTACAGTTATCAACCGTAAGAACTACACCGTGATAAACGTCGAGCGTCTTAGCGAGCTACCTAAGGATACAGAGGTTACTCTTGAGTCCCTCATGGACGCTGGCATTGTCACAGCTAATGACGGGCCGCTGAAGATATTAGGCAATGGTGAAATCGACGTGGCTTTGCAAGTTAAGGCAGCGGCATTCACAAAAAGTGCAAAGGATAAGATCGAAGCAGCTGGGGGTTCCTGCGAAACACCGTCTTAATGCTTTGAAAGACGATGTCGATTCGCCAAAAGCTACGACAGCGGGCATACCCAATAAAAGCCTAAGGAACGTTATCCTGATAAAGAGATTGTAGGGATTCGCCAAAACGATTTTCATATTTAAGGGAGTATTGTATGGTCGTTAGCCGAGACAAGTCACCCACTGCTCAAGAGACTTTCATGCAGATGGCTCAGGCTGCTGGCTTGAGAAAACGAATTTTGCTGACAGTCGGATTACTAATACTGGCTCGTCTCGGGGTGTTTATCCCTGTTCCAGGAATTGACAGAGTTGCTTTCACCAATGCAATAGAAGGTAGTGGCTTCGGGGGCATTCTCAATTTCATTGACATCCTCGCGGGCGGTGGATTTGCCCAGTTGGGGATCTTTGCACTCGGAATTTTGCCCTTTATCAACGCTTCTATCATCATGCAGCTTTTGACAGCTGCGATTCCAAGCCTAGAGGATTTGCAGAAAAACGAAGGTGAGGCAGGCCGTCGTAAAATCTCACAGATTACCCGCTACGTTGCTTTGGGCTGGTCGGCTTTACAAAGCGTTGGTATTGCTCTATTTGTCAATACCTTTGCAACTTCGCCAGGTACTTTGTTTGTCATACAGACAGTTTTGGCTTTGGTCGCAGGTTCAATGTTTGTCATGTGGATGGGTGAACTCATCACAGAAAAAGGAATTGGGAACGGAGCTTCTCTGCTTATTTTCCTCAACATTTGTTCAAGTCTTCCTAACTCGTTTGGAGACACAATTGATCTAGCTCAAGAAGGCAACCGTGGGATTATTGGAGGCATTGTCATTCTGATGTTGGCCTTCCTCGCAATGATTGTTGGTATTGTTTTTGTGCAGGAAGGAACGCGTCGAATCCCAATTGTTTCTGCTAGACGTCAAGTTGGTCGTCGCACTTATCTAGAGAAAAGCAGCTATCTTCCGTTGAGACTCAATCAAGGAGGAGTGATGCCCATTATCTTTGCTTCGGCGGTTTTGATCATTCCTGCATCTCTAACGCAGTTTTTTCAGAATGACGCTTTAATAACAGTTGTAAACGCTTTACAACCAGGTTCTTGGGTTTATGTTGTGGTCTTTCTGACCTTGATTCTGTTTTTCAGCTATTTCTACGCTTCACTGATTGTCAACCCTGAAGATATGTCGAAGAATCTTAAAAAGATGGGCTCAAGTATTCCAGGCATTCGTCCTGGAAAGGCTACTTGCGAATATCTAACGAAGGTCTTGAACCGTTTGACATTTCTGGGCGCAATTTTCCTGGGCATGGTGGCCATCATTCCTACTGCTGTAGAAGGAGCAACAGGAATAACAACGTTTCAGCAAGGATTTGGTGCCACCTCTCTTCTAATTCTGGTTGGCGTTGCTATTGATACCGCGAAGCAAGTTCAAACTTACGTTATATCTCAGCGTTACGAAGGCATGGTGAAGCAATAGTTTATGGCGCGAGACTGAAGATTTCGAAAATCGTAGCTTGGCTGTCAACTACTAATACTAAAGCGCTGATTTCTGGAGGAACCTGATTTGTCTAAACAAGACCTGATCGAAATGGAGGGAACAGTCACTGACTCTCTACCCAATGCTATGTTTCGTGTTGATTTGGATAATGGATTTAATGTACTAGCTCATATTTCTGGAAAAATTCGTAGGAATTACATCAAAATTCTTCCTGGCGATCGCGTCAAAGTGGAGTTGACCCCCTACGACTTAACAAAAGGTCGCATCACATATCGCCTTCGAAAAAAATAGAAGCTTGTCTTTGTCATTTTGAAATAACTATTTGTTTGTTCGACGTTGATTCATCAAATAGAATTCATTGCTTGACTTTATAAAAAGCCACCATTTGTGTAAGATAGAATGTTGCCGTATTTTGTATTTGAGTCATGAAAGTTAGACCGTCCGTCCGCAAAATGTGCGAGAAATGTCGTGTTATTCGTCGTCGCGGCAGAGTCATGGTCATTTGTACCAATCCAAAGCACAAGCAGCGTCAAGGATAAAGACCTCAGGGTTTGAGAGAGGTACTTGATTTCAGCGCTTGGTAAAACATAGATAATGTTTAGGGAGGAAATGTAGTGGCGAGAATTGCCGGGGTAGATTTGCCGCGCGACAAGCGGGTTGAAATTGGTCTGACTTATGTTTACGGAATTGGTTTGACACGCTCTAAAGAAATTTTGAGTGCAGCAAACGTCAATCCAGACACTCGAGTCAAAGACCTGAGCGATGCTGAGGTAGCATCACTACGGGAAGTCGTTGAAGCTAACTACCAAGTCGAAGGTGACTTGCGACGTTGGGAGTCCATGAACATCAAACGTCTCATGGACATCGGAACTTATCGGGGGCGGCGTCATCGGATGGGTTTACCTGTTCGTGGCCAGAGAACTCGTACTAACGCTCGAACCCGTCGTGGAGGGCGTCGGACTGTGGCAGGTAAAAAGAAAGCTCCAGGGAAGAAGTAAGACTAATTTTTCTGGTAAAAGCTACAAAACCTTTGGACAAAGCCTTTTGACGGTGAGGAATATTAAAGATGGCAAGACAGATTACTAGAAAATCCGGCCCTAAGAAGCAAAAGCGGAACGTTCCTAGTGGTATGGCACATATCCGTTCCACATTTAACAACACAATCGTAACGATTACGGATATCAACGGCGAAGCGATTTCTTGGGCTTCTGCCGGTTCGAGTGGCTTTAAAGGAGCCAAAAAGGGTACTCCGTTTGCAGCCCAAACTGCGGCTGACTCTGCTGCCCGCCGTGCCATGGATCAGGGTATGCGGCAGATCGAAGTGATGGTGAGTGGTCCTGGAGCAGGGCGAGAAACTGCTATCCGTGCTTTGCAAGGTGCAGGCTTAGAGATCACTCTGATCCGTGATGTCACACCTATTCCTCATAACGGTTGTCGGCCTCCTAAGCGTCGTCGCGTATAGGTTACTCTGTATGCAATCTAATTTGCCATATTTTCAAAAATGAGGTTTTTTTTAGAGAATAGGCTTTGTCTGTAAAGCAGCATCTGCTGGAAATGCAGCATTCGAGACAGTCATCGGTCTCGACACCAGCAATGTAGATGCTGTGTTGTTTTTGATGTGAATAAAACTATATTAGTTTGTCCATCTGATCTGTTAAGGGCTTCATCGACTGGGTGAAGTGGGAGGCTATATGGCACAATTTCAAGTCGAATGTGTGGAATCTGATACCGGAGACGACCAGAGTCTATACGGCAAGTTTGTTATCGAACCGTTAGATAGGGGGCAGGGCATTACTGTAGGAAACGCTCTACGCCGAGTTTTACTATCTAATCTTCAGGGTGCTGCTGTCACAGCAGTTCGGATTGCGGGCGTAACACACGAGTTCGCTACTGTTCCCGGAGTACGGGAAGATGTGCTCGATATTTTATTGAATATGAAGGAAGTAGTTCTCAAAAGCTACACTCCTCAAATGCAGATTGGTCGACTTGTTGTTCAAGGGCCAGCAACAGTAACCGCTAGCTACTTAGATTTGCCAGCTGAGGTCGAGTGTATTAACCCTGATGACTACATTGCGACTGTATCGGCAGGTTCGACCTTAGAGATGGAGTTCCGGATTGAGACAGGTTTTGGATACCGTTCGATCCAACGCAGTCGTGATGAATCTGCTGCTTTAGATTTTTTGCAGATTGACTCAATTTTCATGCCTGTCCGCAAAGTGAACTATTCTGTCGAAGATGCTCGGGTTGGTGGGTCGCTAGAACAAGATCGGCTATTGCTTGAGCTGTGGACTAACGGCAGTCTTTCGCCACAAGATGCTCTGAGTCAAGCTGCAACGATTCTTGTTGATCTCTTCGAGCCATTGAAAAATGTCACGATTATTCCTCCTAGTGAGTTGGATGATCCGGTTGTAAATCCTGAAAGCCAAATTCCTATCGAAGAGTTACAGCTTTCGGTCAGAGCTTACAACTGTTTGAAACGCGCTCAGATCAACTCAGTGGCAGACTTATTAGACTACACTCAGGAAGATCTTTTGGAAATTAAGAACTTCGGAGCAAAGTCTGCTGAAGAGGTGATTGAAGCTCTACAAGTTCGCTTAGGTATTACGCTGCCCCACGAAAAGTCTCCGAAGGCAACTTAGGCACCTGATAGGTAGTGTTGCTCTCAGAATAGTGCTGGAGTAAGAGCGTCTAGTGTTGGTTTTAAGATAGATAGGATAGATAGGGTTGAGATCATGCGTCACGGTCGTCGTGTTCATCAGTTAGGCAAACCTGCGGATCAAAGGCGAGCTTTGTTGAGATCGCTTACTACAGAGTTGATTCGTCACGGTCGAATCAAAACAACGAAAGCCCGTGCGAAAGCAGTTCGCTCCGAGGTTGAAAAGATGATTACTTTGGCTAAAGACGGTTCTTTAGCAGCGCGTCGTCAAGCGATTGGTTACATCTATGATAAGCAGCTTGTTCATGCTTTGTTTGAAGGTGCTGACGAGCGTTATGGTTCTCGTCAAGGCGGGTATACGCGAATCGTCCGAACAGTCAAACGTCGGGGAGACAGCGCTGAGATGGCTATTATCGAGTTGACTTAGATTCGTGGGTGACGTTGCGCATTTACTATTCGCATTCTTGAAGACATTGAATATTAAATCGCAACAATGAATCCAGACTTAGCTGATGACCCAAGCCAACGAGTTGCAGTTGTTGTTCAGTATCTAGGAACTCACTTTAGAGGCTGGCAAAGACAATCGACTGGAAGAACTGTTCAGGCTGTTCTTGAGGACTCCATTGAGTCAGTTTTGGGAAAGCACGTCTCTATTTTTGGCTCAGGACGAACCGATTCTGGAGTTCATGCCGCAGCCCAAGTTGCTCACTTTGACGCTCCTGTCAGAATTCCGGCTTACCGATGGACTAGTATTCTGAACAGCCGTCTTCCTCAAGATGTTATGGTTCGAGCCTCTAGTGCTGTTGCTAACGACTGGCATTCATGTTTTTCGGCCATAGGACGTCGTTACAGGTACACCATTTACAACGCATCTCGACCCAATCTGTTTGTAAGCCCTTATAGCTGGCACTATTATCGTTTTGCTCTTGACGCTGAAACTATGAACTCAGCTTTAACACCCACTATGGGTCGCTGGGATCTATCGGCATTTCGGCGGAGTGGTTCGTCCCGACCGCACTCTTTTCTAGAGATGCAAGATGTTCAGTGTAAGCGCGATGGCGATTTTCTATATATCGAGCTGCAAGCTAGTGGGTTTCTATATGGGATGGTTCGTCTTTTGGTTGGCATGCTCGTTGATGTTGGTCGAGGAGCCCTTTCGGTCGAAGCGTTTACTGACATCTGGAGACAGCAGCAGCGTAATCGTGTCAGGTACGCCGCTCCTCCGCAGGGATTATGTTTACTTCGTGTCTTTTACCCTGATTTCCCAATTGCTTCCGAAATTTGGTATGATAGTCAACCGCTGTTCATTTTGCCGTCTGTTTCAGTTGAATCTTAGCTGAGTTTAGCTGTGAGTGGGTTGGAAGCAACCAGAAGCTTTAAGAGAAATGGATTGGCGATCGCCAATTGTGAGAACAGTTTGAAATGCAGCTTTCAGCATGTTTCGGTAGCGGAAATAGTCCAAGTTAGATTTCTAGTGTGTATTAATTGAGCTGAGTGGCCTTAATTGCTATGAACAAAACATATGTGCCTAATCCAGAGGCAGTCGAAAAAGATTGGTATGTAATTGATGCATCAGGTCAAAGGCTTGGACGCTTGGCTACCGAAGTTGCATCAATTCTGAGAGGAAAAAATAAGCCGACTTATACTCCTCATATGGATGCAGGAGATTTTGTGGTGATTGTCAATGCGGACAAGGTAGATGTCACTGGGCGCAAGCGGTGGCAAAAGCTCTATCGTCGTCATTCGGGTCGTCCGGGTGGGATGAAGGTCGAAACATTTGACAAGCTTCAGAACCGTCTTCCTGAGCGTATTGTTGAGCAAGCAATCAAAGGTATGCTGCCGAAGAATGCTCTTGGACGCAAGCTTTTTACAAAACTGAAGGTTTATCGTGGAACTGAGCATCCTCATCAAGCTCAGAATCCTAAGTCCATAGAAATCTCAACAATTCCGGGAGGAACTAAGTAATGCAGACTGAAAATCAGTCAGGAAAAGTGGTCTATTGGGGAACAGGACGTCGTAAGTCTGCTGTAGCCCGCGTCCGCCTCGTTCCTGGGAGCGGAAGCTTGACTATTAATGGTCGGCCAGGAGACAACTACCTTCAGTACAATGCAGGCTACTTGACAGCTGCAAAAGCACCTCTAGAGACACTTGGGTTAGAGAGTGAATACGACATACTGGTCAACGTCCGTGGAGGCGGCTTGACAGGACAGGCGGACTCCATTCGCTTGGGTGTTGCGAGAGCGTTGTGTGAGCTTGATCCAGATAACCGCAAGCCGTTGAAAATTGAGGGCTTTTTGACTCGTGATCCGCGCGCTAAAGAGCGCAAAAAGTATGGATTACATAAGGCACGCAAAGCACCTCAGTACTCTAAGCGCTAAAGATTTAGGGACGAATCTTTTGTTGATATACGGTACACATTGAGCAAAACAATAGGAGGTCAATTATGCCAAGAGAAGGAATTCACCCAGAGTGGTATCCCGAAGCTAAGGTCTTCTGTAACGGTGAGCTTGTAGCGACAATGGGCTCCACTCGTCCAGAGATCCACGTTGATGTTTGGTCTGGTAATCATCCATTTTTCACTGGAACTCAGAAGATTATCGACACAGAGGGTCGAGTTGAGCGATTCTTGCGTAAATATGGAATGAGCGACTCAGCTGACAGTTGAGAAAGCTTACTTTTTGAGTTCACAAAAGACTTTTCTTGTCAGAGTTAGCTAGCGTGGACTGCTTAATGTTTCTTTAGTTAGTGGCACAAAAATTTCATACAACATCAGAGACTCAGGTTTGAATTCGAGTGCGTGTAGAAAAAACATATTACTCGTGTCCAATCGCTGAGTCTTGTGCTTTCAAGGGTGGGTTTTCTATTGAATAGCTGGGGTGGATTCTCACCAATACTCACGACGCGTTTTGTTCTTCTTCTTTTCTGACGGTAAGACAGAGCTGTTAGCCGTTCTGGCTGGCTCATCGCTATATTGAAAGCTATGTGATGTTTGTTTTAACGTCCGAGTTTCCTTAGGTATTGGATATGGCCGAATCGTATTTGCTGGATAAGCTTAAGTCTGTTGAGCAAACTTTTCATGAACTGACTCGGAGACTAGCCGACCCGGAAGTTACTGCCAATCCAACGGAGTTGCAGGAGATTGCTAAAGCAAGAGCATCTCTGGAGGAAACGGTGCTTACTTTCGAGCGTTGGAAAACTCATCAAGAAGAGTTGGCGGGCGCAAAGCAGGTACTCAAAGAGTCCAATGCAGATCCAGAGCTTCACGAAATGGCTGCATTGGAAGTCAAGGAATTAGAGCAGTCTATTCAGGATATGGAAGAACGCTTGAAGGTTCTGCTCTTGCCTCAAGATCCAAACGACGATAAGAACATCATGCTTGAGATCCGCGCGGGTGCTGGTGGTGACGAAGCCAGTATTTGGGCAGGAGATTTAGTTCGTATGTATTCTCGTTATTCTGAGACGCTTGGATGGGTCGTAAAATTAATCAGCGAATCAACTGCTGATATGGGTGGGTTTAAAGAGGCCATTCTTGAAATTACTGGGGATCAAGTTTACAGCAAGCTTAAGTTTGAAGCCGGAGTCCATCGAGTTCAGCGGGTTCCGGTCACGGAAGCTGGAGGACGGGTTCATACCTCGACAGCCACTGTTGCTATCATGCCTGAAGTTGATGATGTTGAAGTAAAGATAGATGCTAAGGACATCGATCTGACGACAGCTCGTTCGGGCGGTGCGGGCGGACAGAACGTCAACAAAGTGGAAACAGCCGTAGACTTATTCCACAAACCTACGGGGATCCGAATTTTTTGTACAGAGGAGCGATCGCAGCTTCAAAACAGAGAGCGAGCGATGCAAATCTTGCGTGCCAAGCTCTACGACATGAAGTTGAGAGAGCAGCAAGACGAAGTGACCTCAATGCGGCGATCGCAGGTCGGCACAGGTGCCCGTTCAGAAAAAATTCGGACGTACAACTATAAGGACAATCGGGCGACCGATCATCGCTTGGGTGAGAACTTCACGTTGAACCCAATTTTAGAAGGCGACTTGGAGCCCGTCATTCAGGCTTGTATTACTCAAGACCAACAAGAGCGCCTAGAGGAATTAGCAGCAACGACAACTGCTGCATCCGTGTAGGCCATTGCTGAAACTGTGTAGACTGAGAGCCTGTACAACGTTAGTTTGCTGAAGTTTTTTCATCATGGCTCGTTTCCTTCACGTTGCTGATGTTCATCTTGGCTTTGACCGCTACGATAGCAAGATTCGCAGTCAAGATTTTTTCTACGCTTTCTACGACGTTTTGGAGCGCTATGCGATCGCCGAACGTGTTGATTTTGTGGCGATCGCGGGAGACTTGTTTGAGCACCGTAATATTCAGCCAGCAACGCTCAATCAGGCTCAACGTTGCTTAGAGTTGCTGAAGGGAGAAGGGATTCCGGCAGTTGCCATCGAAGGCAATCATGACAATCGTCCCTATGGCACCAAAACTAATTGGCTGCGTTATTTGTCTGACTGGGAACAGCTAATCCTGCTAGAGCCTAGCGATAAGGGAACTGGAGAAGTCGCTTTTCAACCCTGGAATTTTGATACAAAGCGGGGTGGGTACATTGATCTGGAATGTGGAGTGCGAGTGCTCGGCAGTGCTTGGTATGGCGCAACCGCTCCAATGGCAGTCCAGCATCTGGCTCAGCAGATTGCCGATTTGCCTCCCTATTCGGGGTCTCAAGTGATGCTGTTTCATCATGGCTTAGAAGGACAGATTGCGCGTTATGCAGGAGCTTTGCGTTATGAGGATTTGCTGCCGCTAAAGCAGGCTGGTATTGACTATTTGGCGCTAGGACATATTCACAAAAACTACTGCGTCGAAAACTGGGTGTTTAATCCTGGTTCTGTCGAGGCAAACAGCATTGAGGAAAGTCGCTATGACCGAGGCGTCTATCTTGCTGAGATCGACAAGAACAAGATTCAAGTCAGCCTCAAGCAAGAGTATCGACAACGGCAGATTGTGCGTCTTGCTGTGACCGCTAAGGGACATGAGACAGAAGAAGAGGTCGAGGCAATGGCGATCGCCGCTGTAGAATCTGCGATTCAAAAGAAGACCATTGCGCCAGAACAAGCTCCTATTGTTGAGCTTCGGATTGAAGGTCAAGTAGGGTTTGACCGATTAGATTTAGATACACGGCAGTTACAAGAACGTTTAGCAGCTTTGAGCGGAGCCTTGATCTTTTTGCTGAAATACGAAGTTGATGCCGTGGCGTATCAGTCTCCTCTCTCTGAAAATGCTCATCGTACAGAAATTGAGAGAGAAGTATATTTAGACTTAGTATCAGCTCACAATGTCTACAAAAAAAGGGCTGGGGCGATCGCCAAAGGACTGATTGGCCTCAAGGATTTATATTTGGAGGGACGACAAGAACCCGATCTCCATGAATTTGTGGAAGCTCTCCTGGATGAGGATGGGGCTACCGATACCGATCTTCTCGTTGAGGCCATTTCTGCGACCGAATCGTTGGTTCAGTCTACAGAGAAAGATCGCGATGCGTGAAAGACTTCGCATCTTCACCGGAATAGGTAGCGGCAACTTGTCCTTGACCAACAAGCTGATACTTATAGGTCACTAATCCCTCTAACCCGACTGGACCGCGCGGTGGCATTTTTTGGGTGCTGATCCCCACTTCGGCTCCAAATCCATAGCGAAATCCATCAGAGAATCGAGTGGAGCAGTTGTGAAAGACGCCAGCCGCATCTACCTGATCCATAAATAAGCTTGCTGTATCGGTATCATCGCTCACGATCGCTTCCGTATGGCGCGACCCATAAATATTGATGTGGGCGATCGCCTGATCTAAGGTCTCAACAACTTTGACAGTCAAAGTCAAAGCGCTATATTCCGTTGACCAATCATCGTCGGTTGCAGCTAAAAGGTTTCTTCCTGTACTGAGATTGTTGCTCTCCAGAATCTCACGGGTGTGCAGATCGCCCCGAAGCTCAACTCCTTGGTCGAAAAGCGCGGCTGCTAACGCGGGTAAGGCATCAGCCGCAATATCACCATGGACAAGCAGGGTTTCAATCGCATTGCAAGCCGAGGGGTAGCCCACTTTTGCATCAACGGCGATCGCCACTGCCTGCTCAATATTTGCCGCTCGGTCAATATAAAGATGACAGATGCCATCGGCATGACCCAACACAGGAATTCGGGTATTGTCTTGAACAAAGCGGACAAACGAATTCGATCCCCGAGGAATAATCAAATCTACTAACCCTTCTAACTTCAGAAGTTCTAGAGTCTCCTCACGAGTGGTCAAAAGCTGCACCACATCAGGATTGACTTCAGTCTTGGAGAGTCCCGCGCGAATCGCCTTGACGAGAGCCTCACAGGAACGCACTGCTTCTCGACCGCCTTTGAGAATGACCCCGTTTCCAGATTTGATAGCCAATGTTGCAATCTGCATCACCGCATCAGGCCGAGATTCAAAAATCACCCCCAAGACCCCAAGGGGACAAGAGATCCGCTTGAGAACCAACCCCTCATCCAACTCTCGATGAATTTGGATTTGACCGACCGGATCCGCCAGCTGGCCAACATCGCGTACTCCGGCGATCGCCCCTTGCAACTTTGTCGCATCCAGTTTCAGACGACCATAGAGAGCGGGTGCTAAGTTGTCGTCCAAAGCAGCCTGACAATCGACTGCATTAGCCTTAACGATGTCATCGGCATGCTCGCTGAGAGAAAGAGCGATCGCCTCAATAGCTCTGTTTTTTTCATCAGCAGACAAAACAGCTAACTTTCGTGCGGCCTGACGGGTCATTTGCGCAACAGTCTTCAAAGAGCCCGTAGAAGAACCAGCGGAAAGGGAAGATACGGTCATGGCTTAAGGGTTTCTGTGCGAAATTTTGTACGAGACGTGATGCAGATCTTTCAACTTTGAGTATCTATAGCGTGAAGGATGGTCTCCAATTCCGTCAATGGCTTTCGTTAATGTCTACAAATGCGGGATTGTCGCTAACTATACCTGTAGTCAGCTTATTTGGGATGTATAGCAATGCGCAGATAGGTTAGGACAGATATTGATGGAGAAGCCGCGCGGTGCGCGGCTTCTCCATCAACGATTGGTTTTATATCAGCGCGTAGCACTATAGACATTTTTGTGGCCGCACGGCCACTTTGATTTTTACAGATTTGATAAATTCATCGGAAACTATGTCATGGGTTTTCGGGAGACAAGGCATGATGAATAGAAAATCTCTTCTATCTCTTGCTGAATCAATGTTGAATCTGGGAAGCGACTCTGTGAACAGCGAGTCGGCAGCGAAACATGCATGATGCCACTATGGATACACGCGAATGGTTAATCTCCAATGGAACAGGTAGCTTTGCCAGCGGGACAGTTGCAGATGCCCATACACGCACCTATCACGGTTGGTTGATCGCCTCACTTCAGCCCCCCGTACAGCAGACTCTTCTGCTTTCGCATATCGAGGCTAGCCTTTATTTAGCAGGCAATGCTGTCGATTTGGGTAGTAATTTTTGGACAAGTGGCAACATTCATCCTCAGGGGTTTGAGCTTCTCCAATCATTCTCGCCATTGCCTGTGCCTACATGGGTTTGGGGCGAAGAAGACTGGCAGATTTCACGACAGATCGCGATGCCTTTTGGATTGACGAGCTATTTGTCGATCGATGATTTCTGTGAAAAAAGGTGGCTCCAGCAAGCTGAACAAGCTCAACGCTCGTCTAAGTCAGATTCAGAATCGAGTTCCAACGCAGTGGCTGTTCAGCCATTTACTCACGCCTCTTCTTCGAAATCCTCTGCAGCGACAATCTCTAATCGAGTCTTAGTTCGCTACAGCTATCAAGGATCTCAATCTGCCATTTTGACGTTGCGACCGCTGATTGGCGATCGCTCATTTCACCAGCAGCAGCGCAGCGATTCTGACCTTCAGTTTTCGCAGCTAGTCAATACCAACAGCCTGTCTCTGCAAGCCATTCGTCAAAATTGGGTCGGAACTCCTTGGACACTAACCTGGACTCGGGGTACCTACTATCCCGACGGAGCCTGGTATTGGAATTTTTTATATCCAGAAGAGACTCGTCGAGGACTAGGTGATACAGAAGATTTGTTCAGTCCTGGATATCTCGTTGTTGCCTTAGAGCCAGGTGCAAGCGTCACCCTAGAAGCCCAAATTGTCTGGCCTCCTCCCTCAACGTCAAGCCTCAACGACACAACCTTCGATCGACTGCTTCACATCGAACATTCTCGAATTCAGCAGTTGCTCCAGCCCTTGCATAACTTTTCTCCACGAGAATCTCTGATGACGGCTTCTGGAGAACTGCTGACCAGCCCCGCATCGACAGCACTGACTTTAGACAAAGATTCCATCAGAGAGACTAGGTCTGATAAAGAATCGGGGTTGGAGCCGAAGTCCGATTCGGGATATGAGCTTGAGAGCATACCCGATTTATCAAACGAGACCCGACTCAACCCCTCTATTCAGCAGTTGAAAGAGCGGCTGTGGCAAGCGGGCGATCGCTTCATCGTCTATCGTCATTCTGTGGAGGGAGCCTCCATTCTGGCGGGGTATCCTTGGTTTTCTGATTGGAGTCGCGACACACTGGTTGCATTGCCAGGTCTGACTCTGACCACTGGGCGATTCGATGTAGCGCGTGATCTGCTGCAAACGTTTGCAGGGTATTGTCATGAGGGATTGATGCCCAATGCTTTTCCAAACGACAACGCTCATCTCTATTTCAACAATCTGGACGTGTCGTTGTGGTGGGTAGAAACGCTAGGACTTTATGTCGAAGCCAGTCAAGACTGGGCTTTTCTAATGCGGCATTACCCCACCGTGCAGCGCATCTACAAAAAGTTGACGGTTGGAACCCTGAAGAATATCCATGTTGACGCATCTGATGGGCTGCTGACTTGGAATGCACCAAGAGAAGCCTTGACTTGGATGGATGTTGTGGTTGACCGAGAGGCTATTACGCCCCGTTCGGGTAAGGCGATTGAGATCAATGGGCTTTGGTACTCGATGCTCTGTTGGGCTCAGTACTGGGCTGAATGGATCTGTGAGAACACAGACAGTTGCCCCACTTCCCTGAAGAGCCAGGGTCGGCGCTATGGACAACAGGCAGCCCAAGTCAAAGAGTCGCTGCGCAAATTTTGGAATGCGCAACGAGGCTACTTTCACGACTGTATTGGGTCTGATGATGAACCTGACCCCAGCATTCGGCCTAATGCTTTGATTGCGCTGTCTTTGAGCCACTGCGGATTTGCAGAGGGTCATGCTCGTCAGGCATTGCTGATGGCATGCGATCGCTTGCTCACCCCCTATGGATTGCGATCGCTCGATCGAGCCCATCCCGCCTACCAAGGAAAATATGCAGGCAATCTGTATCATCGCGATCGCGCCTATCATCAAGGGACGGTTTGGAGCTGGCTCCTAGGGCCGTTTATCCGGAGTTGGAAACGATTTTTACCCGAAGAACCTTTGCCGATAGATGGAAACACCTTATTGGAACATTTTCAAAACCAGGCTTGTTTCGATTCCATCTCAGAAATTTTCGACGGGGATGCTCCTCATGATGCTGAGGGGGCGGTCGCTCAGGCATGGTCTGTTGCTGAGCTAATTCGCCACTGGGACGATATCTTTTCAGACTCGTCAGAACATATGGAACAGTAGCCTAGCTCTAGGAGCACGCTTCAATGAGAACTTCAAAAGGAATAGGCTCAAAGAGAACGTGACGCACCTGACAAATCATCACAGCTTGCTCAAAAGGAGTTGCGGTCAAGCACAATAATGCCATAATGATGACTGCTCTAGATATAGAGCAACGAGCCAATAAAAATAGAGTCGGCACTCTAGGAGTAGAGTGAAGTAGTAGATCACCAAAAGCGCAATTTTAAAACGAGGTAGCGCTAAGGTAGCAAGACACGTTGATGCTTTAAGCAAACGCATCTTGCTCAATGTCTATACAGATCTGATCACTTGTACTCCGTCCGTGGCTCTTCGACTTACCATCATGGCATGGGCAGGTGATGACTCCATTAAGAACGATGACACGAACTGGTATTGGTATCCGCACGGCTCAGACCCGTTCTGAGCGGCTTTCGGGACAGATTCACGTTTACGACGGGGCTGGCAAGGGCAAATCTCAAGCGGCCCTGGGTGTTGTCTTGCGTTCAATTGGCCTCGGCATTCATAACGTGATGGAGTCCCGAGTATTGCTACTGCGTTTTCTAAAAGGCCCTGGACGCACCTACGACGAGGATGCAGCAATCGAAGCATTACAACGAGGCTTTCCTCACCTAATCGATCAGGTACGCACCGGGCGTTCGGAGTTCTTCAGTGCCGATGAAGTGACTCGATTCGACCGCCAAGAAGCTCAGCGTGGCTGGGACGTTGCGAAAGGAGCGATCGCCTCTGGGCTTTATTCTGTCGTCGTGCTAGATGAGCTGAATCCTATTCTCGATTTAGGATTATTGCCTGTTGATGAGGTTGTGAAAACGCTCCGCAACAAGTCTGATTACATAGAAATCATTGCGACTGGACGAGGCGCACCGCAGCCTCTGCTAGATATTGCCGATCTCCACTCAGAAATGAAAGCCCACCAGCATCCCAACGCAGCAGCTCTGGGCATCGAAGGTATTGAAATCTATACGGGAGATGGGAAAGGGAAATCGACCAGTGCTCTGGGCAAAGCGTTACAAGCCATTGGTCGTGGCATTGGGCAAGATAAATCTCATCGCGTGCTCATCATGCAGTGGCTCAAGGGAGGTCAAGGGTACACCGAAGATGCGGCGATCGCCGCTCTCCGTCAGAGCTATCCCGAACTCGTAGATCATCAACGCTGTGGGCGAGATGCCATTGTGTGGCGAGGGCAGCAGCAAGAAATTGATTATGTAGAGGCTGAGCGAGGTTGGGAAATTGCACGGGCGGCGATCGCCTCTGGACTCTACAAAACCATCATGCTCGATGAACTCAACCCTACGGTGGATCTAGAACTGCTTCCTTCCGAACCGATTATTCAAGCGCTTTTGCGTAAGCCCCGTGACACCGAAGTGATCATCACGGGACGCTGCAAGAACCCGCCTGCTTATTTTGATCTAGCCAGCATTCACTCAGAAGTCTGCTGTCACAAGCACTATGCCGAAAAAGGAATTGACTTAAAGCGTGGCGTTGATTTCTAAGTTGGGGTGATGGACGAGTATCGAGAAGCAATCCGTGTCTCAATTAATGAGCCTTAATTGTTTGGCTCTAGCAGGATATAGCAATGCGCAGATAGGTTAGGACAGATATTGATGGAGAAGCCGCGCGGTGCGCGGCTTCTCCATAGACTATTGGTTTTATATCAGCGTGTAGCAGGATATCTACT